>Ga0075434_100006636_pt1 | contig 10617 bp, 11 predicted proteins | sample RhiMethybrSRZTD3_FD_75298 | JGI IMG/M metagenome (GOLD analysis project Ga0075434, IMG submission 75298) | Populus rhizosphere microbial communities from Tennessee, USA - Rhizosphere MetaG P. TD hybrid SRZTD3 | ecosystem: Host-associated > Plants > Roots > Rhizosphere > Soil | place: USA...
CGGCGGGCGGCCCGATCTGTCCGGGCCGGTCAAGGGGACGGTCAAGGGTGAAGTCCTGAATCTCTCGTTGGCCACGGTGAAGCTCGGCCAGATGTTTGCCAGACAGGGAACGATCAGCGGTGAGATCTCCGGCGGGCTTCCGATGACGCTCCGGCGCGCCCAGTAAACGAGGCGCTCCAGCTGAAACGGGTGCGGCCGGCGGTGGATGCCGCCGGCCGCTTGTTTCCTGAGCGAGGCGCTTCCTACCGCTGAGGGGGCGCGTGCTTTCCGGTCAGCTGCGGCGTCGTACCCTCCAGCTTCTTTTCCTGCCGATCGAGCCGGGTCTCACGGCCCCAAGTGCGCTTGAGGTCGTCGCGCACGTTGAAGCGCAGGCGGCCGAGCTTCTCGGTCTCGATCTCGATGCGATCGCCGTTCTGGAACCCGCTGAGCCCGCGGTGATTGGTCCCGGTCGCGAGGATGTCGCCGGCATCGAGTGAATGGATCGAGGTGACCCACTCGATGCAGCGCGGAATCTTGTGGGCCATGTCGCTGGTGTTGTAGTTCTGCTTCAGCTCGCCGTTCACCCACAGCTTCACCTGGAGCCGGTGTGGGTCCGGGATCTCGTCCGCCGTGACGATATAGGGCCCGATCGGGCAGAAGGTGTCGCGCGACTTCATCTGGTAGAAGGTGTTGCCGCTCGGCGGCAGGCCTCGGGCCGAGCCGTCGATGAAGTTCGTGTAGCCGAAGATGTAGCTCATCGCCTGCCCGGTGCTGACTCCGGTGGCTTTCTTGCCGATCACGAGCGCCACCTCGGCCTCGCCCTCGAAGATCGTGGCGGGCACGTCGGGGAGCACCATTGTGTCGCCGTCGCCGATGATGGCGTTCGGCGACTTGTGGAAGGCGTTGATCGGCGCCGGCTCGGAGCGCGTCCCGTCTTCCATGTAGTTCACGGCCATCGCGACGATGTTGTAGGGCTTGGGCAGGGGCGGCCGGATCCGCACCTGACTGACCGGCTTGCCCTGGCCGCGGGCCACCGCACCCTCGAGCCGGCCCTTGTAGTCGGCGAACCGCTCGATCAGCCCGCTGATCAGGTCGTGCGGGCCGATATGCGGAATGTCCTTCACGGTGTCCATGACGTCGACCACGGCGTCGCCCTTGAGCACTCCCAGCCTGAAATCGTCGAAGTACAGCAGCTTCATGGTCCCCTCCCGCGGATTGGTCTAGCGCCAGGACTATAGCAGATGTACCCTCTCATCCCGATCGAGGCCTGACATGCTCTTCACCTTCTTCGTTCTCCTCGTCGCCCTCGGACTCTTCGCCGGGATGCTGGGGCTTCTCGAGGTTGGCCGACGGATCGGGCTGCGTCGGATGCAGAGGGATCCGGAGTCGGCCCGAGCAGGTGTCGGCGCGGCAGACGGGGCGATCTTCGCGCTCCTCGGGCTGCTCATCGCGTTCACCTTCTCGGGCGCCGCCACGCGCTTCGACCAGCGCCGGAGCCTCATCATCGAGGAGGCCAACGCGATCGGGACCGCCTATCTGCGAGTCGACCTGGCCGCGCCCGACCTGCAGCCGGCGCTGCGCGACAGCTTTCGGCGCTACCTCGCCGCGCGACTGGACGTCTATCAAAAGATTCCCGACATGGACGCCGTGCAGGTCGCGATGGCGAACGCGAATCGCCTCCAGACGGAGATCTGGGGCCAGGCCATCGCGGCCACCCGGGAGCCGGGCTCTCATCCGAGCGTCGCGGTCCTGTTCCTGCCGGCGCTGAACGCCATGATCGACATCACGACGACGCGGACGATGGCGACCCGCTTCCACCCGCCCATGATCATCTTCGTGCTGCTGATCGGCCTGGCCCTGGCCGCCGCGATCCTGGCCGGCGACGCCATGGCGGCGTCGAAGACGCGCAGCTGGACCCACGTTGTCGGCTTCGCGGCCGCCGTGGCGGTGTCGCTCTACGTGATTCTCGAGATCGAATACCCGCGGCTCGGTCTGATCCGCGTTGACCGCTTCGACCAGGCGCTCGCGGATCTTCGGGACCTGATGAAGTGACATCGGGCGCGCGCGCGGCGCGCCGTCAGAACCGGTAGCGGATGCCCGCCTCGAGGATGTTCGAGCCGCTGTGGCCGAGGAGCCCATAGATCCCCGAGCGGTGATGGATCCGGGTCACCAGGCTCCACGGTGACTCCGGGATCGCGAAGGTGACCTCGAGCAAAACGTAGTTCAGCAGCTGATTGTTGTCACTGTTCGTGGGATCGGCCTTCTCGAGCGCGGGAATCTGGGTCGCCCATGAGAGGCCTTCGCCGATCGCCGCCGTCGTCTCGAAGTACCGGTTCCACGGGAACACCACCCACCGGAGGTTCACGGACGCGGTGAGCTCCCAGTGGTCCTGCTCGCCGAAGTGCTTGAGGACCTGCAGCTCGCCCTCGAACCGCATGAAGCGCGTCCACTCCGCGAACTGCTTCGAGACCGAGACGCCGAAGGTATAGGAATCTTTCAGCTGCAGGTGCATCGGAATCTCGAGGAGCTGACTGCCCGAGTAGACGCCGCCGACCACCGTCACGAACCACGGGTTCGCCGACGGCTCCGGAGCCGTGACGGGTGTTTCCTGGATCGTCACGGGCGGCTCCTGGGCCGCCGCGAGCCGTGGAACGAGTGCCGCCCCGACGAGGACGAGGGCCATCAGCGTCGAAATCGACAGATTCTTACCGCGCATCGTTAGGGGCTTCGCCATCCTAGCAGATGCGGTCCGCGATGGGGGCATGACTGGACAAACGTCGAGGCGACGCCCTATCCTCGCCGGACGGGGAGGTCAGCATGCAGGGACGCGTCGCGGTTTCACTCCGGATTCCGGGCACCTCGCCGATGCCGGAGCTGATGCGGCTGATTCAGGATGTCGAGGCGGCCGGCTTCGACGGCGCCGGGATCCTCGACAGTCAGCTGCTCTGCCGTGACACGTTCGTCACGCTCGGCCAGGCCGCGACCCAGACGTCGCGCCTGACCTTGTTCCCGGCGGTGACCAACCCGTTCTCGCGTCACGTCTCGGTGCTGGCCGGTGCCATCCAGACGGTGGCCGAGCTCGCGCCGGGCCGAACCAAGGTCGTGATCGGCACGGGCTACACGTCGGCGAGCACGATCGGACGCAAGCCGGCCGCGCTCGCGGAGATGCGCGCCTGCATGACGGATCTGCGCCGACTGCTCGCCGGTGACGCCGTGGACTTTGATGGCACGCCCGGTCGGCTCGCGTTCGCCTCGGGTCGACCGGTGCCGCTCCTGATGGCGGCGTCCGGCCCCAAGGCCATCGAGCTCGCGGGCGAGGTGGCCGACGGCGTGATGCTGCTGGTCGGGTTTCATCGCGGCATCGTCGACGCGGTGCTGACTCATCTGGAGAAGGGCGCGCGGCGCAGCGGGCGCCGTCTCGAGGATCTCGAGATCGTCTGGGCGGTTCGCACGGTGATGGCGGAGACCATGGCCGAGGCGCATCGCCAGGCGCGACCGACCGTCGTGCATCAGGGCATCATGCGTGTGCACGCGCGATGGCTCGAGCACACGAAGCTGGCGATTCCGCACTTCGAGATTCCCAGGAGCGTGTACGACATCTACCCCGACCTCTCGCACGCGCAGGACTGGGAGCAGGCGATCGCCGCGACCGCCTTCGTTCCCGACGACGTCATCGCCCAGCTCTGCGACGCGCTCGGCCTGATCGGCACGCCCGAGCACTGCGCTGGGCGCATCGGCGACCTGACGGCCGCGGGCGTGAAGAGCCTCTACATCATGCCGCTGCAGACCTTCGTCGGCCCGGAGCAGGAGATCCGGGCGTTCCGCGACGCGGTCTTCCCCAGGCTGAAGGCGGCCGGCTACCGATGAACGGCGGAAAGCTTCAGGGCCGGGTCGCGCTGATCACGGGGGCCAGCCGCAACATCGGGCGCGCGATCGCGCTGGCCTTCGCGGCCGAGGGCGCGGACCTCGTGCTCAACACGCGCGTCAACGGCGAGGAGCTCGAGACGGTGGCCGCCGAATGCCGCAAGGCGGGGGGACGCGTCGTCGCCGTGCTCGGCGACGTCGGCGATCCGGCGGTCTGCCAGGCCCTGGTCGAGCGCGGACTGTCCGAGCTCGGCGCGGTCGACGTCCTCGTGTGCAACGCGGCCATCCGGCCGCACAAGTCCGTCACCGACACGTCGGTCGAGGAATGGCACCACGTGCTCGGCGTGAACCTGCATTCGGCGTTCTATCTGGCGCGTGCCGCGGTGCCGGGGATGAAGGAGCGCCGTCGCGGGAGCATCATCGCGCTCGGCGGCATGTCGAGCCTCACGGGCCGGCCCAACACGGCGGTGGTCACCGTGGCCAAGACCGGGCTCCTCGGCCTCGTGCGCGCGCTGGCGGCCGAGCTCGGTCCCTTCGGGATCCGCGTGAACATGGTGATGCCCGGGTTCATCGACACCGAGCGGCGTCACGCCGAGTGGTACCCGGAGTTTCGGCAGGCGCCGCCGGGTTCGGCCGAAGAGCTGGCAAAGATTCCGCTGCGTCGTCTCGGCCGGCCCGAGGACATCGCGGAGGCGTGCGTGTTCCTCGCCTCCGACGCGTCGTCGTACGTCACCGGCGACTCCGTCCGCGTGATGGGAGGACGGATCATCGGCTGACGCTGTGGCATGATTGGGCGACCCATCCCTCCCTGGAGGTGACCATGAGCCGCTCGATCATTCGGCTTGGCATCGTCCTTCTGACCTGCCTCGTCTTGTTCGGGGTTTCTCGTCCGGCGGTAGCCGCGCCGGAAGGCACCGTGACCTGGGGTGTGCACATCACCTTGGCCTCGCGGTGGCTCGACCCGGCGGAGACCGAAGGCATCATCACGCCGTTCATGTTCCTGTACGCGCTCCACGACGCCGTCGTGAAGCCGATGCCGGCCGGCTGGAACACGCCGAGCCTGGCCGAGTCGTGGACCCAATCGAAAGACGGGCTGACGTACGAGTTCGTGCTGCGAAAGGGCGTCAAGTTCCACAACGGCGATCTCGTGACGGCCGAGGACGTGAAGTTCTCGTTCGAGCGCTATCGGGGCGCCGGGACGAAGCTCCTCAAGGAGCGCGTTCGGGAGGTTCAGATCGTCGATCCCGGGCGGATCCGGTTCGTGCTCAAGGAGCCGTGGCCGGATTTCATGACCTTCTACGGCACGTCGGCCACCGGCGCGGCCTGGGTCGTCCCGAAGAAGTATGTCGAGAAGGTGGGTGACGACGGCTTCAAGAAGGCGCCGATCGGCGCCGGGCCGTACAAGTTCGTGAGCTTCAACCCGGGTGTCGAGCTCGTGCTGGAAGCCTACGAGGGCTACTGGCGCAAGACGCCCAGCATCAAGCGGCTCGTGCTCCGGAGCCTGCCCGAGGAGACGACGCGTGCCGCCGCGCTCAAGAACGGTGAGGTCGACATCGCCTATCTGTTCACGGGGCCTGTTGCCGAGGACATCCGGCGGACCCCGGGGCTCAAGCTCACGGCGCCGAGCCAGTCGAGCGGCGTCTTCTGGCTCGACATGCCCGATCAGTGGGACCCGAAGTCGCCGTGGCACGACCGGCGTGTGCGCCTGGCCGCCAGTCACGCCATCGATCGCGCGGCGCTCAACCAGGCCGAGACGCTCGGGCTGTCGAAGCCGACCGGCGGTCTGATTCCGCGCGCCTTCGAGTTCTCGAAGTCGTTCGAGCCGCCGGCGTTCGACACGGCGCGGGCCAAGCAGCTCATGACCGAAGCCGGATATCCCAACGGCTTCGACGCCGGCGATTTCTATCCGTGGCCGCCGTACACGGCGATGGGCGAAGCGCTGGCCTCGTATCTTCAGGCGATCGGCATCAAGTCGCGCATCCGGGTCATGGAGCGCGCGACTCTGACGACGGCCTGGCGGGAGAAGAAGCTCAAGAACCTCATCGTCGGCATCACGGGCGCCGCCGGGAACGCGGCCACGCGGCTCGAGGCGTACGTGAGCCGCGAGGGCGCCTACACCGCGGGCGTCATACCGGAAGTCGAGGACCTGTTCCAGCGTCAGGCCCGCGAGGTCGACCTGAAGCGGCGCGAGGCGCTGATCCACCAGATCCAGCAGATCCTCTACGACCGCGTGACGCACATCCCGATCTACGAGCTGGCGTTCACCTGGGGCATCGGTCCGCGCCTCGAGGAGCCCGGCATCAGCTTGATCCGCGGCTACGCCTACTCAGCGCCGTACGAGGACCTGAAGCTGAAGAAGCCCTAGAACGCGAGGAACTCGCGGAGCGCCGCGAGGACGGCCTCGGGGTTGTCCTCGTGGAGCGTGTGGACGGCCCGAGGAATCTCGACGAAGCGGCCGCGCGGGAGCTCCTTGGCCATACGCTCGGCGACGTCACGGTCCAGCACGGTGCTGCTCTCGCCGCGGAGCACGAGGGTCGGCACCGTGATGGATTTCAGAACGGCCCACCAATCGATGTCGAGCTGCGACCGTCGCTCCTTGACGCTCGGATGCCAGGCCCACACGAGGGCGCCGTCGGCACGCTGCCGCAGGCTCGTGCTCGCGACCCATCGATAGTAGTGGATGCCCGGATTCGGATTGCCGCGATAGAGGTGCTGTGCCGCCTGCTCGATGCTGTCCCACGTCGCGGGCTCGGGTGGCCCGGCGGGCGCGGCCGCGGCGCGCTTGCTGATCTCCGGACCGATGTCGACGATGACGAGCTTCTGGATCAGCTCGGGTCGCTTCGCGGTGAAGTAAATCGCGTTGCGCCCGCCCATCGAGAGCCCGACCAGCACGAGCGACGTCAGGCCGAGCTGGTCGATGACGCCGCCGATGTCGTCGAACGCGACGGCAGGGTTGTAGACGTCGGCCGGATCGCTGTCACCGTGTCCGCGCTGGTCGAGTGCCAGGACGCGATAGTGCGGCTGCAGCGCGATGCTGAGCGTGTCCCAGGCGTGGGCGTGACCCGTGAAGCCGTGCAGGAGCAGGAGCGGCGTTCGCCCCTCGCCGCCCCAATCCAGCAGATGCAGCCGGAGCCCCTTGACGGAAAACGTGCGGTCGATCGGATGCAAAAGGTTCATGGCGGCTCATCTTACATTGTCCTGGCATTTCGGGGACCCCTGGCGTAACCTGCCTGGACAGGAGCAGGAGCCGGCTCGAACCACCTCCACAGGAGATACGGGATGCCCAAGATCAAGCACATCGCCCTTTCGACCCAGGATGTGGACAAGACCGCAAAGTTCTACATCGACGTGTTCGGGATGAAGGAGATCGCCAAGATCGATAGCCCGGGCGCGCGGGGATACTACCTGAGCGACGGCGAGCTCAACCTGGCGATCTTGAACTTCAAGAACGACCAGGTCGCGGGTGTCGAACGCGGCGCCGGCTGGAGCGGCATCCATCACATCGGCTTCCAGGTCGAGAGCCTGGAGGCGATCACCGAGCGGCTGAAGAACGCCGGGTCGACGCCTCGCGACGACATCAACCAGGCGCTCGGCGTTGGTCAGTACGGTCATCGCTCCGGCAACGTCGAGATCAAGTACACCGGACCCGATGGGGTGACCGTCGACGTCTCCGAGACCGGCTGGGTCGGCACCTCCGGGCTCTAGTCCGCCGGCACGGTTCCCGTAGTCCCAACGGGGGGAGCGATTCGCTCCCCCCGATTTTTTTGTCCCGAGCCGGGCGAGTCGCGATTCTACGATAGAGGTATAATGTCCTCTATGGCGGAAGGGCGGCGGGCGAACGAGACGTCGCGGCTCTCGTCGGGGCTCGACATGGCCGGGCTCGGCGCGCGGCTTCGCCTCGAGCGTCTCCGGCGTGGCCTCTCGCTGCAGCAGCTCGAGGAGCGAACGGGCGTGAGCCGCAGCATGCTCTCCGAGGTCGAGCGCGGGAGCAAGGTGCCGACCGTCCTGGTGCTCGACCGCATCGCCACCGGGCTCGATACCAGCATCGCCCGTGTGCTCGGCGACGAGCGTGAGGCGCGCGTGGTCGTGCTGCGACGGGGCGAGCACGATACCGCGCGGGACCCGTCGGGCTGGGAGCGGCGGATCCTCTCGCCCGTGTTGCCGGGCGTGGAGTTCGAGCTCATGCGCACGGCGATCCCCGGCGGCGTGGACGCCGGCGAGTTCGCGCCGCACGCGCCGGGCTCTCGGGAATACCTCGCGATGGAGCGCGGCACCCTGCGCCTGACCCTGGACGGGGTCGAGCACGTCCTGCGCGCGGGGGACAGCATCTATTACGCCGGCGACTGCCGTCACGCGTTCGTCAACGACGGGCCGGATGCGTGCGTGTACTACCTGGCGATGGAGCTCGGCCGCCATCGTGTTCCCGACCGACCGCGCCGCCGGAGCCGGGGCGGCAGGAGAAGCAGGCGATGACCCGCTCCCACGATAAGGACGCGCCCCTCGCGCTGGACCCCGAGCACTTCCGCCGCTTCGCGCACGCGGCGGTCGATCTCGTCGCCGACTACCTCGCGGGGCTCGCCGCGGCCCCCGTCTTCCGGCCGATGACCCCGGCCGAGCGGACGACCTTGATGTACGAACCCCTCGAGGCGGCGGGCATCGCGCCGGAGCGCATGCTCGAGCGTGTTCGCACGGCCGTTCTGCCGCACGCGATGGGCAACGGCCATCCGCGATTCTTCGGCTGGGTCAACTCGCCCCCCGCGCCGGTCGGCGTCGTCGCCGATTTTCTCGCCGCCGCGATGAACCCGAGCTGCGCGGGCGGCGATCACGCCGCGGTCTACGTCGAGCGGGCCGCTGTGCGCTGGCTGATGGAGCTGATTGGGTTTCCGGCCGACGGCAGCATGGGCCTGCTGGTCAGCGGCGGTTCGGCCGCCACCCTGGTGGCGCTCGCCGCCGCGCGCCATCGCGCCGCGCGCGAGGACGGCTGGAACGTTCGAGCCGAGGGCTTGCAGGGCGCGCGCCCGACGCTCCGCCTCTACGCCTCGCCGGACGGCCACAGCTGCATCCAGAAGGCGGCCGAGATTCTCGGCCTCGGGACCCGGGCGATCCACACGGTCGCCAGCGACGAGCGAAACCGGATGGACGTCGCCTCGCTTCGCGCCGCCGTGGCCGCCGACCGCGCCGCCGGCGATCGTCCGTTCTGCGTGGCCGCCAGCGCGGGCACGGCGGGCACGGGCGCGATCGATCCGCTCGGTGAGATCGCCGACCTGTGCGCCGCCGAGCGCCTGTGGCTCCACGTCGACGGGGCGTACGGCGCGGTCGGCGCGGTGCTCGAGAGTCACCGCGCCCGCTATGCGGGCCTCGAGCGCGCCGATTCGGTCGCGCTCGACCCGCACAAGTGGCTCGCGGTCCCGGTGGAGTGCGGCGCCGTGCTGGTCCGCGACGGCCGGCTGCTCCGCGAGACCTTCAGCCTCGTGCCCGACTATCTCCGGACCGAGGCCGATCGAGGCTTCGGCGGCCTGCCGTGGTACTCGGAATACGGCATCCAGCAGACCCGCGGCTTTCGCGCCCTCAAGCTCTGGATGACGCTCAAGCATCTCGGCCGCGACGGCGTGCGCGACATGGTCGCGCGCCACCTGGCACTCGCCCGGCATCTGGCCGGGCTCGTTGACGCGGCGCCCGATCTCGAGCGGCTCGGGGACGTCGAGCTGTCGATCGTGTGCTTCCGCTATGCGCCCACCGCGCTGCGGGGTGACGACCACGCGCTCGACGCGCTCAACAAGCGCGTGATGGAAGAGGCGCAGGCCTCCGGCGCGGCGTTCCTGACACAGACCACGCTGCGGGGCCGCTTCGCGCTGCGCGCCTGCATCCTGCACTACGCGACGACGGAATCGGATCTCGCGGCGCTGATCGAGACGGTCCGGACGCTCGGAGCGCGGCTCGCGGCCGGCTGAGTCAGCTCGCCCGTTTTCGGGGCCGCGCGGCGCCGCGCTTGGACTGGGCCGCCGGCGCGCGGCGTGAGGCCATGGTTTTCACCGAGCGTCGTGAGACCTCCTTGGCGGCCGCGAGCGTCTGCTTGTCCTTTTTCGCGCGGAGCGCGAGTGAGCCGAGCGTGATGATACCGGCGAGCGTGTTGTCGTCGTCGATCACCGGCAGCCGCCCGATCTGCGCGCGAGCCATCGCCTCCATCGCCTGATCGAGACTCCAGTCTGGGTGCGCGACCACCGGGTCCCCGGTGGCGCACTCGCCGACGGGGGTCGAGGTGAGGTCGGCGCCGACGGCGATCGCGCGCACGACGAGGTCCCGGTCGGTGATGACGCCGCACACCTGGCCCTCCTCGACGACCGGCAGGATTCCGACGTTCGCCTCCTGCATGAGCTGGGCGGCTTCGGCGAGCGAGGCCGACGGATCGATCGCGACCACGTCGCGGACCATGACATCTCGGATCTTCATGCGGCTTCTCCTTTCGCTGGCGTCATCTCGATGGGTCATCGACCGATGGCGCATCGACGCGCGTGCAACGCGGGTGCCACGGCGAGGGCTCGTTGGGAACGGCGCGCGTTAGTTGTTCGGCGCGGCTCGGTCGTCGCGAGACCGCAGTTTCTACCGGCAATTCCTACACGCGCTCGAAGAAGCTACACGTCAGGGAGATGCCTCACGTGTCCCACCATCGGGCGATCTCGCCGTCGAGCGTGCGCAGATCCGGATAGCGGCGCTCGACCTCGAGGATGAACCGCTCGGCGTCGTCCGCCGTCGGAACCAGATCGCGCGGGGAGA
>Ga0075434_100006639_pt1 | contig 10614 bp, 10 predicted proteins | sample RhiMethybrSRZTD3_FD_75298 | JGI IMG/M metagenome (GOLD analysis project Ga0075434, IMG submission 75298) | Populus rhizosphere microbial communities from Tennessee, USA - Rhizosphere MetaG P. TD hybrid SRZTD3 | ecosystem: Host-associated > Plants > Roots > Rhizosphere > Soil | place: USA...
ACCCTGCTCGTCATCGGGTTCACGGGCACCGGCATGCTCGTCAGCTTCTGGTCGAACTCGAATCGCGTCAGCTTGTTCGTGAGCCTGGGGATCTACCTCGTCATCCTGCTCCCCACCACCTGGGCCGGCCGGGCCGTGCGCGGGGACCTCGCCAAGACCGTCCAGCGGCTCAACCCGCTCGAGGGTGCCAACGAGATGCTCGAGAAGATCCTCGTCAACAACCGCTCGATCTCGAGCTATGAGCTCTGGCTGCGGACGTCCGAGGTGTTTGCCCTCGTCGTCGTTGCCGTGCTGTTTCTCTATGCAGCCTCGCGTCTCAGCATCGAGGCGAGACAACGATGACGAGCGTCGATGCCGACACGCGCGACGCTGTCGCGGACGCCGAGACGTGGAAGCCTGCCCTGCCGGCGTGGAGGGTCGTCCTCTCCCGGGAGCTGGCCGAGCTGTGGGTCGGCGGGAAGGGGCTCTATCTCATACTCGCCTTCAGCGTTCTGCTCGGCATCGAGACGTTCGTCCTGGCGACGAATGCCGAGCTGAACCTGTTCACCCCGCGGGACATGGTGTACGAGATCACGAAGATCGCCATCCAGGTCAGCATGCTCATCGGGCTGATCATCGGTGCGGACAGCATCAGCGGCGAGCGTGAGCGCCGAACGCTCGAGGGATTCCTGCTCACCCCGGCGAGCCGCACCCAGTTCGTGTTCGGCAAGTTCCTCGCCGGCCTGACAGCGTGGCCGGTTGCTCTGGTGCTGACGATCCCCTTCATGGTGCGGCTCTCCCAAGGCGGCGGCGCGATTCCCCGAGCCGCTCTGGGAGGCGCCCTCGTCGGCGTCCTGCTCATCCCCGCGTTCGTCGCGATCGGCATCTTCGTGAGCTTCTGGTGCAGCTCGAACAAGACGAGCTACTTCATCAGCCTCGGCGTCTTCCTCATGTTCGTCCTGCAGGACCGGCAGTGGCTGAACCCGATCCCGGTCGGATTCGACTTCCTGTCCAAGCTGGTCGTCGGTCACGCGGATGGCGTGGTCGTCGAGGGCGGCGAGGGGCTGACCCCTCTGCCGGTCAGCGAGATCTGGGGGTCGCTGGTGGCGCCGCTCGTGTTCACCCTGATCATGCTCGCCATCCTGTTCCTCTTCGTGGGCCGCAACCTGACCCTCGAGGTGCGGATGAGGAGCAGGATCGCGCGGTTCGGCGGGTTGTCGGCGATTGCGGTCGTCATGGTGCTGTCGAACTCCGCACTGGCCTCTGCGGACGTGCCGTCTACGCGCGGCGATCTCGAGATGGCGATCAGCCGAGATCACATGGTGGGGAGGGCGGGCGACTCGGTCGAGTTCAAGACCGTTCTCAAGAACACCGGCACGAAGCCGACTGCGCCGGTCATCGTCGCCATGAACATCATCAATCTGAGCAAGTCAGGCGACGTCGTCGATCCCGAGGACTGGTCACCCGAACGCACGCAGTACGTCGACGGGCTCGATCCAGGGAAGTCGGTCACGCTGCCCTGGACGGTCGACGCCGTGCTCGACGGCAACTACATGGTCTATCTCGTCGGGATTCCCCAACCGGCAGGCCCGGGCGAGTCCAGCCAGGTCGTCACGAGTCCCGGACTTCACCTCACCATCGGCGCGTTCTCGAACCTCAATCCATCGGGCGTGCTGCCCTATACGATCGGCGTGCCGTTCGCCGTGCTCGTCGTCATCGTGCTGGTACTCATGCTCCGGCGCCGCAGGGTCGACGCAGGCGGTTCGGAAGCGGAGTCCGCCGCAAGGTCCTGATCGCGCCGAGGCACCCTTGTTCGGAGCCGCCTCCGCCCGCACTCACCCGAAACGGACGATGCTCCCGCGTTCGCCCGGAGGCTCGACGGGCGGGTCTGGCGGTACGAGCCGCTGTTCACGGGCTGAGCCCGATCCGTGCGTCCGGCCTACGACGCGAGGTCGAACGCGGCCTTGGCGATGATCGCAAGGCCGATCACGGTGAGCAGCACCACGCTGATCGTCCGAGAGTGGATCGTCAGCCATCGCCGGAACGCCGTCAGGGTCTCTGCGGCCCGTTCGGGAGCGACGAGCGCGAGCACGATCGGAGCCGTGATGGTGAGGATGGAGGTCACCCCGTAGATCGCGAACGCCACGATCCGGTCGACCGTGCCCACGTGCGCCTTGAGGATCTCGAGCGCCGCCACGATCGTGAGCGAGTAGGTCAGCATGAATGCGCCGGCCGCGAACGCGACGGCCCAGTGGCGCCCGACCAGCCGCGTCAGCCACTCGGGGATGGGATCCTTCGGCGTCTCCGCCAGCGGACGCCGGTACACGACGGCCGCTCCGGCAACCAGCGCGGTCCCGATCACGAGCTCTGCGATCGAGGCGGCACGGGACGGCGTCGTCTGCGAACGCTGGAAGTCGAGCGCCGGAAAGAGTGCCAGCGCGACCGCGAACAACGCGATCGTCGCCACCCACCCGACCACGAACGCGACACCGCGCCGGAGACCGGAGGTCACCTCCAGGATCACGACCACGGCAAGCACCGATGTCGGGCTCGACACCGCCACCGCCAGGCCCAACAGCACCACAGACACGATCAGCGTCTGCATGCGCCACCCTCCACAGGCAGGACGATATCCACGCGGCGAGCACTGGCGCATCTGGTTGCAACTGGCACATGCCGGGCGTAGAGTCGCAGCCGTCAGCGGCGAAGCAGGCTCGCGAGTGGAGGCGGCAGGTGCGGCGCTGGATCGCGTTGCTGGTTGTGTCGACGGTCGCGGCATCCGCCGCGCCGTCGGAGGCTGCGGTGCAGGTCGTCCTGCGAACGCCGCGGCCCATGGCGGCGGCCACCGCGGCCGGTGACCGGATCGCGTGGATCCAGGTCGGCGCCTGCCGACGCGGCTACAGCGTGTTTCGGCTCAACCTGCGCACCCGGCACCAGGCTCGGTTGACCTCATGCTTCGCACCCCGGGGGGATCTGATGAACTTCGCCCTGGCAGGAGTTCGGACGATGTGGTCTCAGGGCTTCGAATACCGGCACGTGACCGTCTCGACGTTGCTGACGGCCGCGCGGCTCGGCGACAAGCAGATGGTGGCGACCTTCCGCGCGCGCGGCTGCGGCGGCGACGGCTGCACCCAGGGCGTGTCCGGGCTGAAGATCCTGGACGGCGTGGTGTCCGGCGGGAACCGGCTCTTCTACGGCGTCCTCGATATCGCCGCGGGAACGACCTGCTCGGGCGGGATCTGCGACCAGATCTCTACCAGCGGGAGGGTGCGGCGACTCACGCCGATCGGGCCCGTCACGGTTCCCAACGCGCCGGCCCCCGCCATCTTCGCCGCCCGGGGACGCCGGCTCGCCGACGTGCCACTGGTCCTGGGTACCAGCAGCTTCCAGTGGTCCCACTCGATCGACATCCTGAACGCGGTCACCGGGGCGCCCATCGCCACCGTCACCGTGCCGGACGAAATCGTCGAGATCGCGCTCTCGCAGTCCATCCTCGGAGTCCTCACCCGGACGGCCGGAGGCGCGTACGAGATCCGTCGGTACACGTCGACGGGACGGTTCCTGGGCACGACGGCGCTCACTCCCACACGCAACTACGGCGCGGTTTTCGCCACCGGCACGAAGCTCGTGTTCAAGACGAAGCACAAGATCTTCATGATGGACGCCCTTACCGGTGTGTACCGGCCCATCCATCTCGACGGACACACGATCGGACTTCTCGGCGTCGCGCGTGGGCTCGTCATGTGGTCAGGGCAATGGTCACCCACTGCGCAGCGGACCATCTACGGGATGCCTCTGCCGCCGAACCCGTAACCTCCGAGTTCCGAGTCGCGGCGCGGCGGCGGGTTCGCCGTCGGAGCGATGTTGGCGTTCAGCCGGAACAGGTTCGAGGGGTCGTAGCGCGCCTTGATGTCGCTGAGGCGCCGGTACTTCGAGTGGCCATACGCCTGCTCCGGGAAGTCGCCGCCGGTGTCGGCCTGCTCGTTGACGTAATTGGTGTCCATGGACCGCGCCGCCAGCCGGCCGCCGTGACGCCTGCCCCATTCGAGGCAGCGGGCGTCTTCGACAGGGTCGTCCCAGATCGGCTCGACGAGCCAGTAGAAGCCGGCCTCTCGGCCCGAGTAGGCGGTCGCGTCCTCGTCGACGTCTGCGACCGCTCCGCCGAGCTGGGGGACGTAGACCTCGGAGTGATCGGTCGGCGCCTCGGCGAGCGCGTCAACGATGCAGTCGACCAGGGCAGCATCGACGTGGCGGACAAATCCGCCCCTGGCGTAGTAGCGGCGGCCCCAGGCGGAGTGGTCGTCGGTACGGGTCTGGAGGTCGAGAAACGAGACCGGGCCGTGCCCGCCCGCCGCGGAGGCGGTCAGCCGCCCGAACCGGGCGAGCGCGGCGTCCGCGCGTGCACGCGGGCCGGCCCAGAACGCAGTCAGGGCGAGGCCGAGCCGTGTCGCCGAGAACGAGACCGTGAGCTCCCGCGGCGCGTCACCGGCGAGCTCGGCCGCGCCCAGCATGGCGTCGTGGATGTCCGCGAGCGGGTATACCCACTTCCCGGCCGAGACCGGGCCCATCCCACACGCCCGGAACTCGAATGCGACCACGACGCCGAAGTTGCCGCCGCCGCCGCGCAGCGCCCAGAACAGGTCGGGCTCGCTCTCGGCGCTCGCGCGCCGGAGCGCGCCGTCGGCAGTGACGATGTCGACGCCGAGGAGCGCATCGATCGTCAATCCGTGCAGCCGGCTCAGCCACCCCATCCCGCCGCCCAGCGTGAGTCCGCCGATGCCCGTATGCGACACGACGCCGGCCGGGACGGCGAGGCCGTGAGGCAGCGCGGCGCGGTCGACGTCGCCGAGCAGCGCTCCGCCGCCCACGACGCAGAGCCCGGTCGCAGGGTCGACCGACACCGAGCGCATCGCCGAGAGCTCCAGCACCACCCCGCCATCGCACGTCGAGTGCCCGGGAAAGCTATGGCCGCCGCAGCGCACGCTCAGCAGGGCATCGCACTCCGCAGCCGCGCGCACGACGTCCGCCGCCTCGTCCGCCGTCGCCGGACGCACGATCGCGGCCGGGTGTCGGTCGACCACGCCGTTCCAGATCCGCCGCCGGCGATCGAAGTCGGCCGACCCTGGGACAACGAGGCCGCCGCTGAGATCGGCGGCCTTCAGCCGTTCCACGACGTCGCTCGCCACTGCGGGGCGACTCTACCCGGCAGAGGTATCCGGAGCCGCTAGCCGAGGAGGGCCGGCTCGAACGGGACGGTCGAGATCAGCTCCTGTCGGTCCTCGGTGGTCAGTACCTGCTGTTCGAGCTTGACGCCCTCGTGGCCGCCGTCCTCGCCGATGTAGCTCTCGACGCAGACCGTCATGCCGGGCTCGATGGCGCCGTCGTAGCCCGATTCTCCGAAGTCCACCCGACCACGTCGGTGTCCAGGGCGACCAGCTTGTTCTCGCCCATGCGGTGCTCTCCGGTCTCCTGGAGCGCGATCACGCCCTGGTGCATCACCGACCACAGCTCGTTCTCGGTCAAGCCCGGCCGCACCGCTTGCCCGCCCGGGCCCGCTCGACCGCGCCTGCGCGTCGAACAGACGACTCAGGCCCGGCAGATCCGACCGGTCGCTTGTGGTTCCCGGCAGAGCGTCGCGCTGAACCTCGGAACCCGGCTCGCCGCCCGCCCTTGGATATCCTGGCTCCGCGATGCAAGCAGGTGTACCGGCATAGACCTTGATTGGCATGGCAGGGTGGCACTGGTCGCCGGCGCCACTCGCGGTGCCGGCCGGGCGATCGCGGTCGAGTTGGCCCGGGTCGGACTCTTCGTCTATGCCACCGGGCGGAGCAGCCGGCGTTCGGGGCCGTCTGAGATCGGCCGGCCCGAGACGATCGAGGAAACCGGAGATCGGATGGCGGCCGCAGGCGGGGCTGGATCGGCGCTGGTGGTCGATCACGAGGATCCGTCCGCCGTCGCCGAACTGGTGGCGCTGATCGAGCGCGAACACGGCCGACTCGATGTGCTGGTCAACGACATCTTTGGCGGCGACAGGTACGCCGAATGGGACAAGCCCCTCTGGGAGCACGACTGGGCGGGCGGCCTGCGCATGCTGCAGATGGGCGTCCACACTCACCTGATCACCAGCCACTCCGCGATCCCCCTCATCCTGCGCACCGCTGGTGAGCACACCAGTCAAGGCCTCGTGGTCGAGATGACCGACGGCACCTCGCAAGCAAACAGCGAGTTCCGACCCTACGTCGGCTTCTACTACGACCTCGTCAAGGCCAACGTCGAGCGCATCGTCAAGGGACTGACCGCCGAGCTCGAGGACAGTCCTGTGACTGCGGTCGGCGTCACACCCGGCTGGCTTCGCTCCGAGAAGATGCTGGACAACTTCGGCGTCACCGAGGACAACTGGCGCGACGCGACCGCCACGAGGCCGGGATTCGCGATCTCCGAGTCACCCACCTACGTCGCCAGAGGAGTCGCCGCGCTCGCCCTGGATCATGACCCCAGCCGCTGGGCCGGCACGATCATCAGCGCGCGCCAACTCGCGGACGCCTACGACTTCACCGACACCGACGGCAGCAAGCCCGACTGCTGGGGCCACCTCGCAGCCTACGGCTGGGACCACTCCGGCGGCGAAGGTATCGAGGACTTTCGTTAGGCCGTTAGGTGCTTAGTGGAACGCCGAACGCTGCGTACATGGCGTGAAACGCCCAGATGCCCAGGACGAACAGCGCAGCGATAACGGCGGTTGCAGCCAGGCCGGCGAGCCACCCGCGGTCGGGAATCCTGGTTACGAGCCAGGCCCCGAGCAGCGAGATCGCACCGATGGCCGGGAGGTAGAACCTGACGACCTGCACCGTGGTACTGGTCGGATCGGTCGTCCAGGTGTACGCCGCGTACAGACTCCAGATCGCAAACCAGGAACCGGCGAGGGCGAGGGCGACGCAGAGATCGCGACCAGCCGCGACGCCGACCTCTCCGCCCATGCGGCGCAGCACCAGCCACCGCGCGACGATCCAGGCCAGCGAGATCAGGGCTAGCGCCAGCATCGGCATGGCCCGCATGAGATGCGCGGGCATGATCCGCAGATTCGCACCGATCGCGCTGGCGCGAAACGTGACCTCTCCCGGCGGATACCCGGTTGTCAGCGGGCCGCCGTACACCCGGTCGTCGAAGACTGCGATCCCGGCGCCGAACGCGGCCACCGAAGCGAGCCACCAGCACAGCGTGCGGAGGGGCAGTTTCGCGGACTGCCGCTGCCACGACACGATGACGGCCACGACTGCGCAGCCGAGGATCACGACGTTCGTGTAGCGCACGAATGTCGCTGCCTCGATCGCCAGGAATCCGCCGAGGCCGACCCAGGTGCGCCGCCGGGAATTGGCCTCGGTCGCCAGCACGGACCACAGCAGTGCTCCGGAACCCGCAGCGACCAGCGAGGTGTCGGTGAACGTCGGCATGTAGTCGCGCCAGGCGAACGCGATCGCAGCTCCGGAGGAGCAGTACAGGCCCACGGCTGCAGGCCCGCCGAAACGCCCTAGCCAGCGTCGGGCGCCGAAGAACAACCCGAGGCAGGCCAGGGCCCCGTAGAACAGCGGCGCCAGCCGGATGATGCCCAGCTTCTCGAACGGTGCCGCGAGAAACGGATACCCGGGGTCCTTCTCGCTGATCCACCGCCCGGGGGTCACTTCAACCCACTGGTTCGGAGGGGCGGCCGGGTTGTCTCTCAGCTCCCGTGCCAGGGTTTCCGCCTGAGCGGTCGACAAGGTCAGAAAGCGCCCGTCGGTGATGGCCACAATCGATGCGTGATAGGCGCCGTCATCGGGCTCTGCGGTCTGGGGCGCAACCGATAGGACCGCCGCGCACAGCGTCGCCAAGGCTGCAAAGGCGAGCCCCACTTCCACCCAGCCCAGGCGAGTCCTGCGTTCCTTTCCCCGCGATCGATGTGCGTCGAACCTGGCTGCTCTGACGTTCATCGGCTGCTCCATTCATGGCGGTCGCGGCCCATCGCCCGTCCGGTCTACCAGGCACCAGGTGACAGGAGCCGAACAGCGAGTGTTAGACGGCTGTCACCTGCGTCGGTGCAGAATGTGGAGGTGCGCGTGCTCGTTGTGGAGGATCACGTTGCGCTGGCCAACCGAATCGGCGAGGGTCTGCGCGACGCCGGATTCGCCGTCGACGTGGTCTACGACGGCTCGGCAGCACTGCAGAGAAGCGCCGCTACGGAGTACGACGTGGTCGTGCTCGACCGCGACCTGCCGTCTGTCCACGGCGACCAGGTGTGCCGGCGTCTCGTGCGCGACCGATCGTCCAGCCGCATCCTGATGCTGACTGCGGCCGCAGATGTCGAGGATCGCGTCGACGGATTGGAGTTGGGCGCGGACGACTACCTCGGCAAGCCATTCGCCTTCCACGAGCTGATCGCACGCATCCGGGCGCTGGGGCGCCGCGGGCCGGGCTCACCCGCGATCGTGCACAGGGGCGACCTGGTGGTCGATCGTGCGCGCCATCGTGCCAGCCGCGCCGGGATCTCGTTGAGCCTGACCCGCAAGGAGTTTGGCGTGCTGGAGTGTCTGGCCGACGCGGACGGCGCGCCGGTGAGCGCCGAGCAACTCCTGGAACACGTGTGGGACGAGAACGCCGATCCATTTAGCAACACGGTCGCGGTCACGATCGCACGGTTGCGGCGGAAGCTCGGCGATCCGCCGCTGATCGAGACCGTCGTCGGCGTCGGCTACCGGCTGTGAGTCGTCCGCTCAGCGCCCGGTCGCGCCTGACGCTGGTCTACACGTCACTTTTCGCGGTGGGCGGCGCCACGGTAGTACTGATCACGTACCTGCTGGTCGCGCACACGTTGAACCGGGCGACCCCAACGACGATTCCGACTGCGACCCGGCCAGCGCTCGAGAGGTGCCTGCAAGCCGCATCGGACCGGGGTGGCGTCAGTTCCAGCGTTCTGCGGAAGTGCGGTGAGGTGTACGCCAACGGCGTGCGCGCGGGCGTCACGGCTCAGCGCAACACGACGCTAACACACCTCCTGACGTACTCACTCCTCACCCTGGCCGGAGCCATCGCACTCGCCGTGGTTGCGGGCTGGATCGTGGCCGGACGCATCCTCCGCCCGGTCCACCAGCTCACCGCAGCTGCACGCGCCGCGAGTGAGCGGAACCTGTCCGAGCGCATTGCGCTGCAGGGACCCCGCGACGAGCTGCGTGAGCTCTCTGACACGTTCGACTCGATGCTTGAACGCCTCGACCGCGCGTTCGCCAGCCAGCGGCAGTTCATCGCCAACGCGAGCCACGAGCTCCGAACGCCACTCACCGTGATGCGCACGGCCATCGACGTCGTTCTCGCCAAGCCCGAGCCGACGCGCGACGAGCTGATGTCGATGGCCGTCGAGGCCCGTCAGGCAGTCGATCACGCCGAGCGACTCATCGAGGCACTGCTAGTGCTTGCACGCAACGATCAGGCGCGTACCCTCACCGAGCCGCTTGATCTCGCCGCTGTTGCCGAAGACGCACTCGAGGGTCGAACCCCGAACGGGATCACCATAACCACTGCACTCGACGAAGCCCTCGTGACCGGCGACGGACTCCTACTCGAACGACTCATCGCCAACCTCCTCTCGAACGCGGAGCGCTACAACATTGCGGGCGGAACTGTCACGATTTGGACCGGTACCGACAACCGCGCAGCCGTGGTGCGAGTCGCCAACACCGGCCCGCTCGTGCCACCCGATCAGGTCGACCGGCTGTTCCTGCCGTTCACCCGACTCGACGATCGCACCCGCCACGACGGCTTCGGACTCGGTCTGACCCTCGTCTCATCAATCGCCGCGGTGCACGGCGGCACGGTAGAGGCAACCGCCATGCCCACCGGTGGCTTGGATATCAGCGTCCGCCTCCCGCGCCGCGATAACGCCGGCGAACCAGCTCCACCCGCCACCTGAGGTTACGGACCTTCCCTTGCCCTGCGGTCGCTCGCAGGAGCAACGGCGGTCATCGCGACGCGCTAGCTGAAGCGGCGGAGAACGCGGACCGGGTATGCGCGTTGCCTGGGGCGTTCGAGCAGCAGGCCGTCGACCGCCAACTGTCAGACCACATGGTCGGCACGCCGCAAGGTGGGACGGCATGGACCGCGGCCGAAATGGACCCCCGGGGCCGGGACAGGCATCGTGGCGGGGCGAGGCGATCTCGGCCGGCGGCGGGCTCGTGGCGTTCACGTCCAACGCGACCGATCTGGTGCCCCGCGCGACGTTCACGACCCAGGTGGATCTGCGCAACCGACTCACGCGACGCACGATCCTTCTCAGCAGGGGCCCGAATGGCGTCGCGGGCGACCGATCGAGCGATTCGTTTCAGGTTTCGATGTGGGGCGATGGACACGTCGTCGCGTTCAGCAGTGGTGCCGACAACCTCGTCCGGCACGATGCGAACCACGCCGGCGATGTCTTTGTGCGCGACCGGCGGGTCGGTCTTACGACGCTCGTCAGCCGGACGATGTCGGGGACGCAGGGCAACGGCACGAGCGACTACCCGTACGTGTCCGCGGACGGCCGGTTCGTGGCGTTCGATACATCCGCGAGGAACCTGATCGCCGGCGACACGAACCGCCGGCCGGACGTGTTCGTGCGCAATCTGCGGA
>Ga0075434_100006640_pt1 | contig 10613 bp, 11 predicted proteins | sample RhiMethybrSRZTD3_FD_75298 | JGI IMG/M metagenome (GOLD analysis project Ga0075434, IMG submission 75298) | Populus rhizosphere microbial communities from Tennessee, USA - Rhizosphere MetaG P. TD hybrid SRZTD3 | ecosystem: Host-associated > Plants > Roots > Rhizosphere > Soil | place: USA...
TTGGCGAGCCGCTCGCGGATGCGCTCGGTGGCCGCCTGCCCCACCTTCATCTTCTCGGCGATCCGCAGGTGGAGCTCGGCGAACTGGTGCAGATAGAGATGGTAGAAGGCCAGGTCCTCGAGGTCGCCCTTGACGCGCGCCATGCCGAGGCGGTGGGCGATGGGCGCGTAGATCTCCAGGGTCTCGCGCGAGATGCGCCGCCGGGCGTCCGGCGTCAGGTGCTCGAGCGTCTGCATGTTGTGCAGCCGGTCGGCGAGCTTGACGACGATGACGCGGATGTCCTTGGCCGAGGCGAGGATCATCTTGCGGAAGGTCTCGGCCTGGGCCTCGTCGCGGCGCACGTACTCGTGGCGGCCGATCTTGCTGACGCCGTCGACCAGCTCGGTGATCTCGCCGCCGAACTCGCTCTCCAGCACCTCGCGGGTGGTGAGCGTGTCCTCCAGCACGTCGTGCAGCAGCCCGACGGCGACGCAGGTCTCGTCGAACTTGAGGTCGGCCAGCAGCCAGGCCACGTTCAGCGGATGGATCATGAACGGCTCGCCGGAGCGGCGGACCTGGTCCTTGTGCATCTCGGTGGAGAAGTCGTAGACGGCGCGCAGGCGGGCGGGCTCGGTGAGGCGGCCGTGCGCGGCGAGGCAGGCGAGGACGTCCTCGAAGCGCGTCACTCCCTTGGACGGCACAGGCGGCGCGAGGCTCTTGCTGGCGAGAGGCATGGGGTCTCCCGGCACGAGGCAGGACTAGCGGCGGGAGCCTCGCAGCGGGTTACTGATTATAAGGGGGAGACGGGGGAGGAGATTCCCGGAGCGAACGCCTCCTCTCCCACCGCACTCCCGACCGCCGGGAGAGGAGGGAGTTTAGAAACAAATCCGGATCCGTCTCCCTCCTCTCCCGGAAGGGTGGGCGTGAGGTGGGAGAGGAGGGCTGGGGTGGTGAGGGGCTCGACGGCACCGGAGACGATCCGATTCAGCTAGCCCTTGGAATCGGGCTCTTGTCCGTCAACGCAACCAGTCCTCCAACATCACCCGCTCGTCCGTCGAAGCGTCCCGATACTTGACGATCACCGGCGTATACAGGGAGATCCCCCATTCCTTGCCGGCGCCGCGGGAGACGGCGCGCGAGCCCGGCACGACGACGGCCTCCTCGGGAATCACCAAGGGCAGCTCGTCCGTAGCGCGATGGATCGTCTCGCGGACGAGGTCGTAGACCGGCGTGGAGCGGGTGAGGATCGTGCCCGCGCCGAGGACCGCCCGGCGCTTGACGACCGTCCCCTCGTAGACGCCGCAGTTGCCGCCGATCAAGACGTCGTCCTCGACGATGACCGGCGAAGCGCCCACCGGCTCCAGCACGCCGCCGAGCTGCGCGGCGGCGGAGAGGTGGACGCGCTTGCCCACCTGCGCGCAGCTCCCCACCAGGGCGTGGGAGTCGATCAGCGAGCCTTCGTCCACCCAGGCTCCCGTGTTGACGTACATCGGCGGCATGCAGATCACGCCGCGGCCGAGATAACAGCCGTCGCGGATCGAGGAGCCGCCCGGGACGAGCCGGACCCCCGAGGCGATATCGAGCGGCCGCGGCGGGTAGGTCGCCTTGTCGAGGAACGGCAGGCGCGCGCCGGTGGGGCCGCCTACGGACATGTCCACCACCTCGCCCATGCGGAAGCCGGCGAGGATCCCCTGCTTGACCCAGGGGTTCACCCGCCAGCCGATGGGCGAGGCGGCGTCCGGTTCGGCGGCACGGATCTCGCCGCAGTTGAGCGCCGCCTTGAAACGCTCGAAGATCTCGCGATGCTCCGGCGTGTAGCGGGCCGGCGGCTCCGCGTAGAGCCGCTCGATCTCGTCGCGCAGATCAGCACCGGCCTCAGCCGGCAAGCCGTGCCTCGACCGTGGTGTCGGATTCGGCGCCCTCCGGGATCAGCCCGAGCCCGAGCAGGATCTTCTCGATCTTCTTCAGGTTCTCGGGTTTGGGGGGCACCATCGGCAGGCGGAACACCGGCTCGATGAGCCCCATGAGGGCGAGGGCGGCCTTCACCGGCCCCGGATTGGCTTCGATGAAGTTGACCTCCATCAAGGGGTGGAGGCGGCGCTGCACCTCGCGGGCGGCGGGGAAGTCCCCTTCGAGGCAGAGCGAGGTCAACCGCGCCATGGCGAAAGGCACCTCGTTGGACACCACCGAGATGATGCCGACGCCGCCGAGAGCGATCAGCGGCAGGGTGATGGCGTCGTCGCCGGAGAGCACGGCGAAGCTCTCGGGGACGGTCTGGCAGATCGCCGCCATCTGGGAGATGTTGCCCGACGCTTCCTTGACTCCCACCACGGTATCGATCTCCGCCAGGCGCGTCAGCGTCGCCGGATCGACGTTCGTGCCGGTGCGGCCGGGGACGTTGTAGACCACGATGGGCAGACGGGTGGCCCGGGCGACGGCGCGGTAGTGCTGGTAGAGCCCTTCGGGCGTGGGTTTGTTGTAGTAGGGCGTGACGACGAGCAGGCCGTCGGCTCCCAGCCCTTCGAGGTCGCGCGCCAGCTCGACGACCTCCTGCGTGTCGTTGCCGCCGCAGCCTGCCAGCACGGGGGTCCTGCCCGCCGCTTCCTCCAGGGTGATCTCGACGACGCGCAGGTGCTCTTCGCGGGTGAGGGTGGGGTTCTCGCCGGTCGTGCCGCAAGGGACCAGGAAGTGGATCCCACCTTCGATCTGCCGGTGGACCAGCCGGCGCAGGCCCTCCTCGTCGAGCGACAGGTCGGACAGGAACGGAGTGACCATCGCGGTGCCGCATCCTTGAAACATGGCGTTCTCCAGGCGCGCAGAGGTGGCGCGCAGTCCTGATTCTAGTTCGCAATGAGGCGTCTTGCGGGTCCCATGTCATCCCTTGACGATCTCTTCCCAAACCTGGCTGAACTCGTAGACGCCGCGGCGGCCGATCATCCAGCGGGCGCCGCGGAGCGCGCCGTGGGCGAAGCCGGCGCGGCTGCGGGCGCGGTGCTCGAGGAGAATGGTGTCCGCCTCGGAGTCGAAGCCGATCTGGTGGGTGCCCGGAATGGCCCCGGCGCGGTTGCTCGCCACGTCGATCGGCCGGCCGTAGCCGGCGTCCTTCATCACCTTGACGATCTGCAGCAGGGTGCCCGATGGGGCGTCCTTCTTCATCTTGTGGTGGATCTCATACGCCCATGCGTCGTAGGCGGTCTCGTTCGCCAGCAGGCGGGCGGCGGCCTCGGCGAGTCGGTAGAACACCTGCACGCCCACCGAGAAGTTGGCGCCGTAGAGCAGCCCGGCGCCGTACCGCTCGACCGCCTCGCGCACCCGCGGCAGCTCGCCCGCCCAGCCGGTGGTGCCGACCACCAGCGGAACGCCGAGCGCAGCGATCCTCTCGGCGTTCTCCGGCACGGCGGCGGCGGTCGAGAAGTCGATCGCGACGTCGATCCCCTGATGGATCCCCTGAAAGGCTTCGGGCGTGATGCCGGAGCCCCCGGCGTTGGAGCCCCCGTCGAGGCGGAGCGCCACCTCGAAGCCGTGGTCCGGCGCGAGCTGCTCGACGAGCCGTCCCATGCGGCCGTAGCCGACGAGCGCCAGGCGGCTCATTCAACGACCTCGTCGGGAGCGCCCGGAAGGAGCTCCTCGTGCAGTCTGGCGATGAGCTCGGGAAGCTGATCCTCTTCCGTGAGGAGCCGGACGGCGGGCGCAGCGGCCCCGGAGAGCACGAGGCGCGGCTCGTAGGAGCGGCCGGCATCCAGGGCGCGCTGGGTGAGCTCGGGGTGCGAGGCGAGATCCTCGGAGACCAGGGAGACGACGGTGCGGCCGCGCGTGATCCATAGCTCGGCCGAATGGCCTACGGCCGAGAGCAGGGCCGAGTGGATCTCGGGCAGCCGGTCGTGGCGGTCCAGGGCGAGATCGCCGTGGGGTCCGAGCACCAGCAGCGACGGGCGGAAGCGGTCGCAGATCTCCAAGAGGTCGCCGAGCAGGCCGTCGCCCGCCACCCGGGTGCAGATCAGGTGATCGTTGGTGCGGCAGGCGATGGACTTGATGGTGGGCGGCGCCTGCGGATTGCGGCGGCCGATCACCGTGCCCTCGGCCCCAGGATGGCGGGAGTCCAGAATGCGGATGGGCACGCCCGCCCGGCTCGCCGGACCCAAGGTGCCGTAATGCGGTTTCTTGGCTCCCGAGCAGGAGAGCTCCAGCGCTTCGGCGAAGGAGAGCGTGCGGATGCGCCGCGCGCCCGGATAGAGCCGGGGATCGGCGGTGCGCATGCCGTCCACGTCCGTCCAGATCTGTACCTCCTCGGCGCCCAGCGCTGCACCCACGATGGCGGCGGAGAAATCCGATCCCTCCTTGCCGAGCGTGGTGGTGACGCCCTGGAGAGTGGCTCCCACGTAGCCGCCGACGACCGGCACCCGGCCGGCGCGGACGAGCGGCAGGAGCGTCTCCCGCAGCCGCGCCTCGGTGGGGCCGTAGAGCGGCCGCGCGCGGGTGAACTCGTGATCCGTCACCATGACCCGTCGGCAATCGACCCATGCCGCATCAACGCCGTTGTGGCTGAGAGCGAACGAGAGGATGGTGCTCGCCAGCAGCTCGCCGCAGCTCGCCACGGCATCCTCGATCCTGGGGGTGAGCGCGCGGGTGGAGGAGAGCGCGTCGAGCTGCGTCCGCAGGTCGTTGAAGTAGGGAGCGAGCGCCGCGTCCAGTGCCGGCTGTGCGGCGAGGGGCACGACGCCGTGCGCCTCGCGCCGGTGATACGCCTCCAGCTCGTCGAAACCCGCGCGCGCCGCGGCGCGGTCGCCCGCCGCGGCGGCCGCGGCGGCTTCCAGCAGGCGCCGGGTGGTCTTGGCCATGGCGGAGACCACCACCACCGGCCGCCGCCCGAGGCTGCCCCGCACGATGGCAGCCACCCCCTCGATCGCCGCGGCGCTCTCGACCGAGCTGCCGCCGAACTTCATGACGATCACGGTGGCCCCTCACTCCCCCAACCCCCTCTCTCCCGGCCTCCCCCCCAACCGCCGGGAGAGAGGGGGCTTGAAAACACCATGAAGAATGGATCGGCGCTATTCATGCCCCCAGCAGCCCCTCGCTCCGCATCAGCTCGGCGTTGAGCAAGGCCGCGCCGGCGGCGCCACGCAGCACGTTGTGGGAGAGCGCGACGAACTTCCAGTCGAGGATATTGCACTCGCGGAGCCGGCCGACTGCGGTCGCCATGCCTTTCTCGAGTCCGGCGTCCTTGCGCGGCTGCGGGCGGTCCGGGGCATCCATCAGCTGAATGGGCCGGCGTGGCGCCGACGGGAGCTGCCGCTCCTGGGGCAGGCCGGAGAAGCTGCAGAGGGCGCGCAGGATCTCCTCCCGCCCGGGCCTCTGCTCGAGCTCGACGCTCGCGGTGACTACATGGCCATCGATCGTGGGCACCCGGTTGCAGCTCGCGCTGACCGTGAACGGCAGGGGCCGGATGCGGCCGTCCTCCAGCTCGCCGAGGATCTTCTGCGGCTCGCTCTCGACCTTCTTCTCCTCGTCACCGTCGATATAGGGAATGACGTTGCCGACGATGTCGAGCGATGGCACTCCAGGGTAACCGGCGCCGGAGACCGCCTGAAAGGTGGTGACCATCACCCGCTTGATGCCGTAGGGGCGCAGGGCCGCGAGCGGCATCACCAGCACGACGGCGGCGCAGTTGGGATTGGTGATGATGGCGCCTTGCCATCCCCGCTCCCGTTGCTGGACGGGGAGCAATCCCAAGTGGTCCGGATTGATCTCCGGCACCAGGAGAGGGACGTCCGGCGTCATCCGGTAATGGCTGGAGTTGGAGACGACGATGTGGCCGGCAGCGGCGAACTCGCGCTCGATGTCGCCGGCGAGGTTGGAGGCCATCGAGGAGAAGACCAGCTTCGGGCCTTTTCCCGGCACGCACTCCTCGACGATCCGGTCGGCGGCCTCGGCGGGAGGCGGGCCTTCGAGTTGCCACGAGCAGGCCTCGCGGTAGCGCTTGCCGGCGCTGCGGTCGCTCGCCGCGAGCCAACGCAGCTCGAACCACGGATGGTTCTCCAAGAGCTGCACGAACCGCTGCCCCACCGTCCCGGTGGCGCCCAGGATTCCGACCTCGAGTCTCTGCATACTTGATCTCCGCGCCTCCACGGCGCCGCACAGTCTAACGGTCCTGCAACCGGCGGACCATCTCTTTGTAGAGGTGTACCGCGGCCTTCAAATCGTGCTTCGAGACCCGCTCCTCCGGGGTGTGCGCGACGTGGATGCTCCCGGGCCCCAGGAGGAAAGGCTGGCCCCAGGCCGAGAGCCGGGGAATGTCGGTGGTGTACTTGACGATGGTGGTCTCGAAGCCCGGCAGGGAACCGAGATGGACGGCCGGCGTCTCGCGGATCTCCGCGATCCGTGCTCCAGGGACGGCGTGCACGGCCGCGGCCAGATTCCGGCGCAGCTCGGCAGTGTCGCCCACGGTGCGGAGGGTCACCTCGGCCCGCGCCTGGTCCGCTACCACGTTGTGAGCGCGGCCGCCGGAGAGCGTGCCGACGTTGAGGGTCGTCTCGCCCAGAATGGGATCGGAGGGGAGCGGAACCGTTTTGAGACGGGCGAGGACGTCCAAGAGCTTGTCGATCGCCGAGTCGCCGAGCTCCGGGTAGGCCGAGTGAGCGGCCTTTCCTGCCGCTTCCAGAGCCATGTAGAGCATGCCCTTGGAGCCCAGTGCCAGGCGGTTCTCTGTGGGCTCGCCGTTGATCAGATAGCGGGAACCTCGGGGATGCCGGTTGGCCACCTGAGCGCCGGCGCTGTCGGTTTCTTCCCCGACGACAAGCAGCAGACCGAATCCCCGCCGGCCTTCCGCGAGCAGCTCCTGAACTGCCTGGATCATCGTCGCAATTCCCCCCTTCGTATCGCAGGCTCCACGGCCGCGAATGAAGTCGTCATCTTCAGACGAAGAGAAGAACGGCGGCACCGTGTCCATATGCGTGGAGAGGACCACCGCCGGCTCGCCCCAGGTGGCGAACACGTTGAAGCGGTCTTCAGCGACGGGTATGCGCTCGACCGCACCGCCCGTTCTGGCGGCCAAGTCTTGGAGGTGAACGAGGAGAAAATCACCGACCTGCTGCTCGCGACCCGTTGTGGAGTCGATGTCGATGAGGGCGCGGGTCAGCTCAAAGAGGTGCATGGACGAGGGGAGCGTCTTGACCGGAACGTCACAGATACAGACTTTCCCGGTCCTGAAAGACCGCCTCTAATCTTGGCCTGATCTCGCTACGAATCTCGTCGCTCAGCACCAAGGACTCCAACTAGCTCTTGGCGATGCGCCGCTTCTTGGAGCCAGGAATTTTGGTCAGCTCGAGTACGAGACGAAGGGCATCGTTTACCGCCTTTTCATCCGGGAACTCCTTGGCGACATCGGGGTCGAGGAGCACCAGATTAGTCCCAGCGCGGAAGCGTTCAGCGTACTTTCCACGAACTCCACCCTTGAGCAGCTTCCGCAGGTCGTATTCAGGACGCAGCTCGTCGTTCAGTTCATCGGCGGATTGTTTCTTCATAGGCACTATTCAAGGGTAGCCGCTTTCGACGCCCGGGCCAAGGGTAACCGTCACGAACCACGACGATCGGGATAACATAGTCGCCATGATCCAGATCGATCTGCAAGGCAAGCGCGGCTTGGTGATGGGTGTGGCCAACGCGCGCAGCCTCGGGTGGGCCATCGCGGAGCGGCTGCACGCGGCGGGCGCGGAGCTGGCCTTCAGCTACCAGGGCGAGCGGTTGAAGGACGAGCTCGAGAAGCTCACCCGCGACTGGTCCGGCTCCCTGCTCTCCCAGTGCGACGTCACCAACGAGGCGGAGCTCCAGGCGACTTTCGCCGGCCTGCGCGACGCTTGGGGGAATCTCGACTTCGTCGTTCACTCCATCGCCTTCGCGCCGCGAGCGGCCATGGACGGCCGTTACATCGAGACCACCCGCGACGATTGGCGGACGGCGCTCGAGATCTCCGCCTACTCGCTCGTCGCCGTCGCCCGCGAGGCCGAGCCGCTCCTCAAGGAGGGCGGCGCGCTCGTCACTCTCACCTACTACGCCGCCGAGAAGGTGGTGCCCAAGTACAACGTCATGGGCATCGCCAAGAGCGCCCTGGAGGCCTCCGTGCGCTACCTCGCCTACGAGCTGGGCAAGAAGGGCGTGCGGGTCAACGCCGTCTCGGCCGGCCCGGTGCGCACGGTGGCGGCCCGCTCCATCCCCGGCTTCATGAAGATGTACAGCAAGGTTGCCGGCATCGCTCCCCTGGCGCGCAACGTGACCCACGAAGAGGTGGGCAACCTGGGGCTCTTCCTGCTCTCGCCGCTCGCCACCGGGATCACCGGCGAGACCGTCTACGTGGACGCCGGCTTCCACATCATGGGCATGGAGCTCGGCGAAGAATAGGAGCCCGGCTGCTCCGGAGAGAGATCTATCTAGCGCCGGGATCGGGCGGCGGCGTCTGAGTCGGGCCGGGGCCGGGATCGCAAAGAGGCTTGCCGTTCGGATCCATGCCGCAGCCTTGCTTCTCCCAGACGGGCGAGAACGACGGGCGCTCCGGTCCGTTCAAGAACAGGCTCCACCAGCGCTCGATCTTCGTGAAGAAGCCTTCAGCCGGCCGGCTGAGCGGAGCCCAGGTCCGGGAGGCGGCGCGGGATGGAGTCGGCAGGATCAGGACAAGCGTAACAGCCACAGTTGCGGCGAGGGCTTTCTGGTTAAACATAGCTCTTGCTCCTCAAAGTGTTCGATGGTGAAGCAAAGAAACGCCAATCGTCTTAGTGCCGCCGATCGGCGAAACCGAGTCAGCGAGACCGCGCCCAGGGGCTCCGGTACGAAAACGGACCGATATACTCCGGCCCCATGGGAGAGAACCTGGCTTTCGGGGAGGACAGGGCGTGCAGGCGCTGATCCTGGCGGGAGGCAGCGGCACGCGCTTCTGGCCGCTCTCGCGCAAGTGGAAGCCCAAGCAGCTCTTGGCCTTGGAACGAGATCGCAGCCTGCTGCGCGAGACCCTGGAGAGGCTGCAGCCGCTGGTCGGTCCGGAGGCGGTTTGGGTCTGCACCACCGAAGCGCTGGAAGAGCACGTCCGCCGCGAGCTGCCCGAGGTGCCGCCGGAGCAGATCCTGCTCGAGCCCGAGGGACGCAACACCGCTCCGGCCATCGGCTGGTCGGTGCGCTCGATGCCGGAGGACGCCCGCAACGGCGTGGTGGCCGTGCTGCCGGCCGACCACCGCGTGGGAGAGCCTGCCGCCCTCCGCGAGACCCTGGAGCGCGCGGCGGAGGTCGTGGCGCGCGAGGATCGGGTGATGGCCCTCGGAGTCGTCCCCCGCTGGCCCGAGACGGGCTACGGCTATCTCGAGCTGGAGCCGGAGGAAGGGCCGGATGGCGTGCGCCGGGTGCGGCGGTTCGTCGAGAAGCCCTCGGCGGAGACCGCGGCCCGCTTCCTTGCCGCGGGCAACTACCTCTGGAACGCCGGCATCTTCGTCTTCCGTGGCTCGACGCTGCTCGGCATTCTCGAGCGGCTGCAGCCGGAGCTGGCCCGCGGTCTCGAGGAGATCGCCACCGCTCCCGGCCGCCTGCGCGAGCTCTACAGCCGGCTGCCCGCCGACTCGATCGACTACGCGGTGATGGAGAGGCTCGACGGGATCTCGACCCTTCCCCTCGACTGCGGTTGGAGCGATCTCGGCTCGTGGGAGGCTCTCGACGAGGTCCTGCCGAAGGACGCCGCGGGCAACACCGGCCGGGGCGACCGGCTGGCGGTGGACGCCCGCGGCAACCTCCTCTTCGCCGACGCGGGGACCATCGCCGTGCTGGGGATCGAAGGGCTGGTCGTGGTGCGTACCGGCGACGCCGTGCTTGTATGTCCCAAATCCCGTTCGCAGGAGGTCAAGAAGCTGGTCTCGGAGCTGGCGGCCCGCAAGCGCGAGGATCTCCTGTGATCCAGCCCGTCCTGGTCTCCACCGCGACGGCGGACCGCCAGCTCGCCGATTTCCCTTCACCGCTGCCGCTGGAGGAACTGGTGCCGCACTCCGGGGACTGGGAGGTGGAGATCGGCTTCGGCAAGGGCCGCTATCTCCTCCGGCGTTGCGAGGAGAATCTGGATCGCCGGTTTCTCGGCATCGAGCTGGCGGGCGAGTACCACGGCATCTTCGTCGCGCGGGCCCGGCGGCGCGGGCTCGCCAACTGGATCGCCCTGCGGGGCGAGGCCCAATACCTGATCTCTTCCGCCCTGCCCGCCGGCTTCGCCTCGGCGCTGCACGTCTACTTTCCCGATCCCTGGCCCAAGGGCCGCCACCACAAGCGGCGGCTCTTCGATCCGGAGACGGTCGATCTGGTCCTCGGCCTGCTGCGGCGGGGGGGCCGGCTCTACTTCGCCACCGATTTCCTCGACTACGGCGAGCTGGTCTTCGCGCTGCTCGCCCGCTACCCCGGCCTGCTGCTCACCCGGCGTGACCGGCCGTGGGACGAGGGCCCGCGCACCAACTACGAAACCAAGTACGAAGCCGAGGGACGTCCGATCCTGCGGCTCGAAGGCGTGCTGGAAGTGGACGGACGGGCCGCCCCTCTGCACCCCGGCGGCGCGGAGGCCGTGCTGGCGGCCACCTGGCAGGGAGAGGATTGAGGATGGCCGAGCCCGAGCCGGATCC
>Ga0075434_100006643_pt1 | contig 10612 bp, 11 predicted proteins | sample RhiMethybrSRZTD3_FD_75298 | JGI IMG/M metagenome (GOLD analysis project Ga0075434, IMG submission 75298) | Populus rhizosphere microbial communities from Tennessee, USA - Rhizosphere MetaG P. TD hybrid SRZTD3 | ecosystem: Host-associated > Plants > Roots > Rhizosphere > Soil | place: USA...
TTGCAGGTCCTGGGTGCGCGAGTGCTTCGAAAGCGAGGACTACGCCGAGGGCAGGCGCGCGTTCATGGAAAAGCGTAAACCCCAATTCAGAGGGAGATAAGCATGAGGAGGAGTATCGGATTCGTCATCGGGCTGGCGTTCAGCGCCAGCGTTCTTGCGCAGTGGCCGCAGAAAGCGATCAGCACCGTCGTCGGCTTCGAGCCGGGCGGCGGCACCGACACCACGGCGCGTATCGTCGCGCCCGCGCTCGGCGAGCTGCTCGGCCAGAACGTCGTGGTCGAGAACCGCGCCGGCGCCGGCGGCAACATCGCCGTCGACGTCGTCGCGCGCGCCGCGCCGGACGGCTACACGCTGGTGCTCGCCAACGTCGGCGCGCTGACCGTCAATCCGCACATCATGAAGACGCCGTACGACCCGCTGAAGGACCTGGTGCCGGTCAGCATGGCGGCGGTGTTCGCCAACGTGCTGGTGGTGCAGCCCGCGCTGCCCATCAAGAACGTCGGCGATTTTGTGAAGTACGCGAAGCAAAAGCCGGGCGTCACGTATGCATCTTCGGGCATCGGCGGCGCCGGACACCTCGCGGGCGAGCTGCTGAAGGGCATGGCGCACATCGACATCGTGCACGTGCCCTACAAGGGCGGCGGCCCCGCGATGCAGGGCTTCCTCGGCGGCCAGGTCGATTCCTTCTTCGCCACGCCGATCTCGTCGATCTCGCAGATCAGGTCGGGCAAGGCGCGCGCCATCGCCACCACCGGCTCGAAGCGCGCCAAGCTGATGGCCGACGTGCCGACGGTCGCCGAGCAGGGCTTCCCCGGCTACGAGGCGCTCAACTGGTACGGCTACCTCGCGCCCGCGGGCACGCCGAAGGAGATCGTCGAGCGGCTGCACCGCGACATCGCCAAAGCGCTCGCCAACCCGAAGGTGATCGAGCAGATGGAGAGGACCGGCGTCGAGCCGCTCGCCATGACGCCCGAGGAGTTCGGGCGCTACATCAAGCGCGAGTACGACACCTGGGGCAAGGTGGTGAAAGAGGCCGGCATCAAGCCACAGTAGGCTATGAAGCTGGGCGATCCGCCACGCCCTCCTTCGCACGTTCCAACGCAAGGCGAAGCTTCGAGAGTGTCTTGTTGATGTGGATGTTGCTCGGGCTAAGGGGCAGTTCTTCCACCTTGAGCGCATCCAGCTCGGCCGCTAGCCGTACCGCCAAATTCGCGATGCTTTCGGTAGGCGCTCGCCTGGCGATAGACCCAGCCAGGGAGCTAGCAGAAGCGTAATGTCCAATTACGCTTGGAGTACGGATCAGAGACTCGATCTCCTTTAGCCGCGAAAGCAATCTGTCTATCCCGTGCATGCGTCCTCTCCTGCTGGGTTCTACCCGAGATTCTCCCGCGCCCAGCTCCTCATGAACCCTGCTAATTCGCGCCCTTCCGGCAGCTCGCGCAACCGCCAAGCGCGAAATCGAAGCCGCCGGCTTCGCCGAGGTCGCGCTCGAATACCCACTTGAAGCTGGGGCAGCACGTGCTCATGCAACTAGGAGATCCTGACTACGATCTTGCCCGCATGCGAGTCGGATTCCATGCGCGCCTTCGCCGCCGGCAGATCCTTGAAGTCGTAGACCTTGTCGATCAGGGGCTTCAGCTTGCCGCTGGCGAAAAGCGGCAGGAAGTCCTTGGTGAAGCCTCTGACCGTCTCGGCGCGCTGCGCGGCGGTGCGCAGCTTGTTCGACACGCCGAACAGCTTCAAGCGTTTCGAATGTAGCGCCTCGATGTCGAGGTCGGCCTTCAGCACGCCATCGAGGTAGCCCACCGTCGCGTGCCGGCCCTGGTAGGCGAGGCACTTGATGGTTTCCGCGAACATCGAGCCGCCGACGTTGTTCACCACCAGATTGACGCCTTTCCCTCCCGTTGCTTCCATAACTTGTTTTGAGAAGTCCGGGTTGCGTGTCTGGATGGCGATATCGAGCCCTTTGAGTTTTTGAAGTTTCTCCGCAGAACCGGAAGTGCCAATGACCTTGGCGCCGAGCGCTTTGCCAGCCTGCAACGCTGCAACGCCAACACCCGAGGAGACGCCGGTCACGAGCAGCCATTCACCCGCCTTCAGGTTGCCCTGCTGCACCAGCATGTCGTAGACGACGAGGAAGGTGATCGGCGTCGCGGCGGCTTCCTCCCACGAAAGATTGTCGGGAACGGGGATGGCGTCGGGCTCGTCCATCAGCGCGTATTCGGCGAAAGAGCCGGGCAATCGCCCCATCACGCGCCTGCCGGTGCCTTCGACTTCGCCAGCGCCGTCGACGCCGGCGGGCTTCGGCGCGCCGGCCTTGGTGAGGCCGTGGCCGCGGATCAGCTCGCCGCGGTTCAGGCTCGCGGCGCGCACGCGGACCAGGAATTGTCCCGGTTTCGGCTCGGGGCGCGGCGCGTCGCGCAGCTCGAGCTTCATTTCGCTTTCGGTCGACTGGAGAAAGTAGGCTTTCATCGTCGGCAGTGTAGCAATTCGGCGACTGCCGATTCCCCGGGACGACGGCAGAACCGGCCGCGCACGGCGGCTATAGTGGGCTTGCCTCCCTCAGTCCAAGGAGTCCCCCCATGAAGCAGCGAATACTCGATGTCGTGAGCACGTTTGCGCTGTTGACCGTTCTCGGCCTCGCCGCGGCGATGCTGATGCCGCGCGCCTACGCGGGAATGATCCAGCCCGAACAGGCGCAGCAGGACGATCGGAGCCAGGTCAAGGACATGCTGGCGCGTCCTGAGGTGGTGCGCGAGATGCAGAAGATGGGAATCCCGCCGGAGAAGGCGGCGGCGCGCGTCGACGCGATGAGCGACGACGAGGTGCGTCAGCTCGCCGGCAGGCTGAACGCGCTGCCCGCGGGCGGGGCGATGACGACCGAGGAATGGCTTCTCGTCATCGTCGTGATTCTGCTCGTCGTCATCATTCTCTAAGCGGCAAGCTCCACCGGCTCGGCCCGCTCGTTCACGGTCTGCAGCCGGACCGGGCGGCGCCAGACCCGGCGCACATACTCCAGGACCTTCTTGCCGCGGCGCGGGTCGAGGCCGCGGCCGTCGCTCGCCGCGTCGTGGGCGAGGACCAGGCTCGCGTCGTTGCCCATCTCGGCCACGGCGACGCGCGGCGCGCCATAGTTGTACTTGGGGGCGAGGATCGCCTCGCGCACCGCGTCGAGCTCGCGGCTCGCCACCCGGATCTCGTCGCCGGGATGGGTCTCGTAGACGAACAGCCCCGACTGCTCGGCGAGGTCGCGGTCGAGCCAGTTGCGCACGAAGCCGAAATCGTCCTCCTCGCGCCGCACGCGGAAGGCATGGTCGATGCCGTGCTTCTCGACGATGTCTTCCCAGATGGTGAAGCCGAGGTGATAGGGGTTGACCGCGAGCGCGGTCTGGCCGTCGCTCGCGAACGGGCGCACCACGTCGGAGTGCGCCTTCATCGCCGACAGGTACAGGCTCTGCGGCAGGAAGTCGGCCTCGCGCAGGAGGCGCGCGTGCCAGTAGGACGCCCAGCCCTCGTTCATGACCTGGCAGGCGAATACCGGGTAGAAGTACAGCGATTCGGCGCGCACCATGAGGAAGATGTCGCGTTCCCATTGCTCGAGCTCGGGCGCGTAGTGGGCGATGAACCAGAGCAGGTCGTATTCCGGGTGCGGCGGCACGCGCGCCCGCAGCGGACCGATCGGCAGCGCTTCGGGGCGCGATTCGCCGGGCAGGGTCTGGAAGCGCTGGTGGAACTCGCTCGGCCGGGCCGCGGCCTTCTCCGGGACGAATTCGGGATAGCGGGCGCGGTGCAGCTCGCCGGCGATATCGACGTGCGACTCGAGCGCGAGCGCCGCGTCGAGCACGCCCTCGACCCGCTCCATGCCGTTCGCCTCGATGGCGAGCTGGATGCGGTGCGCGTGGGCGGCGGCCTGCTCGACGATGTTGCCGCCCTGCATCGCGTGGAAGCGGGCGAAGAGCGAATTGTTCTTGGCGAAGTCGGCGTGGCCGAGCACGTGCGCGACCACCAGCGAGTTCTCCGCCACCGAGTTGGCGTCCATCAGGAAGGCGCGCGCCGGGTCGCCGGGGAACATCACCTCGAAGATCTTCGAGTTGCCCATGCTCTGGCGCACCAGCTGGTGGATGTAGCGCACGCCGAACGACCAGTGCGGCATGCGCACCGGCAGGCCGTAGACCGCGATCTCGGTCATCAGGCTCGCCGGCGCGACCTCGAAGTCGACCGGGTAGTAGTCGAGGCCGAGGCTGCGCGCCAGCGCCTCGATGCGGTTCGCGTGGCGCTCGAGCTCAGTCTCCACGCTGCTGCTCCTGCGAGAAGAATTCGCGGATCGCGCTCCAGACGTCGTCCTGGCAGCCGAGGTGGCTGGTGCCGACCGGGCAGCCGGCCGTCTTCAGCTCGGCGAAGATCTCGGCGAGCTGCGTCTCGCGCGGCCGGAAGGTGGCGACGCCGCCGGTCTCGACGTAGCCCGCGTAGTTGACCTGCGCGGCGATGTCGCCCAGCGCGGCCCGCGCCTCGTCGCGGTCCTCGGCGGCGTTTTCGCCGTCGGAGGCGTAGAAGAAATAGGTGTTGAAGCGGCCCTGGTCGTAGCGCTTCGCCATGGTCTCGAGAGTGAGGCGCGCCACGCTCGAGCTCACCGTGCCGCCGCTCGAGGAAGCCTGGAAGAACTGGCTCTCTTCGAACTCCCAGGCCTGCGCCGCGTGCGCCAGGAACACGGTCTCGACCTTGGCGTACTGGCGGCGGATGCCCTGCAGGGCGAAGAAGAAGAACTGCTTGGCGAGCCGCCGTTGCGCGTCGTCCATGCTGCCCGAGACGTCGAGGGCGAAGATCACCGCGGCGTTCATGGCGGGACTCGCGCGCTTCACCAGCTGCCGGAAGCGCAGGTCGTCGTCGATGATGGCGACCGCATCCTGCTGAACGGCTTTTCTCTTGATCGATTCCTTCAGGGTTCTGCGCCGATCCAGGCGCGAACGGGCGCCGCGCCGGTTCCAGCCTTCGCGCACGAAATCGGGCTCGTCCATCGTCGCCGAGCGGCGCGGCTTGAGCTCCGGGAGCTTCAGCTCCTCCCAGAGCCAGTCGACGATCTCGTCGACCTTCAGCTCGACTACGAAGCGGATCTCGCCGTCGCCGGTCCCGCCCTGGCGCGCGTCGGCGCCCGGCTCGCGCCCGGGCTGCAGAATTTCGCCGGGCTCGCCGCGGCCCTGGCCTGCGCCCTGCTGAACGCTCGCGTCGGCGAGGCGCAGCCGCGCGTGCTCCATGAACTTCACCGGCACGACCACCGTCTTGTTGGTCGAGCCGGTCATCAGGTCCGCGCCGGCGAGCAGCTCCGGCAGCCCGCCCTTCACCGCCTCGCGGACCTTCTGGTTGTGCCGCAGCCAATCCCGGGCGCCTCGCGAAAAGAGGTCGTACCAGGGGGTTTCCGCGGCGATCCTGATCATTCCTGGGCGAGCAGGGTGGTCACGTAGTTGAGGGCTTCGCGGGCGCTGTGCGAGTCGTAGCCGTACTCGTCGACCAGGCGCTTCTCGACCACCGAGATCTTCTGCCGTGTCTCGTCGTCCGGACGCGATGACGAGCTGACCAGGCGCAGCACGTCGCGGCGCTGCTCGAAGAGATACTGCTCGACCGCGTCGTGCAGCGGCGCGTGGCTGTCGAGGGTGAATTTCTCGCCGCGCTTGAAGGCGCCCATCGCCTTGCGCACCACTTCCTGGCGGAACGAGCCCTTGCCCGACTCGGAGATGCGGATCTTCTCTTCCACGTTCCTCAGGAAGCGCTCGTCGGGCTTGCGCTCCTCGCTGGTGATCGGGTCGCGCAGGGTGCGGTTGTCGAGCGTCGCCTCGACCTCGTCGAGGTACTTGTCGAGCAGCTGCTGCGCCTCGGCCTCGAAAGAGACGAACAGCGCTTTGTGCACGTCCTCCTTGACCCAGCGGTTGTAGAACTCCTTGCGCACCGCCACCAGGAAGTCGACCCACTTGCGCTTCTTCTTGCCGTCGATGCGCATGTCGCTCTCGATCGCGTCCTTGAGGGCGATCAGCACCTCCATGGTGGTGAGGCTCTTGGCGCTCGACTGGATGATGGCGTTGGAGAGCGCGTTGATGACGAAGCGCGGCGAGATGCCGGCCAGGCCCTCATCCGGGTTCTTCGCCTGGATCTTCTCCACCTCGGACTGCGCCACGCCCTCGACGTCGTCGCCGGCGTAGAGCCGCACCTTCTTCGTGCTCTCGCCTTCGCGCTCGTCGCCCTCGGCGAGCCGCGTCAGCACCGAGAACACCGCCGCGACGTGCAGCGCGTGCGGGTCGAGGTGCACCTCGCGGAACGCCTGCGTCGAGGAGCAGAGCTTGCGATAGATGCGCGCCTCCTCCTTGTAGGAGAGGGTGTAGGGCACCTGGATGATCACCATCCGGTCGAGCAGCGCCTCGTTCTCCGCCTCCTGGAGGAACTTGCGGAATTCGGCGAGGTTGGTGTGGGCGATGATGGTCTCGTCGAGGTGGATCAGCGGGAAGCGCGACACCTTGACGTTCTTCTCCTGCGTCAGCGTCAGCAGCAGGTAGAGGAACTCGCGCTTCACCTTCAGGATCTCGATCATCTCGAGCGCGCCGCGGCTCGCGGCGAATACCGAGCCGGACCACGACCAGGCGCGCGGATCGCCTTCGTCGCCGAACTCGGCCACCTTGGACAGATCGACCGAGCCGACCAGGTCGGCGATGTCGGCGGTGGTCGGATCGTGCGGCGCGTAGGTGCCGACGCCGACCCGGCCGGCCTCGGAGATGAAGATGCGCTGCACCGGGACCTGCATGAAATCGCCGCCGAACTCGCTCGTCAGGCGCTGCGCGCAGTGCGGGCAGAGCTCGCCCGAGATGTCGACGCCGTAGAGCTCGCGGAACTGGCCGCGCAGCGTGTGCGGCACGAGGTGCAGCGGCGATTCGTTCACCGGGCAGCCGTGGATGCCGTAGAGGGCGCCGGCGTCGGTGTGGCTATAGGCCTCGAGGCCGCGCTTCAGCAGGATCACCATGCTCGACTTGCCGCCCGAGGGCGGCCCCAGGAGCAGCAGCAGGCGCCTGCCGACTTCGCTGCCGGCGGCGGCGGCCTTGAAGTAGTCGCGCACGCGCTCGATCGTGCCGTCGATGCCGAACAGCTCGCTCTCGAACAGCGAGCCCTGGGCGCGCATCATGTCCCACATGTACTGGTGGCTGGAGCGCGCCACCGCGCGTGCGTCACCCGGGAAGATCTTCTGCAGGAAATCGCCGAAGGTCCCGCTCCAGCGGGCGGTGCGATGCTCCTTGGTGAATTCGGTAAGGGATTTGAGCAGCGCGGAATGCCGCTCGCTGCCTCCGGCTCTGGACTGTTGCGCAATCGCTTCTAATGTCACGCTAACCTCCATTTGTGGAGCAAAAGTTCGCTTGCCGAGTCGCTCCGTTTTGTCACGATTCGGTCGGCTGACGTTACCTTCGCTAAACGGTCCACTCGGTCTACTGTTGACCGCCCTCGCGCGCTTCCGTTTAACAACGTTTTTCGGTGACGATTGGCGGTGAACCCGACGACGCCGCATCGGTCAAACGACGACAACAATGCTTAAAGAGATCCACGGCCTCACCGACGACCCGCCCGCGAAGCGGCGCTGGTTCCACGACGACTTCTTTGATCTCTTCGTCTGGCAGGCGGGCGGGGAGGTGACGCTGTTCCAGCTCTGCTACGGGGTCGACTCGACCGAGCGCGCCCTGGTCTGGGACGCGAGCCGGGGCTTCTTCCACGACGGGCCTGCCGCATCGCGGGACGTGGTTGCGCGATTCGAGGAGGCGATGGGCGGGCTGCCCGCCGAGCTGCGCACCTCGATCCGGGAGAAGCTCCACGAGTTCGCCGGGCGTGACCTGGAGGTCACCTCGCGGCGCAAGAAATTCCGCCGCGCCGCCTGGCAGCGCTGAACCTACTCCTGTAGTCGGGAATCGACGAGAATCGGGTTTCCTCTAAGGGAGGGAAAACCATGAAACCGGAATTGATGCTGCTCGCCTGGGCGGTCATCCTCACGCTCGCCCAGATGCTCGTCGCCGCGACGGGTGCTGCTTCGCAATATGGCCCGATGCCGCTCTTCGGCAACCGCGAGGGCCTGCCGGCGCTGACCGGTTGGGCCGGGCGCGCCCAGCGCGCGCACCGCAACATGCTGGAGAACCTGGTGCTGTTCGCAGCGCTGGTCCTGATTTGTGCAGTAACAAACAAGACCAATTCGACGACGCTGCTGGGCGCGCAGCTGTTCCTCTGGGCGCGGCTCGCCTACGCCGTGATCTACCTCGCCGGCATTCCGTACCTGCGCACTGCCGCCTGGCTGGTGTCGATCGTCGGGCTGGTGCTCATCTTCCTGCAACTCCTATAGCGACCGGCCGGATCGCCGATCCGGCCGCGCCTTTCTCGCGCAGCGGCAGGACCATGGTGCAGGAGAGCCAGGTCTTGTCGCGCGCCATCTCGTCGAGCTTGGCGTTCTCGATGAGATGCACGCCCGCCTGGGTGAGCATGTGGTGGTGCACCGCGAAAGGCATCCCGGGCGGCGTGCCGGCCGCGGGCGCGCCCTTGCCGGCGAGCATGCCCTCGGGCACGGTGTCGATGAACGGCGCATCGAGGCCGACCGCGACGATGCGCTTCCCGCCGAGGTACTTGGCCGCGTCGTAGGACAGTCCGGGCGCCGCGGCGTAGTACACCTTGTCGACGTCGGGATCCTGCCAGCGTTCGCCCCAGCCGGTGTGGACGTAGACGATGTCACCGGCGCGGATGCCGCGCTTCTCCAGGCCCTGCGCCTTCAGCATCGCCTGGATGTCCCTGGCGCTGACGAGCGCTCCGGCGGCCATCGCCTTGCCCTTGCCGACCACCGCCTTCGCGTCGAGGAGCACGGCGGTGGTGATGAGCGGCGGCACCTTCTCGAGGCCGAGCTTGAGGAGCGGCGACTCCGGATTCGGCTTCACCTCGCTCTGCGTCAGCCCGCCGAAGTACACCGCCTGGTCGGTCGGCGCCGGCGGCTTGCCGTCCCACGGCTGCTTCATGGCAGCAAAGTGGCCGAGCGCGTCGAACTGGGTGCCCTGCTGGCCGGGCTCGGCGTTCTCGTTGATGGTCTCGGAGTTGAACGCGTGCACCGTGCCCGGGATCGCCGCGGTCGCCTTCGGCTTCGTCTGGTACGGGCCGGCGAATGGCGAGAGCGGCATGGTCGGCGAGCGAAGCTGCGAGAGCTCGTACACCTTCGCCTGCGGCTGCGACAGGAAGCGCGCGCAGCTTGCCCAGCTTTTCGGCCCGAGCTGTGCCGCCATGCCTTGCTCGTTCTGGGCGTGAACCGACACCGATGCGACTAGCAGAAGCCACTTAAGATATCTGTTCATGGGGATGATGATCGACGGGGTTTGGCGGGACATTCCGCGCGACTTCAAGTCTACAGGCGGCGCCTTCGTCCGGCCTGACACTTTCTTCAGGGATCGCGTCTCGCTCGCCGATGCCGAGCCCGGCCGCTACCGGCTCTATGTCTCGCGCGCCTGTCCCTGGGCGCACCGCACCCTGATCGTTCGCGCCTTCGCCCGCCTGGAGAAGCGGCTGCCCGTGTTCAATGCCGATCCGTACATGGCCGAGAACGGCTGGGAGTTCACTGACGGCGGTATCCGTTATCTGTACGAGCTCTATGCGAAGGCGAAGCCGGACTACACCGGCCGGGTCAGCGTGCCGGCGTTGTGGGACGAGAAGGAGCGCCGGATCGTCAACAACGAATCGTCCGAGATCATCCGCATGATGGGCGCGGACCTGTATCCGGAGAAACTGAGGAAGGAAATCGACGCGATCAACGAGCGGGTCTTCCGCACGGTGAACAACGGCGTGTACCGCGCGGGCTTCGCCAGGGCGCAGGACAAGTACGAGGAGGCCGTCACCGGGCTGTTCGCCACCCTCGACTGGCTGGAGGAACGGCTGGCCAAGCGCCGCTGGCTGTGCGGCGCGAAACTGACCGAGGCGGACGTGCGCCTTTTCACCACCCTGATACGCTTCGACGCCGTCTACTACTCGCACTTCAAGTGCAACCTGCGGCGGCTGATCGACTACCCCAACCTATGGCGCTACACGAGACGTTTCTACGCGTTGCCCGGCGTGGCGCGCACGGTCGACCTTGCGGAGATCAAGTCCCACTACTACCGCAGCCAGAAGGACGTCAACCCGACGCAGATCGTCCCCAAAGGGCCGGCGCTCGACTTGCGCTTGCGCTGAGCCTCGCCGCCGCGGCGGGCGGGGCGCTCGGGCAGAGCGACGAATACGTCGACACGCTCGAGCCGGGCGGCGCCGCGGTCGGCTACAACTGGCGCCAGCAAAGCTCGCCGTACAGGGACGCGCGCACGCCGGCGCGGAGCCTCGACCCGATCTACCTGTACGAGGGCGACTACGCTTACCTCCACGGCACGCGCGTCGGCCTGAAGGCGAGCTCGGGCGTGTGGCGCTTCGACGCCTTCGTCGCCCAGCGCCTTGAGGGCTTCACGCACGACACCTTGCCCGAGGGCAGCGCGGGCCCGGCTCGCGAGCCGGGGTTCGACGTCGGCATGTCGGTGCGCTACACCGCCAGCTGGGGCAAGCCGTACCTCGAGCTGCGGCAGGACGCGAGCCATCG
>Ga0075434_100006644_pt1 | contig 10612 bp, 11 predicted proteins | sample RhiMethybrSRZTD3_FD_75298 | JGI IMG/M metagenome (GOLD analysis project Ga0075434, IMG submission 75298) | Populus rhizosphere microbial communities from Tennessee, USA - Rhizosphere MetaG P. TD hybrid SRZTD3 | ecosystem: Host-associated > Plants > Roots > Rhizosphere > Soil | place: USA...
GTTCAACGTTGATGTTCCGCCGTTCGACCGCTCACCACGTAGGGCCTGAACACATCGAGCAAGGCCGGGCTTGAACGCATCGAGCAAGGCCGGGCTTGAACGCATCGAGCGAGCTGGCGGAGACCGTGCCCGGACCAGGATCTGCTCGACATCGGAAGCCCGCAATGAAGGGCGCTCGGCGTTACAATCAACGCTCACTCTCACCCTTGCGGATTATCCACAGCGGACGGCGGCCAGCCTGGCGGCCCCATGGTGCTGCGTAGCAGCCGGGGACCGGCTAAGTTCCCGTATCTCGGACGAGAGCCGCGGCGAGCAGTAGTCCGCCTTCGGCAGCCTTGACTTGTCGCGTGCCTCGGGCGCGGCCTGGTGCGATCTCGAGAGCTTCGACAGTTCCGAGCCTTCCCAGGGACGACTTGCACACACCGCTTCCGCAGCAAGTCGACGATCGCGATCGACGGCGGCCCCGTTCGCCACGACCATCGCACTTATGGAGCCGGTGCATCTCCGCCAGCGGCAGGTCAAGGCCGAGCTGAACATTGTCGAGGAACCGCACCCGGTTGTTCGAGTAGCTTCCTCAATGTAACGGCGACGGACTTCATCTTCTGGTGGCCCGGTGGCACCCCACACCGAACGAGCCCGAACAGCGTGGGTAACCAGTCGATTACGTCAACGGCGACCTCGTCACGGTCGGTCAACGCCGCAGCGGCGTACACCCCAGCCGGACCCGATCCCACCACGGCAACGCCAAGCAGTGGCATCCCTCACCTCCGTCACTTGTCCCAGATGCCAGCCCCCGGATCCGCCCGCCGGATACCATTTCGCGAACGACGGCGCGACGACGTCATCCGGAACCCGTGCGTAGACCAGTGCTGGCAGGTGTCAGTTTCTGTCAGGATGGTGGCCGCGACAGGCACTGAGCCAAGTAGAGAGACTCGCCGAGCCGCTCCATGAGCTCAAGCTGCGTCTGGATATGGTCGACGTCTCGCTCTTCGTCGGCCAAAATCATCTCCAGCAGATTCGCGCTGGTCGCATCACCCTTCTGCCGGCACATTGCGATACCGGGTCGTAGCCGTTCCACCACGGAAAGTTCGATGGACAGGTCCGCCTGGAACTGCTCGCGCACAGTCTCACCGACAGTTAGTGATAGGAGTCGCTGATAGTTGGGGAGGCCTTCCAAAAGGAGAATACGGTCGGTGAGCAGCTCAGCATGTCGCATCTCACCGAAGGACTCCTCGCGGGTCTTTGCGGCCAGCTCGGTAAATCCCCAACTGGCTTGCAGTTTGGAGTGCAGGAAATACTGATTGATTGCGGTCAGCTCGCTCGTCAGCTGCTCGTTCAGCAAGACGAGAATCTCTTTGTCGCCGCGCACTCGGATCACCCGCTTCGGTATAGAAAGCGTCGACCAAACTGGATCAGACTGCAGTCACAGTCTACCGCTGGCCCGGCGCAAGGGCAGCTAGGAATCACGGTTTTTGCGCGGCGGCGCTCACCATAATTGGGCTAGTCGGGACCGGTGTTCGGATCCTGGAACACGCGGCGACGTAGCCGCGCGAATGGCCCCTCCGGCTCCGGTGCCTTGTGCGCCTTGATCATTGCGCGGATGTTGTTCCGGCACCGGCCACACACCGTGCCAGCTTCACACACCTGTCCGATGGCTTTCGTGCTGTTTGCGCCCGCCTCGATTGCCTCCTCGATCGTGGTGCTCGTGACGGCCGCACAGAGGCACACGTACATAGCTATTCCTCAGCGGCCGGTTCGATCTCTACTACATCAACAAGCTTTCCGACGAAGGCATTGGGGTATATACCGACACCGGCCCTATCGTAGAATTCCTTGACGGCAATCCGCAGCCCCTCCGTGGCATGCTGCAGGCTGTCCACCTCCTGCAGAGTCATCACCTCACCTGGATCGTCCATAGCCTGGTAAGTCCAATACTGCCGACAACCTGCGGCGACGAGTCGGTCTCGCCGGGCGTGAACGACCGAAAGGAACCGGCCGAGATCCTCAATGGGCATGATCCGGGCAATAACGACCGAACCGGGCGCTAGAATTTCACCCGACGCTCCACCGGCTTCGACATAGCGTAGCTTCTCGATCAACCTGCCCATAAACAGGGGTGGGATCTCCTCCACGCCGGCGGCGTCAAACCAGGTGAGAAACTCGCCGGACCGCAGCATCTCGTGAACAAGTTCCGGGGACGAGAGTCCGAGGGTGACGAAGATCCGGTTCGGCTCCTCGATTGAGCGGTAGACCACGAAATGGTGCGCACCGAGCTGGCGAAGCAGCGCACGACCACCCTCCGTTGTGCGCCACCAGCGGTCGAAATCGCGGACCGTATAGTCACACGCCATCACCAGCGACATCGTTAGCTCCGTATCCTGTATGTGTCAGTATGCGCATGCAGCCACCGCTCCCGCTCGGCGCGGAGTGGTGGCCCTGCACCAGCGACATGGCCGCTTCTCGACCAGGCAACCTTCTCACCTGTCATCGCAGGCGGATCAAGGCTGGAAATGCCCAGATGCTGGGGGACAGGCGCGGCGACAGTTGCGCCCCGAGCCGCGCACTTTCCAAAAGGAGAGAGCGCGTCCACGGATTAGCAGTTTTTGAATGCAGGCGCACGCTTATTACGAAAAGCAGTGACTGCTTCGCGATAGTCGTCGGTTGCCTGAATAATTCCGATGTGTGAGGAGATCAGGTCGAGGCTGGTCCGAAGATCGCTCCGAAAGGACTGATATACAGCGCGCTTGATCATCGACACCGCGACTGGCGAGTTGGCACCGATACGGTTCGCGAGGGCCATCGCCTCGTCGAGGAGTTCGTCCTCGGGGTAGACGTGGCTGACCAGCCCAAGCGCGAGCGCATCTTGAGCGGACAAGTCGTCACCGGTCCAAAGCAGTTCGAGTGCTTTGGCCGTGCCGATCAGCCGCGGCAGGAAATACGCCCCACCGTCTCCAGGCACCAAACCTACTCGAATGTAGCCTTCACTAAATCGCGCGGATGTGGCAGCCAGGCGGATGTCACACATGAGCGCCATGTCCATTCCTGCGCCGATCGCAAGTCCGTTGACTGCGCAGATCAGGGGCTTATCGAGATCCTCGACGGCGTGCACAACCTTATATACGTGCTCGGTGAGCAACCGTTTCCCCGCAATCGGGCTCGCACCTGCGGCGTCGATCTCGTCAAGGTCTACGCCAGTGCAGAAGCCGCGGCCGGTGCCGGTAAGGACGACCGCGCGGACGGCATCGTCCTCCTTCGCGGTAGTCAGTGCGCTAGCCCACTTATCGATCATAGGCAAAGTAAATGCGCCCAGTTTCTCCGGTCGATTGATTCTGATCAGCCCAACGAGGCCATAGATCTCGTAGGAGAGGGACTCGTCAGTCATAGGGCTAGCCGGTGCCAGAGTGGCCAGTCGCCGCCGCCGCCGGCGAGCTCCTCGCCGAGGTGGTTGCTCCAGGTCTTCGCATTGCCATACTCCTCCCGCCAGGCCCAGAGACGGGTTGTTGCCCGGTGTAACGGATGTTCTTGAGTGAAACCGATGGCGCCATGAATCTGGTGACCGATCGCGGCCACCGCCGCCGCGCTCGTAGCTACGCGAACCCGCGCCGCGTCAAGCACCCAAGCGTCCTGTGGGCGGGTCGCCGCCGCGCCGGCGGCCGCTTCTACAGCCACTGTCATCGAACATACGTCTTCAGCCAGTTCGGCAAGCATCTGCTGAACCACTGGCATGGCTGAGAGCGGGCGACCAAACTGGTGGCGTTGGCCGGCGTACTTCACTGTCTGCTGATACACGCTCTGTGCTGCGCCCGTCATCTGCGCTGATCGCCCAAAAGCACCGCGACGGAGCGCGTGAGCGACCGCGTCTTCGCCAACCGGCCGGACCGCCTCGGGCACGAGCAGTCGATCAACGAACACGAGGTCGTCGCGCGGCTCACCAGCAACGTTCGACCCTCGTCGGATTTCGGCCCCGTTGGTAGGCAGGACCACGACTTGTGGATCGGCGCCCTTCGCCACGGCGACTACCCAGTCCGAATGCCGCCCCCAAGGCACTCGAGGCGCAACGCCCGAAAGTAGCCAGCCATCGCGAACGCGGCGAAGCTCGTAGTCACAAGCAATGGCAGCCGTAACCGCACCCTGAGGCATGCGAAGTCCGGCTTGCTCAATCAAACAGCCCGCCACTAGATCTGATTCAACGAACGGTACCGAAGCGCCGGAAAGTCCGAGCGCGATGAGCACTGTGGTCGCCGCCGGCAGGTCAGCGCCGGCACCGCCGGCCGCTTCAGCGACGGACAGGGCGGTCACCCCCATTTGTTCCAGCGCTTTCCACACGTTCGGATGCCAGCCGCTCCCGTCGATATCAGAACACACGGTGACTACGGCCTGGTGCAGAGCGGCCGATTCATCAGGATTCAATCTCTAATCACCGCCTTCGCGATGATGCCGCGGAGCACCTCACTCGTCCCGCCCCGCAACGTGAATCCAGGCGACTGCAACAACGCGCCAGCAAGCATTGAAGAAAGCGTTCCATGAGCGGTCGGATCCGGTTGGAGCTCCAACGTCTCGGCAATGGTATGAACCAGGTCCCGCTCGAAGCGCGTACCGAGGTCCTTCACGATCGCCGCAGCAAGGTTCGGGCTACGACCCGCGCGCAGCTCCGCTGCCACCGCGATCGACATGTTGCGGAGCGTCCAGAGATCGGCGGTAAGCCGGCCGAGAACGCGTCGACCGTCTTGCGACTCCGACAATGCCGGCCGCGCCGCTTCCAGGAGCGGGTACGTACTGAGGATCCGCTCGGGACCGGAGCGCTCGTTGGCGAGTTCATGTGTTACCTGCCGCCAACCTTCGCCAATCTCACCCAGCACATCGTGATCGGGTACGAACACGTCGACGAGTGCTACCTCGTTGAAATGATGGCCTCCGCTGATCAGCTTGATCGGACTACACTGAACCCCAGGGCTGGTCAGCTCGATGATGAATTGGCTTAGCCCGGCGTGGCGCCGTTCCGGATCGAGCGGGCTGGTGCGCACTAAAGTGAGCATATAGTGGGAACCGTGGGCATGACTTGTCCACACTTTCGTTCCGTTGACGATCCACCCGCCATCGACCTTCGCCCCACGGGTTCGGACGCTGGCCAGGTCCGAACCTGCATCTGGCTCGCTCATGCCGATCGCGAAGAAGAGCTCTCCGCGGGTAATTCCAGGCAGAAATCGTTCGCGCTGTACGTCGGAGCCGAAGCGCAGGATCGAGGGGCCAGACTGACGATCGGCAATCCAGTGGGCAGCGACAGGCGCTCCTGCCGCAAGTAACTCCTCAGCGATCACGAATCGGGTGAATGAATCCGCTCCGAGGCCTCCATACTCCTTGGGGAATGTCGTTCCTATCCAGCCGCGTCGCCCAAGACGTTCGCTGAAGCTCGGGTCGAATCCCGCCAGCCAACTGTCGCATTGCGGCAAGAAGCCACCGGTCGCTCTCTCGAGATCAAGAAAGGACCGGATCTCGTCGCGTAGCTCAAGACACTCCGGTGGTAGGGAGCTACCGTGCAGGAGCGAGAGTTCCATCACTTACCTCGCCAACTCGACACCAGACCTACTCGTTGCGTTTCGCATGACGATGCAGTGACTTTCGCAGCCACGAATACGTCCCCTTGCGGACGGGCCACTGCACGATGTCCGGACGAGCGCATTTGGCGTCCCGCAATGTGCACCGAAGTTGGGCCGCCTCGAGTGCACCGCACGACGAGACCAGATGGTGTGTCCTCGTAGAGTTGGCCACTGATCAACATGTCGTCCGGGCTTCGTGGCTGGACTTCATGGCAGGCAACGGGAGGGCCTAGGCGCATCACCTGGTGACATGTCGGAATCTCGGGGGTTCCGAGCGAGCTAACGACAACTACGCTCGCACCGCACGTTGGGCAAACTAATGTACTGCCCGCGAAAGGCCGCGCCGGCCCTCGTTCGTGGATCAGAAAACATTCACGACGGGCTGTAGAGATCGCACCTTTCTCCACGCCGCCACCTCCTGATTGGCCATCTGACGCTGGAACGGACATCTCCAAAGCCACTACGCGGACTCGGCGGCATGATCTATAGATCGAGCCGACGACGTGTGATAGTCGGTGAGTCCCGACTGCTCGGCTCGAGTCCAATACTCGACATTGCGGAATGGGGAGACAAACACAAGCCGACCACGATCATTTCGGAAGAATGTTGTCGTACCGGGATGCGTCCAGACTGTAGTCTCGCTTGTGCGCTCGACGAGATCGTTGTAGTCCTCGAAGACGTCGGCTCGTACGTCGATCGCCGAAATATTCTCCTTGATCATCTCATCCAGTAGTCGGGCGACATAGCGCATCTGAACTTCCATGAAATACATGAAGCTGCCGCTACCGGGGAACGAGTTCGGCCCACCAAGTAAAAACAGGTTCGGGAACCCCGGGACGGTAACGCCGAGGTAAGCACGGGCATCATCGTCGTCCCATGCCTCGCGCAATGTCCTTGAGTCCCGCCCTACAACCTCGAACGATGACACAAAGCGGGATGCCTGAAAGCCGGTAGCCCAGACGAGTATGTCCGCGTTATGAAACTCGCCAGACCTGGTTACCACCCCACTTGGTGTAACGGCGCTAACGCCCTCATCGACCAAGGTCACATTCGCGCGGCAAAGTGTACTGTACCAACCGTTATCTAAAAGGATCCGCTTTCCAAATGGCGGATACGTGGGCAACACCTTCTCGAAAATGTCGTCGCGATCCCCGAGCTCGTCCTTCATATACTCGGTGAAGAACTGCCGGTGTCCGTCGTTCCGGGCGTTCACAGCTCGTTCTGGATATGGCCAATTTGGATCCTTACGTAGTGAGTCGAGGACCTTGTCACCGAATTGCCAGTAAAGCTTGAGCCAATACCAAATCCGGTAGAGCGGAAATGTTCGCAGCAGATAGCGTGCGCGTTCGTCAATCGGCAGCATAAATTTCTCGAACGGGGCGACCCATGGCGGCGTACGCTGGAAAATGGTAAGACGGCCCACCCACGGCGCGATTGCGGGTACGATCTGCATCGCGCTGGCGCCGCTGCCAATGACCGCTATATCTTTATCGGTTACGTCGAGATCCTCGGGCCACTGGGAGGAATGGAAGGAAGGGCCGGTAAAGTTCTTTATTCCTTCGACGCTGGGCATCTTCGGACGGTTCAGAATTCCAACCGCGCTAATGATAGCGTTGAACCAGCGCGTCTCGCACTTTCCATCGCGGCGCCGCAACTCGACTGACCAGCCGTCGCTCGTCTCGTCGAAAGACGCCCGCACGATCTCCGTGTCGAACCACGTGTGTTCCGCAGCACCGATCGTTTGATGTGTCTTGGCCAGGTATTCCTGTATCGCGGGCCGTAACTCAAAGTGCATTGTCCAGTCGTTCGGCGCGAAGGAAAAGGAGTACAAGTGGCTCGGAGTGTCGACGCCAACCCCTGGGTAACGATTATCCAGCCAGTTCCCGCCCGGAGCGTCATGCTGGTCAACGATCAGATACTTGATTCCCATCTGTCCGAGCTGGTGAGCGGCGATAATTCCTGACACGCCCGTGCCGATGATAAGGACACGGAAGTCGGTCTGCCGGCATACCCCGTTGACGCGAACGTCGCTGTCGACGCCGATACGCCTACGGAATTCCTCAACGAACATCTCACCGTAGTGGTCATCTACCTCCTCGCCGACGCATACGCCCAGCATGCGCGTCATCTGGTCGAGGGTCGGCACCTCAATCACGGCGGCATGTCCCGCCTGGAGCTGGCGGAGGGCCTGCGCGCCGGCGTGACGGATCTCTTGCTGGATTTCATCGGAGAGGCCCCCGCCGTCGTGATCGCCGAGCCCTTTGCTTCGGGTCGGACGATAGGGGTCTTGCAACCAGCGGTCGTCTCCGGTGACCTGGTACAGCACCATGAGAAGCGTCGGGATGTTAGCAGTGTCCGTGATTTCGCGCAGCTCGCTGAGCGTCAGGCCATGGTCATGCGGTGCGTCCGTCACACCGGCACCTCCGTAAGTGCTAGGTCTAGCTCAGGTCGCGAGCAACGGATGTATCGCCGGGGAAGCGGCGCATGTGCCCACCGGTGGGATGTCCGTGCCCACTAGCACGCGCGTCGGCAGCATTCGACATGTCCCACTTGATAGAGCGTAGGCGCCATGCTTGATTCGGTCAACGGTAACGTTGAACCATGACGTATTCTAGGCTCGTAGCCCGCGGGCTATCCCGCTGGCATTGGAGTACCAGCTAACGCCGACTGAGCATCTGGTGGGTGCGCGCGCGACAACGACCTACGCCGTCGCGATGAGTGCGTCTTCAACGCGTGTGTGGATTTGACTCGAGGGACGTGCCGTCTTGCTGAGAAGCGCAAGGAGCGCGTCGACTTCGAGTTCCGTGCCGAGTCCGACGTGTACCTCCTGACTACGCCGGAGAAGTTCCTTGGCGCAGCGGAGGGCATCCCCTGGCTTTGCCGCCAACTCTCGCGCCAGGATCTCGGCTTGGGTCAGCAGGTCTCCTGGCTCGACAGTCCGCAGAATCATCCCGCACGCGACAGCTTCGTCCGCACTTAGCTGGCGTCCGGTGAGGACGATCTCGGCGGCGCGCTGGTATCCGACCAGCCTTGGCAGCCGCTGAGTGCCGCCGCCGCCTGGGACCAATCCGATCGTGACTTCCGGCAATCCGACCTTCGCGCCAACTGCGATCAACCGAAGGTCACAGGCGAGTGCCATCTCCAATCCACCGCCAAGCGCATAGCCGTTGACGGCGGCGATGGTCGGTTGCGGTAAAGCAGCCAACAGCTCGATATCCCGGGTTGCCCGGATGCGGTCTCTCCGGTCATCAGGACTTACCTCGCTGGCAGCTTCCTTGAGATCCATGCCGGCGCTGAAGTACCGACTACCCGTGCCGGTGAGAACGACAACGTGTACACGGCGATCGAAAGCAACTGAGCGCCACAATGAAGCCAGTTCATCCCGCATCGTCTGGTTTCGGGCATGGGCAGCCTCCGGCCGGTTGAGCCACACCGTGAGCAGCCCGTCGTCAAGGCGTGTCCGCGTTGCCTCGCCATCAGCTCCCACGATCAGGTCAGACACGTTGCCCCGCGCGCAGGATCGTTCCGTCGGCGGAGTATTCGTAGATTCCCCTACCGGATTTTCGGCCAAGACGTCCGGCGGCAACGAGATTGCGAAGACCAACGGTCGGCCGAAATCGGTCACCCAGCGTCCGAGACAGTGATTCCAAGACCAGGAGGTAAGTATCAAGCCCGTTGCGATCGCCCAGCTCAAGAGGGCCGATCGGAAGGTTCAGGCCAAGGCACAGTGCTCGGTCGATATCTGCGGCCGTCCCAACTCCTTCCTCGAGCATTCGAAGACACTCCAGGCGGATGATTGCCGAGATCCGAGAAGTCAGAAAGCCCGGGCTATCCTTCTGGCAGACAACTGTCTCCTTGCCGAGTGACGACGCAAAGTCCTCGGCCGCCATGACTGTCGCGTCGCTGGTCTGCAATCCCCGGACGATCTCCACTAATCGCATCAGCACGACCGGGTTGAAGAAGTGCAGGCCGACTACTCGATCCTCCGCTGCGGGCGCTGCCGCGGCGATCGAAGTGATCGATAGTTGCGACGTGTTCGTCGCGAGAACCGCATCGGGCTGTGCTACAGATGAGACCTCGCGTAGCACGCTTTGCTTCACATCCAGCTTCTCAACAACTGCTTCGACAACCACCTGGGCTCCGGTGGCCGCCTCCGCGACTGAACTACAAGCCTGCACCGCCGACCGTGCCGCAGCCGCCGTCTCCGACTCCAGCCGGCCGCTGAACACGAGCTTGTCGAGGCTCTTCGCGATCTCGCTGGTGGCCCTCGCCGTCTGCGCAGGCGACAGGTCACAAAGGCCGACCGAATAGCCGGACATTCCGGCCGCCTGGGCGATGCCCGCGCCCATAATTCCAGCGCCGATCACAGCGACTCTCACCTGCTGCCTGTCGCTGTCCACGCGATCAGCGTAGCATCTCTCAACACTGACGTTGATAGTTTCCGTGCCTTAGGCTACGGTCGATACCGTGGACGAGTCCGAGGTCCTACTGAACTTTGACGAGCCCGGGATCGTTCAACTGGTCCTTAACCGACCCGATGAGCTCAACGCCTGGACCTACTCTCTTGAATCCTCCCTCTTTGCCGCGCTGGACGCTGCGGCGGCCGATCGTTCGGTTCGCGTGGTTGTCATCACGGGTGCAGGTCGTGCGTTTTGCGCTGGGGCGTCGATGAGCTTGCTCGGGGAGGTCGGCACGGCAGTGACCCGGCCGGACCGCGCACATCGTCGGCGCTTGCCGGAACTCGTTGAGTATCCGAAGCCAATCATCGCTGCTATCAACGGCCCCGCCGCGGGTATTGGTTTTGCACTTGCGATCGCCTGCGACATCAGAGTTGCGGCCGCCGACGCTAAATTGACAACATCCTTTGCCCGGCTTGGCTTGGTCGCCGAACACGGCGTCGCGTGGCTTTTGCCGAGGTTGGTTGGCTGGACACACGCAGCTGACTTGCTCCTGTCTGGACGGGCAATCTCTGGCACCGATGCAGCGGCAATCGGCCTCGTGTCGGCTGCGGTTAG
>Ga0075434_100006647_pt1 | contig 10610 bp, 7 predicted proteins | sample RhiMethybrSRZTD3_FD_75298 | JGI IMG/M metagenome (GOLD analysis project Ga0075434, IMG submission 75298) | Populus rhizosphere microbial communities from Tennessee, USA - Rhizosphere MetaG P. TD hybrid SRZTD3 | ecosystem: Host-associated > Plants > Roots > Rhizosphere > Soil | place: USA...
GGCCGCCTCTGGGTCAAGAAGCGGGGCGAGCTGAACGCGACTCCCATCACCGGCACCGAGCGAGCCCAACACCCGGTGTTCTCACCCGACGGCCAGTGGGTGGCCTTCATCGCCGACGGGCGCTTGAAGAAAGTTCGCGCTTCGGGCGGGGCGAGCGTCATTGTGGCCGACTCGGTCGCCCCGACTTTCGGCGGTGTCACGTGGCTCGATGATGGTTCCCTCGCGTACGTCCCGCCGAACCTGCTCGAGATTCGTCGGGTGAGTGCCGGCGGCGGACCCAGCACGACCGTCATGAACAGCGCGTCGCTCGCGGGCGGAGGGATCGGGCACCTGGTCGCCTTGCCTGGAGCGCGTGGGGTGTTGTTTCAGCTGTGCGGGTCCAGCTGCGTGACCCTGAGCATCCATGTACTGGATTTGCGGACGGGGAAGGAGAAGCGCCTGCTCGACGACGTGGCGCAGGCCTGGTACCTGCCCAGCGGACAACTCTTGTACGTGCGCCGCGATGGCGTCGCCCTGGCCGCGCCGTTCGACCTGGGACGCTTCGCGATTACCGGCCCCGCGGTGCCCGTGCTCGAGGGCGTTCAGGTTTCCAGCGGCAACGGATTCGCGCTGCTCGCCTGGTCGGCCTCCGGCTCACTCGTGTACGTGCACGGCGCCGGCGGCTCGACCGAGAACGTGATGGTCCGCGTAAGCCGCAGCGGGGCTGTTACCCCGCTCGACACTTCGTGGCACGGGGAGTTCAACTCCCTCGCCCTCTCTCCGGATGGCGGACGGCTCGCGGTCGGCGTCGGCCAGGGCGCAGCGCTGAACATCTGGATCAAACAGCTGGATCGGGGGCCATCCACGCGGTTGACGTTCGGCGGGAAGGAGCGCCGCCCCTTCTGGTCCCCCGACGGCCGCACCGTGGCGTTCATCCGGGATAGCGGCGGCTCGAGCGCGGTGTACACCCGACCCGCCGACGGCGGAGGTGAAGAACGGCTGCTCGTTCGCCTGGACCGACTCATTCAGGAGGGACAGTGGTCGCGCGACGGCCGCTGGCTCGTCTTGCGCACCGACACCGGCGAGCCCGGTGCGGGCGATATCGTGGCAGTACACCCGGGCGAGGCGGGCGCCGCCCTCTCAGCGGCGGCGAGCCCGTTCATTGAGCTCAACCCCGCCTTGTCGCCGGATGGCCGGTGGCTCGCTTACTCATCGAACGAGTCAGGGATCACTGAGGTCTACGTGCGGCCGTTCCCCGACGCCCAGGGCGGTCGGTGGCAGGTCTCCAACGGTGGCGGCAGTGAGCCGCTCTGGGCTCGCGACGGGCGCGAGCTGTTTTATCTCGACGGCGCGCTCCGCATGACCGCCGTGCAAATTCGGGCGGCGCCGACGTTCACCGCCACGGGACGCACGTCGTTATTCGACGCCTCGGGGTTCGTCACGGCCGGGTTCCACCAATCCTACGACGTCTCGCCCGACGGACGGACGTTCCTCTTTGCCAGCCCGGTGCGGGCCGCGGCGCAAGGCGCTCTGCAGCTGGTCTGGGTGGACCGCTGGTTCAATGATGTGACTGCCCGGCAGGCGCATTGACCCCTGCGAAACTCCTGACCGCTGCCCTCCTGGCCGCTCCCCCCCCAGCGGCACTGTCGGCTCAGGACTCGGTGCGGGTAGCCCACGCGGCCCAGGCTCCCGCCGCGCCGCGGATCGACGGCCGGCTCGACGAGGCGGTGTGGCAGACAGCGCAACCGCTGACCGACTTTGTCCAGCGCGATCCGGCAGAGGGGGCGCCGAGCACCGAGCGGACCGAAGTCCGCATCCTCACCGACGGGGAGGCGTTGTACATCGGGGCCTGGCTGTTCGACCGCGAGCCGGGGGCCATCGTCCCGGGTGAACGGCTGCGGGACGTCGATCTGACCAATAGCGACTACTTCGCGATCATCTTCGACACCTACCACGATCGACAGAACGGCTTCGTGTTCGCCACGACGCCCGCGGGCGTCGAGTACGATGGACAGGTCATCAAGGAAGGCGAGGGCGGCGGGGTGTTCCAGCAGGGGCAGACCCGGGCGCAGGCGGGGTCGGCCGGCGGCTTCAACCTGAACTGGGACGCGACCTGGACCGTGGCGACGCACGTGGACAGCCTGGGCTGGTATGCCGAGTTCCGGATTCCCTTCTCCACGCTCCGCTACGGCAGCGCCCGGGAACAGACCTGGGGTCTCAACGTCGCCCGGAGCATTCGGCGCCGCCACGAAGAATCCTTCTGGTCGCCGATTCCGCGTCAGTACAGCCTGTACCGCGTCTCACGCGCCGGACGCCTCGTCGATCTCGAGGTCCCGCGCCGGCGCATCGCCACTCTCACGCCGTACATCCTCACGTCGGCTCAACACCTCTATTCGACGGACACGATGCTCGTGCGCTGGGATTCGACCCACTATCCCAACGAGCTCGGGATCGACGCCAAGCTCGGCATCACGCCGAGCCTCACGCTCGACGCCACCTACAACACCGATTTCGCCCAGGTCGAGGTCGACCAGCAGCAGACCAACCTCACCCGGTTCCCGCTTTTCTTCCCCGAGAAGCGGCCCTTCTTTTTGGAAAACGCGGGCGTGTTCTCGGGAGGAACGCCGCAAGCCGTCGAGCTGTTCTTCAGCCGGCGCATCGGCATCGACTCGCTGGGCAACCCCGTCCCGATCACCGGTGGCGGCCGGTTGACTGGACGAATCGCGGGGCTCACGGTCGGGGCGATGCAGTTGTTCACGGAGCGGCAGGCCGGGATCCAACCGGCCAATTCGTATTCGGTCGGACGGGTGGTGCGGGAGTGGGGCCGGTCGCGCATCGGCGTGCTCGGCGTGCACCGGGTCGCGACACGCGACGGTGGCGATCGCAACACGACCCTGGCCGCGGACGGACGTCTCGCGCTGAGCGAACCGGTGACCCTCGACTGGTGGGTCGCGAAGACCGGCACACCGGGGCGCACCGGACGGGATGGAGCGTTCAGCGGGCGCCTCGGGTACCACACCGGCCGCTGGGACAACGGGCTGCGCTTCGCTCAGGTAGGCGAAGACTTCAATCCCGAAGTCGGGTTCGTGAGCCGGCGTGGATACCGATACTACGAACCGTCGGTCTTTTACACCATGCCGCTGAAGCAACGCTACCTGCGCTACTGGATGCCGCATATCACCTACCGCGGCTACTTCGGCTTCGACGGCAACGTCCAATCGGATTGGCTCCACCTCGATCTCGGCCAGGCGGAGCTCAACAATGGCGGGCAGATCGGCCCCGAGGTCAACCTGTACCGCGAAGGGTTGTCGCAGCCATTCGACATCGCTCGCGGAGTCACGTTGCCCGTCGGCGAGTACCACTGGACCAGCCTGGGGTTCGATTTCGGCACCAATCCCAGCGCCCCGTTCGCGTTCCTGACAAAGATCGAAGCGGGACAGTTCTACAACGGAACGCGGTACGGTTGGACGTCGACGACGACGCTCCGGCGGGGATCAGTGCTCACGGCGTCGGTCCAGTTCGACTACAACAACGTTCGACTCGACCAGGGAGATTTTGTCCGGTCGCTGGTGGGTCTGCGCCTGGGCTACTTCTTCACGCCGCGGATCTTCACCCAGTCGCTGGTGCAATTCAACAACCAGGCCGAGGTATTCTCGGCCAACATCCGGTTCGGCTGGCTCAACACGGCGGGGACGGGCTTGTTCGTGGTCCTCAACACCGGCGATACCGCGACCGGGCTCTTCGCCTGGGAGCGGCCGATAGCCCGGTCGTTACTGATAAAGTTCACCCGGCAGTTCGGCAGCGGGGGCTGAGCGAGTTCACTCTAGCTCCCTACCGTCGCGATACACTCGATCTCCACCCGCGCGCCCAACGCCAGTCCACTCCCCGCCACTGTCGAGCGGGCCGGGGGATCTTTCGGGAAATAGGTCGCGTACACCGCATTCATCGCCTGATAGTCGGCGATGTTGGTGAGAAAGACCGTGCATTTCACGACGCGGTCGAGCGAGCTGCCGGCGTAGGCCAGCACCGCCTTGATGTTGTCGAGCGTCTGGCGTGTCTGGCCCGTGATCCCGGTATCGGCCAGCTCGCGGGTCCCAGGCGTGTTGCCGATCTGTCCCGAAAGAAAAATCAGATTGCCGGTGCGAACCCCGATCGAAAACGGCAACCCCACGCTCGTGTTGGGTGGGGCGATGATCTGCCGATCTTGCGCCGCGCCGAGAGACGGAATCGATAACGCGACCAGGGCAAGCAGCATCCGAGTGCGCATTGGCTTCTCCTTGGAAATGTGTTGACCTACCGAGTCGACGGGATCGATCGCGAAACGAGCGGCCAGGACAACGTGAGTGCCGCGGCCGCGCCCGCGCTCAGCAGAAAGGCGAGCCCCGAGCTGCCGGACTGATACGCCACCCCGAGCAGGATACCTCCCGCCAGGGCCGCGACGCCGGTCGCCCCATGATAGACGCCGAACCCGGTCCCCTGTTTGCTGCCGGCAAGGCTCGACACGAGCGCACGCTCGGGACTCTCGGTCAGTCCCGCCACGAGACCGAACGCCAGAAAGAGAAGCCACACCACACCGGGCCCGGACGCCCGCGCGAAGCCGAACGCGATGGCGGCGTAGCTCAACCATCCGAGCCACATCGTGCGCGACGGCCCCATCCGATCCGAAAGCGCACCGCCCACAACGCTCGATGACGAGCGCACGACGTGCAGCGCGGCCCACAATAGCAGCACCGAGGTGACGGAATGGCCGATCTGCTGGGTGCGCAGCAGAATCAGCGTCTCGGGCATGCGGAGGAGATAGAAGGCGATGATGGCGACGAGGGCCGGCGGGAGGGGACGGGAGGGGACGGTAGGAGACGGTAAGGGTGACTGTTTTGCATTCACCCCTTCCGTCTCCTTCCGTCCCCTACCGTCTCCTACCGTCTTCACAGCCCATACCGCGAGCAACAACACGAGCACTCCGGGAATGATGCTCGCCGCAATCACGCCACGAATGTCCAGCGCATGCGAGGTGAGCAGCCACCACGCTGCAAGCGGACCCAGGACAGCGCCGGCATGATCGAGCGCCCGTTGAAAGCCGAACGCGCGACCGTGCAGCTCGCGTGGCGTCACATCGGCGATGAGCGCATCCCGCGGCGGCGTGCGGATTCCCTTGCCGACGCGATCGGTCACTCGCAGCCCGATGACCTGCCAGGCCGCCCCGGTCAGCGCGATCACCGGGCGCACCAGGACCGCCACAGCGTAGCCCAGAATGATCAGAGGGCCGCGGCGGCTGGGCCGGTCCGAAAGGCGCCCCGCCCGGTATTTCACCAGCGCCGCCGCGAAGTCCGCCGCGCCGTCCAGAGCACCGAGCGAGACGGCCCCCCCACCCAGCACCCCGGTCACGAACGCCGGCAGCAGCGGGTAGATCATCTCGCTCGCAAAGTCGTTCAGGAGCGAGACAAAGCCGAACAGCCGGACTGGACGGGGGAGTCTACTCACCCAATCCCAGGCCCCACCGGATCAGGGTGACGGGCAACCCCCCGTAACGCAGCACCGCGTCGTGAAAGCCGCGCAGGGTAAACGCATCGCCGCGCGCCGCGTGGAAGTCCTCACGCAACCGGAGCAGCTCGCGCCGGCCGACCGCGTAACAGATCTGGTAGCCGGGGGTGGCGCAGTAGCGGCTCACCTCCGCAAGGGCGTTGGCGCGGTCCATATGCACCACGTCGACCATCAGCCCGACCGCTTCTTCCACGCTCATGTTCCGGGTATGCAACCCGACATCGAGCACGATCCGCATCGCGCGCCACAAGAGGTGCACCCGCTGAAACAGCAGCTCCTCGTCGGTCTCGTAGAACCCTTCGTCCGCCATCATCTCCTCGCAGTACAACGCCCAGCCTTCGAGGGTGAGCGGCGTGTACACGTTCTTCCGTGTTTCGGACGGATTGGTCTGCGTGAGCACCAGCTGCAGGTGATGCCCGGGATAGCCCTCGTGCAGCGAGGTCGCCGCGATCTCGTGCCGCGAGTGATCCCGCAGCACCCGCTCGCGCGCCGCCTCGGTCAGCCCAGGATCCGGCACGGTAACGTAGAACAGGCCGCGCGGATCGGCGGCATACGGTCCCGGGCTGTCATAGGCCGCGAACGGGATCAGCGGGCGCATGAATTCCGGCGTCGCGATCACATCGAGCGGTACCGCCGGGATTGGCGCGATGCCGCGCGCGGCGACGAAGTCGCGCGCCCGCTCCATCTCGCGCGCGTACGTCTCGACCAGGGTCGCGGGAGTCGGATGATCGGCGCGCAGCCGTTCCACCAGCCCGGCCCAGTCCCGGCTGCCCGAGAGCCGCTCCGCGCGGCTCTCCAGGTCGGCGATGATCTCGTCCTTGAGCCGCAGGCCGTAGCGCCACAGCTCGGGCGCCGTGTCCCGCAATGCGTGCTGATAGTGGAGCAGGAAGTTGAATCCGGTTTCGCCGAGCGCGAAATGGTCGCCCCCCGACTCCACCCACCGGTCCAGATCGTGCTCGAACGACGCCAGCGCGGCGCCCCCCTGCTCGGCCGCCGCCGCCACCCGCTCGCCGCCCCCCCCCGGTGCATCGGCGTACGCCGACCGGATCTCGCGCATCAGCAGCACGCCGCCGGGACACATCTGCAACGCGGTTTCGGCGAACAACCGCACCGGTTGATGCAGCGTGGCACGGGCGTCATCGAGCAGCGCGGGAACGCCTTCCAGACGCCCCGCCATCGCGGCGGCGTTCTCCGCCGAGCCGCGATCGCTGCGCCGCAGCAATCCGTGCAGACCGCTGAACAGATGGGTGAGCCAGAACTCCGGGTTCTTCGCCTGCTGGCGATCCTTCTCCAGCTGCCAGATGGTGACACGGATTTCGTTCAGCAGCGCCGTGCGGTCGATCTCGGTGTCGAGACCGTCGACCGACACTTCTTCGATCGCGGTGGACAGTGACTTGAGCGCCGCGAGGTGGGGCGCGAGGGCCTCGGGGCTGTAACGGCCGAAGCGGTCATCGTACGCCGTCAGGCCGGACAGCGTGGCCCCGACCGGATCGAGATGCCAGCGGAGATCGAAGTACGAGCGCTCGAGCTCCTGAAACGCGCCTAGCGCCATGCGGCCTGTTGCAGCAGGCGGTGGCATTCCTCCGCGGTCAGGGTGCGATCGGCCTGCTTGGCGGCGTCGAACAGGGCCTTGCACGCCGCCTCGTCGTCGGGATCGTAGCCGTGGCTCAGGAGCCAGTACTTCACGTTCGAGAGGCCCGACACGGGGGAGATCTCGATCACCTGCTCCAATCCCAGCTCCTCGGCCGGCACCGAGCTGTACACCCGGTCGGCGAGCCAGGCGTCGCCCTTTTTCTTCGCTTTGATGATCGCCGCCGCATGCACGCCCGTCCCGGTGCGGAAAGCGTCGCTTCCCATCACCGGGTAGTTCAAGGGAATGGGGATGCCCACCGCGTCGGCCACCGTGCGGCAGTACTCCGGAAGCTTGGAGAGATCGGCATGGTGCGTTCCCAGCAGCTTCAGGTTCACGATCAGGAGGTCCATCTCGGCATTGCCGACCCGCTCGCCCACCCCGAGCGCCGTCGCATGTACGCGATCCACTCCAGCCTCGATCGCCGCCAGACAATTGATGAGCCCCATGCCACGATCGCGGTGCCCGTGCCAATCGATTTTGACGTTTTTCTTCTGGACGATTTCTCTCTTGACGAAATCCACCAACGCCTTGACGCCGTCCGGCGTCGCATGCCCCACCGTGTCCGCCAGGCAGATGCGGGTCGCTCCACAGTCGATGGCCGTGCCGTACAGCTGTTTCAGCGTTTCCGGCTTGGCGCGGGTGGTATCCTCGGTCACGTACATCACGGGCAGACCCTGCCCGACGGCGTAGCTCACCGCCTCTTGGGTCGCCCGAAGCATCCGGTCCAGGGTCCAATCCTCGGCGTACTGGCGGATCGGCGAGGAGCCGATGAAGGTCGCGGCCTCGATCGGTATCCCGATTTCCTGAGACACGCGGACCACCGGCTCGACGTCGGCGATCACCGTACGGGCGGCGCAATTGGGTGCGATGGGGAGCTTATGGTCGCGGATTTCCCGGGCCAGTGCCCGGACCTGCTCCACCACGCGCGGTCCGGCGCCAGGCAAGCCGATGTCCGCCGCCACGATGCCCAGGTCGGCCATCAAGTGCAGCAGCCGTCGTTTGGTCTCGAGCGGGGGGTCCTTCACCGAAGGCGACTGGAGACCGTCCCGCAGCGTTTCGTCGTTCAGGTCCACTCGGGCCTTGGTCCAATCGAACGACGCCGCGACACGGTTCCAGTCGTGAATCAGCTCGTGCTCCTCCATGCGCCTAGTGTCACCTTCTCGCGCGAGGAGGTCAAGTTGACCTACCGGCTTTCGATCTCGAGCTCCATGCGTTGACTCAGCTTGAGCGGCGTCGGCTCGAGCAGCGCGATCTTCACGAGCAGCACCCGGGTGTCGGATGGCCGGCCCGGATCTTCGGGCTTCAGCCGTCGCGCCACCACGGCATCCGGGATTTCTTCCACCCGGCCGCGCCACGTCTGCCCCGCGAACCCCTCGGCCGTCACCCGCACTGAGGCGCCGAGCCGAATGCGCCCCACGTCGTACTCGTCTACTTCGGCCTCGATCCGGGTGCGGCCCAGGTCTACCACGGTGATGAGCGGGTCCCCGGCCGCGAGCGGCTGGCCCGGCTCCACCGAGCGGGTGATGACGACGCCGTCGATCGGCGACACCACACGCATCTTTTCGAGTACCGCAAGGAGACGCTGGGCCGTCGCCACGGCCAGATCCAGCCGGGCCTGCGCGGCGTCCCGGTCCCGCACCGCCTGGTCGAGCCGGTCCTGCGACGCCAGGTCGGAGTCGCGCAGCGTCTGCCACCGCGCCACCTGATTCTGCGACAGCCGGAGATCGGCTTCCGCTTCCGTGATGCGCGCCCTGGCCTCACGCAGCTCGGCGCGTTGCTCCGCGGCCACCAGCTCCACCAGCACCTGGCCCCGTCTTACGCGGTCCCGCTCGTGCACCAGGACCCGCGCGACCGTGCCGCTGACATCTGTTCCCACGCTCGCCTGTGCCCCGGGGTAGGTCGCCACGCGTCCTTCGGCGCGGGTCCCATAGTCCTGCGTCGTGACCGAGCCGGCGGCCGCGGCCGGTGAGCCGGCCCCACGAGCCTGCCGTGCCTGCCAGACGAACGCCCCCAGCAGGCCGACGCCCATAAGAGGAAGGCCGATACGAAACAGAGATTGTGTGCGTGTCATGGTATCACTCGCTGCCGTTGAGAAGGAGTCCGTCCCGGATGCGCAGCACGCGATCGGCGATGCCGCGCACCTTGGGGTCATGCGTCACGATGAGAAGGGCCCGCGCGTCGCGTTTGGCCAGATCGCGGAACATCTCGAGGATCTGGAGCCCGACCTGCGAATCGAGATTCGCCGTCGGCTCGTCCGCCAGCAGGATCGGCGGCCGCCCCGCCAGCGCGCGGGCGACGGCGACGCGCTGCTTCTGGCCGCCCGACAGATCGCGGGGAAGGAAGTGCTTGCGTTCGGCGAGCCCCACGGCGTCCAGCGCCGCCTCCGCCTCACGCCGCGCGCCGCCGCCGTTCATCCCCTTGATGTTGAGCGCGTATTCGACGTTCTCGAGCGCGCTGAGCGCCGGGAACAGGTTGAACTGTTGGAATACGAACCCGATCGCCTGGCGCCGGATCGCGGCCAGATCGTTCGCGCGTGACGCGACGATTTCATGCCCGTTCACGACCACCCGACCCCCGGTCGGCGTGAGGATCGCGCCGAGGATCGAGAGCAGCGTCGTCTTGCCCGATCCCGACGGCCCTTCGAGAGTCACGATCTCGCCGGGCTCGAGCTGCAGCGACACGCCCTTGAGCACGGGGACCGCTTCCCGGCCCTCGTCAAAGGTCTTCGTAACTTGATCTGCTTCCAGAACTGCCATGTTATCCCCCTAAGCCCTAATCCCTGACACCTAACACCTGACTCTTAGGTTCTGAAAACGAGGGCCGGGTCGATGGCCGCGACCTTCCGGAACGAGATCATCGCGGCGCCGAGGCAGAGAGCGAACGTCCCGACGAATACCGCGGCGCCGAGCGCGGGCGGCACGATCAGCTTTAGGTCGACCCCCGCCATCGCCGGGCGCAGCAACACGGCGCCCAGCGCGCCGAACACGAATCCGACCAGCGCCGCCGCCGAGGCCTGCTTGGCCAGGATGCGGTATATGTCCCGGTTGCCGCCCCCAATCGCCTTGACGGTGCCGAACTCCTTCAGGTGCTCCATGGTCGAGGTGTACAGCGTTTGCGCCACCACTACGACACCAACGAGACACCCAAGGAACACCGTGAGGCCCATGTTCAGGCCAAGGCCTGTGGAAACGACCCAGTAGTTGCGTGAGCGGGAGGCCCACTCGTCCCGCGTGAACACGTCGTTGTACGGCAGGCGCCGGCGGATCTCGGCGCGCACGGTCTCGAGGTCGGCGCCGGGGGCGAGCTTCACCAGGATGTAGGTCGTCTGGCCTCGCAACGACTGGGACTGAATCGACTGCGCGAGGTCGTAGTCCATGAACGTGATCGGCGTCGTCGTGAAGGAGAGCGCGCCCCTGGTCCGCCCGATGATCTGCACCCGGCGGCCGTTCAGCTCGCG
>Ga0075434_100006650_pt1 | contig 10608 bp, 5 predicted proteins | sample RhiMethybrSRZTD3_FD_75298 | JGI IMG/M metagenome (GOLD analysis project Ga0075434, IMG submission 75298) | Populus rhizosphere microbial communities from Tennessee, USA - Rhizosphere MetaG P. TD hybrid SRZTD3 | ecosystem: Host-associated > Plants > Roots > Rhizosphere > Soil | place: USA...
GATACTGCCTCGCATCCCCTTCGGCACGGGCCGCGTCAAATTGCGTTCCGAACGAACCGCACACGCCCCCACAACAGTTGCTCATGGCCGGCTCTTAACCAAAAGGGCACCACCTAACGAGGAATTAGACCGGTCCGTGAAATCCCGCATTACTCAAAAAGACTCTACTTCACCTTAGCTTCGCAAGCGATGTGCCGTCGCATAAAAACCTACATACGTAGTTGCACCCTACGGTAATGCAAGCCAGATCGCAGTGTACCGCTTCCCTGGTCTTAGCTGCGAAGGTGCCGCGCGGTCACCTGCAACGCTGCCACTATCGCCTCGAGGCTCGGCTCGATCTCCACCGGCCGGTTGGCGCGGGGCGGCGGCGGCGCGGTCTCCACGTGATAGCGCGTGACCGCCGCCGGATCCTTCAGCACGTGACCCGTGAGCACCGCGACGACGCGCTCGCCGGGACGAATCACGCCCTCGCGCGCGAGCCGCCGCGCGCCCGCGACGCTCGCCGCACTCGCGGGCTCGCAGCCGACCCCGCACCCGTCCACCACCGCTTTCGCTTCGAGGATCTCGTCGTCCGAGACGTCGGTGACCACGCCGTCCGTCTCCCGGATCGCCCGGACGGCGCGATCCCAGGACGCCGGGTTCCCGATGTTGATCGCGGTGGCGAGCGTGTGCGGCTCGACCCGGTGGCGCCGCACGAACGCCTCGTGAAAGCCGGCCGAGAACGGCGCCGCCCCGGCCGCCTGCACCGCCCCGAGCCGCGGCACTCGGCCGATCATGCCCCAGCGCCGCGCTTCGCTCAGCGCTTTCCCGAAGGCCGCGGTGTTTCCGAGATTCCCCGCCGGCACCAGGATCCAGTCGGGAGGCTCCCAGCCGAGCTGCTGCAACAGCTCGAGCACGATGGTCTTCTGTCCCTCGAGGCGAAACGGGTTGATCGAGTTGAGCAGATACACGCCGAGCCGCTCGCTCGCCTCGTCGGCCAGCTCGAGACAGCGGTCGAAGTTCGCCCGCACCACGAGCGTCCGGGCCCCGTAGGCGAGCGCCTGCGCCATCTTGCCGATCGCGACCTGCCCCTGGGGTACGATCACGACCGCGGGCAACCCGGCCAGCGCCGCGTACGCCGCGAGTGAGGCGCCGGTGTTGCCGGTCGAGGCGCACGCCACCGCCGTTGCCCCCACGCGGCGCGCTTGCGTCACGCCGACGGTCATGCCGCGATCCTTGAACGAGCCCGTCGGGTTGAGGCCTTCGTGCTTGAGCAGCAGCTCGGACACGCCCGCCCACTCCGCGACGGCGGCGCGCTGGAGCAACGGCGTGTTGCCCTCGGGATACGACACGATGTCCCCGCTCGCGGCCGGCAGCACCATCTCGCTGAATCGCCACACGCCCGAAGCGTGCGGACCGGTGCGCACGGCCAGGCGTTGGTCGAACAGCCTGGCGAGCTCGGCGCCGCCGCCTGTAGGCTCCGGATGGTGCAGCTCGAGCAGTCCCTGGCAGCGGGGACAGCGGGTGTGGGCGTCGGTATCGGACAGCTCGTGACCACAGCTCGCGCACCTCTGTCGAGTCTGGGGAACGCTCATCCGCCGGCGATCCTCAGGACGTCGTTGAGAATCCCGCCGGCGGTGACGGCTGGCCCCGCCCCGGGACCGGTGATCACGAGCGGGTGCTCGCGGTAGCGCCGCGTCGTGAAGATGAACTGGTTGTCGGTGCCGGCGAGCGACGCCATCGGGCTCGCACTGTCTGCCGTGACGATGCCGACACGAATGCTCCGTTTGGTCACGATCGCGCGGTAGCGCAGCACGCCGGTCTGGCGGGCTGTCTCGGCGCGTCGCGTCCACGCTGCATCATACTCCTCGAGCCGTTCGAGAAACTCGGCGAGCGGCAGCCGGACCGCGCCGCTCGGCACGAGCGATTCGACCGCGACGTCGGAAAGCTCGCCCGCGAAGCCGAGCAGCCGGCCGAGAATCAGCGCCTTGCGTGCGACGTCCAGCCCGGAGAGGTCCACGCGGGGATCGGGCTCCGCGTACCCGTTCGCGATCGCAGCACGCAGCGCCTCGGAGAAGCGCCGGCCGCGGCCCAGCTCGCTGAACAGATATCCCAGCGTGCCCGATGGGCAGCCTTCGATCCGCAAGACGCGATCACCCGACTCGACGAGCTTGTGAACCGTATCGATGATGGGCAGCCCGGCGCCCACCGTCGCCTCGTGCAACAACCGGCGGCCATGCGCAGCCGCCGCGCCCGCGAGCGCGTCGTACTCGCGCCGGCGCCCGGTGAGCGGCCTCTTGTTCGCCAGGACGACGTGCATGCCCGCGGCCAGGGCTGCCATGAGCGTCCCGCTCGTGTCGTCGGCCGTAACGTCGACGAGGATCGGATCGCCCAGCGCGTGTCGCGCCATGTACGCCACAGCATCGGTCGCGCCGCTCGCTCGACCGCCCGCGACCTGCGCGATGGATTTCTCCCTGGCTTTCGCCGCGCCCACGGCGGCGAGACGACGGGGCGCGAGGCCCTCCGGCTCGAACACGAAGCCGCTCCGGTCGATGACGCCTACGACCCGGAGGCGTCCGGCATTGTGCCGCGCGATCAGGGGAGCGAGGGCCCGGCCGATGCGCCCGAAGCCCAGCAGCACCACGTCCGTCGGGCCGGCACCCCGCACGTGGCCGCCGCCGATCTTCGACAGTTGAAATGCCGTGTGCACGGCACGGAGCGCTTTGGTGACGTCCCGCCCATCCACGACGAGCGAGAGGTTCAGCTCGGACGAACCCTGGGCGATGGCGATGATGTTGACGCCTGCCTCGCTCAGCGCCGCAAACACCCGCGCGGCGACCCCGGGCGTCTTCGCGATCCCCATCCCGACCACGACCAGCGTCGCGGCGCCCGTGATGACGTCGACACCGTCGATCTCCTGCCGCGCGATCTCCTGTTGAAACGTCTCGCGCAGGCGGTTGCGGGCCCGATCGGCGTGCTCCGCTGGCACCGTGAAGCAGATTGAGTGCTCGGACGACGCCTGACTGATGAGCGACACCGAGATGTCCTCGCGGCGCACCGCCGCGAAGGTGCGGGCCGCGACGCCCGGGACGCCGAGCATCCCGCTGCCCGCCACCGTGAGCAGTGCCTGCCCCGGAATCGCCGAGATCGCTTGCACCGAATAGGCATCGGGCGCCGGACGGCGCGAGATCTCGGTGCCGGGAGACGCGGGGTCGGCGAACGGCCGGATCCGGATCGCGATGTTCTTGCGCATGACGGGAATGAGCGCGCGCGGATGGAGCACGCGCGCCCCATAGTAGGCGAGCTCAGCCGCTTCCCGGACGTGCAGCTGCAGCACGACACGCGCTTCGGGGACATGACGCGGGTCCGCCGTGAGGAGGCCGGGCACGTCTTTCCATAGTGAGACTTCCCGCGCCCCGAGTGCGCGCGCCAGCAGGGTCGCGCTCAGGTCGGAGCCGCCGCGGCCGAGCGTCGCCACCTGGCCGTCGGGGGCGGCGCCCAGGAAGCCCGGAACGACCGGGACGACTCCGCGACGGAGCAGCGGCGCGAGCGCTTTGCGGGCGCTGCGCTCGATCAGCGGCATGTTCGGCGATGCGTTGCCGAACGTGCCGTCGGTCTTCACGACCTCCACCGCGTCCACATACGTCGCTCGGACACCCGCCGCCTCGAGCGCCGCCACGACTAGCCGGGCGCTGAGTCGTTCGCCCCGGGCGACGACGTAGTCGGTCGTGCGGGGCGTCAGCTCCCGCAGCGCCGCGAGTCCACGGACGACGTGCTCGAGCTCGTCGAATGACGTGTCCACAATGCCGAGGACGTTATCGAGGCCCGCGCTGGAGGCGAGGAGCGACCGTGCCGCCTCGACGTGCTTCGCGCGCAGAGCGGCCACGGCCCGAAGCGCCGTGTCCACATCGCCCCGCACTGCCACCGAGGCGATCTCGAGCAACGCGTCGGTCACGCCGGACATGGCCGACACGACCACGACGAGCGGCGCCGGCCGCTGCGCCTGGATGATCGAGATGGCGTGCGCGATCGCGGGCCCGCTCTCGAGCGAGGCGCCGCCGAACTTGTGGACCTGCGGTGGAGGAGTCCGGGCCATGGGGGATTTTACGCGATCTCGTAGCCGCCGGCCGGACGGCTCACGACGAAGCTGTCGGCTTTGATGCCGTCGGCCTGCCACGCTCGCACCATCGCCGCACCGACGTCTGAAGCGCGGGTACCAGACGCCACCGCCAAAATGGTTGGTCCCGAGCCGGATAGCGTTGCCCCGAATGCTCCGGCTCGCCGCGCGGCACCCACGACCGCATCGTACCCGCGCACCAGGGTGCGGCGGAACGGCACGTGGAGCACGTCGTCGAGCGCTGCCGCAAGCAGCCGCTCGTCACCCGTCGAGAGTCCCTGAATCAGCGCCGCGGCCCGTGCCGCACCGGTCACCGCCGTGGCGTGGGACACGCTGGCGGGGAGCACCGCGCGCGCCTGCTTTGTTTCAACGACAAAGCCCGGAACGGCGAACACGAATGCGAGCGAGGGGTGTACCGCGAGCGGCGTCACGACGATGCCCTTTCCGGTGGCCGCGTTGACCGCCAGCACGGCGCCGCCGTACACGGCGGGTGCCACGTTGTCGGGATGGCCCTCGAGCGCCGTGCACAGTTGGGCGAGCGCGTCCCGCTCGAGCCCCAACTCCAGCAGCGCGTTCGCTGCCACCGCGCCGGCGACCGCCGCGGCCGCCGAGGAGCCGAGGCCACGCGCGACGGGGATGTCCGACTCGATGCTCAGGTGGACCCCCGGGGGCGGCCGGCGACCAGCTGCCTCGCAGGCCTGAAGGAACCCGCGGTAGCAGAGGTCTTGCTCGACCGGGACCGTGACCGCCGCCAGTGTTCCGCGGCGCTCGATCGTCACGGCATCGCCCGCAGGCGACGGCACGTGCGCCGTGAGGGTGAGCCAGCGATCCACGGCCATGCCCACGCAGTCGAAGCCCGCGCCGAGGTTCGACGTCGAGCCCGGCACGCGGACAGTCACACTCGCTCGCATGGCGACCCAAGGAGGGGGACAAGAGAAATGCCCGGGCACGAGCCGCGGGCAGTGATAGCTTGATTGTACCGGGTAGCGCGCACGCGTCAAGGAGGGCGGTTGGTATGGGGCGGATCCGCACAGGAATTCTCGGGGCGACGGGCACGGTCGGGCAGCGTCTGACCGCCCTGCTCGAGCACCATCCCCAATTCACGGTCACGGCGCTCGCGGCCTCCGACCGCTCGGAGGGGAAACGCTACGCCGACGCGTGCGCGTGGCGGCTGCCCGGCGAGATGCCCGCCGGCGTGCGCTCGCTGGTCGTGCAGGCGCCGCGTCCCCCGCTCGACTGCGACATCGTGTTGTCGAGCCTGCCCGCGGACGTCGCCGGACCGATCGAACACGACTTCGCCCTGGCGGGCTACCCGGTCATCAGCAACTCGTCATCGCATCGCATGGACGACGCCGTGCCGTTGTTGATCCCGGAAGTGAATCCCGAGCATCTGGCGCTGCTCGACTGCGCCGACACCCCGCCCCGGACCAAGCAGCAGGGGTTCATCGTGACGAATCCCAACTGCTCGACCATCATGATCGCGCTCGCGCTGGCACCGCTCGCTGCGCGGTTCGGGGTGGAGGCGGTGATCGTCACCACCATGCAGGCCCTGTCAGGGGCCGGCTACCCCGGCGTCGCCTCGCTCGACATCACGGACAACGTCCTGCCCTACATCCCGGGCGAAGAAGAGAAGATCGCCCGCGAAACGCGAAAGATCCTGGGCCAGGTGAACGGCGGCCGCATCGATCCCGCGCCGTTCCCCGTCAGCGCGCAATGTCATCGCGTGAACGTCATGGACGGCCACCTCGCCGCGGTGCGCGTGAAGCTGGGCCGTCCCGCGAAGCTCGCTGAGCTGGAGGAAGCCTTCTCTACGTTCCGAGGGTTGCCCCAGGAGCTGGGACTGCGAAGCGCCCCGGAACATCCCATCGTGGTGCGCGCCGAACCCGATCGGCCGCAGCCGCGCCTCGATCGTGATGCGGGAGACGGGATGAGCGTCACCGTGGGACGGATCGCAGAGGATGAGGTGCTGGGTCATCGCTTCGTCGCCTTGAGCCACAACACGATCCGCGGTGCGGCGGGGGCCGCGATACTGAACGCCGAGCTGCTCGTCGCCCGAGGACACATCTTGTCTTCGTAGGTTCTTCGGAGTCCCCAGACGAACGTTGCCTGGGGACCCCGCGGAGGTGCACCGGCTACCGCTTTGCGACGGCCTGCCGCGACACCGCAATCTCGGGCCGCCCTCCATCGGCCTTGGCCATCAGAATCAGGAACTCCCGATACTTCGCCTGCGCCGTCACGCTGTCGCCGGCGAGCTCCGCCGAGCGGGCCAGGCCGAACAGGCTGCGCGCGCGGTTGGGCGACAGCGCCAGCGTTGCGGCGTACGCCCGCGCGGCATCGGCGGGCCTGCCCACCAGGAGGAGCAGATCGGCCTCGAGTTCCCGGGCTGGGAGGACCGGCCCGGGGGTGACGGGATGTTTCTGGGTTCCGTCCTCGCGATCGGCCGCCTGCCCGGCATGTAAGACGGCGCTGGCCGTGTCACCCAGCGCCAGCATCACCCAGGCCGAGGCCGCGAGCCGCTGGATGGCGACTTGTCCGGCCCAGTACGTCTGCGCGCCTCCCTGTGCGACGAGCGTGCTCTCGATCAGCGCCAGGACGACGATCTCTTGCCGTGCCAGCGCGGTGTCGCTGGTGCGTGCCGCTCCGATCGCCCGAGCAAAGTGGGTGATCGCCTCGGCGGCCGGCCATTCGGGCGCAGGGCGGAGGGCGAGGCGCACCGCTGCGGTCCAGTCGCCCCGCTCGAGGGCGAAGCGGGCGGGGATCGCGGCGAACGCGTATTCGTGCGTGAGGGAACCCGCGGGATAGCCCGCCGGAGCGGCGGCGGCCTCGTTCACGACACGCTGCGCCGCGCTATCGCGCCCCTGCTGCAAATACGCATACGCGAGGTAATCGAGGGCGTGCGCCCGCTGATCCCACATCGCGGTCATCCCCCGCTCGACCTCGTAGGCGCGGGCGGCCGCCGCCGATCGCGCGTTGGAGGCGATGGCGTCGTCCCACAGTCCGAGCCGCGTGAAGATGTGCGACGGCATGTGCTGGGCGTGGGGGACGTCGGGGGCGATCTCGGCGTAGCGCCGTGAGGCGTACAGCCCGTGCTGCGCGAGCTGTGGCACGTCGTTGGCATGGATCAGGTAGTGCGCGAGTCCCGGGTGCCGGGGCTCCCGGCGGAACGCCGGCTCGAGGATCGAGTCGGCGCGTTTCTGGTAGGTGAACGTCGTATCCGTGGCGCTCGCCTGCCCCAGCGCGATGAGGGCGAGCGCGTAGAAGATCGCCGCCTCAGGGTCCTTCGGGCTGCGACGTCGCACCGTGTCCATCGCCTGGGCATACCGGACGAGCCGGGTGCGGGGATCGGTGCGATCGTAATCGGCGTAATAGGCGCGGATCGCACGCAGATAGTCGCGCTCGCGTGTGGTCGTGGTGGTGGCGAGACCGCGGTCGATCGCGGCGAGCGCGGCGAGCGCGGCCCGAGCGTCGGCCGGGGATGGCGGGGTCCACAACGGGTGCAGCAGACTCATCGCCTTCCCCCACCAGGCCATGGCGCAGCTCGAATCCGCCGCGGCCGCCCGGTCGAAGGCCTCCGCCGCCTTCTCGTACCAGAAGGAATGCAGATAGGCGACACCGCGCTCGACGCCGCTGCGAGCAGCGCCGCGGCAGGACGTCGGAAACTGGACGCGGCCCAGCTGTTCCGCGTGACCGCCGTGCTCCTCGGGCTGTTGTGCGGTCAAAGGCATGCCGCAAACCAGTGCGAGCGCTGCAAGGCCTTGAATGACGCGAATCATCGCGCACCCTCCTTCCGGCAAACGTGAACTTGGAGCGAAGCTCGGGAAGCTCCAGATCGCCTGACGTTAGTTAGCTCTCCTGAACCGAGCGAGTGAGCGGAGCGGGAAGCATCCAGCGGAATGGAGAACGGTGCCCCGCCCTTCCTACCCGAGGACCTCATTGACGGCACACTATCCGCGACCTCATGGCTGCCCTCTTGAGTCCCCCGTGCGGCCTGACCCAGAAGATGGGTGAGGAACCGCCACACTCCCCCCGCCTGCTCATGCCCTTGAGCGCGGCTCGCGGCGGCCGCTATCGCATCACACTCGATCGGCACTGCTCGATTTCTACACGAGCGCGACTAGCATTCGGTGATTCAAAGAATGCCGATAGCCGAAACCTTCACGAACGGTAGCTTGGGCTCGGCCTACGCACGCGGCAGCTTCACATCACCTCAGCGCCGAGGGGAAAGCCAATGCGTCACCGTACTCGGGCGAAGCTCGTCGTTCTGCAGCTGGTAGTCGGCATAACGTCGGTGACGGCTGGGAGCGCTTCCGCCCAGGTCCCCTCCGCGAGCGTTGACGCCGCGCGTCGCGCCCAGGCCTTGCTCCGGCAGATGACGCTCGAGGAGAAGATCGGCCAGCTCAACCTGGCGGCCGGCGTCGGACTGGGCGGCTTCGTCACCTCGGCATCGGACTCGGACATCACCAAGGGCAGAGTCGGCGCCATCCTGTGGCTCGCGAATCCCACAGAGATGAATCGGATGCAGCATCTCGCCGTGGAGCAGAGCCGGCTGCACATCCCCCTGCTGTTCGGGCTCGACGTGATCCACGGCTACCGCACCATCTTCCCGATCCCGCTCGGCATGGCGTCGTCATGGGATCCGGCTGTGGAAGAGCAGGCGCAGGCGTTCGCGGCCGTGGAAACCCGGCGCGCCGGGATTCGCTGGACGTTCACGCCGATGGTCGACATCGCGCGCGATGCCCGTTGGGGGCGCATCCAGGAAGGCGCGGGCGAAGACCCCTACCTCGGCGCCGCCATGGCGGCCGCCCAGGTGCGGGGATTCCAGGGCACCACGCTCGGGCCGAACAGCATCGTCGCGTGCGTCAAACACTACGCCGGATATGGCGCGGCCGAGGGTGGCCGTGACTACGACGGCTCGTACGTACCCGAAGCGTTGATGCGGAACGTCTACCTGGTGCCGTTTCATGCCGCCGTGCAGGCGGGCGTCGGCAGTCTCATGTCCGCGTACATGGACCTGAACGACGTTCCCGCCAGCGGCAATCGCTGGCTCCTGACCGACGTGCTGCGGCGCGACTGGGGATTCCGCGGGTTCGTCGCGTCGGACGCGTTCGCGGTCGCGAGTCTGCAGGCGCACGGGTTTGCGTCCGATCCCGCCGATGCCACCTACAAGGCGATCAGCGCGGGCGCCGGAATGGATATGGCGAGCCAGACGTTCCGGCGACATCTGGCGCAGCTCGTCACGAGCGGAAGAGTCACAGCGGCACAAATCGACGCGGCGGTGCTGCCGATCCTCGAGGTCAAGCTCCGGATCGGTCTCTTCGATCATCCGTACGCGGACACGTCCGGTGGTGCAGCGGATGTCACCGCCGAGGGCCGGTCCCTCGCTCGGCGACTCGCGAGCCGGTCGATGGTGCTACTGAAAAACGACAACCACGTCCTGCCCCTCGCGAGCACGGTACGGAACGTCGCGGTCATCGGGTCCCTGGCCGACTCGCCGGGTGACATCACGGGCGGGCCCACACCGGCGGGAGTGTTCGGCCAGGGCAAGGACGCCCCGGCCGTCACGGTCCTCGCCGCCCTCAAGCATCGCCTGGGATCGGCAGCGCAGGTCTCGTACGTGCCCGGGCCGGCGATGTCGAAGGTGTTTCCGTCGATGTTCGACGCCTTCCTGGGCAATCGGCCGGTCCCGCCCCCGACCGAGACGGAAATCGCCGATTGGGTGACGCAGGCGAAAGCCGCCGCGGATCAGGCGGACCTCGTCATCGCCGTCGTCGGCGAGCCCGCGTTCATGAGCGGTGAGGGTGCCTCGCGCGGAACACTCCACCTGCCCGGCATTCAGGAGCAGATGGTCGAGGCCGCGGCGGCGTCGGGCAAGCCGCTCGTCGTCGTCCTCCTAAATGGCCGGCCGATCGAGGTCAATTGGATCGCCGAGCACGCCTCGGCAATTCTCGAAGCGTGGTTCCCCGGCGTCGAAGGCGGCAACGCCGTCGTCGATGTGCTCACAGGCGACGTGAATCCCGGCGGGAAGTTGCCCGTCAGCTGGCCGCGCTCCGCCGGCCAGGAGCCGCTCTACTACAACCACAACCTCACGCAGAACCCGGAGACCGATTCACAGTTTACGTCACGGTACTGGGACATCCCCAGCAAACCGCTGTATCCCTTCGGCTACGGGCTCAGCTACACCACCTTCAAGTTCGCGAACCTGCGCCTGTCGCAGGCACGCATAAAGGCCGGCGATTCGGTCGCGGTGACCGTAGACGTCACCAATAGCGGTTCCGTGGCGGGGGACGCGGTGGCCCAGCTGTACATCCACCAGCGCTCAGGCTCGGCGTCCCGCCCGGTGCGCCAGCTCGAAGGGTTTCGCCGAGTGACATTGCAACCAGGCGAGACCAGAACGCTGCAGTTCACCTTGGGAAGAAACCAGCTGCAGTTCTGGAGCCCGCAATCGCAGAGGTGGGTGGTGGAGCCGAGCACGTTTGACGTGTGGGCGGGTGAGGATTCCCGGGCCGAATTGC
>Ga0075434_100006652_pt1 | contig 10607 bp, 7 predicted proteins | sample RhiMethybrSRZTD3_FD_75298 | JGI IMG/M metagenome (GOLD analysis project Ga0075434, IMG submission 75298) | Populus rhizosphere microbial communities from Tennessee, USA - Rhizosphere MetaG P. TD hybrid SRZTD3 | ecosystem: Host-associated > Plants > Roots > Rhizosphere > Soil | place: USA...
AGGCGCGTAGAAGGCTTGTTGTAATTGCCGATGACGGTGGTGTTGATGTTGGCGAAGCGATCGATCTGCGCAGCGCCGAGGAAGCCGACGTCTACGCGGCCACCTTGCAGCCAGTAGCGAAAAATTTCCGGAGTGGAGACAACGGTGTCAGCGGTTTCGGCGAGATTGCCATCACCGATGGAAAGCGGAAGTACCGAAGGCTTTGCGCCGATCGGACCGGATTCATAGACCAGCACGATATCCGGCGCGTGTGTGAGGCGTGCGAGATTCGCGGCGGTGGAGGGAAGTCCGATGCCGACGAAGCAAACCGCTCTGTTCTTGAGAAGGCGAGCGGCGGCGATGGTCATGATTTCGCTAGTGGTGTAACCGGGTTGAGCGCTCATGAGCGGACACCCGCAGCCGTGGATTCGGCGAGAACGCGACGAAAGCCCTCGAAGTCTTCTGTGTTGAGGATGTGGGATTTGATCCAATTCAGAAAAGAGTCGCGTTCGCGAGAGGTGGTATCCCACGCCTGGTAGAAGCGATTGTCGCGCTCGTAATAGCCGTGAGCGTAGGAGGGAAACGCTCCGCCGGGAACGCAGCAGACGGCAGAGACCGTCCAGCCGGGAAGGATGCAGGCGTTAGGCCAGGCTTTCAGGTCGTCCACGACTTCTTCGACGGTGACAATTGCTTTTTTCGCGGCGAGAACGGCTTCCTTTTGTACGCCGAGGATTCCCCAGAGCAGGACGTTACCTTTGCGATCGGCTTTTTGCGCGTGAATGATGGTCACGTCGGGGTTGATCGCGGGTACGGCGGCGAGCGTTTCAGCGGTAAAGGGACACTGAATGAATTTGATTTTGTCGTTGTGCTTGGGCAGTTCGGAGCCTGCGTATGCGCGAATCACCGCGAAGGGCAGCTTGGCGGCGCCGGCTACGTACGCGTTCGAAAGATCGCCGTGGCCGTGCTCCTGAATTTCGAGTGGAGCAGGCCAGTCGCGTTCGACGGCGTCACGCAAACGATGCAGGGAGCCGACGCCGGGATTTCCGCCCCAAGAAAAGACAAGTTTTCTCGCGCAGCCAGCGCCGATGAGCTGGTCGTAGATGACGTCGGGGGTCATGCGTACTAGCGTGAGCTGCTTGCGGCCTTGGCGAATGACTTCGTGACCGGCCGCGAAGGGGATCAGATGAGTGAAGCCCTCCATGGCGACGGTGTCGCCATCGCGCACCAGAGCGGCGATTGCTTTGCGGAGAGTGGTGATTTCGGCCATTGGAACTTGCGTGATGCCAGCGCGGAGTTGCTTGCGTCGCGCGAATTCTAGCTTAATGATACACGCGGTCGCATCAGCATTGTATTCGGAGCGCGCCGGCTTTCTAGGCTGGTAGCGTCTTTACCAGCGCTTTGACGCCGTTCCACAAAATCTGCACGCCGATGCAGACCAGCAAGAATGCGGAGAGCCGCAGAATGACGTTCATTCCGCTGGGGCCGACGGCAGCGGCTAGTTTGCCGGCATAGGCATAGCAGATGTATACGCTCAGAGCGATCAGAAATGCCCCTATCGCGGCGGCAAGAATGGCGATCAAGTTCGGTCCGAGATGCCTGGGCTCATTTGCACCGAGGGTGATGGCGATGGAGATGGAGCCGGGCCCCACAGTCAACGGCAATGTGAGCGGGTAGAACGCTTTTTTGAGTATGTCTTCCGGGCTGACCGCCTGATGCATCTGACCGCGGTCGCCGCTCGCGCCGGGATCGCTGCGGGTGAGCATTGCCCATCCCGTTGAAATCACCACCAGGCCTCCGCCTACTTGAACTACCGGGAGCGATATTCCAAAAAAAGACAAGATGTGCGTGCCCACCACGACAGAGACGATCAGCAGAATGAAACTGTTGATGGCCACCCGGCGGGCGAGGAGTTTGCGCTCATCGCTCGAATACTCCTGCGTCAGCAGCAAAAATATCGGACTGCCACCGATCGGATTCACAATCGGAAACAGCGCACTGACAATCAACAAGATGCTTTTGGCCACTTCGAAGAACATATCGTGCGAGGAGTATACTCGAATCGCCAGGCTGTTCCCTTGCCCTAATCCGAATGCAAAGAATTTTGCTGCGGTATGCGAACGAACTTCGCCGTGGTAATTGCTTGCCCCAGGTGCCGCTGAGTATGGTCCGCCACGTGGACGAGGAGCCCGCCGAGCGTTGTTGGAAGTTCCTTGCGACCCACGACTCGCAATGCCTCAAGGTCGCCCACGGCCAGTGCGCGAATCCGCCCGGCCGCTTTCTCGAGCGCCGCGTGCAATCCCTGGAAGACTTCTTGTGGGCTGGCTTCGCTGTCCACTTCTGCTTGCAGGGCCGCCATTTGTGTCTCATCCAACTGGCGCCCCTCGGCGTAGGTCAGAAGCCGGTCCATGCTACTCGCGATATGGCGGATCTGGAAGGCGACCGACGGCACTCCGTTTGGCCGCGCGTTCAGTTGCTCCCCAGTAAGGTTTCCGCACCACTTGAGCAGGTCTTCTTCTGCCAGCTGCAGCGCGTGCAACACGGCTCGCGCCACCGCAGGGACGTCGTTCAGCGTCCCGCGCAGCCACGGCTCGGGTTGTTTTTTCGCGTTCATCCAGCGGCAACTGTCCCAAATCGCATGCGGTCCACTAATACCGGCTCTTATAATCCATCAGAATAATGCGGTCGAATCATGCTGCCACAAATGCGAAGGCGGCCCAATATGACGGACCGCCTCTCGTTTGTTAATTTTAGTTGTACGGACTGCCGCTCAAAACAGGAATCGGAACCCGATCTGTATCTGGCGCGGCGAATACGCGAAATTGCTATTTGCGCTGGTCACCGAACCGAATGCCGTGTTGTAGTTCAGGCACGGAGCCGCGTTGCTGCACGGGTGGATGACCCCGTCGCGGGTTGTCACCGGGCTGGTGGCAACGGAGTACCCGGTGTTGTTCACTCCAGTGACGTTCTGGTGGTTGAAGATATTGAAAGCCTCGCCGAGCAGTTCGACGGCATAATGCTCGCCGAAATGCATCTTCTTCGAGAGCCGCAGGTCCATATTGATGAGTCGCTTCTGACGGAACGTATTGCGCCCGATCACGTCAATCCCTTTGCGTCCATTCGAGCCGTTCACTCCAGCTCCCAAGGGGGCATACGCGGTTATAGTTCCGGTGTTGGGGTCTGTGACTGAGATGCTTGGCGGTGTCCCGGAGGTCACCAGGGAGTAAGGCAGCCCACTTTGCGAGGAATAAATCGGCGCCAACAACCATTCGTTCGCCAAGTAACCGAGCCACCCGCCGACGTGCCACGGAGTCTCTGCCACCGCACTGGCCACAAACCGGTTCCGTACGTCGAAGATGGAGTTTCCATATTCGCCGCGGATATCCGTTGGGACAAGCAGATCGTTCGTGTCCGAGAAAGTGGAAGCATTCTGCCCATAGTCCAGCGAATGGGCCCAGGTGTAGTTGGCCGTGAACTGCAGATGATTCGTCATCTTGCGATTCAGTTGGATCGCCAGCGCGTTGTAATTCGAGCTGACGCCGCTGAAAATTTCAGACATCGCGCCGAAATTCCCGTTCGGACGGGTTCCCTTAACCGTAGTTCCACCAGAAGGTGTAACCGAAGTCGTCGCATACAGCGGTGTCGTGTACGGCGCGGCCGTCAGCGGTCCGCCGCCTATAACCTGGTACGTGATCGTCGTTGGCGCCGCGCCCGTGTTGATGTCCACGAAGTCCGGTAAGCTCCGTCCGAAACTCCCGAGGTAGCTCATCGAGACCACCGTGTTGCGCGCGATTTCCCGTTCCACTGTCAGGTCCGTCTGTTGCACCGACGGTGCCTGGAAATTGGGACCGAAGAACGTGATGTTCAATGCGGAGTTCGATGTCGGTTGCGTGGTCAGAATTTGCGGAAGCGAAGGCGCGCCTGACGTGATTGGCGTGAAGAAGAACGAGAATTGCCCTCCTTGCACGCCTGTATTGATTAGCGCATTGTAGACCGTCGAGTTGATGATCCGGCCGTAGTAGATCCCGTAGCCGCCACGCACCGACGTCTTCCCGTCTCCCGTCACGTCCCACGCGAATCCGATACGAGGAGCGACGTTGTTCGTGTCGCTCGGCATCTGCTGCGTCTGCGGTACGCCCGAATTCGGAAGTATCGGATCCGGCAACTGTTCGTACTCGTAACGCACGCCCAGGTTCAGCGTGAACTTGGGCAGAATCCGCCAATTATCCTCAGTGAAAAATGCGTAGTCATTGGTGCTAAACGTAAAGCCCAACGGCCCAAAAGCCTGCTGATAGTTCGAATAACAGGGCACCTGAATATTGTTTCCGCCCGAGTCCTTTGCGGTGCAGGTGTTCACGCCATAGAGGTCCGAAAAGTAATTCAAGAGGTTCGAGTAGCTGAAGGAGCCATACTGAAAACGCAGGTTCTGGCTCAGGTCATTCGTATGCGCATAATCCACCCCGAATTTTAGCGCGTGCTTTCCGTGAATCCAGCTTACGGTGTCGGCGAACTGCGTGCGCCGTTCGTCGGGAAATGAGGGACGCTGCAAGAACGTCGGCACGCCCATGTCGAAACCGTTGGTGATGAAGACGTCGGGTGACAGCCCGAGCGGGTTCGTGTATCCCGGAAAGAGCGGCGACGTGATGAAGTTTGCCTGCTCGTATGGAGAGGAAGGCTGCGCAAATTGGAATTCGAAATCGCGTCCATATTGGAAGCGCGCTTCATTGCTAAGCGTGTTGGTTAGGGATGTGTACAATTTTGCGACTCCCCATGTCGCGCGTACGTAGTCGTTTCCAAAGCTGGCCACGCCGAACGTGTTGGTTGCCTGCGTCTGAATGCCCGCTGGAGAAGTCCAGCGCATCCGGTTCACTTCGAACGATGCGTGGTTTCTGCTGTTGATTGCCCAATCGATCTTAGGAAAGAAAATCGTAGCTTGCCCCTTGCGCGGAACTGGGCCCAGTTCGGATAGCAGATCGTTCAAACCATTGTTGTATAACGTTTGCGCCTGAGCGGAAGTCACTCCCAAGCGTGTTGCCAGCGTGTCGATCGTCGACGCGCTCGGCGCTGCAAAGAAGACGCCCGGACTTGTTGCAACCGCAGTGCCGGGATAGTCTTTGTCATACCGGTCGAACGCAAAGAAAAAGAACAGCCGGTCCTTCAGGATGGGGCCGCCAATCCCGCCGCCCCAGATCTTCCGCACATCCTTCGGCTTGTAAGGGCTGGACGTAAAAACACCGGGCGAGGTCTGTGTTGTCAGTCTCGCGAACGGGTTGAAAGCCCCCCACTCATTGTCACGATCGTAAAAGTATGCCTCTCCGTGAAATTGGTTAGAGCCGCTCTTGGTCACGGTATTGATGACTGCCCCGGCTGCGCGTCCGTATTCCGCGGAATAGTTGGACGTGTTTACCTGGAATTCTTGCACTGCTGCTTTGGCGACGGTGTAACCGATGCGCGTGCGGCCACGTTCTTCAGAGAAAAACGCCTGATTGTTGTCGCCGCCGTCCACCGTGGAGTTGTTCAGTAACGTGCTGATGCCGCGGAAACTGATCAAGCCAAACCCGCTGGAGTCGTTGACTGCGCCTGGTGTCAACAGCGCGAAACTCGACCAACGGCCGTTGTTAATGGGGAGGTTGCTGATCGCTTCCTGATTCACAATGCCGGCGAACTCTTGGGAAGACGTATTGATGGCCGGTGTTTCCGCGCTAACCACAACGGTCGCGCCGGCGGATGCCACGTTCAGCTTGGCAAAAACGTCCGTGACTGTTCCAACCTGCACGATCACATTTTCCGACGTGAACGGCGCCATTCCGGCCGCATCCACCTTCACCGTATAGCTGGTCGGCTGCAGTGTAGCGACCCGGATATAGCCGGTGTCATCGGTGACCGCGGTCTGTTCCAGGCCGGTACCGTTGTTGCGGACGGTCACGTTCGCGCCCGCCACGACCGCGCCGCTCGCGTCCGTCACCGTCACAGAAATCGCGCCGTCCGTTGTGGATTGCGCCCGCAAACTCCGCCCGGCGACCAACATCATCAGCAAGCCCAGCGCACAGACGACTCGGCGAAACACAAGACCGCTCTTCAACATACCAACTCCTCCTGGGTTTTAATGAAAATCTGAATGAGCACTCGCTTATTTCGGCCGCCCGGGGTGTGGGGGCTGTTGGCAAACCGGCGCTTCGAATCGTCAGAGTGAAACCGCAGTAAGCGCCTAGTGAAGTACTCCACTTATATCACAAAAACATGCTTCCAGAAAGAGAGAGCTGTGGAAAACTCTAGCGCTAAGGGAACATCAACCGTGGCTGCTCTCTTTGCACCCACTTGAATATAAGGATCCCGGAACTTTATTTCTCGCTGATGAATGCAAAGAAAAGGCCCGGTTAAGCGCGCAGCTTGCCGCGGATTGCCGGCTGAGATAAAGTCAGGCGGGCTGAGGATCAAATGGCGAAGAAAAAGGTGGCAGATGACAAAGCGACACAGCAATCCCCGCAGCAAGGGGAGCGTGTCCGCCCGCTGATTTCCAGCGCCGACATACAGCAGAAGATCCACGAAATGGGCCAGCGGATCCGTGCGGATTTTCCCGGTGAGCCACTTCTACTGGTTGGCGTGCTAAAGGGCGCCGTACTGTTCTTGGCTGATCTTGCCCGTCAGATTCCCGGCGAAGTCACGTTTGATTTCATTGCCGTTTCCAGCTATGGCAAGGACACGAAATCCTCAGGCCAGGTCAAGCTCAACAAGGACCTCGACTCCGGCATCGAAGGCAAGGTGGTCATCGTTGTAGAAGACATCCTCGACACCGGCCTCACGCTTCAGTATCTGCTGCGTGTGTTGCAGCAGCGCAAACCCAAGAGTCTCAAGGTGGCGGTTCTGCTGGATAAGAAAGAGCGCCGAATCGCTGACGTCCGCGCCGATTATGTTGGCTTTCAAATTCCGGACGAATTTGTCGTCGGCTATGGTCTTGATTACGCCGAGCGCTACCGTAACCTGCCCGACGTCGGAATTCTTTCCCTGCCCGGTGCGTCGCATTAGAAGCAGCCATGTTGTCGCAAAATTGCGGCCGCGCTCGGCTGCTATAATAGGAACAGATGAATCCGTCCGAAACGTCAGTGCCCGTAAAACTCGTTCCGCAAGGCGAAATTTCCGCCGACGTTCTTGCTACCCTCGCCGAAATCGGCGAGGAAGTGAACGCTTCTCTCGACCTTGATGAGGTGCTGTCGCGCACCGCAGCCCTTATCAAAAAGCACATCGATTACGAAATTTTTGGCGTGTTGCTGATTGAAGAAGGCGCCCTTAAGCATCGTTTCGCCATCGGCTATCCGCGCGACCTCGCGGATAATCTTCGGATTCCAGTCGGCCAGGGAATCACCGGTACGGCCGCTGCCACGGGACACTCCGTGCGCGTAAGCGATGTCGCGAACGACCCGCGCTACATCAACGCCATTGATAGTGTTCGCTCCGAACTGGCTGTGCCTCTGATGATTCAGGGCAAGTGCATCGGCGTACTCGACATTCAGAGCAACCGCCTCAATTACTTCACGCCGGAGCAACAAAGTATTTTGACGTTGCTTGGCAGCCGGCTAGCGGTGGCGATCGAAAACGCGCGCCTTTATGAACGCGCGAACACTCAGGCCACTACGCTACTTTTGCTCAATGAAGTCAGCCGCGAGATGAGCTCGATCCTGGATGTCGAGGAACTTCTCCGCCGCGCCGCTGAACAAGTTAAGCGCGTCATTGACTACCATATTCTCAGCATTATGTTGTACGACGAAGAGCAGAAGATTTTCCGCCACCGTGTCGACGTCAAGCATGGCCAACGTGTTCAGGGGAAATTGCGCGTGGCCGCGAGCGAAGGTATTGTCGGCGCGGCTGCAACCTTGCGAGAGCCAGTGCTTGTTCCCGATGTCACCGTGGATCCGCGCTACTTGATGGTCAATCCGGAAACTCGAGCTGAACTGGCGATTCCGATGATTCACAAGGGGAAAATCATCGGCGTACTGGATCTGGAAAGTCCGCAGCTTAACGCTTTTCGCGAAGACCATGTTCAGACACTTTCCATTCTCGCGGCAAATCTTGCCGTTTCCCTGGAGAACGCTCGCTTGTATGAGCAAGTCGCACGCGACGAAGCACGCCTCGAACGCGACCTGCAAGCTGCCAAGCGTATTCAGGGCGCGTTGATCCGCCCCGTGCCAACCGAAGACTTCGAACTCGACATGGCCGCCCGCTATCTTTCCGCGCGTGAAGTGTGCGGCGACCTCTATGAATTTCTTCGCTACGGTCCGCAGCAGCTTGGCGTCGCGCTAGCAGACGTCAGCGGGAAGGGAACTGCCGCGGCGCTGTATGGCGCCGTCGCGATCGGGATCATGCGTAGTCTCGCCCCGCAAAAATTGCAGCCCGCGGAAATGCTGCGCCAGATGAACCAGCTCGTCGGCGAGCGGCGCATCGAAGGCCGTTTCATGACTGCATGCTTTGCGACGTGGCAGAAAGGCCGCCGCAAATTCCGCGTGGCCAATGCCGGCCAGTCGCAGCCGCTGCTCTACAAAGATGGCCGGTGCGGAAAAATCGAACTCACCGGATTTCCCCTTGGCATTTTTGAGGAAACCAGCTACGACGAATGGAGCGTGACGCTGGAGCCGGGCGACATCGTGATTTTTCATTCCGATGGCATCGCTGAAACCATGAACAGCGAAGGACAATTTTTCGGCACGGAACGACTACGCAAATTGGTGGAAACGCACTACGAGTTGAACGCCACAGAACTCTCCGACTTGATCCTTCGCGAGGTGGACTGGTTCGCGCAGAGCGCGCCGCTTTCCGACGACCGCACTCTGGTGGTGCTCAAGGCCCGATGAGCGCTCTCTCTGTCGTGCCCCGGAAAAAGCTGAAGTTTGTTGACCCTGCGGAGTTTACTCCGCAGTTTGCCTGGCGGAAATCTGCGCGAAATTCCGGACAAGAAGTATTTTGCGAAGGCGTTTCGCTAACCTCGGCTGCCGAGAAGTTCGGTACACCCACCTATCTTTACAGCCGTGCTGCAATCGAGAACGCGTTCAGCGAGTTGAAGAAAGGTCTTGGCTCGCAACCACATACATTGTGTTTCGCGGTGAAATCCAACGGCAATCTGACCATTCTGAAAACCCTCGCGAATCTCGGCAGCGGCTTTGATGTGGTTTCCGGCGGAGAGTTGGAACATCTCGCGCATCTGGGCGTTCCGGGCGACAAGATTGTTTTCTCCGGTGTTGGGAAATCGCGAGAAGAGATTCGCTTCGCGTTACGATATCCCGGCCGCGGAAAAGCATCGAAACGCGGAATCTTGCTGTTTAACGTTGAATCCGAAGCCGAACTCGGCGTTTTGCTGGAAGAGTCCCAAAAAACCAAAAACAGCGAGCTGCCCAGCGTTTCGATTCGCGTGAATCCCGACGTGATCGCTGGCGGCCATCCGCACATTTCTACCGGACACCACCAACATAAATTCGGACTCGATTGGGCGGCGGCGCGAGAGCTTTACATCAAGCACCGGCAATCGCAATCGATTCGCTGGCACGGGATTAGTGCGCACATAGGATCGCAGATTACTTCGATAAAACCATTTCAGCAGGCGCTGAGCAGGATCGCCAGCTATGTGCGCGAATTTCGTGAGTTGGGAATCGCGCTGAAATATCTCGATTTTGGCGGAGGGCTCGGTGTCCGCTATACCGATCAGAAACCTCCGTCGCGCGTAGACTACGCGCGCATGGTGGCGAGTTTTGCGAAACCGCTGGGAGTTCATCTGCTTCTCGAGCCGGGAAGAACGATCATCGCTCCGGCCGGAATTTTGCTGACCCGAGTGTTGTATACGAAGAAAAATCGCGAGAAAACTTTCGTTGTGGTGGATTCGGCAATGAACGACTTGTTGCGGCCTGCGCTGTACAGCGCGGTACATCCGATCACGCGAGTGACGCGAGCGCAAGGCGAAAAAGGCGGCGCGCACGTTGATATTGTTGGCCCGGTGTGCGAAACGGGCGATTGTTTTTTGCATGATTGGCCGCTCGGAAAGGTGAAGGCTGGCGACGTGCTGGCAATTTGGGCGGCCGGCGCTTACGGAATGTCACAGGCGTCGAACTACAACGCGCGGCGACGTCCCGCGGAAATTCTGGTCGACGGGAAACGCGCACGAGTGATTCGGGAACGCCAGACGAGCAAGGACTTACGGCGCGGCGACGTGCTGGCGTAAGCGGCGAGAACAGCAGATTCCTCGCTGCGCGAGGAATGGCAGCCATAAAAGATCTCGTGAAAAGTTACATTTCGCCCCATTTGAGTTTGCTGCGCAAAATTTCGTAGTACGATTTGCGGTGCGGCTGGATGAGTTTGAGCCGCCCTTGAGCGCGCGTAATTGCAACGCGATCCTCGGATTCCATCACAATTCCTTTTTGGCCATCGAGCGTGAGATACACGGATTCCGCCTGGCCGCGCAGGCGCATTTCGAAACAGCAGTTGTCGCCGATCACGACGGGGCGGTCTGTCAAGGTATGCGGACAGATTGGAGTGACGATGAGGCATTCGACCGCGGGATGAACGATGGGGCCGCCGGCAGACAGGGAATAAGCAGTGGAGCCGGTCGGCGTGGCGATGATGAGGCCGTCAGCGCGGTAGCGGCAGAC
>Ga0075434_100006654_pt1 | contig 10606 bp, 6 predicted proteins | sample RhiMethybrSRZTD3_FD_75298 | JGI IMG/M metagenome (GOLD analysis project Ga0075434, IMG submission 75298) | Populus rhizosphere microbial communities from Tennessee, USA - Rhizosphere MetaG P. TD hybrid SRZTD3 | ecosystem: Host-associated > Plants > Roots > Rhizosphere > Soil | place: USA...
GCTGGTCAACTTCGCCGGCCGGGTGCGCGACGTGGCGACGCTGGCGCACGAGCTCGGCCACGCCGTCCACGCCATGCTGGCGAGCGGCCACTCGAGCCTCACCCAGCACGCCTCGCTGCCTTTGGCCGAGACCGCGTCCGTCTTCGGCGAGATGCTGATGACCGACCGCCTGCTGCGCGAGGAGACCGATCCCCTCGCCCGCCGCGAGCTGCTGGCCGCCGCGGTGGACGACGTCTACGCCACCGTCCTTCGCCAGGCCTATTTCGTGCTCTTCGAGGTCGAAGCGCACGACGCCATCCGCGCCGGCCGCTCGACCGACGAGCTCTGCGAGCTATACCTCGGCAAGCTCCGCGAGCAGTTCGGCGACAGCGTGGACGTGGCGCCCGAGTTCCGTTACGAATGGCTGTCGATTCCCCACATCTATCAGACCCCCTTCTATTGCTACGCCTATAGCTTCGGCCAGCTCCTGGTGCTCGCCCTCTACCGGCGCTATCAGGAGGAGGGAGAAGCGTTCAAGCCCGGCTACCTGCGCTTGCTCTCCTACGGCGGCTCGGCGCGGCCGGAGAACATCCTGGCCGAGGTGGGGATCGACGTCGCCGACCGCTCCTTCTGGCAGGGAGGCTTCGACCTCGTGCGAGCCCGCATCGATGAGCTGGAGAACACGAAGCTCCTTTCCTGAAACGTTCTCCCCCCGCCTTCGTCTCCTCCTCTGAACAAGCGAAACTTCCCTTCAAGGAGACGACGATGAAATTCAAGAGCTTTCTCGGCGTGGCGCTAATCATGGCGGTCTTCGTGGCCGGTCCGGCGGCGGCCGCCGATCTCTGGTTGCACGTCAAGGTGGACGGCGGCAAAAACGGCGAACAGGCGGCGATCAATCTGCCCCTCTCGATGGTGGACAGCTTCGCGCCGATGATCCGCGGCGAGGCCCACGCCTCCGGCCGCGTCCACATCAAGGACCGCGACTACAGCGTCGCCGAGCTGCGGCGGATCTGGCGGCAGTTGGAGGATGGCCCCGACGCCACCTACGTCACCGTCAACGAGCCGGACTCGAAGGTGCGGGTCGCCAAGCAGGGCGGCTATCTGGTGATGGAAGCGAACGACCGCGGCCAGGGCGAGAATGTTCAGGCGCGCATCCCGCTGCCCGTGGTGCGCGCCCTCCTCTCCGGCCCCGGCAACGAAATCGACCTTGGCGCCGCTTTGGAGGCCCTCGCCCGCCAGGGTGAGGGCGAGCTGATCACGGTCACCGGAGACGAGACCGTGCGCATGTGGGTCGACGCGGCTCCCGAGGGGCGGTAGAACGACCTCACCTTCCCAGCGCTTCCGCCGCCATCGCCGCGATCCGCTCCCCGATCGGCATCGAGGCTGTGGCGGCCGGCGAGGGGGCGTTGGGTTCCAGATTTGGAACCGCCTTGGGCGTGCCGGGTTCCAGAAATGGAACCTGCACTGGAGACACTTAGCAAGCGGTCCTTTGTTTTGAATCACTTGCGGTTCTTCTCAGGCCTGGTCCGGGCTCTGCATTCTGGCCGGGTGACCCGTTTTCAGCCGGGAAGAGCACCTTTAGCTGTATTCAATTCGGGAGGGATTCCATGTCGCAGCGACCGTGGTTGCTGTTGTTGATGGGCCTTTACGCTTTCGCCGGCTCCGCTTCCGGACAGACCATAGAGTGGGCCGACAATTCCGGCCAGCCGATCTCACAAGCCTACGAATTCTCGTCTCTCCGGCTCCGCGCCACGGACGCCGGCTCGGCCGGCCTGGGCTCGCTTTCCGTGCGGGTCACCTCCGACCTGCGCGGCGACGAGGAGTGGGTCACCCTATGGGAAGATACGAATAATCCCGGTGTCTTCCTCAGCAGTGCCTACGCGGTCTACCTCCCCGGCACGCTCGCGACCTATCCGCCTGCGCAGGACGGCTGGCTCGAGGTCACCGAGAACCCGGGGCCGCCCCTCCAGCGCGACACCATCCGCGCGTTCTTCGAGAGCTGCTCGACCCCGCCCTGTCCCACGGACGCCGTGCCGATGATCGGCTCCACGATCCGGCTGACCGACTCCGAGCGCGTGGACGTCGACCACGCGTTTCCCGGCGCCCCGCTGTACATCGCGGTGAGGGATCACGGGGCTCCTTACTGGGCTCCGACCACGGCCACGGTCGTGAGCCAGTCCGGCGACTCCGAGACCGTGAGCCTGCCGCCTGACTTCAGCGACCCCGACAATCCGATCAACGTTTTCCGGCAGAGCATCGACGTCGAAATAGGCCCCGCCGTCCCGGGCGACGGAGTGCTCCAGGTCCAGGACCCGGACACCATCACCGCGAGCCATCCGGATCCCCTGGGCCTCTCTTCCTCGACCGACAGCGCCGTCGCGGCCACGGCCGAGATCGAATTCCTCGACCGCTCCGGAACTGCGGTCGACGCCCTGATGGTCGGCGGCGACATCCGCGTGCGCGCGTTCTATCTCGGCGGCAACGTGAATTCCGCAGAGGCCGACACCGTGACCATCGACGTGCGCTCCCGGCAGTCCACCGGCAGCGTGCGGGACACCGAGACGCTCCAGCTCTTCGAGACCGGACCCAACACCGCCGTCTTCACCGGCACCATGCCGAGCCGGGCACACTACTTCACAGTGGTCGGCGACGGCGTGCTCCAGGTCTGGCGCACCAACAACCAGAACGATACGGTCGAGGCCGAGCTGGGCGCCACCACCGCGACAGCCACGCTGATCCCGGGCTTCATCCGCATCGTCGACGCGTCCGGCGCCGACGTGACCGACATCCCCGAGGGCGGCACGGTCTACCTGCGCGTGGAGTACGAAGACGGCAACGATCCGATGTATCAGGGCTACTTGCAGGTCCGGGTCCTTTCCGTGACCACCGGCGACGAGCAGTACGTCGCCATGTGGGAGACCGGGCCCGACACCGCGGTCTTCACGGGCTCGCTGCCGACCGTGATCGCGGCCTCCCCCGTTCCCCTCAACGGGCAGCTCGAGACCCAGTCCGGCGAGACGATCCGGGCGAGCCTCGACCATTACTTCGGGTCGGCCGTCGACCTTGCCGTGATCGAATTCGTCAACGATCCGCCGGCTGCGATGGACGACACCGCGTATGTAGCGGAGGATTCGGCCGTCATGATCGACGTGCTGGCCAATGACAACGACGTCGATGGCGACTCGCTCTCTATCACCGCAGTCACCCAGGGGAGCAACGGAGCGGTGACTTTCAACGCCAGCTCCGTCACCTACACGCCGAACGCCAATTTCAACGGTTCGGATTCGTTCACGTATTCGATCAGCGACGGCAACGGCGGCTCCGCGACCGCCACGGTTTCGATCACCGTAAACGCGATCAACGACAGCCCGGTCGCGGCGAACGATTCCAAGACGACCGCGGAAGACACCGCCACGACGATCAGCGTCCTGACGAACGACAGCGATCCGGACGGGGATACCCTTTCTATAACTGCTGTCACCCAGGGCGCGCATGGTTCCGTAACGTTTACCGCCGGCTCAGTCACCTACACGCCAAACGCCAATTTCAACGGTTCGGATTCGTTCACGTATACGATCAGCGACGGCAACGGCGGTAGCGCGACAGCCATGGTTGCGGTCACGGTCTCTGCGGTCAACGACAATCCGGCGGCCGCGAACGACTCCGCGAACACCAGCGAGGACACGGCGGTTGCAATCAACGTCCTTGCCAACGACAGCGATCTGGATGGGGACACCCTCGCGGTCTCGGCCGTCACCCAGGGCAGCAAGGGATCGGTGACGTTCACCGCCAGCTCCGTCACGTACACTCCGGCGGCCAACGCCAACGGATCCGACTCCTTCACCTACACGATTGGAGACGGCCATGGCGGGAGCGCGACGGCGACCGTTTCCATTACCATCGCTGCGGTCAACGACGCTCCCGACGCGGTGAACGACTCGGCGGCGACCAACGAGGACGCGGCGGTGATCATCTCCGTTCTCGTCAACGACGCCGACGTGGACGGCGAGGCGGTCATCCTTACCGGCGTGACCCAGGGGACCCGCGGCTCCGTCGTCCAGAACGGGAACGGCACCGTCACCTACACGCCCAACCCGAACACCTTCGGCGCCGACAGCTTCACCTACACCGTGCGCGACGCCGCCGGCCTGACCGACACCGCGACCGTCAACGTCAACGTCGCGGCGATCAACGATCCACCGGATGCGATCGACGACAGCGCCACCGCCAACGAGGGCGGCAACGTCGCGATCACGGTCCTCGCGAACGACACGGATCTCGAGGGCAATGCCCTGACCGTCACCGCTGCCTCGACGCCGGCCCATGGCACGGCAACGATCAACGGCAACGGCACGATCACCTACACGCCGGTGTCGACCTACAGCGGCCCCGACAGCTTCACCTACACGATCAGCGACGGCGCGGCCACGGACACCGCAACGGTTAGCGTTCAGGTGAAGGAAGCGATCGGCAACGTCGCGGTGCTCGGCACCCACAGCGTCTGGATCCAGAGCGGCGCCGACGTGCTCTCGGGCGACGTCGTCGCCAACGAAGCCGGCAGCGCGCCTTTCCTCAGCTCGACCGAGGTGACCATCGGCGGCAGCGCGACCACGGCGGCCGGCTGGGACGTCCAGGGCAACCGCGTGACGGTGACGAACGGCGCCATCGTGGCGAGCGACGTGTACTACAACCAGCTCTCCGGCGGCGGCAGCATCGGCGGCGCGCAGTACACGCCGCTGAGCCTCCCGGTCTTCGCCACCCTGCCGGCGTTCCAGAGCGCTTCGCCGGGGAGCACCGACGTCAACGTCGCCGTCAACGGCAGCTACACCCTGGCACCGGGAAGCTACCGCGATCTCATCGTCGGACGGAAAGCAACGGTGACCTTTACCGGCGGCATTTATCACTTCCGTTCGATAAGTGTCGATCGCGAGGCCAAGCTGTTCTTCTCCGGCGGCAGCGGGATCCGGGTGCAGCAGAAGATGAGCACCGGCATCCTGGTCACGATTGGACCGGGCTCCGGCTCTTCGGCCACGGCAGCTTCCATCGTCTTCTACGTCGGAGGAATCAACGGCACGAGCGGCACTCTGGCCGCAACTCCGAAGGCGGTGGAGATCGGCTCCGACAACGTCGTATCGGCCAACATCTACGCTCCGAACGGCACGCTCTGGCTGAAGGACCACGCGCAGGCCACGGGCTCGTTCCTCGGCCGCGACGTAAATATCGGCGGCAATGGTCAGGTCAGCCTGATGAGCGCCTGGTAGAGGGCGAGGCTACGTTACCGCGGCTCGTGGCAAGTTAGCGCGGGCCAGGATAACCTAGCGCGGACCGCGGAAAGTTACCGCGGTCCGCGGTACCACCTTGCATCAGGCGTACTCCTCCTCTGTATAGGTCTCACATTGCTGTATACAGCCACTGGCATCCGGGAGCAGCAACACTGGGCATCTATTGTCTCGTTAATAAACGTCACTCTCGCGGCGGGAGGAGTCGTTCTCCTTGGAGGTGCGGTCGCGAGCGTCGCTTTTCAGAGCACGTCCGGTTGCGCGCCTATTCCCTTCTCTATAACTTAGCGCGGGCCAGAGAAAGTTGTCGCGGCTCGCGGCAAGTTACGCAGCGTCCTGGCGCCAGCCGCTCCTCTTTTGCGGTATCCTTCCCCTCGGGAGGCTCGGAGAAGAGGTCCGCATGGATGCCCAGACCAGACCCCACCTGACGCCGGAGGAGTACCTGGCGATCGAGCGCCGGTCGGAGACCAGGAGCGAATACCTGGACGGCGAGACGTTCGCGATGACCGGAGGGAGCCGCAACCACAACCTGATCGTCTTGAACATCGGCCGGGAGCTCAGTCTGCAGTTGAAGAAGCGGGCCTGTGAGGTGTATGCGAGCGATCTACGGGTGCGGGTCCCTGCCACGGGCCTCTACACCTATCCCGATATCACCGTGGTCTGCGGCGAGCCGCGGTTCGAGGACGAAGAGCTCGAGACCCTCCTCAATCCCACGCTTCTGATCGAGGTTCTCTCCCCCACGACGGAGGCCTACGACCGCGGGAAAAAGTTCGAGCACTACCAGACGATCCCCTCCCTCTCCGAGTATCTGTTGGTCTCTCAGGCCTCCTTCCGAGTCGAGCAGTTCCTCAGGCAGGAAGACAACCGCTGGCTGTTCACCGCTGTCGCCGGTTTCGAGGGGAGGATCTCGCTGCCTTCGATTCAATGCGAGCTGGTCCTGGCGGAGGTCTACGACAAGGTGACGCTCGTCTGATCCTGACCGGTCCTTCGCAGCCAGCGACGGGCCAGGGTGGACGGAAGAACGCCGGTTCGGAGCTATCGAAATGAACGGGTCCAGGATAAACATCGAAGAGGTCACGGCGCCGGAGGTCATCAAAGCCGCGCGGATGCGTGCGGAGCAAGGTTGTCGCAACGCAGAATGGCTCGAACGCCACTGGGCGGACCTCCTACCGCGAGCGCGTGGAAAGTTCATCGCCGTGGCAGGTGGCGAAGGGATGGTCGCCGAGACGGTGGAGGCTGCTTGGAACTGGATCGACGAGAACCACTGCAACGATGGCGGCGCATTTGTCCAGTACGTACCTTCCGTGCAGGGCCCGCGTATCTATGCGAATCGCCGGCACCTGGCGTACCTGCGATGACGGGGTCGATCGGCCGGTCCTGCGCGGCCCGTCGTCTGCGGATACAGATCGTCGTCGCTAGACGACAGACCGTCGCCGCGCCACGACAGAACCGCCGCCACGCTACCGGTACCGCGTCACCGTCACCGTAATGTCATCGACAGGATCGGCCTGCTGGCAGAACTCCCGTACAGCACCGAACACGCATGCGAGCAAAGATGCCGGCGGGCTCGCGGCGGTAGCTTTCAGACAGGAGACCAGGCGTTCGTCGCCGAATTCCTCATCGGCGGAGTTGCGGGCCTCCGTGACGCCATCGGTGAACATCACCAAAGTGTCGTGCGCGTTGAGCTGCAGCGTCTCCTCCTCGAACGCGGCATGCGGGAAGGCACCAAGGATCAGGCTGCTCGTGGCGAGCCGATGGATGCCGTCGCGCGCAACCAACGCCGGTGGGTTATGGCCCGCATTCGAGTAGACGAGCCGCCCGTCGGGGGAAAGCACGGCATAGACGAGCGTGGCGAAGCGCGTGTTCAGCCGGCGTTCCACCAGCCGCTGATTGACGCGTGAAAGCGTCGCCGCCGGACTATCGCCGATCTGAGCTTCGGCGGTGAACATCCCTTGCAGCAGCGCCGCGAGCAACGCCGCGGGAGGGCCCTGGCCGGAGACGTCACCCAGTACGATGCCGAAGTCGCCGCGCGGCAGGTCGATAAACTCGAAGAAGTCGCCGCCGATCGCCCTGCAGGGGACCGAGTCACCGACCGATTCACAGTGGTCACTGACGTGCACGGTTCGCGGCATCAGGGTGCACTGCACTTCCGCGGCCGTCTTCAGCTCCTTGTCCAACCGGGTCTTTTCGAGCCGTTCCAGCAGACCCCTGTTGTCATAGATGCGCTCGTCGCGGACGATCTTGTTGTCTGCAACCGTGCAGAGCATGACGACGCGATAATTGATGGGACCGCCGGTGGCGGGAAGGCCGAACCACCCGCTCCGATCGGTCGCCGACAATGCGCCCAGGATCGCCGTGCGGTCGCCGTCGACGAGCACGTCCGATACCTCGATCGCGAAATCGGGAAGCGTCGCGAAGGTCGTCTCCCAGGTGGCCCCGATGGCGGCGCGGCCGTGGACCTCGGCAAACACAGGGCTCACCACAACGGCATCCTCTGCGTAGCAATCCATGAGGCCCGCCGGGTCGTGCCGATTGGCCGCCTCGATCAGTTGCCGCACCAGCGCGAGGGTCTCTTCCCGCGACATCGATTCAGGACCTTCTCATGCCCTCCCCACCACCTGGACCGCGCGTGAGCTCAGCAGACGCTCCGCGGTGTTGAGGTGGAACCGCCCGCTCTCGAAAAGGCGCTGGAACGCCGCCACGACTTGGGGACAGAACTGGGTGCCGGTACTGGCGAGGATCTCGGCGGCGGCCCGCTCCGGCGGCAGGCCGGCGCGGTAGGGACGGCTGGTGGTCATGGCGTCGTAGGTGTCGGCCACGGCGATGATGCGCGGCGCGAGCGGAATGTCCGGGTCCTTGAGACCATCCGGATAACCCCTGCCGTCCACCCTTTCGTGATGGCTGCGCACGCCGCGCAGCACCCAGGGATTGGCGAGATGGCTGACGATAGCGGCGCCGTCCGCGGTGTGCCGCCGCATGATCTCGGCTTCTTCGGCGTCGAGGGGCGAAGGTTTGCCCAGAACGCGATCCGGCGTCGTGATCTTGCCGATGTCGTGGAGCGTGGCGGCGAGGCGCAGGTTCCGCAGCTCCTCGCGGCCGAGCCCCATCTCGGCGCCGAGCAGCAGCGAGTAGCCGACGACGCGGCGGACGTGGCCGCCGGTATAGGGGTCCCGCTTCTCCAGCGTCTCGGCGAGCGCGGTCACCATGTTGAGGAACTGCCGGCGCTGCGCCGCGTAGAGGCGGGCGTTCTGCAGCGACGGCGCGACGATGGCGGCGAACTGGCGCACGCGCCAGAGATCGTCCGCCGTGAAACGGTCGCGGTTCACTGGATTGAGGAGCTGCATGACGCCGATGACGGCTCCGCCGGCGAGCAGCGGCACGGTGAGGATGGCGCGGGTCTGGAACGCTCCCGTCGGATCGCCGTGCCAGCGCGGATCGGCCGCCACGTCGTTGACCATCTCGGGCTCGCCGGACTGGGCGACGCTGCCGACGATGCCGTCGCCGAGGGGCACCCGCAGGTCGCGGATCTCTCCCTTCGCTCTCCCCCGCACGATGCGGAAGAACAGCTCGCGCCGCTCGTCGTCGAGCTCCCAGATCGAGCTCGTCTCGGCCCGGCATACCTCTTCGGCGTGCTCCATCGCCAGCTCCAGCACGGTCTCGAGATCGAGGGTGCCGGCGAGCTTGACGCCGATGTCGAGCAGCATCTCGTACTCGGCGAGCCGGCGATCCGGTTCGAACAACGGCTCCGGATCTCCTGCTCCAGAATCCTCGGCGATCATTTCGCCCCCTTTCGAGTCCGCTTCAGGTGCTCAACGCTTCCAGATCGTGCAGCAGCTCCGCCACCGAGCGATAACGCCGTTCGGGCTCCTTCTCCAGGCATCGCAGGATGGCCTTCTCCAGCACCGGCGGGATCTCGGGCCAGCGCGAGCTGGGAGGCGGCGGCTCCTCCCGCATGTGCTTGACCATGACGTCCATCGCCGTCGGCCCCTCGAAAGGTAGCACGCCGGTGAAGATCTCGTAGAGCACGATGCCGCAAGAGTAGAGGTCGGAGCGGACATCGGCCTCGCGGCCCTGCAGGATCTCCGGCGGCAGGTACTGCGGCGTGCCGACGACGAAGCCGGCCTGGGTCTGCCCGGGAGCCATGCGGTCGATCGGTCGCGCGATGCCGAAGTCCATGAGCTTGGCATTGCCGGTGGGTTCCAGGATGAGGTTCTCCGGTTTTATGTCGCGGTGCAGGACGCCCACCTCGTGGGCGGCGGCCAGGGCCGCGCAGAGCTGCTTGGCCAGGCGCAGTCCCGCTGAATAGGGAAGCCGGCGCGTCTGGTCGAGCAGGTAGCGCAGCGTCACGCCGCGCACGTACTCCATGGAGATGTAGGGCACGCCGTCGATCTCGCCGAAGTCGTAGGTGCGCAGCACGTTGGGATGGGTGATCTTGCGCGCCAGCTTGAGCTCGCTCTTCAAGCGGTCGAGCTGGCCGCGGTCGCCCCAGAGATCCCGCTTCAGCATCTTCAAAGCCACCAGATCGTCCAGCTCGCGGTCGCGCGCCTTGTAGACGACGCCCATGCCGCCGGCGCCGAGCACCGAGAGCACCTCGAAGCGCTGGCCCAGCAGCGAGCCCGGCGAGATGCCGGAGAGCGTGGCGCGGTCCGCTGCCGCCACCTCGGCGCCGATGCCGCGCTCGCCGGTCAGACGCGACGCCATCTGTGAGCTGACGACGAAGAGCGGCTGCGGCGTGATCACTCCGCGCCGCGGCGCCAGCCGGTAGCCGGCCTGGTCGAGGGCGCCTTTGAGCTCTTGGTGGACTTCGCGCGACAGCAGCAGCTCGCCTGGAGCCGCTTCACGCAGCAGGCTTTCGAGCTGCTGCACCGGCAGGCCCACGAGAGCCCGCTCGGCCCGCTCGCCCCAGGTGACGGGACCGGTGATCGCTTTGCCGGCGGACATCGCGGCGACCAGCTCCTCGGCTCCGGCGCCGCCCGCCTCCAGCATCCCGGCGGCCACGGCGAGCGCCCGATAGCTCCGACCCTCGCCTTCGAAGCGGGCCAGCACGCGATGGCCCGAGACCGCCTCCACCTGGCCGCGGCCGCGGGCGACGGCCGAGGATACGCGGCCGAGATCGGCCGCCAGCCGCGCCAGCGTCTCGCGAGCGTCGCCGTTGACGTTGGCGCGGGCGTACTGGCGCAGCTCGATGCCCAGCAGCAGCACCTCGCGGCTCTGCGCGTCGCCCAGCACCGTCCGCGCCTGAGCGGGCTCCGGCAAGTTGCGGGAGAGCTCGGTGACGTACTCCTCCATGTCCCGCTTCTCGCGCAAGTCGGCCAGCAGCTCGTGGAAGGCGTGCGCCAGCCGGCCCA
>Ga0075434_100006658_pt1 | contig 10604 bp, 9 predicted proteins | sample RhiMethybrSRZTD3_FD_75298 | JGI IMG/M metagenome (GOLD analysis project Ga0075434, IMG submission 75298) | Populus rhizosphere microbial communities from Tennessee, USA - Rhizosphere MetaG P. TD hybrid SRZTD3 | ecosystem: Host-associated > Plants > Roots > Rhizosphere > Soil | place: USA...
CCGCTCCGGCCGCGGCGAGCATCTGCACCAGGTTGTAGGTGAAGGAGTCGTAGTTGTCCACCATCAGGATCACGATCGTTTCTCCAGCTCTTCGGCGAGCGCCACCGCGGCGAGCAGGGCCGCCGCCTTGTTCTTGGTCTCAGCCTCCTCGGCCGCGGGATCGGAGTCGGCCACGATGCCGGCGCCGGCGGTGACGGAGGTCTCATTCTCTCTCACCACCAGGGTGCGGATGGCGATGCAGGTGTCGAGGTCGCCGGAGAAGGAGAAGTAGCCGACGGCTCCGGCGTACGGCCCGCGGCTCTGCGGCTCGAGCTCGTCGATGATCTCCATCGCCCGGATCTTGGGCGCGCCCGAGACCGTGCCGGCGGGGAAACAGGCGAGCAGCGCGTCGAGCCCGTCGCGGCCCTCGTCCAGCTCGGCCTCGACGCTCGACACCAGGTGCATGACGTGGCTGTAGTTCTCGATCTCCATGAACGTCGGCACCCGCACGCTGCCGGCCACCGCCACGCGGCCGAGGTCGTTGCGCCCGAGATCGACCAGCATCACGTGCTCGGCGCGCTCCTTGGGATCAGCGAGGAGGTCCTCCGCCAGCCGGCGGTCGCCTTCGGCGTCGTTGCCGCGCGGCCGGGTGCCGGCGATGGGGCGGGTCTCGATGTGCCGGCCCTGCTTGCGCACCAGCATCTCGGGCGAGGCGCCGACGAGCGACACGTCCGGGGTCTCGAGCAGGACCATGTAGGGGCTCGGATTGACCATGCGCAGGGCGCGGTAGAGGGCGAACGGCTCGATGCGCCGCGGCACCCGCCAGCGGCGCGCCAGCACGGCCTGGAAGATGTCGCCCGCGGCGATGTACTCCTTGGCCTTGAGCACGGCGAGCCGGAAGCTCGCGCTGTCGAGGCTCGGCAGATCGGTGGCGGCCGGACCGGGCGGCTGCCCCGGCATGGCGACGGCGCCGCCCCCCAAGCCCTCGGTGAGCAGCTTCGAGAGGCGGGCGAGCTCCTTCTCGGCGGCGGCGACGTCCGTCTCGCCCTCGATCTCGTTGGCCACGGCGAGCACCCGCTGGTGGGCGTGATCGAAGAGCACCAGCGTGTCGAAGCGGGCGAGCAGAGCGACGGGGAGCGCGAACGGATCGGGCGGCGCGTGCGGCAGCCGCTCGACGAGCCGGATCAGGTCGTAGCCGAAATAGCCCACGAAGCCGCCGGTGAACGGTATGGGGCCGGGCTCGCTGCCGATCGAGCTCAGCACCTCGTGCAGGGCCTCCAGGGGCGGGCCGGGCAGGCTCTCGCTGCGTCCCTTGCGCTCGACTTCGAGGCGGTCCGGCCACAGGCGGTAGATCTCCCGCGGCGCCGCGCCCAGGAAGCTGAAGCGGGATACCCGCTCGCCGCCGCTGACGCTCTCGAAGAGGAAGCGGTGCGGCGAGAGCGTCGCCAGCCGGCGGTAGACCGCGAGCGGCGTCAGGCTGTCGGCGAGGAACTCGCGGATGTGGGGCACGGCGCGCCGCGGCCGGCGCGAGAGCTCTTTCGCCGCCATCAGGCTCCCTCCTCCAGGCCGGCCACCCGGCGCGCCAGCGCCAGCGGCAGGTCGCGTCCGGTCATCATGCGGAACTGCCCGCGGGCCTGATCCACCAGCACCTCGCGCCCGTCGATCGCCACGGCGCCGCGCGCCGCCGCCGCCGCGAGCAGGCGCGTCGGGCGGTCCAGATGGTAGACGAGGTCGATCACCACCGCGCCGGCGCGCAGCCGGTCGGCGGCGAATGGCAGCGGATCGTCCTCGCCGCGGCCGAGCGAGGTGGCGTTCACCAGCAGATCGAAGCGGGAGGGATCGAGATCGGACAGGGGCAGGAAGGGAAGGTTCAGGCGATCGGCGGAGCTGCGGCCGCGCTCGGCGCCGCGGTTGACGATCGTCACCCGCGCTCCCGCCTTGGCGAGGCCTTCGGCGGCCGAGCGGCCGGCGCTGCCGGCCCCCACCACCGCCGCCGCCAGACCGTCGATGGCGATGCCGCGGTCGCGCAGCGGCAGCACCACGCCGTCCGGATCCGTCGCCTCCGCCTCCCAGACGCCCTGGTTCCACACCAGCGTGTTGGCGGCGCCGATCAGTCCGGCGAGCGGGCTCTCGGCGCCCGCCACCGCGAGAGCCGCCTCCTTGAACGGCGAGGTGACGGAGAGGCCGCGAATCGGCAGGCCCAGCGACTCCGGCGCGCCGCTCTCCACCACCTCCAGCCAGAAGTCGCCGAAAGCGTCGGTGTGGAACGGCAGGTAGGCCGCCGGAATACCCAGCGCGCGGTAGGCGGCGTTGTGGATGCGGGGCGAGAGCGAATGCGTGACGGGGTTGCCGACGATGCCGAAGAGCGCCTCGACCGGCGGCAGATCGGGCAGCCCGTAATCGCGGCGCAGGCGCTCGATCGAGAGCTGCCCCGGCGCCGCCGGCACGTCGCCCAGCGAGCCGTAGACCACCGGCGCGCCGAGCCGCGGCGCCACGAAGCGCGTCCAGGCGCCGCCGGCGCCCGCGGCGAAGGCGATGACGTCGCGCCGCTCGAGGGCCTGGAGCAGCATCAGCGGCGCGAGCTCGTCGCCGGGCTGCGCGGCCGTGGGCACCAGCTTGTAGAAGGCCGCGGGCTCGCCGGCCATGCGCTCGAAGGTCGCCTTGAGCCCCTCGAAGCCCGCGGCCGGACCGTGCCAGGAGATGAGCCGCTTCTCGGGAGGCACCGCCTTCAGAACCTCCGGCGAGAGATCGCGCGCCGCTTCGAGGTCGACGAGGTCGAAGCGCGCCGCCGCCTCCAGCAGCCGCTTCTTCCGCCGTTGCGGCGAGCCCTCGAAGGCTCCCCCTTCGGCCCGGCTGCGCAGGGTATAGAGGAGCTTGCCCGCGAAGGCCTGCGCCAGGCGCGCCGCGTCGAGATCCCCTACGAGATCGGCGCGGACCTCCAGCCAGTCGACTCCCTCGAGCTCCTTCACAGTCGGCGTGAAGCTACCGTCGGGAAGGTCCGTGACGGTGGCGACCAGCGTGGCGCGTTCCGCAGACAGCTCCAAAACGAAAGCCTCCTTCCAGACCCGGAAGGAGGCGACGTGCGGCGTCGAGCGGTCTCTCGTCCCGGGTCCGTGCGGGCCGGGACGATCCGGCTCAGCTCACGGAACGATGTGGCGCGCACCATCCCCAGGCGACGGAGAGCTCGGAAAGGAGCGTGGTGGCGCGCATCGTCAAGGTCCCGATCAGGCTGGTGAGCTTACCTCAGGCAGGTGGCATCGTGTCAAGGGCGAAGCAGTTCACCGGGACAGCCGCGGTGCTTCATCGCGTGAGCCGTGGTCCTCGCCCGCTTCTCCCGGGAAACTCAAGAGTGCGCCGGACGGCTCTGAACCTTCTGGAGATCCCCACCTCATCCCCAGTATTCCCACCTAGACTCCGAGGCGGCGCCAGGCTGGATGGCGGCGCGCTCAGTCGTCAGATTCTGGAATTCGTCCTATTGTGGTCAGGTGCGCTAGATAGTGCGAGTCTTGGAAGGGACACTTTCTTGCACCTTCAAATTGCTCCTGGTTTAATAAGAGTTGGTTCCGAAACTTATTTGTAAACAGGAGGGGACCTCGACCCTTAGGTACAGCCGTGGTGAGGATGGTCCTCCCTCCATGAACCAGCTTAAAGAATATCTCTTTCCCTCGACGCTCTTGTAACCCAAGCTTCCTCGCGATCTTTAGAGCCTCCTCTATGGTGATCATTGACGCTCCTGCAGTATAGCCCTTAGGTAGCGGAGGTGAGCTTCGAGTGGGGGGCTAAGATGTCCTTCGTCTTCAAGAAGAAGGTCATAGTAATCCTCAAGTACCGAGCATAGATGCTGAATTGCGTCGTCTGGGCTGTAGCCATAACCATATTGGCCTGTATCATAGGAATTCGCCGCAAACTGGTCACCATAATCTTCGATCAACACAATTAGATCGTCCACCAGTTTAAGGCGGTCGCTCCTGAAATTACGGATCCTAACCTCATAATATCGAGGCTCCTTGAGTAGAGAGCTTGTAGCGTCGACCAGTAACCCAAGGAGCCGCTGAAGCTTTTCAGGATCAGGGTTTTCTGGTGCTGGCTGATCGTGCAGATGATCAATATGCCGAAAGGGTAGAATTCCGAGCCTGTTCATATGTGTTCAATGGCTCCTCTAATTACCGCTGCGAGCGAACAGCCCATCTGGTAAGGGAGTAGAAAGAAGTTGTCGGTTTCAGGGAAAGGAAAGCGCATTGCTGGCTCCACAATAGCCAGCCAATTATCACCCCCATCTTCATAGGTGACGCTTACTGCGGGATCTTGCTTCTCGTCCAAGACATCAAACGAAATGCTGGTGAGGCGAACATGGGGGCGGCGAAGCGCAGACGCCAAGCCCTTCCCCTCCCATGGATAGGCATATCTAGCACGAATGCCCCACGGCACCGTCATTTGCCGAACCATCTCTATGAAGGCGCGGAAATCGTCCTCTCGAAGGCGGTAGTCTTTGGCCTTGCGCCCGGGCCAAACCGCTGCCGGTCGGCGAGCATCTATGCCCACATAGACGTCGCTGCATTCCTCATGGCTACGCGACCACTGTAGGAAAATAGTGTGTGGTCGCCCCTGCCGTGAGTAACCAGAAAAAAGCAGACGTTCCCTAGAGCGGTCCAGCCCGCGCGTCTCCCAAAACGCGTCGATGTCCTCCAGCCCGCCAGCGACGTGAAAATAGAACTGCATATGGCTCATTCCACAGGCTACAAGATCAGGATAGGAGGACATGCCGTTTTGTTCCAGCGCTGGAGTCTCTAACAGAGTGTCGGCGGAAGGTCAAGCAGCCGGCAAGGCGCAAGTCCCAAATCCGACACCTGACTCTAGGAGAGACTAACAGACGGCGGAGTCGACGGCAATCTCGCCAGTGCCGGCGACGCCTGGGCCGCCGCCGGCGCCGTAGCCGCGGCGACGCCCCGCTCAAGGGCGGCCGGTGACGAACAGCTCTTTGACCGGCACGCCGTCGCTCCACCGGCCCATGAAGCGCTGCTGCGGCGTGTTGCCGAGGGCGAATTCGCGGTTCTTGCCGTAGAAGGCGGCGTCGGTCAGCGCGTCGAGCAGCTTCCAGGTGCCGAAGAAATCGAGGGCGTCCACGACGCGGCCCGCCGCAGCGGCGCCGCCCACCGCCGGCGCCACGGGAGCGAAGTGGCTGGCATTCAACGCCGGCTGGCCGTGATCGTCCGAGACCAGCATGACGAAATCCTTGTTGTCGAGCGGCACGCGCGTCGATTCGCGGAAGATCCGCTTGGCATCGACGTCGCGAGCGAGTCTGTCGCGGTCTCCCGCCACAGCGAGCAGCAGCGTGTCCGCCGGGATGCGGCTCAAGTCTGCGAGCTCGGCGGCGATGCGCCGCGAGAGGGTCCAGGTCTTGCCCGGCTCGACGCACATCACGGCGCGCGGCCGCGGCAGGCCGGCCTGCTCCCACAGCGCGGCCAGATTGGCCGAGACGATGCCGCCCATGGAGTGGCCGGCCAGCGCGAACCTGTCGAGCTGAGGCCTGACATGCCCCGGCTCCTGCTGCAGCCGACGGATGGCGTCGAGCACGGCGGCGACGGCGTTCGGCGTGAAATCCGCCACCGGCGTGCGCCGGCTGTCCTGATACACGGGATAGATCACGATATTGCCCCGCTTGACGAGGTGATCGATCCACGCGGTGTACGGCTGCGGCGACATCGCGCCCCAGCCATGGTTGAACACGATGAGCGGCGCCTGCACGGGCTTCGGCGCCGCAGGCTCGTAGAGCCAGTACGCTCGCGCGCCGGAGCCGTTGAAGGTCGAGACGACTTGTTGATGGCTGACTTCCGCACCGCCGGGTCCTGTCTTCGGCTGCGCAGGCGGCGCCGGCGCCTGGCCGGCCCAGGCGGATGCGAAGGCAAGGAAGGCGGCGAGGGTGAGGAGAGCGATTCTGGATTTGGCGTTCATTGTCCAGTCAGACGGTAGGAGGCGCTGGAAGGTTACAGCGGCCCGCCGACCAAAAGGGCGCGTGCGACCGCTCACGGCGAGTCTGCCGATGGCCGTAGCCGAGCCATCGCATAGGCATCCGTATATTGCCCGTCGCGAAAGGCAAAACGGACCAGCGTGCCTTCGACAGTGAACCCAGCCTTTTTGTAGAGCCGGATTCCCGGCTCGTTATCGGTGAAGACTTCGAGCTCCAGACGCATGAGATTCAGCCACCTGTCCGCCAGATCGATGGCCGCTTGCAGCAGACCCGTGCCCACACCTTTGCCTTGCCAATCGTCCTTCACCGCCATATCGATCTTCCCCACATGCAGGCGGCGCGGGAAATTCGGAAAGGTGTGCAAGCTCAGTTGGCCGACAATTTCACTTTCCACGCAAGCCACGAGAGTGAAGGTTCCTTCTCTTGGTTCGGCCAGCCGCTGGCGCCACTGCTCAGCGGACGGGAAGGGCAATTGCAAAGTCCCCCAGATTGCTTTGGGTCCCGCCAGCACCTGGCGCATGGCCTCGTAATCGCTCGGCTCGGCGCGCCGGATCGAGATCGTAACCGGTGGTTGCATGGATGTTCAGAGGTGAGTGGGCAGCCCTGTCAGCTCATCCATGGATTTCAGGGAGCGGGGGCGAGCGTGTACTCGAGCTCGTAGAAATGTTTTCCGTTCTCGATCTTGATCGTCATCGTGCCAGCCAGCCCCGCCAGTTGGCCCGTCCCGGAGTCCGGCACCACCGTAATCGTCAATTGCGGCTCGCCGCGCGTCATGATGCCGTTGTGCTGCAGCACAAAGGTGCCGCTCTTGCCCTTGAGCGTGCCACTGACGCGCTCGATCGCGACGTAACCGGCCGAGCCCTTGACGCTCGTGCCGGCGGAGAGCATCTCGCCCTTGCTGGTGCCTTCCAGATCGCCATGAAACTGCTTGTCGATGGACATCCTCGCGAGAGTCGAGCCCTCGGCGTTGTCGGCGGTCCCCTGCGGGGTCAGCTTGACTTCGAAGGTTCCGCTCGCGTGATTCGCCACGGCCGCCTCCTTCTGGACCTGTGCATGCGCCGCGGAGCCAGGACCCAGGAACAGACAGAGGCCCGCGATGGCTCCCGCAGTGGCGCGAAATCGGTTCTTCATCATTGCTGCAGGCGAGGTTATCTCACCCATCGCTTCGACGCCAGCGCTTCTCCGCTCCTCAGGTCCTTCCTCAGCGAACCGTCGCCTCGCCGCCGGGCCCCTCACCTCCCCGACCCTCCTCTCCCGCCTCACACCCGCCCTTCCGGGAGAGGAGGGAGACGGCTACAAGAAACTGCTTTTCCAGTCTCCCCTCTCTCCCGGCGGTTGGGAGTGCGGCGGGAGAGAGGGGCCGGGGGAGTGAGGGGCCCGAGGCGGCGGAGAGCTCCCGCTCATCAAGGACCCTCGACGTCAAATAACGCATATAAAAAGAGGGTGCCGCGGCGAGAGTACGGCACCCCGTTCCAGACGGAGAGAGGCTGCTAGAAGTTGTAGACTGTGAAGACGCCGATCTCGCTGTACTTGCCCTTCGCCGGCGGCTTCGTCGAGCCGATGGTGCCGTTGCTCGTGCCCAGGGTGCCGCCTGCGACGTCGGCGTACTTGTAGACCAGCGAGGCGGCGAAGGCCTTGTTGACCGTCCACTGCAGCCCGGCGTTGTAGTAGGTGAATTTGAGAGCCGGCTTGAGGTCCTTGCTCGGCTTGGCCGTGTCGTAGCGGCCGAAGACCGCCCAGGTCGGGTTGATGTTGAACTGCGCCCAGCCCGACCAGCCGTCCGACTTGTCCGTCGGTACGGTGGTGACGTTGTTCCAGTTCTTGGCCTCGAAGTACTCACCGCCGATCTTGAACAGGTCGGTGTTGTAGGCGATGAGAGCGTCCTGGCGGGTGGCGGTGTGCTTGGCGGGCGCGGCATCGGTGTCCTGTCCACGCTTGCCGCTGTAGCCGCCGACGGCGAGGTTCAGCCCCTTGATGGGAGTGAAGGAGAGCCTGCCTTCGAGGTCCACGCTCTTGCTGCGCGTCGGATTGCTGTAGCCGCGGCCGTTGCCCACGGTGACCTGGTAGCCCCAGAGGGGGTTCGCGCCGAGGACGTGGAAGCCCCACTCAGCCGAGGTGCCGAAGCTCAGGTGGTCGGTGATCACCGTCTCGAGGTAGCGCAGGCCGTAGATGCCCTCGACGTACGGAACCCAGGGTGTGTCGGCGGAGCCAAGGCGGAAGGCGGCCATCGGGCCGGGCTTGAACTCGATGAACGCTTTCTTGACGAAGACGTCGAAGCGGCGGGCACCCTGATCGCCGATATCGCTTTGAAAAACGGCTGACCACATCGGATCGAACTGATGGGTGAAGGTGAAGTAGGTACGTTTGACATCGACGCCCACGCCGCTGTCCGTGCTCTTGGTGTCTGTCCCCTCGTCCTTGTTGGACTTGCTGCTGGCGTCGGCGAAGACACGGATGCCGAACTTGCTGGCGGGGAACGCGGGCGGCGTCACCGGCTTCGGCGTCGGCCGCTCGTAGGCTGGCAGGTTGTGCTTGAAGAGGTAGAGGTCCAGGGCCGTCTCGTTCTCGGCCACGATGGTCTCGCCGTTGGGACCGGCGCCGAGGATGGTCACGGCGGTGCCCATGTCGTGGCTCTGCTCCCACGAGTGGTAGCGCTCCGGCGTGTTGAAGACGTAGACGCGGTTCTCGTCCGGCTTTGCGACCTCCTGATAGTAGAGGCCCGTCACCTGGGCCGAGGCGGCGGAAACGGCCGCCAGCGCCCAGACGATGGCCAGGAGGCCCGCCTTGCATAGAGCCTTTCTGCGCATCCTGCTCTCCTTTTTGGATTCCAATCTGATGGTTCCCGTTTAGGGGTAGCCCTCGCGCGGTCAGAGCCGTGCTCGGGCGCAGCAAACTCACTTCGTGTCGAAAGCGAGGATAGAAAACCCGGCCGAGCGACTCTGCGACGCTGCCGTGACAGACGTGCGACAAGCCCGGCTGCTGTAGGGGCGGCCCTGCGTGGCCGCCCTGATTGGGATCCGGGCGCAGAGCAGGGCGGCCACGCAGGGCCGCCCCTACAGGGTTTGTCACGCCGCTGTCACAAGGCGGTTGGCTCGCTGCCAAACCCTTCTGCGAGAGTGAAGCTCGCGGACCGGGAACCGGTCTGCTCCAATGACAGACAAAGGAGAAAGCATGAAGCGCAATCGCATCGCAGCCTCATTGGCGCTCGCCCTGGCGGTGTGCGGGAGCGGCGCCCTGTCGGCGCAGGCGGTCAAGGTGGACGCGAGCATTCCGTCCTATAGCAAGACGAGCGGCGTTTCGGGCAACCTGAGCTCGGTCGGCTCGGACACCCTCAACAACCTGATGACGCTGTGGGCCGAGGCTTACAAGAAGGAGTATCCGAACGTCCGCATCCAGATCGAGGGCAAGGGCTCGTCGACAGCGCCCCCGGCGCTCATCCAGGGCACCTCGCAGCTCGGTCCCATGAGCCGCACGATGAAGGCCGAGGAGATCGACGCGTTCGAGAAGAAGTACGGCTATAAGCCGACCGCCTTCCGCGTAGCGGTGGACGGCATCGGCGTGTTCGTCAACAAGGACAATCCCGTCAAGTGCCTGACCATGCAGCAGGTGGACGGCATCTTCTCGAAGGGCCACGCCTGCGGCGGCAAGGCCATCAACACCTGGGGCCAGGCCGGCGTCACGGAGTGGGCCAATCAGCCGATCAGCCTCTACGGCCGTAACTCGGCCTCCGGCACCTACGGCTTCTTCAAGGAGCACGCGCTCTGCAAGGGCGACTACCGCGACACCGTCAAGGAGCAGCCGGGCTCGGCCTCCGTGGTGCAGGGCGTCACCGAGGACAAGTACGCTATCGGCTACAGCGGCATCGGCTACAAGACCTCCGGCGTGCGCGCCGTGCCGCTGGCCGCCAAGCCGGGCCAGTGCATCGACGACAGCGCCGAGAACGTGCTCTCGGGCAAGTACCCGCTGTCGCGCTTCCTCTACGTCTACGTCAACAAGGCCCCCAACAAGCCCCTGGACCCCCTGGTGCGGGAGTTCCTGAAGTACGTCCTGTCGCAACAGGGCCAGCAGACCGTGGTCAAGGACGGCTTCATCCCGCTGCCCAACAAGATCGTCCAGGAAGAGTTGGCGAAGCTCCAGTAAGATCGGTCTTGAACGCGCGGCCCGGTGCGCGTTCCGCGCCACCGGGCCGTGTCGTCCAGTCCTGATCCTTATTGCGAGAGAGCGTTCGAGGCGATGGCGAAACCGGCAAATCGAAACGGCCAGACCCCGAAGCGGCGCCTGGTGGCGGACCGCGCCGCCCGCTGGATCGTCTCCGCGGGCGGCATCGCCATCATCGCGAGCGTCCTGGGCATCCTGGTCTTCATCGTGCTCGAGGTCCTGCCGCTGACCTATCCCGCCAAGGTCGGCCCCTCCCGCCGCGTCGCGATTCCGGGCGCCGGCAGGATCGGCGCCGTCCTCGCCGACGAGCACCGCTCGCACGTAGCCACCCTGGACGACCGCGGCCAGCTTCGCATCGTCCGCTTGGAGGACGGCAAGGTGGTGTACAGCGCCGATATCCTGACTTCGGCTGCTTCCCCCACCCCGAGCCCTCACCCCCCGGCCCCCTCTCCCGCCCCCTCCCTTCCCACCTCACCGGGAGAGGGGGAGAAAGACGGCT
>Ga0075434_100006659_pt1 | contig 10603 bp, 9 predicted proteins | sample RhiMethybrSRZTD3_FD_75298 | JGI IMG/M metagenome (GOLD analysis project Ga0075434, IMG submission 75298) | Populus rhizosphere microbial communities from Tennessee, USA - Rhizosphere MetaG P. TD hybrid SRZTD3 | ecosystem: Host-associated > Plants > Roots > Rhizosphere > Soil | place: USA...
GCGCTCACGCACCTGCTCCACTGCTGCCGCGAAGGATCGACGCTCGAGTGCCCGATCATCGAAGCGCTCGACGGCCGCGATTCCGGTCCGCGATGACGCACGTCGACCCCGTCTGCGGGATGGAGATCGAAGAGGCCGACGCCGTCGGCACTTACGATCACGACGGCGTGCGCTACTACTTCTGCGCGCCGCAGTGCCTCGAGCGCTTCGCCGCGGATCCCGACGCGTTCCTGTCGCCCCGCGCGCCGGCGGCCGCCGCGCCGCCCGGCACGCTCTACACCTGCCCGATGGATCCGCAGATCGTGCAGGAAGGCCCGGGCGCGTGCCCGATCTGCGGCATGGCGCTCGAGCCGATGACGGTGACGCTCGACGAGGGGCCGAACCCCGAGCTCGTCGACATGACGCGCCGGTTCAGGATCGCCGCGGCGCTCGCCGCGCCGATCGTCGTCGTCGCGATGGGCGACATGGCCGCCGGCGGACGCCTCACGATGACGCGCGGCGCGCTCGTGAACTGGATGGGCCTGCTGCTCGCGACGCCGGTCGTGTTCTGGGCCGGCTGGCCGTTCTTCGAGCGCGCGTGGGCGTCGGCCGTCAACCGGAGCCCGAATATGTTCACGCTGATCGCGATGGGCGTCGGCGCGGCGTATCTCTACAGCGCGGCGGCGACGCTCGCGCCGGCGATCTTTCCGGCCGGCTTTCGCATGCACGGCGTCGTCGACACGTACTTCGATACTGCGGCCGTCATCACGGTGCTCGTGCTCCTCGGCCAGGTGCTGGAGCTGCGCGCGCGCAGCCGGACGAGCGCCGCCATCCGCCACCTCCTCGGCCTCGCGCCGAAGACGGCGCGCATCGTCCGCGGCAGCGAGGAGCGCGACGTCCCGCTCGCCGACGTCCGGCAGGGCGACGTGTGCCGCGTACGGCCGGGCGACCATGTGCCGGTCGACGGCGTCGTCGTGGAGGGCTACAGCGCGATCGACGAATCGATGATCACGGGCGAGCCGATCCCGGCGGAGAAAACCGTGGACGCGCGCGTGACCGGCGGAACGATCAACACGACCGGCACGCTGCTCGTGCGCGCCGAGCGCGTCGGGAGCGACATGCTGCTCGCGCAGATCGTGCGCATGGTGGGCGACGCGCAGCGCAGCCGCGCGCCGATCCAGCGGCTCGCCGATCGCATTGCCGCCTGGTTCGTGCCGGCCGTGGTCGCCGTCGCGATCGCCGCGTTCGCCGGATGGAGCGCGTGGGGGCCCGAGCCGCGCTTCGCTCACGCGCTGGTCGCCGCGGTGGCCGTGCTCATCATCGCGTGCCCGTGCGCGCTCGGGCTCGCGACGCCGATGGCGATCATGGTCGGCACCGGCCGCGGCGCAACGGCTGGCGTGCTCGTGCGGAACGCCGAAGCGCTCGAGCGGCTCGAGCGGGTCGACACGCTCGTCGTCGACAAGACGGGGACGCTCACGGAGGGCCGGCCGGCGCTCACGACGATCGTCGCGGCCGGCGGCTGGTCCGATGCGGATGCGCTCCGCTTCGCGGCGGCGGTCGAGCAGGCGAGCGAGCATCCGCTCGGCGCCGCGATCGTGGCGGCCGCGCGCGATCGGCGCATCGACGTCCCGCGCGTCGACGATTTCCGGTCGGTGCCCGGCAAGGGCATCGCGGCGCGCGTCAACGGCAGATCGATCGCGCTCGGCAACGCGGCGATGATGCAGGACGCGGGCGTCACAATCGACGCATCCTCGACGGCGAACGATCTGCGGCAGCGCGGGGAGACGGTCGCCTTCCTCGCGATCGACGGCGCGCTCGCGGCGCTCCTCGGCGTCGCCGATCCGATGAAGGCGACGGCCGCCGAAGCCATCGAGGCGCTGCACGCCGAGCGGCTGCGCATCGTGATGGTCACCGGCGACAATCGCCTGACGGCGGACGCCGTTGCGTCGCAGCTGCGAATCGACGAAGTGCGCGCCGAGGTGCTGCCGGCCGAGAAGCGCGCCGTCGTGCAGGCGCTGCAGGCGAGCGGGCGCAGCGTCGCGATGGCCGGCGACGGCGTGAACGACGCGCCCGCGCTGGCGGAGGCGGACGTCGGCATCGCGATGGGCACCGGGACCGACGTCGCGATTGAGAGCGCGGCGATTACGCTCGTCAAAGGCGATCTGCGCGGCATCGTCCGCGCGCGCCGCCTCAGCCGCGCGACGATGAGGAACATCCGGCAGAACTTGTGGCTCGCGTTCGTCTACAACGCGGTTGGCGTGCCGGTCGCCGCGGGTGTGCTGTATCCGATCTCGGGCATGCTCATCAGCCCGATCTGGGCGAGCGCGGCCATGACGTTGAGCTCGGTGTCCGTCATCACCAACGCGCTTCGTCTGCGGCGCGCTAAGCTGTAGACAACGCGCTTCTCCGGGGAGGACTTCATGGTCACCGATCCTGTTTGCAAGATGCAGATCGACGAGAAGAAGGCGGCGGGCAAGAGCGAGTACAACGGCAAGACGTATTACTTCTGCGCACAGACCTGCAAGACGAAATTCGATCAGAACCCGCAGCAGTACGCGAAGTAACCGGGACGGCCTGACGGCCGTCCCTACCGGAACGAATCAGCTGCTCTGCGCGATCCCGCAGGGCCGGCCCGAGCGCGGATATCTACTTTGCGCCGGCGGCGTGCAGCAACGTGTACATCCCGGCGGCGATGAAGAACGCGGCCGGGATCGTCAGGACCCACGCCCACACGATCTGCCCGGCGACGCCCCAGCGCACCGCCGAGAGCCGCCGCGTCGCGCCGACGCCGACAATCGCGCCCGTGATCGCGTGCGTCGTGCTCACCGGCACACCCGTCTGCGTCGCGATCAGCAGCGCGATCGCCGCGCCCGTCTCCGCAGCGAAGCCCCCCACCGGCTGGAGCTTCGTGATCTTCGATCCCATCGTGTGAATGATCCGCCAGCCGCCGGCGAGCGTGCCGAGCCCGATCGCCGTGTGCGCGATGAGGACGACCCAGAACGGGATATAGAACGTCTCGATGTAGCCGCCCGTGTAGAGCACGCCGGCGATGATCCCCATCGTCTTCTGCGCGTCGTTGGCGCCGTGGTTCAGGCTGAAGAACGCCGCCGACAGCAGCTGCAGACGCCGGAACGATCGATCGACGCGCGACGGCGGCGTCCACCGGAAGATCCAGTGGATCGCGACCATCAGGCCGAAGCCGGCCGTCAAGCCGATGAGCGGCGACAGGAAGATGAAGACGATCGTCTTGGTCCACCCGCCGGCGATGATCGCGCCGAAGCCCGCCTTGGCCACCGCGGCGCCGGCGTAGCCGCCCACCAGCGCGTGCGACGAGCTCGTCGGCAGGCCGAAGTACCACGTGATGAGATCCCAGATGATCGCGCCGGTGAGGCCGCCGAGGATCACCGAGAAGGTGACGACGTTGATGTCGATCATCCCCTTCCCGACCGTGTTGGCCACGGCGGTGCCGAAGGTGAACGCGGCGACGAAGTTGAAGAACGCCGCCCAGATCACCGCCTTGCCGGGCGACAGGACGCGCGTCGACACGACCGTCGCAATCGAGTTCGCGGCGTCGTGGAAGCCGTTGATGTAGTCGAAGAACAGCGCGACGAGGACGAGACCGACGACGACCCAGAACATCGCGCCGCTAGCCGTGCTTGACCATCACGCCTTCGAGGACGTTCGCGACGTCTTCGCACCGATCGGTCGCGTCCTCGAGGAAGTCGAGCGCCTCCTTCCACTTCATGACGACGATCGGGTCCCGTTCGTCGTCGAACAGGCGGCTGACGGCCTGCTGATGGATGCGGTCCGCCTCGTTCTCGAGGCGGTTGATTTCGACGGCGTGCGTCGTGAGCGCCTTGTGCTGCTCCATCGCCGCCAGCGCGAGGCGCACCTGCTCGGCCGACATCGTAATCGTCCGCGCCAGCTCGCGCGCGCCGACACGCACCGACTCGAGCCGGTACAGCCGCACCAGCGCGGCCGACGCGTCGATGGCGTCCATCACGTCGTCGAGCGAGCGGGCGAGCGCGTGGATGTCCTCGCGATCGAGCGGCGTGACGAACGTGCGGTTCAACCGCTGGATGATCTCGTGCGTCAGGAAGTCGCATTTGTGCTCGACTTCCTTGATTTCGTCGGCCTTGTCCCAGAGCGGCCGGTCAGGCGCCAGCATTTCCTCGAGCAGGCGCGCGCCGCGTTTGAGCTCGTCGGCGAGCGCGAGAAAATCGGTGTAGAACTTCTCCTCACGCGGGAGCAGTCGAAAGGCCATGAAGCGCAGAATTGTAGCAGATCCGTTTACGCGGCCGTTACACGGCTGTTACATCGCGGCGCACGATTTGCGTAGTCTCGAGCGATGAACAACGAAGCGCTCGCGATCGTCCTGGGCGGCGGCCAGGGCTCGCGTCTCTTTCCGCTCACGCTGCAGCGATCGAAGCCGGCCGTGCCGATCGCCGGCAGCTATCGCCTGATCGACATTCCGATCAGCAACTGCCTGCACGCCGACATTCGTCGCATCTTCGTGCTCACGCAGTTCAACTCGGCGTCGCTCAACCGCCACATCTCGCAGGCGTACCGCATGGACGCCTTCAGCCAGGGCTTCGTCGACATCCTCGCCGCCGAACAGACGCCCGACAACCCGAACTGGTATCAAGGCACTGCGGACGCCGTGCGGCAGGCCGCGCGCCACTTCGTGCGCTTCGACGCCGACTATTACCTCATCCTCGCCGGCGACCATCTCTACCGGATGGACTACGCCGAGCTCGTCGACGCGCATCGGGAGAGCCGCGCCGACATCACGATTGCGGCGCAGCCGATCTCGATCGACGACGCGTCGGCGATGGGCATCTTCCGCTTCGACCATGGCGGCCAGATCGTCGCGTTCGAGGAGAAGCCGAAGCGCGAACGGCTTCAGGAGATCGGCCAGAGCATTCCGTCCGGATCGACCTTCGGAGGGCAGACGCCCGACAAGCCGTACGTCGCCTCGATGGGCGTGTACGTCTTCTCGCGCGACGTCCTGCTCGAGGCGATCGAGCAGGACGGCGCGACCGATTTCGGGCGGCAGATTATCCCGAACGCGCTCGGGAAGTATCGCGTCCACGCGTTTCTCTTCCGCGGCTACTGGGCGGACGTCGGAACCGTCGCGTCGTTCTACGACGCGAACATCATGCTGACGCGGCCGGGAGCGCCGTTCAAGTTCTACGACCCCCGGCGGCCGATCTTCACGCACGCCCGCTTCCTGCCGGGCGCGCGCTTCGCCGAGTGCACGGTCCACGACGCGATCGTCGCCGAAGGCTGCTACCTCGATCGCGCCAGGATCGAGCAGTCGGTGGTCGGCATCCGCACGAACATCCAGAGCGGCGCGACGATCCAGCGGTCGGTGCTCCTCGGCGCCGATTACTACGAGGCCGACGACGATGCGCCGGCCCGCGGCGCGAACCCGCGGCTGGGAATCGGCCGCGACGTCGTGCTCGACCGGGTGATCGTCGACAAGAACGCGCGGATCGGAGACGGCGCGCGGCTCGTGAACGAGCGCGGCGCGCAGGAAGCCGACGGCGACGGCTACTTCATTCGCGACGGCGTGATCATCGTGCCGAAGGACGGCGTCATCAAGCCAGGCACGACGGTCTGATCGAGCGGCGCGGCCAGCGTGTCTGTGACCGCAACTGAGCGGTATTCCGAGACTCGGCGATTCCTCGCGGGTTCCGGCGGCTCGTGTGTAATTCCTACCAAACAGCCAAGCAGCTGCGCGGCGCGCCCGGGGCGCGTCGGTTCATCGAAGGCAAAAACAGCGCCTGAAAGCCCGCGGTCGAGCCCGTGGCTTTCACCTTGCTCTACAGAACGGCACATCCGTTTCCGCTAGCCAAGGAGCGTTTTTGCACGTGAAATCGACTCGCGCTACCGGTGTGGCTCTTCGTGTCGCTCTCGGTGTGGTCCTGCTCGCGCGCGCCGGCAGCGCGGCCACGATTACCGTCGGCGCCGGCGGCGATCTGCAGGCGGCAATCGACGCGGCGAAGCCTGGCGACACGATCGTGCTGCAGGCGGGCGCCACGTTCACCGGCCCGTACAAGCTGCGAGCGAAGCAGGGCACCACCTTCATCACGATCCAGTCCGCGCCGAACTCGGCGCTGCCGCCGGCCGGCACCCGAGTGACGCCTTCGGCCTCCCCGATGCTCGCGAAGATCAAGTCGTCGACGGCCGGGCCGGCCTTCCGGACGGATGTGGGCGCGACCTACTGGCGGCTGCAGCTCCTCGAATTCCTCCCCGGCTCGTCGTCGAGCAGCGCGAACCTGGTCGAGTTCGGCGGCGCCGGCGTCAATCAGAGCACGCTCGGCGCGGTGCCGCAGCATCTCGAGATGGATCGCTGCTACCTGCACGGCGATCCGTCGTACGGTCAGCGGCGCGGCCTCGCGCTGAACAGCGGCGACACCCGCGTGCTGAACTCGTACTTCGCCGACTTCAAGGGGCTGAACCAGGACACGCAGGCGATCCTCGGCTGGAACGGTCCCGGTCCGTTCCTGATCGAGAACAACTACCTCGAGGCGGCCGGCGAGAATGTCATGTTCGGCGGCACCGACCCGAGCATCCCCAACCTGATTCCGACCGGCATCACGCTCCGGCGCAATCTGATCAGCAAGCCGCTGAAGTGGATGACGCAGTCGTGGACCGTGAAGAACCTGGTCGAGTTCAAGAACGCGCAGAGCGTTCTCGTCGAAGGGAACACGATCGAGAACAACTGGTCGGCCGGCCAGCAGGGCTACTCGATCCTCTTCACGCCGCGCAACCAGAGCAACACCGCGCCGTGGGTGATCGTGAAGAACGTGACGATTCAGAACAACGTGATCCGCCACGTCGCCGCGGTCTTCAACGTCCTCGGCTACGACAATCTCGCGCCGAGCCAGCAGACGCAGGACATCACGATCCGCAACAACCTGATCTACGACGTGAGCACGGCGTACGCGATCCCGAACCATCCGGCGAACGGCCGCCTCGCCATCATCGGCGCCGGCCCGAAGAACATCACCTTCGACCACAACACCGTGGACAACAACGGCAGCAGCACGATCTTCATCTACGGCGGCGCGACGCCGACGGGCGTTCACATTCTCGGCTTCGAGCTGACGAACAACCTGCTGCGATCCAACTCGTACGCCGTCTACGGCGACAAGTACGGCGAGGGAAACGTCGCGTTCACCAACTACACGCCGAGCCCGATCGTGCTGCACAACACGTTCGCGAACGAATCGGCGAAGCTCTATCCGATCGGCAACGACTTTCCGACGACGGCGCAGTGGCTCGCGGATTTCGCGAGCGTCAGCGCCGCGAACTATCAGCTCGTCTCGAGCAGCCTCTCGAACAACGCCGGCACCGACGGCAAGGATCTCGGCGTGGACTTCACGGAGCTCGCGGCCGCGCTCAACGGCTCCGCGGCGCCGGCGCCGACGCCCACGCCGTCGCCCGGCGGCACGACGCCGTACGGCGGGACGCCGGTCTCGCTCCCGGGAACGGTGCAGTTCGAGAACTACGACGCGGGCGGGGAAGGCATCGCCTACCACGACTCGACGACGGGCAATGCGGGCGGCGCGTATCGGCAGAACAGCGTCGACATCAAGTCGTCCACCGATGCGGGCGGCGGCTATCTCGTCGGATGGACGACGGCCGGCGAATGGTTGAAGTACACGGTGAAGGTTGCGGCGTCCGGCACCTACGCGATCGACGTGCGCGTCGCGTCGAGCGGAGCGGGCGGCACGTTCCACATCGAGGTGAACGGCGTCAACAAGACGGGAACGATGACGGTGCCCGACACCGCCGGCTGGCAGACGTGGAAGACGATCACGAAGACGGGCGTCGCGCTGGCGGCGGGCACGCAGGTGATCCGCGTCGTGATGGACTCGAACGGGCCGTCCGGTTCGGTGGCGAACTTCAACTGGTTCGCCGTGCGGTAGGGTCAGGCGGGTCGCGTTGCGTCACGCAGGTCAGGCAGGTCAGGCAGGTCAGGCAGGTCAGGCAGGTCAGGCAGGTCAGGCAGGTCAGGCAGGTCAGGCGGGTCGAGCGGGTTCACAAAACCCACAAAGGCATCGGTAGGGGACGGCCTTCAGGCCGTCCCGCGGCATAATGTGCGCGTGAATATTCTTCCGCGCGCCATTCTCTCGACGCTCGCGATCGCGTTTCTGGCCTGGACAATGGTCCATGCGCAGCAGGCGTCCCAGACCAAGCAGTCGATCGCGCACCGCGGCGCGTCGGCGTACCGGCCGGAGCACACCGAGGCCGCCTACCGCCTCGCGATGGATCAGAAGGTCGACTTCGTCGAGCAGGATCTCGGCGTCACCAAAGACAGTCAGCTGATCTGCATCCACGACGACACGCTCGAGCGCACGAGCAACGTCGCGCAGGTGTTTCCCGACCGATCGACGACGATCGCGCTCGGGTCGCGGACGCCGGCGAAGCACTGGCTCGTGAACGACTTCACGCTCGCCGAGATCAAGCGCCTCGACGCCGGCGCGTGGTTCAAGCCCGAATTCGCCGGTGCGCGGCTCCTCACCTTCCAGGAAGCGATCGATCTCGTGCGCGCCCATCCCGGCTTCGGGATGTACCCGGAGCTGAAGTCGCCGCAGCTGTACAAGGCGCGCGGCATCGATCAGGTGAAGCTGTTCGTCGACATCGTGCGGAAGAACGGCCTCGAGAAGGCGGACTCGCTGAAGAAGACGCCGGTGATCATCCAGTCGTTCGACGAGGAGGCGATCCACCGCGTCTCGATCGATCTGCCGACGATCCCGCGCGTGTTCCTCACGGAGAAGGACGAGGACGTCGCCGAGCCGCGGCTGCGCGCGCTCGCGAAGTTCGCGACGGGCATCGCGCCGGAGAAGTTCGTCATCGCGCGGCACCCCGACATGGTCGCGCGCGCACACGCCGCGGGCCTCACGGTCACGTCGTGGACGTTCCGCAGCAACGAGAAAACGGAGTTCCCCGACGTCGCCGCGGAGATGTCGCATTTCCTCTACGATCTGGGCATCGACGCGCTCTTCACGAACAACCCGGATCTGTTTCCGCGCCGCGCGATCAAGAAATAGGGGACTTCCCCGTAATGTAACTTTCGTGTAACGTCGATTTTAGGGCACGGCTGTCGTCGTAAGATTCGGCCCCTCGCAGGAGTACCGATGCCGTCGCACGTGTTCCGCAAGACGCTCGTCCGTCCACCGTTCGTCCGCTCGTTCGAGATCTCGCTCGCCGCCGATGCCGGGTGGCACGTGTCCGAACGCAGGGACGGACAGACCGTTCAACACCACATTGCCGACTGGCACCGCGTCGAGCGCGCCGCCACGCGCTTCGCGCAGGACATCGCCGCGCTGCAGCGCGACGGCTGGGAAGAACTGCCGAACTAAACTGCCGCCCTCGCGCGCGCTGCACGATTCGACACACGCGATCGCGCGGCCGCGCCGCCCGCGATTGCGTCTCCGAAAGCCGCGGCGATATAGTGGAAGACGGTCTGTCTCCACATGATCCCGACAGGGCTCGCGATCGTTAGCCGGGTCCACGGCGTGAAGCGCGCGGCGGTTCGCGCCGCCGCGGCGGCGCTGCTCGCTGCCGTCGCGCTCGTGCCGTCCATCGCGCGCGCGCACGACACGCTGTGCGCCGATCGGACGCCGTCGCACCAGCACTCGCGCTTCCGCTGGGCGAACAGCTGCGAGTCGGTGCCGAAGAAGGCCAGCGCCTCGGTGTCCGTGGCGCCGGTCGAAGCGCCTGCCGTCGCCGCCGTCGAGCCGCCGCGCACGTGGTGTGATGCGCTCGCCGTCGACGCGCCGCTCCCCGCGCCTCTTCCCGTTCCGTCTCCTCCGCTCCTTCGAGCGCCTCCGGCCGCCTCCCTCTAGCGCTGGTACCGGCACGCGCGCCGGGTCCATCGGCGCGGTCGATTTCATCCGCAACAACCGGTGCGAACGCGGCCGCGCGCGAGTGCGCACGGCCGCCGCCGTCATGTCAACGGAGTCGTGATGAAGAGAGTGCTCAACGCTGTCGCGATCCCGATCGCGGCGTTCGCGGCCGGCGGCTGCTCGGGGTCGCGCGCCGCAAGCGCGGCGCCGGCCGAGGCGCGGCCGACAGTCGCCGTCGCGCGCGCCGAGCGCGCCGACCTGTCCGAAACCCTCACGCTCGCGGCCGAATTCCGGCCGTTCCAGGAAATCGACGTCCACGCGAAGGTCGCCGGCTATCTCAAAACGATCTACGTCGACGTCGGCGATCGCGTGAAGGCCCGGCAGCTGCTGGCGGTGCTCGAAATCCCCGAGCTGCAGGACGACGTGCGCCAGGACGAAGCCGCCGTGGCGCGCAGCGCCGAGGAGATCAACCGCGCGCGCGCCGACGTCGAGCGCGCCGAGTCGGCGCACGAGGTCGCCCACCTGGCGTCGACGCGTCTGGCCGCCGTGATCAAGGCGCGTCCGAACCTCGTCGCGCAGCAGGAGATCGACGATGCGGCGGCGAGAGATCGGATGGCGGAGGCGCAGACCGCCACGGCGAAGGCGGCGCTCGCGTCGGCCGAGCAGCAGCTCGCCGTCTCGAAGGCAATCGCGAACAAGACGAAGACGCTCCTCGAGTACACGCGCATCGTCGCGCCGTTCGCCGGCGTCGTCACGCACCGCTA
>Ga0075434_100006661_pt1 | contig 10602 bp, 7 predicted proteins | sample RhiMethybrSRZTD3_FD_75298 | JGI IMG/M metagenome (GOLD analysis project Ga0075434, IMG submission 75298) | Populus rhizosphere microbial communities from Tennessee, USA - Rhizosphere MetaG P. TD hybrid SRZTD3 | ecosystem: Host-associated > Plants > Roots > Rhizosphere > Soil | place: USA...
CCCGAGACGCTGACCGTGCAGTGGCTGGGCGAGATGTGGCGGAAGTACCACCAGGTGTTCGCCCTCCTCGACGAGGACCGGCTGGCGGACGTCGCGCGCGACTTCGGCCCGGACTTCAACCCGTTCGACGTGCATCGGCGCGCCGTGATCGCGCTGGAGACGCTCATCGCGCGCCCGCGGCTGACCGAGCAGGCGGTGGCCGCGGGCATCGACCTCATGGTGGTCGACGAGGCGCATCGCCTCCGGCGGCCGCCCGGCCATGCCGGGGACCGCTCCTGGCGCGCGGTCGCGCCCATCGCCGGCCTCGGCCGCCACGTGCTCCTCCTGACCGCGACCCCGTTCGAGGACGACGTCCACGGGTTCTTCCGCCTGCTGCAGCTCCTGCGACCGGACGAGTTCCCGGACGAAGAGGACTTCGAGGCGCGGCTCTCGCGCGCCGATCCGTTGCCTCCGTGCACGAGCTCCACGCGCCGTGCGGACATCGGCGGGCTGCCGCCGCGCGTGGCCTTCCCCGTGGCCGCGGCGGACGCGGGCGACTGGACGCGGCGTCTCGCGCTCGAAGACGTCCTGCGCCACGCGCCCGCGCGCGATCCCGTCTCCCGCCGCCAGAAGATCGACCGCATCCGCCGCGGGCTCGGCTCGGGGGCGGCGCTGGCCTCGCTGCTCGCGTCCGGAGAGAGCGCGCTGAAGGTGCAGGCGGAGGCCGCGGACGCCGCCGATCCGCGCGTGGACTGGCTCATGCGCGAAGCGCGGGCCTGGAAGGACGCCGGGCAGAAGACGCTCGTGTTCGCCGCCCATCGCGAGACGCTGGAGATGCTGCGCACCGCCTTCACGAACCGCGCGCAGCTGGCCACGGGCGTCTTCCACGAGTCGCTGACCTCCGCCCGGCGCGACATCGAGGTGGCCCAGTTCCGCCGTCCCGAAGGCCCGAGCCTCCTCGTCTCGACCGAATGCGGGGGCGAAGGCCGGAACTTCGAGTTCTGCCATCGGCTCGTGCTGTTCGACCTGCCCTGGAACCCGGTGGTGGTCGAGCAGCGAATCGGACGGCTCGACCGCATCGGCCGCCGCCGGCCCGTCGAGATCGTGTACTTCCGCCCGCCCGCGGGGATCGGGGCGGAAGCGGTGCGCCTGCTGGAAGCGATCGGGGTCTTCCGCGAGCCCCTGGCCGGCCTGGAGCCGCAGCTCGCCCACGTCGAGAACGCGCTCGACGGGGCGGCGCTGGAGCCGGAAGCGGTGGTGGCCACGGGGGCGTTCGACGCCCTGGTGACCGAGGCCTCCATCGCGCGCACGCGGATCCGGGAGGCCGCGTACCACGAGCTGCACCGCGACCGCTACGGCCCGGAGCGGGCGGAGGGCATCTTCGCGCGGATTCCGGCCGACCTGGACTCGCTCAACGAGGACGTGACCGTGGCCGCCTGCGAGCGGCTCGGGTTCGAAGTCGAGCGCCAGCGCGCCCGGCGCGGCTTCGCGATCACCTTCGGCAACCAGGCCATCGTCGACAGCCTGCCCGGCGTGCCCGGCGGATCGAGCTTCCTCGGGACCTTCGATCGCGAAGAGGCCGTTTTCGACGAGACGCTGGACTTCTTCGCCTCCGGGCACGCGCTGGTGGAGGGCGTGCTCGCCCATCTCGAGGAGTCGCCTCTCGGCCGGGTCGCCGTCCTCCACGTCGGGATCCCCGGCGCGCGCGGCTTCGGCCTCCTCGCCCTCTACAAGGAGGGGCCCGTCTTTGACGCCGTGGTCATCGATGCCGGGGGGCAGGCGCGTCCGGACTGGGCGGCGGCCCTGGTGCGCCGCCCGCTGCGCAGCCGGCGCGTGCCCGCGGAGAGGATGCGCGAAGCGGCCTGGGCGCCGCTCATCCGCACGCTGGCCGCGCGCCTGGACGCTTCGCGGCGGCCGATCGCCCTCGCCGCCGTCATCCTCGGCTGAGCTCGAGCCCCTCGTCGTTCCAGCCCGTGATGCCGCCGATCATCTTCTTGACCGGCCGCCCCAGGCGCGCCAGCGCGACCGCCGCCTTGTCCGCGCCGTTGCAATGCGGGCCGGAGCAGTAGACGACGAAGAGCGTGTCGGCGGGATGGGCGGCGAGGTTCTTCTCGTTGATGCGGCGGTGGGGGAGGCTCACCGCGCCCGGCACGTGGCCGGCCGCGAACGCTTCCGCGCTCCGCACGTCCAGCACCACGAAGCCGGGATGCCCGGCGGCCTGGGCGGCGTGCACGTCCCAGCAATCGGTCTCGAAGGCGAGGAGCTTCTCGAAATGGGCGAGGGCTTCGGGGGAGGGGGCGGCGGGAACGTCGGTCACCGGTCTCTCCGCGCTGAGCAGGCTCGGCATCGTCATTCCTCCAGTCGTTGGATGGGGGCCATTGTGCGGGCGGGAGGGCCACGAAGCCAGAGGCAGGAACGACAATGTGCGTTAAGATCCTGCCATGGCTCGCGTCGACCGCCGACGGGTCGTGGCCCTGGCCTACGACCGGATGGCCGCCTTCGAGTTCGGGATCGTGGCCGAGGTCTTCGGCCTGCCCCGCCCCGAGATCGAGGTGCCCTGGTACCGCTTCGAAGTGTGCGCGCTCGATCGCGGCCCCCTGCGCGCCACCGGCGGCGTGACCGTCCGCGCCCGCCGGGGCCTGCGCGCGCTCGCGCGCGCGGGCACCATCGTCATCCCCGGCTGGCGCGATCCGGACGAGCGCCCGCCGGAGCCGCTGCTGAAGGCCCTGCGCGCCGCCCACGCGCGCGGGGCGCGCCTGGTCACGATCTGCTCCGGCGTCTTCGTGCTGGCCGCGGCCGGCCTGCTCGACGGCCGCCGCGCCACCACGCACTGGCGTTACGTGGAGCGCCTGCGCGCGCTTCATCCGCGCGTGCGCGTGGAGCCGGACGTCCTCTACGTCGACGAGGGACAGGTCCTCACCTCCGCGGGCAGCGCCGCCGGCATCGACCTGTGCCTGCACGTGGTGCGGCGCGACTACGGCGCGGAGATCGCGAACCAGGTGGCGCGGCGGCTCGTGGTCTCGCCCCAGCGCGAAGGCGGCCAGTCGCAATACGTGCCCGCGCCCGTCCCGGCCGCGATGGCGGGCGGGCTCGGCCGCGCCCTCGAGTGGGCCCAGCGGCGGCTGGGCGAGGACCTTCCCGTCGCGCGCTGGGCGCGCCAGGCCGCGATGTCCCCGCGGACGTTCGCCCGCCGGTTCCGCGACGAGACGGGCACCACGCCGCTCCGCTGGCTCAACCATCAGCGTGTCCTGGCCGCGCAGCAGCGCCTGGAGACGACCTCGCGATCGATCGATGAGGTGGCCGAGGACGTCGGGCTGCGGACGGCGGCGACGCTACGGATGCATTTCCGCCGCGCGCTGCGCACGACTCCGACCGCCTATCGCCGGCGGTTCTCCCGGCTCGGCGCTTGAAGAGGGCACGACAAGCGTGCCGGCGAGGGCTCACTTATCGCTTGCCCTCCATCCGTGTGACCAATTCACTTGCTCGCCCGTAGGCCCCCTCCGCTAGAATCCCCCCCGTCGTCCCACGCTGGCCTTCAAGGCCGTGCGGCTCCGATGACGTACGACGTGGCCGGCTGCGTGGCCGCGTTTCCGAAGGTGGCCGCTCCCAATGACGGATCACTCCAACGTTTCCACTCCGTTCACGGAGACCGAGCTCAATCGTCTCTGGGCGACGTTCGGCGGAGATCACCGCTTCGAACCGTTCCAGAACTCGCATGCGATGCGCCTGTCCGCGTTCGAGAACGCGGCCCGCGTGGTGGCGGAGGTCCGGCGCCTGCGCACGGGCGGATGGATCGAGGCCGCGGCCCGGGAGATCGCCTGCAGCGCGGAATGCGGCGACGTCGCCTCGTCGAACGCGACCGCGATCGCGGCCGTCATCCGTCGGCACCTGGCCGGGGGCGCGTGAGCGTTCCCATGTCGAGAGCCCTGATCTGCTCGGAGCGGCCGCTGGACGAGGACCTGCGGCGGACGCTCATCTGGCGGGAAGACGTCAATCGTTACCACGCCGACGATTGGCAGGACGCGCTCGGGGTGGCGCGCCACCTGCCCGTGGACGTGGTGCTGGTCGACGCGGAGCTGCCGGGGTCGATGGACCTCGTGCGCGCGATTCGCAGCGAGCCGTTGTTGAACCGCGTCTCGGTGGCCGTGCTGGCGCGCCAGGGCGCGGAGAGCGCGTTCGCGGGCGAGTCCGGGGACGGCGGGGTCGAGATCCTGCGCATGCCCCCCGGGGCGGATTGGAACGAGCGCCTGGTCCGCCTCCTCCACCTGACGCCTCGCCGCGCCGTCCGCCAGCGCGTGGACGTCGACGTGTACGCGCGCGGAGAGGGCAGCGCCATGCGCATCGCCGCGCGGGACGTGAGCGTGGGCGGGATGCTGGTCGAGTCCTCGGAGGAGTTCGAGATCGGCGAGAAGCTGCGCGTGCGGTTCTGCCTCCCGCGTTCCGTGGATCCGCTGGTGGGGACGGCCTGGGTCGTGCGGAAGGGCCGCGGCCGGCAGTGGGGCCTCGAGTTCCTCTACCTGGACGGCAGCGGCGTCGACGAGCTGGGGCGCTACGTCAGCAGCTGCTGACGCGCGAGGCGGACCGTAGCCGCTACTCCTGCCGCAAGGCGACCATCGGATCGACGCGCGCGGCGCGCAGCGCGGGCAGGAGGGCGGCGGCGCCCGCGGTCGCGGCCAGCACCAGCGCGGCCGTGGCGAAGGTCAGGGGGTCGCGCGGCTGCAGGCCGAACAGCAATGAGGCGGCGCCGCGCGTCGCGGCCAGGGCCAGCAGCGTGCCCACGGCCGTGCCCAGGACGAGGAGGCGTCCCGCCTCGCGCATGACGAGCCCGATCACCTGCGCGCGCTGCGCGCCCAGGGCCAGGCGGATCCCGATCTCCCCGCGCCGGCTCGCCACCAGGTAGGCGATCACACCGTACAGGCCGACCGTGGCCAGCAGCACGGCGAGCAGGCCGAAGAAGCCGGACAACATGGCCATCAGCTTGTCCCGCACCATCTGGGCCCGGACTTCTTCCTTGAGCACGGCGAACTCGGCGGCCACGTCGGGATGCGCGGCGGCCAGCTGGCGCTTGAGGGCGGCGATGACAGGGGCCGAGGCCCCGTCCGAACGCACCATGACCGCCGTCCAGGGATTGTTCCGCCCCGGCCACTGCGGGGCGGGCGCGAAGACCTGGGGCGGCGTGTTGCCGCGGATGTCGGCGTAACGTGAGTCCGCGACGATGCCCACGATCTCGTACACGGTCGCGGGATAGCCCGGCTCCTGCCCCGTGCGCAGCGTCTTGCCGATGGGATCCGCCCCCGCGAGCACCTCGCGCACGAACGCCTGGTTCACGACCGCGATGCCCGGAGAGGTCCGGGTGTCGCGCGGCTCGATGTCGCGGCCTCGGCGAAGCGGCATGCCCATGGTCTCGAAGTAGCGCGGGCTCACCCAGGTGAAGCGCGCCCAGCTCTCGATCGTCCCGATGGTGAGGCCGTGGCTCCACGAGCTCCCCAGCAGCGGCACGTTGGTGGTCGTGGCCGCGCCGCGGACGCCCGGCACCCCTCGAATCTCGTCGAGGAGCTGCGCTCGGAACTCGTCGCTCGCGGCGGCAGGGCGATTCGACGGCGGCCAGCCGAGGAACGCGACGGTGATGCCGTCCTGTCGCAGCCCGGGATCGAACGTCATCAGGTTGCGGAAGCTGCGCACGAACAGGAGCGCGCCCACGACCAGCACGAGCGAGACCGCGATCTGGGCCACGACCATCAGCCGCTGGAGAGACAGCCGCTCGCGGGCGGCGGTGAGGCCGCGGCCGGCGATCCGGAGCGCCGCCTCCGGAGGCAGCCCCGAGGCGCGCCAGGCGGGAGCCAGGCCGAAGATCAGGCACGTCGCGGCGGCCACGGCCGTGGTGAAGAGCAGGACGCGCCAATCCGACTCGACGAGCAGGTGGATGGAGCCGGCTTCCGCCGCGAGCGATGACACCAGCACCCGGCTCAGCACCTGGGCGAAGACGAGCCCGAGCACGGCGCCGACGGCGCCGAGGATCGCGCTCTCGACGAGGAGCTGGGCCATCAGGCGTCCGCGCGATGCGCCCAGGGCCACGCGCACGGCGATCTCGCGCCCCCGTGCGGTGGCCCGCGCCAGCATGAGGTTCGCGAGGTTGGCGCAGGCGATAAGGAGGACGAGGCCCGTGATGGCGAGCAGCAGCCAGAGGGAGGAGTCGTATTGCTGGCGCAGGGAGCTCACTCCGGCCGAAGCCGTGTACGCACCCAGCCGAAACCGCTTGTACTTCTCGACGACGTCCGCGTTGTAACCCGTGATCTCGGTGGCGGCGAGAACGCCGGCGCTCAGCGAATCGAGGTGGGCGGAGGCGCGCTCGATCGTCCAGCCGGGCTTGAGGCGTCCCATGACGGTCACGTCGAAGACGTCGCGACGCATCTCTTTCGGTCTGCAGAAGGCGCCGGCGACGTCGAAGCTGTCGCCGACGGCGAGGCCGAAGAATCCGGGCGGGGTCACGCCGATCACGTCCACGGGATCGCCGTCGACGATGAGCCTCGTCTCGTGGCCCAGCTCGCGGCCGCCCATCTCGCGCTGCCAGTAGGCGTAGCTCACGACGGCGCGCGACGCCGGACAGGCCATCGCCTCGTCCTCGGGCCGCAGCAGCCGGCCGCGCCAGGGCTGGACGCCGAGGACGTCGAAGAAGGCGCCGCTCACCCGCAGGCCCTTGGCGCGGCGGAGGTCGCTCATGGGGCCGACCCGGACGCCGCCCGACGACCAGGCGAAGGCGCCCGAGAAGGCCTGCTGATGGTCGCGCAGCTCCTCCCAGAGGGGCCGGGTGAGCTGGCCGTAGGGACCGCTGTTGAGCCCCATCCCGCCGTTGCCGCCGACGATCCGGACCTCGGCCAGCTCCTGGGGACGCCGGATGGGCAGCCTCCGCAGCCGCACCGCATCGAGGATCTGGAAGATCGCGGTGTTGGCGCCGACGCCGAGGGCCAGGGACAGGACCGCGACCACGGTGAAGCCCGGGCTGCGCCGCAGCGACCGGCCCCCATACCGCACGTCGGCCCAGACGATCTCGATCGCGGTGGCTGGAGTCATGGGCACACCTCTGGTTGCCAATAGAGACGCCCGAAGGCGCCGAATGGTTGCCATCTTTCCCGTGTGCCCTGACACATCGGCACGGCTTCCCGCCTGCGTACAGTGATCGAACGGCTCAACCCCGACTGGAGAACATGACCTTGACCCAACGCATCGCCATTGGCCTGACCCTGGCCGCGCTGCTCTCGGCCTGCGGCAGCAGCATGACCACGACCCCGACGGACACACGGCGCGTCTCGACGTTCAGCGGGACCCTGGACGACCCCACCCGCTGCACGTGCGCCCCTGGCGCCCTCGGCGCCTTCACCGTCCAGCCCAACGCGTCGGGGCGCCTCGACGCGGTGGCCACGGTGCAGCCCGCCGATGCGAAGCTGGTGGTCCGGCTGCTCGACCCGAGCCTCAACACCGTCCACGTGGTGTCGACGCAGACCGGCGCCACCGCGGCCCTCAACTTCACGGTTGCGCCCGGAACCTATGCGATCCAGGTGTTCCTCGCCTCCGACGGTCCGCGCCAGGCCAGCTACAACCTCTCCGTCACCTATCCCTAGGTCCGTCCCGCCGGCCGGCCTATTCCTGGCGCAAGGCGACCATCGGGTCGACCCGCGCGGCGCGCAGCGCGGGCAGGAGGGCGGCGGCGCCCGCGGTCACGGCCAGGACCAGGGCGGCCGTGGCGAAGGTGAAGGGATCGCGCGGCTGCAGCCCGAACAGCAACGAGGCCGCGCCGCGCGCCGCGGCCAGGGCCAGCAGGGTGCCGAGGACCGTGCCCAGGACGAGGAGCCGGCCCGCTTCGCGCATGATGAGCCCGATGACCTGAGCGCGCTGCGCACCCAGGGCCAGCCGGACTCCGATCTCGCCGCGGCGGCTCGTCACCAGGTAGGCGATCACTCCGTACAGGCCGACCGTGGCCAGCACCACGGCGAGCAGGCCGAAGAACCCGGAGACCATGGCCATCAGGCGGTCCCGCACCAACTGGGCCTGCACTTCTTGCTTGAGGTCGATGAACTCGACGGCCATGTCGGGGTGCCTGGCCGCGAGCAGGCGCCGGATGCCGGCGAGGGCCGGGGCCGAGGCCCCGTCCGAGCGCACCATGACATAGGCCCAGCGGCCGTTGGGAGGGAATTGCGTGACCGGCGCGAAGACCTGGGGTGGGACGACGCCGCGAATGTCGGAATAACGCGAGTCCGCCACCACGCCGACGATCTCGTACACGGTCGAAGGAAAATCGGGCTCCTCTCCGGTTCGCAGCGTCTTGCCCATGGGATCGGCCCCCGCCAGCAGCTCACGCACGAACGCCTGGTTCACGACGGCGACGCGCGCCGACGTGCGCGTGTCGCGCGCGTCGAAGTCCCGGCCCTGGCCGAGGGGCATTCCCATGGTCTCGAAGTAGCGCGGGCTCACCCAGGTGAACTTGGCGCTCTTCTCGATCGCTCCGATCGTCACCACGTGGCTCCACGAGCGGCCCATCAGGGGCACGTACGTGGTCGTGGCCGCGTCGCGGACGCCCGGCACCTCGCGCACCTCGTCGAGGAGCCGGGCGCGGAACTCGTCGCGCTGGTCCGCGGGCATGGGCGCATTCTGCCAGCCGAGGTACGCGACCGTGATCCCCTCCTGCCGGAGCCCGGGATCGAACGTCATCAGGTTCCGGAAGCTGCGTACGAAGAGGAGGGCGCCCACGAGCAGCACGAGGGAGACCGCGATCTGCGTGACGACCATTAGACGCTGGACGGAGAGCCGGTCGCGGGCGGCGGTGAGGCCGCGGCCGGCCACGCGCAACGCCGCCTCCGGCGGCAGGCCTGAGGCGCGCCAGGCCGGAATGACGCCGAAGACGAGGCACGTGGCCGCCGCCATGGCGGTCGTGAACAGGAGGACGCGCCAGTTGGTCTGGATGAGGAGGTGGACGGCGCCCCGGTCCCCGGCGAGGGACGAGACGAGCACGCGGCTCAGCACCTGGGCCAGCGCGATTCCGAGCACGGCGCCCCCGACGGCCAGCAGGCCGCTCTCGGCGATGAACGGCCCCAGCAGGCGCGCGCGCGAGGCGCCCAGGGCCACGCGCACCGCGATCTCCGGCGCCCGTGCGGCGGCGCGGGCCAGCATGAGGCTGCCCAGGTTGGCGCAGGCGATGAGCAGGACGAGGCCGGTGATGGTGAGCAGCAGCCAGAGTGAGGAGTCGTATTGCTCGCGCAAGACGCTCACGCCGGCGGACGCCGGGTATGCGGCCAGGCGGAACCGCCTGTATTTCTCGACCTTCTCCCGGGGATAGCCGACGATCTCGGTGGCGGCGAACGTCCCCGCGCTCAGCGAGTCGAAGTGCGCCGACGCGCGCTCGATGTTCCAGCCCGGCTTGAGCCGTCCCATCACGATGAGGTCGAACAGGTCGCGGCGCATCTCCTTCGGCCGGCAGAAGGGCCGGGCGATGTCGAAGCTGTCACCGACCACGACGCCGAAGAAGCCGGGAGGGGTCACGCCGATGACGTCGACGGCATCGCCGTCGACCACGAGCTTCTCGCGGCCGATCTCCCGGCCCCCCAGCTCCCGCTGCCAATACCCGTAGCTGACCACCGCATGCGACGCGGGACAGGCGGCCACCTCGTCTTCGGGCCTGAGCAGCCGGCCGCGCCAGGGCTGGACGCCGAGGGCGCCGAAGAAATCGCCGCTCACACGAAGGCCCTTGGCCCGGCGGAAATCGGCGAAGGAGCCCACGTGCGCTTCACCATCGGACCAGGCGAAGACGCGGGAGAAGGCCTGCTGATGGTCGCGCAGCTCCTCCCAGACGGGGCGAGTGAGCCGGCCGTAGGGCTCGTTGTTGAGTCCCATCCCTCCGTTGCCGCCGACGATACGGACCTCGGCGAGCTCGTTCGGGCTGGGGATGGGCAAGCTGCGGAGCCGCACGGCGTCGAGGATCTGGAAGATCGCGGTGTTGGCGCCCACACCGAGCGCGAGGGACAACGTCGCCACCAGCGCGAAGCCGGGGCTGTGCCGCAGCGAGCGCGCGGCGTGACGGATGTCGGCCCAGACGTCTTCGGTCGCCGTGAGGAGGGTCATCGGCGAAGTCCCGGTTCCTACACGCGGTGCGCGGCCACTGGGATCAAGGATTTGGATTATTGTGCAGCAAAGCCCGGTCCGCCGCCAGCTTGCTTCTCGCGCACGAGGTCGCCATGGCTCGTCGGTTCGTCTCGGACGTACGCTACGCCCTGCGCCTTCTCCGCCGCAACCCCGGCTTCGCCGCCGTGGCCGTCCTCGTCCTCGCAGGATGCCCTGCTGGGCGCGTCCTTCGATCCGCGCGCGCTCGTCCTGGCGCCGCTCGCGCTGACGGGGACGGCCTTCTTCGCCGTGGCGCTTCCGGTCTTCCGGGCCGCTTCCGTGGATCCGATGATCGTGCTGCGCGACGAGTAGAAAAAACCCCCAGCTGGACACGCCACCCAGGTCTACTAGTCGGTACGGGCGGGTAGCCCAATACCTCCTGGAGGCCCCAGCTGGGGGCACGGCTTTCCCGCGAGGCGCGGGCGCCGGCGCAGTCATATCACGATTTCTCGGCGTTCCGGCGGTCGGAGA
>Ga0075434_100006662_pt1 | contig 10602 bp, 8 predicted proteins | sample RhiMethybrSRZTD3_FD_75298 | JGI IMG/M metagenome (GOLD analysis project Ga0075434, IMG submission 75298) | Populus rhizosphere microbial communities from Tennessee, USA - Rhizosphere MetaG P. TD hybrid SRZTD3 | ecosystem: Host-associated > Plants > Roots > Rhizosphere > Soil | place: USA...
GGGCCCGATCACTTCATCGCCCACGAGCCGGGCGCCCGCTGCGTCCTGCCGGGTGAGTTCCGCTCGCTGTCCGCCGACGACGCCGCCCTGTCGACTCCCGGCGGCGCGGTGTTCCTGTGCGGCGCCTACCGCTTCGCGGGCGACATCGGCCGCGGGCTGGTGGCGGCGCTTCCTCCGGTGCTGTCTCTGCCCGCGAGCGTGGACGACCCGATCCACCGGGTGGTCACGCTGCTGTCACGTGAGATGCTGCTGGCCGAACCGGGCAAGCAGACTGTCCTAGACCGGCTGCTCGACGTCCTCGTAGTCCTCGGCCTGCGGGCCGGGCTGACCCGCAGTGAGACCGCCCCGCCCTGGTTCCGCGCGGCCGCCGACCCCAGGCTGGCCCCCGCCCTGGAGGCGGTGCACGCCAGCGCCGCCAAACCGTGGACCGTCGAGGACCTGGCCCGGCTGTGCAACATGTCCCGCACCACCTTCGCCCGCGTCTTCCGCCAGGCCCTCGGCCAGGCACCCATGCAGTACCTCACCGACTGGCGGATGATCCTCGCCCGCGACCTGCTGCTCGCCCAGGAAGCGCCCATAGACGAGATCGCCGCCCAGACCGGCTACTCAACCGTCTACGCTTTCGCGACGGCATTCCGCCGGCACCACGGCGAGCCCCCACGCCGCTGGCAACAGCGCGAGCTGGCTGCTGTGGCGGCTGGGTCCGCAGGCGACGGGATTCATCCTTGACCGGGGCGCGGTCCCGGTCGCGGCGGTCGGCGTTCTCGTCGTAGGCGGCCTTGTTCGGGCGGACCGCGGTATTCCGCGCCCACTTCGGACAGGGCCGCAAGGTCTGGACGCCCTGACATCCTGGCCTTCGCCGCCGAGATCGGCCTCGACCGGCAGGAGGCGGCCGCGGTCCTGAGCGACCGGCGCCCGCTCCTGACCAGCGGTCAGGCCGGTGCCGCTCGTTCCGAGGGTGGCTCGGGCCGTTCCCCGGCACCGTGACCCGCCTTCAGGTAGCCGGCCTGAGACAGCCGCAGCGGCCGGAACGGCCCGCCAGTGTGGACGGCGACCGGTTCGGTGGTCAGGCAGACGTGGTCGCCGCCCTCGTCGAGCAGCGCGATGCGCCGTACGGCCAGCCAATTGGGGCACTGCCGGAGCACCGGCGCGCCACCGGGCCCGGAATCGACCGCAAGGCCGGCGAACTTGTCGGCGGTATCGCCGGTCTGGGTACCGAACAGCTCGGCGAGCCGCAGATCGTCCGAGGTCAGGAAGTGAATGACCAGGTGGCTGGACTGCAGTGCCACCCGGTAGGTGTAGTTGGCCTTGGACAGCCATACGCAGTACCGCCGCGGCTCGATGCTGGACTGGACGTGGAACTCGACCAAGCAGCCCGCTCGCTCTCGCTGATCGGCCGTGGTGACGACGATCAGCGGGCTGTCCAGGGCGGCCATCAGGGTATCGAAGGCGCGTTCTGCCATCAGGGCCTCGTTTCCGGGTCACAGTGGGCGACTGCCGGCCTGCCCGCCATAGCCGATCGGCTAATCCTAGGCGTAGCCAAAGGGGCCGAGATGCCTGGTGACCAGCACCAACGTGGCAGCTCGCCTACGCTGGCACGACCTCAGTGATGCGCCACACCTCAGACCACGACTGCCACCAGCCATGATCCAAGCAGCCCTGCATTTTGGACGCACACCCGGGCAACGCACCGTCCCGGCGCTCACGCAGTTCCGGTGGCCATGGCCCGTTTCGCTCTGCGGTCAGTTCCGCCCGGAGTCCCGGTGGATACCGCCCCGCCCGGCCAGCCTCCGCGCGAAGAGCAGACCGGCCGGGATGACCCACCACCAATCCCACCCCGGGCGGCCATCGCCCACGCCGAGCACCAAGACGGCAATGGCCAGCGCGGCAAGCGCGGCAGCAACTGGCGCCAGCAACGGGTACCCCAGCCCCCGCGGCCGGACCACCGGCGCCGGCCCAGCCGGATGGATGGCTGGAAGATCGGCCGTCAGCTCATCGAGCTCATCCAGCGTGCGGGCCGTCAGCGCACGCCCGGTCCGTTCATCGAGTTCCTCACGGGTCAGCCGGCCCGTCTGGAAATGCTCACTCAGCGCCGCTACCACCGCATCGCGGTCGGCATCGGAGGCCCTCATCTGCGGGAGCCGGTACCGGTCTTGCGCCGCGTTCATCGCTACCTGCCTGTCTTCCGCCTGGCGCAGTGGCGCCACAACAGTGCAGTCCGTCTGCCTGACACCAATCTCCTGCCAGTCGGCCCCAGGCGCGACCACCTGATGTAACGAGCCAGGGATGACATCTGTCATGATCCGGCCCCCACGCTGAACGCTGCTATACAGCGCCCGGCGCGTCGGGGGCACAGTTGAGCTGCCCATTCGATGATCAGGCGTCGGGCCCGACGGCGCGACCGGGGTTGCCCGATTCTTGACGTGTCCCTCTATGGTCGTGGTTGCGCCAGCCATGACAATCAGGCCGAGCGGTGGCGGCTCAGGCCGGGCGCTGTTGCTGGGCGCTCGCGACTGCCCGGGCGCTCGAGGCTGCTCAGGCGGCGGTAAACGACCCGGAATCCCGGGCCGCCCAGAGCTGGCGCAACGTCTCCGCGCCGAACCGCTCCTTGTTCACGTAGGCGCTCGCGCCGCTGTCGGCGGCACCCGGGGGCAGGTCCTCGACGTCGTAGGTCGAGCAGAGGAACACCACGACGTCCGGGTGGGCGGACACGATCTGGCGGGTGGCCTCGATCCCGTTCATCTCCGGCATGTTGATGTCCATCAGCACCAGTGCCGGGTGGAGGACCTCGACCAGCTCGATCGCCTCTGGCCCGCTCGAGGCCTCACCGGCGAGCTCGAAGCAGGGCAGCCGCCGGAGAACCGCCTTGGCGGCCAGCCGGAACGGCGCCTGATCGTCGACTACGACCACTGAGTGCGGGCTGGTGGTCATGATCCAATCTTCCCACGGCCAGGACGGCCTGGGCAGGGTGCTGCCACCCCCCAGGGGCGGTGTAGTCAGCCCCCCTGGCCCTCGGCCAGGTAGAGCAGGACAGCCTTCACCCGGCGGTTCAGGTCCTTCTCCTCGCTGAGTCCGAGCTTGGCGAAGATCGAGTTGGTGTGCTTCTCCACGGCGCGCTCCGACACGCTGAGCGAGGCGGCGATGGCGGCGTTGCTCTTGCCCTGTGCCATCTCAGCCAGGATCTCCGACTCCCGCGGTGTCAGCGACGACATGCCGGGCTGCTGCTGGCCTGACCGGGACCTCACCAGCTCGTCGACCACCATGGGGTCGATCACCGAGCCGCCCTGGGCGACCGCGCGGATGGCTCGCGCCAGCTCGTCTACGCTGGCCACCCGCTCCTTGAGCAGGTACGCCCGGCCCGCGGAGCCGTGCTCGAGCAGCGCCATCGCGTACGCCGGGGCGGTGTACTGGCTCAGCACGACCACGCCCACTTCCGGGTGGTTCTCATGCAGCCAGGCCGCCGCCTGGATGCCCTCGTTGGTCCCGGTGGGCGGCATCCGGATGTCGGTGATGACCACGTCAGGTAGCTGCTCGCGCACCAGCGCAAGCAGCTGCGGCAGGTCGGAAGCCGTCCCGACCAGTTCGAATTCCTCGTTCGCCGACACCAGCCGGGAGACTCCCTCCCGGAGCAGGACATTGTCCTCGGCCAGCGCGACCCGGATCTTTCCCATCAGGCGGTGATCGTAGCGTGCCGCCGGGCGCCCGGACAGTGCTTGCCAGCACGCCGCGCCAGGTGGGGGCAGCCTCCGCGACACCTCGTCCTAGCACCATTGAGTCTCATGTGCGCCATGCCCTCTACTTGGATCATGAGCCATGGCACGGCCGCGCCCGCCCCCGGCAGGGCCGCGGGCAACGGTCTTCCCCGCCCCGGCGGCCTTCCCGCCTCCCGCGGCCTTCCTCTCCCCGGCGGCGTTCCCGCCGGCGATGGCCGCCCCGGCAGCCCGCCGCCCGCGGTCCGGGTGCGCGGGGTGCGGCGCTCGTTCGAGGCCGAGATGGCACCGGTCCGCGCCCTGCGCGGCCTGGATCTCGACGTCGCGGGCGGCGAGTTCGTCGCGCTGATGGGGCCCTCCGGCTGCGGGAAGTCCACCCTGCTCAACGTCATCGCCGGGCTCGACCGGCCCGATGAGGGCAGCGTCGAGGTGGCGGGTGAGCGGATCGACGGCCGCGACGAGGAGTGGCTGGCCCGGTTCCGCCGGCAGCACGTCGGGGTGATCTTCCAGTTCTTCAGCCTGCTCGACGGCGTCACCGTGCTGGACAACCTGATGCTGCCGGGCATCCTCGGCGGCATGCGGCGGCGGGCGGCCATCTCCCGCGCCCGTGACCTGCTCGGCCTGCTGGGCATCGGCGAGCACGGCGGCAGGCCGCCGAGCGCGCTGTCGGGCGGCCAGCGCCAGCGGCTGGCGATCGCCCGGGCGCTGGTCAACCACCCGGACCTGCTGCTGGCCGACGAGCCCACCGGCGCCCTGGACAGCGAGGGCGCGCAGGAGGTCCTGGCGCTCCTGCGGCAACTGCACGCGAGCGGCCAGACGATCATCATGGTGACGCACGCGCCGGAGGTGGCGGCGGCGGCCGGCCGGATCGTCCGGATGCGCGACGGGCGGGCGGAGGGGCCGCCGTGAGGATCATCGCGGCCTGGACCCGGCTGGAATACCAGCGGCGCTGGCGGTCCCTCGCCGCCTTGGCGCTGCTGGTGGCGCTGGCCACCGCGACGGTGCTGACGGCCGCGGCCGGGGCCCGGCGCGGGCAGACCGCGTTCGACCGGCTGTGGGCCCGCACGCTCCCGGCGACCGTCACCGTGCTGCCGAACCAGCCGCACTTCGACTGGTCCCGTATCCGGGCGCTACCCGAGGTCAGCGCCCTGACGACGTTCGCCGTCGCCAAGTTCGCCCTGGACGGGTACCCGGTGGCGACTCAGAACACCTGGCTGCCGCCCGGCGACAGCCAGGTGTTCCGGACCATCGAGCGGGCGGTGGTTCTCCAGGGACGGCTACTGGATCCGGGCCGGGTGGACGAGGTGGATGTCACCGCCCTGTTCCCGGGGAACTACGGCAAGGGTGTCGGCGACACACTCACCCTCCATCTGCCCAGCCTCAAGCAAGGCCAGTACTATGACCCGTCCTCCGGTCTGCCGCCGCGGGGGCCGAAGATCCGGGTGCGCATCGTCGGGGTGATCCGCTCACCCTGGTTCTCCGATTCCCCCGGATCCCTCGGGGGCGTCGTCCCCTCGCCGGCGCTGCTGACCCACTACCGCGCCAACCTCATGGGTGTCCGGGACGACGGCTTCATCAACGCACTGGCGCGGCTCAAGGGCGGCAGCGCAGCGATCCCCCGGTTCCGCACCGATCTCGCCCGGGTGACCGGGCGCTCGGACATCGATGAATGGGACAACCTCGCCACCTTCGGTGACCCGACCCGCAAGGTCACCGGATACGAGGCCGCCTGCATGCTCGCCTTCGGGCTGGCCGCGCTGGCGGCCGCGTTCTTCCTGGTCGGCCAGTCGATCGCACGCTACGCCTCGGCCACCGTGTCCGACCTGCAGATCCTCCGGGCACCGGGCATGACGCCGCGGCAGGCGACCGCGGCGGCCTGCGCCGCGCCGTTCCTCGCCGCGGCGGCGGGAAGCACCGTGGGGATCGCCGGCGCAGTTATTGCATCGCAGGTGATGCCGATCGGGATGGCCTCCCTGCTCGAGCCGCATCCGGGGATCAATGCGGACTGGCTGATCCTGGGCATTGGCTGGGCCGCCGCGCCGCTGCTGGTGCTGGCCGGGTCGGCCGCGGCCGCGGTCGCGGCGCTCGCGGCCGGCCGGTCGCAGCGCCCTCCGCGCCGGTCCGTCTTCGCAGCGGCCGCGGCCAGGGCCGGCGCCCCGGTCCCGGTGCTGATCGGCACCCGCTTCGCGCTGGAGCCGGGACGCGGCCGGTCCGCGCTACCGGTCCGGCCGGCGCTGATGGGCGCGGTCGCGGGGGTGCTGGGGGTACTGGCCGCGTTCACGTTCTCCGCCGGGGTCACGGACGCCGCCGCCAATCCGGCGCGGTTCGGGCAGACCCATCAGCTCGAAACCTACATCGGCGAGAACGGTCAGGACTTCGGGCCGGCCGGCCCGGTGCTGCGCCGCGTCGCCGCCAGCCGGGACGTCACCGGGCTGGACGACGCCCGGGTCGCGGTGGCCCAGTCCGGCCAGGTATCCATCACCACGTACACCTATGAGCCGGTTGGCGGCAAACGGCTGCCCGTCGTCCTGACCGCGGGCCGGCTGCCCACCGCACCAGACGAGATAGTGCTGGCCCCGACCACGGCGGGCCAGCTCCACGCCGTCACCGGCGCGACGATCCGCCTTACCGGCGGGGCACACCCGGTGACCGTCCGGGTATCGGGTCTCGGGTTCGTCCCCGAGGGGGCGCACAACGAGTACGACAGCGGTGCCTGGGTCACGCCCGCGGGCTATGACCGGCTGTTCCGCGGCGCGCACTACGGGTTCAAGTACCACGTGGCACTGATCGGCCTGCGTCCGGGAACAAACGTGGCGGCGGCGGAGCACCGGCTGAGCGCGGCCGCCGCGTCAATCAAGGGCGGGGGCGGGGTCTTCTTCGGCGTTCCGGCCCCCCCAGGGGCGATGCTGGTGGTCAAGGACGTGGCCGTGCTGCCATTCGCTCTCGGCGCCTTCCTGGTCCTGCTGGCGGTGGGGGCGGTGGGTCATGCCCTGGCCACCGCGGTGCACCGCCGCCGCGGCGAGCTGGCGATCCTGCGGGCGCTCGGGACGACCCGGCTGCAGTCCCGCCTCGTAGTGGTCACCCAGGCCAGCGTCCTCGCCGCGGTTGGCCTGGCGGTCGGGGTGCCGCTGGGGTTCGCGGTCGGCCGCTTCATCTGGCGGCTGGTCGCCCAGAGCGCGCCGCTCGCCTACCACCCGCCGCTGGCCGTCTGGGCGCTGGTGCTCATCGCGCCGCTGGCGCTCCTGGCTGCGAACCTGCTGGCCGCCTGGCCGGGGCAGCGCGCGGCCCGGCTGCGCAGCGCGCAGGTCCTGCGGGCCGAGTGACCGCCATGGGCGCGGAAGTGACGGAGCCGTGAGCGCGGCCTTCTGTTACTGGCGGGGCACACGGTGGCGCTCGCGGCGCCAGGTGGTGGTGGTGGCGCTGATCTGCGGGCTGCTCGGCACGGTCGCGCTGGGGGCTCTGGCCGGAGCCCGGCGCACCGATACGGCGTACGGGCGCTACCTGCACGCGATCAACTCCAGCGACGTGTTTGTCAACGTGCCCGGGCCGGTCCTGCCGGTCATCCGGCAGGTCGAGCGCTTGCCCGGGGTGGCCTCAGCCGCCGCCACCATTGGCCTGAACGCGAACCCGGTCGTGCACGGCAAGATCAACGACGGCTGGCTCACCAACGGCCTGACCGGCAGCCTCGACGGGGACGGGTTCCGGCAGGACCGGATGACGGTTCTGGCGGGCAGGCTGCCCCGGCCCGGCGCCACCGACGAGGTCGCGCTGACGCCGGGCCAAGCCCAGTTCTTCCACACTGGCGTGGGCGGCCACGTGACCTATGAGATCTACCGCACGAACCTGACGACGAACGCGTCGATCCCGGCCGGGCGGTCGACGTTCACCGTCACCGGGATCGTGGACCTCCCCCCGGTTCTCGGGGACCAGTTCGACCAGGTGGACAACGCCGTGCTGCCTCCGGCGGCCACCGCCAGGTACCTGAATGGCGAGTTCGCGTTCGGGTGGGTCGGGCTGCGGCTCACGGCGGGCAGCGCCGGCATCCCGGCGCTGCAGCGGCGCCTGGCCTCGGTCGCCGACGAGGTGGACCGGATGTTCCGCGTGCCGCCGGGCACGATCCGGCTCGACATCCGCCGCCTCGACATCGTCCACCACGAGGTGCAGCAGGGGATCGAGCCGCAGGCGGTCGCGCTCGCCATCCTCGGGGGCTTGACGGCGCTGGCCCTGCTCGTGCTGGCGGGCCAGGCCATGACGCAGCTGCTGGACCGGTCCACGCCCGACCTGGCCGGGCTGCGCGCCATGGGTGCCTCCCGCGCCCAGACGGCGCTCGCCTGCGGGCTGGCGGGCGCGGTCGCGGTTCTCGCCGGCACGGCACTGGCGGTGGTGGGCGCGGTCGCGGTATCCCCGCTTGCCCCGGTGGGCGCGGTCAGGGAGTTCGACCCCGCCCGTGGTGTGCAGGCGGACCCGCTGGTGCTCGCGGGCGGCGGCTGCGCGCTCGCCGTCGCGCTGCTCGCCGTCCTGGGGGTGCTGGCCTGGCGGTCGGCGCAGCCCCCCGGCGATGCACCAGCCGCCCGGGCATCGTCGGTCGCCGCGGCCGCCGCCGCGGCGGGCCTGCCGGTGAGCGCCGTGGTGGGGACCCGGGAGGCGCTGGAACGGAGGGCTGGACGCCGGCCGGTTCCCGTGCTGGCCACTCTGGCCGGTTCCGTGGTGGCGGTGATGGCCGTCACGATGGCGGTGGTGTTCGGCGCCAGCCTGACTGGGCTGATCGCCAATCCGGCCCGGTACGGCTGGAACTGGACGCTGCTGATGGACAGCCAGGGCGGGTACGAGAGCTGGCCCCTCAAGCAGATGGACAGGCTCGTCAGCGGCCAGCCAGGAGTCACCGGCTGGTCCACCTTCGCGTTCACCCAGATCCCCATCGACGGCCAGAGCCTGCCCGTGCTGGGGCTGACCCGGCACCTGGGCTCGGTGGAGCCCCCGACCACCAGCGGCCACCCGATCGCCGGGCCGCGGCAGATCGAGCTGGGCGTGGCGACCATGCGCCAGCTCGGCAAGCGGATCGGGGACACGGTGACCGTCGGCAGCAGGCAGGACAGGCGCACGCTCACCATCGTGGGCACGGTGACGCTGCCGTCGATCGGGCTGACGCTGACCGACCATGTGTCGCTGGGCCGCGGCGCGATGCTCGCCGCCAGCGCGCTGCTGGCCACCCAGGGCCTTTCCCCGAACGTACCGTTGCAGCGGGCGGTGAGCTCGCCGGTGTCCATTCCCGCCTTCCCGTCAGCGGTGGCGATCGACCTGGGGCCCGGCGTCAGTGGCAAGGCGCTGGTCGCCAGGATCAGCCACGCCAATCCCGGCGGCACCCCGGGCGGGACCTACCGGCTGCCGCAGAACCGGATCCGCGGCGCGGCGATCGTGGACGCGGCGCGGATGGGCAGCCAGCCGCTCGCGCTGGCGCTGGCCGTTGCGGCCGGCGCGGTGCTGTCCCTGGCGCTGGCTCTGCTCGCGTCGGTCCGCCGCCGACGGCGGGAGCTGGCGCTGCTCAAGACGCTGGGCCTGACCCGGCGGCAGGTGATGGGGGCCGTCGCCTGGCAGGCGAGCGTGATCTTGGTGGTCGCCGCGCTCATCGGGGTGCCGCTCGGCGCGGCGGCCGGCCGTTGGGCGTGGGCCGCCTTCGCCGCATCCCTGGGCGCCGTCCCGGTGACCGTGGTGCCGGTCCTGGCCCTGCTGGCCGGGATCGTGGTCCTGCTGGTGGCGGGAAACCTGCTGGCCGCCGGCCCCGGCGCGGTCGCCGCCCGGACCCCCCCAGCGGCCGTCCTCCGGGCCGAATAGGCCACCGCGCAAGCGGCGACGGCCGATGGCGTCCGCGGCCCCGCCCGGGGACCTGGCCGACCCGGCCTTGGGATTGGGCCAACCCGCGCCCGGCCGGCGGCCCGCTCCCGCCTCTCCGGGGGAACGGCGCTGGGCCAGGAGCGGTCAGGAGCGCAGGCGCTGGGCCGCCGGCTCCCCGGGCTGGTCCCGCCGGGCCAGGCAGCGCGGGCACAGCCCCCAGAACGTGACCTCGGCCCGGTCGATCGCGAAACCGGCGCTCGCTAACGGCTCGAGGCAGGGGGTGTGACCAATGGCGCAGTCGACGTCGGCGACCGTGCCGCACCGGCGGCACACGAGGTGCTGGTGGTCGTCGCCGGTCCGGGACTCGTAGCGGGCCGGGCTCCCGGCCGGCTCGATCCGGCGCAGGGGCCCCGCCGTGGTCAGCGCGTTCAGCGCCTCGTACACGGCCTGGAGGGTGACGTAGCCGACCCGGTCGCGGGCCGCGCGGGCGATCTCGTCGGTGCCCGGGTGATTCCCGGCGCCGCGGCGAGGACGGGAGAATGGGACCCATGGAACCCCTTGACAGCCAGGTTGGCTTCCTGCTGGAAGCGGACCGGCTCAAGACGGTGCTGCGCCAGACGACCCTGACCGACCGCTCCCGGCGGGAGAACTCGGCCGAGCACTCCTGGCACCTGGCGCTCATGGCGGTGGTGCTGGCCGAGCACGCCCCGCCCGGCACCGATCTGGGGCGGGTGATGGCGATGGTCGTCCTGCACGACCTGGTCGAGATCGACGCCGGGGACCTGTTCGTCTACGCGGCGCAGGCCGACCAGGCCCGGCAGGAGCGGGCCGAGCGCGCGGCCGCGGACCGGCTCTTCGCGCTGCTGCCGCCGACGCAGGCGTCCTCGCTCCGTGCGCTGTGGGATGAGTTCGAGGAGCGGGCGACCGCGGAGGCGAAGTTCGCCCGGGCGCTGGACCGGCTGGAGCCCATGCTCATCAACATGGTGACCGAGGGCGGGACCTGGGCCGCGCATGGCGTGACCGCCGACCAGGTGCTGACCCGGGTCGCGCTGATCGAGGA
>Ga0075434_100006663_pt1 | contig 10602 bp, 12 predicted proteins | sample RhiMethybrSRZTD3_FD_75298 | JGI IMG/M metagenome (GOLD analysis project Ga0075434, IMG submission 75298) | Populus rhizosphere microbial communities from Tennessee, USA - Rhizosphere MetaG P. TD hybrid SRZTD3 | ecosystem: Host-associated > Plants > Roots > Rhizosphere > Soil | place: USA...
CCCACGCCCGGGATCTTCTCGAGCTCGGCTTCCGTTGCCGTGTTGACGTTGACCACCAGGCCGCCCTCGCCGGGCGCCATTTCCTTGCTGAACTTCTGGTAGAGCTTGAAGGCGCCAATGGCGAGGGGGACGCCGATGGCGAGTACCATGAGGACGTTGGACCAGTCGGTCTTCTTTTCGGGCGGATGAGTTTCCAACGTTGCCAATCCCCAGGCTGTTAGCGGCCATCCTAGCAGCCACCACATCGGCGGTCGGCGCCGTCCGACATAAAGCTGCCATCTGTTCGTGAAATCATTGCGTTGAAAATTCGCCGGTCCCGCCAGTCGATTCCGACCGCTGACAAACGACTAAGGTTGCAACCCACCAAGGAGCAGCAATGAGCCTGGAACCCTATCTTTTCTTTGACGGCAACTGCGCCGACGCGATGCGCTTCTACGAGAAGGCGCTCGACGGCAAGCTCGAGATGATGATGAAGGCGTCCGAGGCGCCGGTGAAGTCAGAGCACGACAAGGACAATCCCAATGGGATCCTGCATGCCGCCGTTTCGGTGCAGGGCAGCCGGATCCTGGCTTCTGACTGGATGTCGCCCGATCCGTACCCGGGCATGAAAGGCGTCTCGCTCGCGATCGCCTACCCGACGATCGACGAGGCGAGGAAGAAATTCGAGGCCCTCGCGGCGGGCGGCCGCGTCAACATGCCGCTCGACAAGACGTTCTGGGTCGAGTCGTTCGGGATGGTGACCGACAAGTTCGGCACCAACTGGATGATCAGCGGCGGCAAGCCGGCGAATCCGAGCTGATCCAAAAGGGGACGGTCACTTTTAAATGTGACCGTCCCCTTTAAATGTGACCGTCCCCTTTTGTTCCCCTTAGAGTAGGGGAATGCGGAGAATCTGGGCCGGGGTGGCCGCGTTCGCGGCGCTGGCAGCCTGCCAATCGCTGCCTGAAAAGTCGCCCTCTGCGAGCGAGACGTTTCGCGTCGTCGCGTACGTCGCCGGCTGGTCGATGCCGGCGACGATTCCGGCTGACAAGCTGACGCACATCAATTTCGCGTTCGCGCGCATCGATGCGCACGGGCGCGTCGTGTTCCAGGATCCGCGATTCGATGCAGCGCTCGCGTCGCTGGTGGCCTTGAAGGAGCGGAAGCCGGCGCTGAAACTGCTGGTGTCCGTCGGCGGATGGGAGGCCGATGGCTTTTCCGATGCTGCGCTGACCGCTGCTTCGCGCCAAGTGTTCGCCGAGAGCGCGGTCGCGTTCGTCCGTCAGCACCACATCGACGGCATCGATATCGACTGGGAATACCCGGGTCAGGGTGTCGCGGGCATCAAGTTCCGGCCGGAGGACAAGCGGAATTTCACGCTGCTGCTGAAAGCGCTGCGGGCCGCGCTCAATGCGGCGAGCGAGGCGGACGGCCGCGGCGATGACCGATACCTGCTGACGATCGCCTCGGCCGACCGCGAGTACTTCGAGCACACGGAGATGGCGAAGCTCCACGTGTATCTCGACTGGTTCAATGTCATGGCTTACGACTTCTTCAACAGCCTGACGCCGACCACGGGCCATCACGCGGGGCTCTACGCTTCCCGTTATGCGGCTTCACGCGACCGCAATGCGGACAAGTCGATCCGCCAGCATCTCGCCGCCGGAATTCCGTCGGGCAAGCTGGTGCTCGGGCTTGCGTTCTATGGGCGCCGATTCGAAGGCGTCGAACCGGCGCGCGACGGCTTGTATCGGCCGTATCAGAAGTACGCGGGTGACCCGAGTTACGCGGAGCTCGCGGAGAAGCTCGTGGATCGGGATGGTCTCGTGCGGCATTGGGATTCGCGGGCGTCCGCGCCGTTCCTCTGGAACGCCGCGACGCGGACGTTCATTACGTACGACGATCCGGAGTCGATCCGCAAGAAAGCGGATTACGCGCGCCGCAGGAAGCTCGGCGGCGTGATGTTCTGGGAGCTCAGCCAGGACCGGAATGACGAGCTGCTCGATGCGATCGGCGCTGCAGAAAAAGGGGACGGTCACTTTTAAAAGTGACCGTCCCCTTTAAAAGTGACCGTCCCCTTTAAAAGTGACCGTCCCCTTTAGAAGGCGAGGCGGGCGCGGCGGAAGAGCGGCGCGGCCAGCTTGCGGACGTACGAGCCCGCGGGCGTCGCGAGCGAGGCGGCGAGAGCGTGTGCCGTGATCTGCACGTGCACGCGAAGGTCCGGCACCGCGGTCGCTTCCCAGTGTTTCGCGCGCAGCAGCGGCCCAACGTAGTAGAGAACGCCGGATGCGTCGCCCATGCGGTCCAGCAAGCGGCCATTCAGATCCGTGTTCCATCCGAGCCCCAGCTCGTCCGGCTGGCAAAGACCCTGCTCCATGAGCGACTGCACGAGCGTGCAGCCGGAGCGTGTCGGATTGCTGTCCGGGCCCGTCACGTTGACGACGGCGTCGACGAGCTCCTCGCGGAAATTGTCGCTGCCGCGTGGCCGCCATGTGACGATCGTGCCGCCCTTGATGCGTTTGGTCGAAAGGATCCGGCCGGCGGCGATCTCGAGGCGCTTGCGCTCGCGAAGAGCGTGGATGTGCTGGAATGTCGCTTCCGGCAAGCGGTGACGATGCACGTCCCACCAGGCACGCAGGTGCCGCAGGAATCTCCGGCGCATGCGTCGCGGCGCCGCGCGCCACAGTACCGGAAAATCCTCGCGCACGCGCTGCAGCACGCTGCGCCAATCGTCGCTGGAGGCGGCCACCTGCTCGCGGAATTCGCGCAACCGCTGCGACAGCGGTCCGCGCGCCAGCGACTTCGCGTCGAATCGCGAGCGTTGGGCGTGCTCATGGTCGTGCGGCATCGGGAGCAGGCCGTGCCGCGAGATCGCGATCGCGCGCGAATCGGGGCGCTGCTCCTGGAGCGCGAGCATGGCGTCGACCATGGTGAGGCCCGTGCCAACGAACAGCACGCGCGGGACATAGGACGGCAGGTCCTCGAGCCAGTGCATGCTCAAGGCGTCGTCGGTCGCCTGGACACTGGGCAGCGGACCTGCCGTGGGGGAGTTGCCGAGCGCCAGCAGCACACGGTCGGCCTCGATGGACTCGCCGTCGGCGAGGCCGATGCGGGCGGTGTCGTCCTCGACGCGGAGCGACGTCGCGCGCGTGCGGATGCGCTCGAACTTTAGCCAGCGGGGACTGCGCTTGCGCGCGGCTTCGAGCCGCTCGGAAAGATAGTTGCCATACCAGCTGCGCGGGAGGAAATCCCCACCCTGGACCTGCGGGTCATGCCCGCGTGCCCATTCGAGGAAGTCATCCGGCCACTCAGGGAAGGCCGACATCCGCGACGCCGGCACGTTGAGCCGCCAGCAATCGGGACCCGCGCGATATGCGAGGCCCTCGCCGGCGCGGCCGGGCTCAATGAGCACGACGCGGCTGCCGAATGGCAGGGAAGGTCCGCCATCCTTGGAGGACGCGAGCAGGCGGATCGCCGCGACCGTGCCGGAGAATCCGCCGCCAATGATCGCAACCGTTTTGGCGTTCATGGCGCGATTATGTGGAGCGAGGGTGACGGCGTCAGTCGAGCAGCGGTGACAATGCCGTCTCCAGCTAAGTCGTTGAAAATTCGCTAAAAGGGGACGGTCACATTTAAATGTGACCGTCCCCTTTAAAAGTGACCGTCCCCTTTGGGGACTGTCCCCTTCAAGTAAGCTCCGCGGATGGCGGAACTCAAACGCGACCTGACGCTCACGCACGGCATCGCGATCGTGGTCGGCATCACGATCGGCACCGGCATCTTCCTCAAGTCCGCACCGATGGCACAGGCGGTCGGATCTCCGTACTTCGTGATGGGCGCGTGGGCCGTCGCGGGACTCGTCGCGGTGCTCGGCGCGCTCTGCTTCGCCGAGCTCGGCACGCTCATCCCTCGCGCCGGCGGCGAGTACCAGTACGTGCGCGCCGCCTTCGGCGACCTGCCGGGCTTCGTCTACGTCTGCATGAGCATCATCATCGGCGCGGCGAGCGTCGCCGCATACGCAGTCGCGTTCACGATTTTCCTCGCCGGCGTCGTGCCGCTGCCGGGACCGTGGTTCGAGCATCATTACCAGCTGTTCGGCCAGACGATGAACTGGCAGTTCGGTTTCAAGCAGCTGCTCAGCATCGCGGCCGTGGTCATCTTCACCGGCGTCAACCTCGCGGGCGTCGGCTTCGGCGGCCGCGTGCAGACTTTCCTCACCTCGCTCAAGGTGCTCTCGCTCATCGGCGTGATCGTCGGCGTGTACCTGTTTTCGCCGCATGTGACGGATAGCGCGCCGTCCGGCGACGTTGCGATCCCGGCGTTCACACTGAGCGGATTCGGGTTCGCGATGCTCTCCGCGATGTGGGCCTACAGCGGCTGGCAATACCTGCCGATGACAGCCGCGGAGGTGCGCGATCCGTCGCGCAACGTCCCGCGCGCGGTGATCGGAGGCGGGCTCCTCGTCGTCGTGCTGTACCTGCTCGTGAACTCGGCGTACTTCGTCGCGCTGCCGTTCGAATCCGTGCTGACGGCGAGCTCGACGACCTACCCGGACGCGCCGGCTGTCGGTGAGCGCGCCGCGGAGACCTTCCTCGGCGCGCAGGCGATCTCGCTCGCGGGCGTCGTCTTCCTGATCTCGGCGATCGGCGCGCTGAATGGCGTGATGCTGACGCGCGCGCGCGTGCCCTATGCCGCGGCCCAGGACGGACTCTTCTTCACTGCCTATGCGAACCTCAACACCGGCGGCAGCGTTCCGGCGAACTCGGTCATCCTGCACGGCGCGCTCGCGATCGTCTTCGCCCTGTCCGGCACGTTCGACCAGCTCACAAACCTAGCAACGCTAATCTTCGTGCTGTTCTGGGCGCTCTCCGGGGTCGCGCTCATCGTGCTGCGCAGCCGCATGGCGGATTCGCCGCGGCCTTATAAAGTGCCGCTGTATCCGATCGTGCCCGTCATCTACGTGCTGGTGATGACGGGAATCATCGTTAGCACGGTGATCGAGAGCCCGGCCGAGTCCGGCGCGACGCTCGTGCTGCTTGGCCTCAGCCTTCCGCTCTACCCCTTCTTCCGCCGCCGCAATTAAAAGGGCGCGTCCCCTTTAATTCGCAAAGCCGGGGAAGGCATTCGCCGAAGCGTGGCATTGCCGCGCCGGGCCGATGAGGGCCGCTCCTATACTCGGGCCGATGATCGTTGCATGGAGCTTCGGCATTGAGTGACCTCAGCCCGCGTCGCCGGCTGCCGCCGCTCAATGGCTTGCGCGTGTTCGAGGCCGTCGCGCGCAGGCTCAGCATGACCGCCGCCGCGCGCGAGCTCGAGATGACACAGGGCGCCGTGAGCCAGCACGTGCGGCGGCTCGAGTCGTACCTGTGCATTCCACTCTTTCACCGCAGCAGCCAGGGCGTGGCGCTGACCGCGGCCGGTACACGCCTGCTCGCGGGAGCAACGCAGGCGCTCGATTCGATCGCGGGGGCGACGGAGTCCGCGCGTCGCGTCGCCGCCCGCGAATCCGTCGTCATCAAGAATGGTCCCGTCACGCCAACCACCTGATGCCGGCTCACGCCCGTAACCACCTGAAACCAGGCCCGTAATTTCTGTTGACTTCGTGACCAGTTTAGTCTGTAATTTCTGTCATGACAGAAATTAAAGACAGCGAAACGACGGGTTCCCCCGTGCTTTCGCCCGCGGTGCAGCAGTTCGTCCTGCATTGGGGAAACCTGGGCGACCGGTGGGGCGTCAACCGCTCGGTCAGCCAGATCCACGCGCTGCTCTATGTCTCTGACCGGCCGTTGACGGCGGAGGAGATTGCGGACTCCCTCGGCATCGCGCGCTCCAACGTGTCGAACTCGCTTCGCGAGCTCCAGGCGTGGAACCTGATCCGCGCAGTGCCCGTGCTGCGTGACCGTCGCACGTTCTACGTGGCGGAGACAGACCTGTGGACATTGGTCACTCGAATCGCGGCGGGACGCAAGGAGCGGGAGCTCGACCCGGCTGCGGCCGCGCTGAAGGAGTGCCTGGAGTCCGCCGAGAAGGACGGGCAATCAAGCCCGCTCGTGACGCGGCGACTGCGCGAAATGCTCGATTTCGTAGAGCGCACCAGCCGCTGGTACGAGCAGATGATTCGCCTGCCGCGCGTGCAGATCACGGCGCTGATGAAGCTCGGTGCCGGCGTCGTGCGACTGCTCGATCGCGGCAGCTCGAGGCGTGGCGGGGATACAGCCGCCGCGCGGTAGCCACCACCCACAGGAGGTCGCCATGCAAGAGCTCTTCTCACTGGTGTCCGCAATCGTCGTCAGCGTGCTGATCAGCACCGCGATCCTCCTGGCCCTCGTCAAGCCATTGCGCCAGGTCCTCGGAGTCATCTGCCGCGGAGGCGAGTCGACCGCCTTTTGGGTCAGCTTCACGAGCGTCATGTTGTACGCGACGCCACTCTTCTTCGCGGTGCTGTGGGCGCCGTTCTACGACGTGTCGAAGGTCTTCGCAGTCCGCACGGCGTTGCTCGCCGCGCTGTTCGGCTCGATCGCCGGCGTGGTGATCGTGGGCTTCAAGATCGCCGGGGCGCGCAGGATATAGCGATCGCGACGGGAGGGAGGGCATCGATGCCGCACGCGCTGCCCATGGGAATTCAACCTCGAACGGGGCCCACGCACGCTCCAGGTGCACATGCGTCATTCAGGCAGCTCGTCCGTTCCGATGAGTGGTGCGAGCTGCCAGCGCCAGTGCGGGCCCGGTTTGAACGGGAACTCGCGCCGGGCGATTCGGCGGCCTTCGTCGGGGAAGTTGCCGAGACCCGCATGACGGCGTTCGGCTGGCTCTGGGCGCAGCTCGCGCGGCTCTTCGGCGCGCCGCTCCCGCTCGAGTCGCTGTCAAGGGCCCCTGCGGCGGTCGTCGTGACACAAGACGCGCGGGAAGCCATGCAGTCCTGGACACGGCTCTATCACGAGCCGGGCAAGCGCCCGCAAGTGATCTGCTCGACGAAGCGCTTCGCGGGTCCCACCGGCCTCGAGGAATGCGTCGGCGCCGGCATCGGCATGGCGCTTGCGGTGAGCGTTGAGCATCGCGCGCTCGTCTTTCGCAGTACGGAGTACTTCTGGCGCTACGGCCGCCTGCGGCTCCGCATCCCAGACTGGCTTACGCCGGGTCGAATCGCCGTGATCCATCGGGAGGAGCGTGCGGAGCGCTTCAGCTTCACGCTGATCGTGGCGCACCCGTGGTTCGGAGAGACGATCCGCCAGGTGGCGTTCTTCCGGGACGCCTGCTGATGGCTGCCGCCCGCATCGTCGTGTTCGACGGCTACTGTCACGTGTGCAGCGGAGGCGTCCGCTTCGTGCTCCGCCACCAAGTCGATCCGCCCTTCGAGATGGTGCCGATGCAGAGCGAGCGCGGCCGCGCGCTCCTCGCTGCGCATGGCATCGATCCGGAAGATCCGATGACTTTCCTCGTGATTGACGGCGACCGCGCCATGACCGAGTCGGACGGGTGCATCCATGTCGCGGTCGAGCTCGGCGGCATCTGGAAGATTGCGCGCGCGGGACGGGTCATCCCGAAGCGCCTGCGCGACTGGGCTTACCGCGTACTCGCCCGCAATCGCTACAGGTGGTTCGGCAAGCGCGACACCTGTTACCTGCCTTGAGCCCGGTCAGCGATCCGACTCGTACCGGATCGCGAATCCGGCCAGCTCGTTCATGATTTCCGCGCGCGTCAGCAGGCCGATGCAGGGAAAGGCGCCGCGATTCTCGAGTGGGGCATAGCCGGGAATATTCAGCAGTTTCTTGACGACGGCCGAGGGCGGCGCCGCAGGCACCTGCGGCCCGTCCCCTTGCTCGGCGACGAGCAGGGCGCCATGAGATTGGGAGCGTGCATTCGCGTCGCGTGTGAGCACTTCGACATGCATCGCGCCCGTGTCGGTGCCGAGCCAATCGAACAATTTGGCGACCTGCAGCGAAGCCTTCGCGCAGCGGGTCAGTCGGGGAAGAGCGCCGATACGCACCCCGCGCGACAGCCCGGACAGCGCGAGGTGCAGGATGCCGATCTCGAGCCCGGCGCGGACATTGGCCTCTTCCAGCGCCGGATAGCGCCTGCGCCAGAGCGCTCGCTCGGGCGTGTCGACGTTCGACAGCCATCGCTTGCCGACCGGCGCGGGATACTCGTGTTGCGTCAGGTCACCCCAGCCGTAAGACGGCCGGTTGCCGCGGATTGGGGGAATCGGCTGGCCGCAATAGCTCAGGATCGCGCCGACCGTCGCGACGCCGCGCGTTGCGAGATGCCCGGGCGAGATACCGACGTCGATCGCAACGACTTCGCGCGGATTCGGCGCGAGCTCGTCGACGATGGCGGTTGTGAAGGCGGGCACGGTGGAGGCGCCGGTGATGATCGCGCAATTCTCGAGACGGGCAACCGTATCGAGCGAAGCGATTTCGGCGACTCGGGCGCGCGCATCCGAGATGTCGACATAGTGGATGCCGCGCTCGGCGCATTTGCGCGGCAGCGCGAGGTTGCGCGTCTGGAACGGGCCGAGCGCGTCGACGACCACGGCCGGCTTTTGCGCGATGACCTGCGCGATCGCATCCGGGCGGGACATGTTGACAACCAGGAACCGGGCGCGATCCGCGCCCACCACGCGCACGGCCCGGCCGGCAGAAACCGCATTGCGGCCGGCGATGACGACGTCGATGTCTCCGTGCCGCGCGAGATTGGCTGCGATTCGTCTGCCGAATACGCCGTATCCGCCAAGCACCAGTGCGACGGGCCGCGCCACGTTGTCAGTCTACGCAATCGGCTTGCCAATGCGCTCCTACGGAGAGCCGGTGTCCGTCCGATTGACGCCCGGCGCTCTACGGTATCTGCTTGTATTTCCCGCAACGGATCGGCCTGCGCGCGGTCAAAACCGTCACAGGGAGTCCCTTAATGCTGGAGTTGATCATGGCGCTTTCCTTGACGTCCCCTGTGTTTACGCACAACGGCTCGATCCCGAAGATCTACACCTGCCAGGGCAAGGACATCTCGCCCTCGCTCAGCTGGAGCGGGGTGCCCGACGGCACCAAGAGCGTCGCGCTCGTCATCGAGGATCCCGACGCGCCGGACCCGGCCGCGCCGAAGCGCACGTGGGTGCACTGGGTCGTCTACAACATCCCACCGGAAACGACGGAGCTCAGGGAGGCCGTCGAAGGGCCCAAGCTCCCGAGCGGCACGCGCGAAGGCAAGAACGACTGGGACCGCATCGGCTATGGCGGCCCTTGTCCGCCGATCGGCCGTCATCGTTACTTCCACAAGCTCTATGCGCTCAACACCGTGCTGCCGGACCTGCACCAGCCGACGAAAGCCGACCTGCTGAAGGCGATGGACGGCCACATCCTGGAAGAAGCCGAGCTGATCGGCACGTACCAGAAGAACTGAGCTTCACCGGCCCCGCGGCGGCGGCCGTCGGGGGAACGGCCGCCGCCGCCTCGACCAACGGAACCCGTGAATTGACGTCGTCCCGCCGACCGAGTTTCCGAAACCGGTCGCGAGGCCGGCGACGAGATCGATGCTGCCGATCTGGGTCGGCTGCGAAGGATTGCGAGATCCGGTACGTCGACAGTCGCCGCCCTGGCGTGGCCGGAATGATAGGGCCGCGATGTTGCCGGCTGATGACCGGCAGGCTGCGCGTTTATTTCTGGAGCAGCGCCGTCTCGACGAAGCCGCGCCGGCAGGCGTTGCACGGCGAGACGAACGAGTAGCCGCCCTCGCGCGCGTTACCGATCACGATCATGGCGGTGCCGGCCGGGTACTCTTCGAGGACTTGGCCCCTCTTGTTGGGCGCGTCGATCACCGAGGTGTCCTGCGTCAGCGTCATGATGCCGCCGGACGCGACGTCGACCGGGTGGTCCTTGAAATCGATCCAGGTGCGGACGTAAGCCTTGCCGTTCCACGCGTAGTGCGTGTACTCGCTGCAGGGCGACTTGCCGCCGCAGCCGCCGACGAGCTCCGCATACTTGCCTTCATCGGCCTTCAGCACCTGGATGCCCGGCCCGTCGTCGGCGTTGATGGCGCCGAGCTCGACCCAGGACTCGCCACGCTTCTTTTCGAGCAGGAAGGGGCAGCCGGTGCTGCCGCAGGCGAAGACGCCCGGCACACCTTCGCACTCGAAGTTGTTCACCAGGTCGACGAGCACCTCGGCGCTGGCGTCGCCGTCGACGTCGAGCGACCAGGCCTCCGAAGGCACGCGAGCCTTGAGCTTGCCGCCGCCCCCGGTGCACTGGGCGTTCAGGTAATCGAGCGAAAGCAGGGCGAAGGACGGGCAGCGCGTGGCCTGCGCCTCGTCGTCGCCCAGGCAGGCCTCGAAGTCGAGGCGCTTGGTGATGGTCGCGGCTACGCCCTGCGCCGCCTTGTCGACCTCCGCCACCATGCTCTTGTTGACACGGGTGACGTCGGCTTTGTCGCCGCCGCCGCAAGCGGCCAGGACGACCATTGACGCCAGAAGCGCGATCAGAATGCGCATGCCCGCCTCCACGCCGGCCCGAATTCGGCGGCGCCTTGCGCGAGGTTAACCGGGGCGTCCGCCCCGGGTCAAAACGCTAAATGCCGGAATTGAGACGGAATGCCGTCAGGCGGCGTCCGAGCGCGGCATCGACGGCTCGAGGGCGA
>Ga0075434_100006665_pt1 | contig 10602 bp, 8 predicted proteins | sample RhiMethybrSRZTD3_FD_75298 | JGI IMG/M metagenome (GOLD analysis project Ga0075434, IMG submission 75298) | Populus rhizosphere microbial communities from Tennessee, USA - Rhizosphere MetaG P. TD hybrid SRZTD3 | ecosystem: Host-associated > Plants > Roots > Rhizosphere > Soil | place: USA...
CGATCTCTTCAGCCAGACGACGATCTCGGACTACGTCTTCGACAAAGACAAGATCTTCGCGTACCTGAATCTCGACGACAACGAGCTCTTCATCTATCAGCGCTTGTTCGAGCTGCTCGCGCGCGACGTGCCGCCGCCCGATCTCGTCGTCTATCTGCAGGCGCCGACCGACGTCCTGCTGCGGCGCGTGCACACCAAGCGCCGGGATCCCGACGCGGTCGCGCTGCAGCCCGACGACGGCTACCTGAAGGAGCTGAACGAGGCGTACCATCACTTCTTCTTCCACTACACGGCGACGCCGCTGCTCGTCGTCGAGACGTCGCAGTTCGATTCCGACGCGAGCGACGAAGCGCTCGACGATCTCGTGAAGCAGATTCGCGCGATGGGTCCGGGCACGCGGTATTACGTCCCACGTACGCGCTAGTCGCGCATCGCTCATCGAGTTCCATCACGAGTCGATCCTGCGGCACTCGGGCGAGGCGCGCGGCGTCGTCTCGACCTACCGCTCGCTCACCAACACGCAGCAGAACCAGCTCATCACGTTCCTGAAGTCGCTCTGAGCGCAGGGGGATCGGGGGTTGGGGACCGATCCCCGACCCCGGTCCCCTCGCTCTGCTAAGCTGTCGTCGAATGGCCTGGTTCAAGAAGACCAAGAAGCCGATCGCCACGCCCGCGAAGGAGAAGCCGAGCCGCGTCCCCGAAGGCCTCTGGGTGAAATGCCCCGGCTGCCAGCAGGCCATCTACAACAAGGACCTCGCCGCCAACCTGAGCGTGTGCCCGAAGTGCAGCCACCACTTCCGCATCGGCGCCGCCGACCGGCTGCGCATGCTGTTCGACGGCGAGTGGGTGGAGCACGACAAGGATCTGGTCTCCACCGATCCGCTGCGCTTCACCGACACCAAGCCGTACACCGCGCGGCTGAAGGCGGGCATCGAGAGCACCGGCCTGAAGGACGCGATCATCTCGGCCACCGGCACAATCGACGGCATGCGCGCGATCGTGGCGTCGATGGAGTACGGCTTCATCGGCGGCAGCATGGGCGTCGTGGTCGGCGAGAAGATCACGCGGGCGATCGAGCGCGCGATCGACGAGCGGCTGCCGATCGTGATCGTCTGCTGCTCCGGCGGCGCGCGGATGATGGAAGGCGCGCGATCGCTGATGCAGATGGCGAAGATTTCCGGCGCGCTCGCGCGGCTCGATCGCGCGCGGCTGCCCTACATCGCGCTCCTGACCGATCCGACGACCGGCGGCGTCACGGCGAGCTTCGCGATGCTCGGCGACATGAACATCGCCGAGCCGAAGGCGCAGATCGGCTTCGCGGGGCCGCGCGTCATCGAGCAGACGATCCGCCAGAAGCTGCCCGAAGGTTTTCAGCGCAGCGAGTTCCTCCTCGAGAAAGGCATGCTCGATCTCGTCGTCGATCGCCGCGAGCTGAAGCAGGTGATCGCGAACGCGCTGCGGTTCATGGGCGCGGTGAAGGCGGAGGCGCCGGTCGCCGTCGAGGAAGCGGTCGCCTCCGAGCCGGCGCCGCAGGCGTAGGCGGCGCCGCATGTGACGCTCGTCGGGATGGATCCGCTCGCCTACCTCTTCTCGCTCGAGCAGTTCGGGATCAAGTTCGGCCTCGAGAACATCTCGGCGATCGTCGCCGCGCTCGGCCATCCGGAGCGCGCGTTCCAGTCGGTGCACATCGCCGGCACCAACGGCAAGGGATCGGTGACGGCGATGGTCGACGCGGCGCTGCGCGCCGCCGGGCACCGCAGCGCGCGCTACACGTCGCCGCACCTGGTCGATCTCAGCGAGCGCTTCGCGATCGACGGTCGCGCGGTCGACGAGGCGTCGCTCGTGGCCGCCGTCGATCGCGTGCGGCGCACGGTCGACGCGCTGCGCGCCGACGGCACGCTCGACGTGCAGCCGACGTTCTTCGAGGTGACGACGGCGGCGGCGTTCGAGCTGTTTCGCGACGCGCAGGTCGAGACCGCGGTGCTCGAGGTCGGCCTCGGCGGACGCCTCGACGCGACCAACGTCGTGTCGCCGATCGCGACGGCCATCACGTCGATCGCGTTCGATCATCAACTGCACCTCGGCCACTCGCTCGCCGCGATCGCGCGCGAGAAGGCCGGCATCGTGAAACCGGGCGTGCCACTCGTCGTCGGACCGCTGGAGCCCGAGGCTGAAGGTGCGATTGCGGCGATTGCCGCCGCGCGCGGCGCGCCGCTCGTTCACGCCTCGCCTGCGGACGCCGACGGGTTCGCCGTCGGCCTGCCGGGCATCCACCAGCGCGCGAACGCCGGCGTCGCCGTCCGGCTGCTGCGGCTGCTCGACGCGCGCGGCGTGGCCGTGCCGCACGACGCGATCGCGGCCGGTCTGGCCGAGCCCCGCTGGCCCGGGCGCCTCGAAACGCGCCGCTTTCCCGGCGGCCGTGAGCTGCTCCTCGATGCGGCGCACAATCCGGCCGGCGCCGCTGCGCTCGCGTCTTACCTCCAGGCGGAGCCTCCCGGACGGCGTCCGCTCGTCTTCGCCGCGATGAAGGACAAATCGGCGCGGGAGATGTTCGGGGTGCTGCTGCCGGCCGTCGATCGGCTGATCGTCACGCGCGCGTCGACGAGGCGATCGGCGGATCCGGACGCGCTGGCCGCGATCGCGCGCGAGGTCGCACCGTCGATGGCGATCGAGGTCGCGCCGGTCGTCGAAGACGCGCTCGATCGCGCGTGGCGCGCATCGCCGCGCATCGTCGTCGCGGGATCGATTTTTCTGCTCGGAGACGTGCTCAAGCTGATCAGCCGCGTCGGCGCGGCGGGCGCGCCGGCCGGCTCCGAGCGGACGTGATACCCTTCGAAAATTGCGTCTCCTCGCGCTGTTTCTGATCTCCGCCGCGTGCGCGACGGCTGCCGTCGCGCAGCCGGTGACGACGGTGTCGCCGCCGCCCGCGGCCGCGCAGCCGCCGCCGGGCGCCCCCGCGCCGCAGAAGCCGGCCACCGACACGACGATCAGCGATCGGCGTGAAGGGTCGAACGATCAGAAGGACTGGCACTTCATCGGCCACGTCGAGATGGAGCGCGGCGGCGACACGAAGATCTACGCCGACGACGTGCGGCTCTACACGGGCGAGGATCGGGCGATCGCCACCGGCAACGTCGTCTTCGCGCAGGGAAACAACCGCATCACCGCCGAGCGCGCCGAGTTCAACACCGAGACGCGGCTCGGCACCTTCTACAACGCGTGGGGCCTTGCGACGGTGAAGGCGCCGCCGCAGGCTCCGCGGCCCGGCACGATCGCGGCGCCGCCGGCCACGCAGGAGAACGTCGTGTACTTCTTCGGAGAGAAGATCGAGAAGATCGGCCCGAAGAAGTACAGGATCACGAACGGCGGCTTCTCGACCTGCGTGCAGCCGACACCGCGTTGGGATCTGCACGCCGGGACGGTGCTCCTCAACGTCGATCACTACACGCTGCTCACCAACGCCGTCATGACCGTGAAGGGCGTGCCGATGCTCTATCTGCCGATCCTCTACTACCCGACCAAGCGCGAGGATCGCGCTACCGGATTCCTCATTCCGACGTATGGGACGTCGTCGCTGCGCGGCCAGTCGATCCACGACGCGTTCTTCTGGGCGATCGATCGCAGCCAGGACGCGACGATCATGCACGACTGGTACTCGAAGACGGGCCAGGGCGTCGGCAGCGAGTACCGCTACAACTTCGGACCCGGCGCCAACGGCAATCTGTTCGCGTCGCTGCTCGACGAGCACGCCGTCACCTACGTGCTCGACGACGGCACGCAGACGTCGACGAGCGCGAGCCGCAGCTACGACATCCGCGGCAGCGCGAACCAGCTGCTGCCGGGCAACCTGCGCGCCGGCGCGACGGTGAGCTATTTCTCGAGCATCGTGTCGTCGCAGACCTTCAACACGAACATCTTCGATGCGTCGCGCAACAGCCGCTCGATCCGCGGCAACGTCGCCGGCGCCTGGCGCGGCTACACGCTGAACGGCACGCTCGACTACTCCGAGTACTTCTACGACGCGACCAATTCCGCCGTCAACGGCAGCTGGCCGCGCATCGCGTTCGCGCGCAGCGAGCGGCCGATCGGCGAGTCGCCCGTGTATGTGTCGCTGAACGGCGAGGTGGCGCGGCTGCTCGCGGAGTCGAAGACGTCCTCGACCGATCCGAACACCGGCATCACCACCTCGGACGATATCGACAGGGGGCTCGGCCGCATCGATATCTCACCGCTGATCCGCTACCCGTTCAAGAAGTGGCAGTGGTTCACGATCAACAACACCGCGGTGTGGCATCAGACGTACTACTCGCGAAGCTACGCGCTCGACGCGGACGGGAATTCGACGAACACCGTCGTCGACGTTCCGCTGAACCGGCCCGTGTTCACCTATCAAGCGCAGATCGTCGGGCCCGTGTTCAACCGCGTATGGGACACGCCGGGCAACGGCTACGCCGAGAAGTTCAAGCACACGATCGAACCGGTCCTCTCGATCGACTGGACCTCAGACGTGCCCGAATTTCAACGCGTCGTCCGCTTCGACGGCGTCGACTTCTTCGCGAGCGGCGTGCGCTATACCTACGGCGTCAACAACCGCTTCTACGCGAAGCGGAAGCTGACGCCGGGCCAGCCGGCGCTCGCGCGCGACATCCTCGACGTCGAGATCTCCCAGAGCTATTACAGCAACCAGGTGCAATCGCTCGTCGATCGGCAGTATCAGACGACGCTGCTGAGCGGCAATCAGCCGAGCAACTTCTCGCCGATCTCGCTGCGCGTGCGATCGGCGCCGACCAACACCGTCAACGCGACGGTGAGCGCGGAGTTCGACAGCCGCTACCACAAGCTGCGCACGATCTCGGCGCAGGGCGGCTACTCCACGTCGATCGTCCAGGCGAGCCTCAGCTGGAGCAAGCGCGCGTTCATCGCGGAGCTCTCCGATTTCAACAACCCGGCGTTTCTCGATCAGTCGGTGAACGGATCGACGAACGTGCGGACGCGCGACAACCAGTACGGCGGGCAGTACAGCTTCACCTACGACGTGCTGCGCGGCGGCTTCACGCAGCAGCAGATCCAGGGCTACTACAACGCGCAGTGCTGCGGCATCGCGCTCCAGTACCAGACGTTCAACTGGGGCATCAACTCCTTCTCGCCGATTCCGGCGGACCATCGCTTCTTCCTGTCGTTCACGCTCGCGGGGCTCGGCAACTTCTCGCCGATGAACGGCGCGCTCGGCGGGGTGCCGCGCTGAAGCGCGCGTGAGCGGGATCCTCGTGACCGGCGCCGCCGGCTTTGCCGGCGGCCATCTCGTCGATCTGCTCGCCGGCTCCGGCCGCGGCATCGTCGCGTGGCACCGGCCCGGCGGCCACGCGCCGCGACCGGTGCCGCGCACGCGATGGGAGGCGGTCGATCTCCTCGATCGCGCGCAGGTCGACGACGCGATCGCGCGCGCGCGGCCGGAGGCGGTGTATCACTGCGCCGGCGCCGCGCACGTCGGCCGCGCGTGGGATTCGACCGAATCGACCTTCGCGGTGAACGTGCGGGGGACGCACCATCTGCTCGACGCGCTGGAGCGCGCCGGCGTGGACGCGCGCGTCCTCGTCCTCAGCTCGGCGCTCGTCTACGCGAGCGCCGACGCCGCGCTCGCCGAGACGCACGAGCTCGCGCCCAACAATCCGTACGGCCTGAGCAAGCTCGCGCTGGAACTGCTCGCGGGAAGGATCGACGGCTCGCTCGCGGTGACGATCGCGCGGCCCTTCAACCACGTGGGGCCGCGGCAGGATCCGCATTTCGCGTTGTCCGGCTTCGCGCGCCGGATTGCCGACATCGAGCGGGGCCGGTGGGCGCCGGAGATCTCGGTCGGCAACCTCGACGCGCGCCGCGACATCACCGACGTGCGCGACACGGTGCGCGCCTACAGGTCGATCCTCGAGCGCGGTGAGCCGGGCCGGCCGTACAACGTCTGCTCGGGCCGCGCGCTCTCGATCCGCGAGCTGCTCGAGATGCTGCTCGCGCGCGCCCGGGTGCCGATCGCCATCCGGACCGATCCGGCGCGCCTGCGGCCGAACGACACGCCGCTTCTCCTCGGCGATCCGGCGCGGCTGCGCACCGAGCTCGGATGGTCGGCGACGATCCCCCTCGAGCAGACGCTGGACGATCTACTGGAATACTGGCGCTCGGAGAATTAAGAATTAGAGGCTGAAGCCCTCGCGCTACGTTGATTGGAATCATGCGGGTGCTGATCACCGGCGGCACGGGATACCTCGGGCGCGCCGTCGTGCGCGCGATGCACGCGCGCGGGCACGACGTGGTCGTCTTCGCGCGCAGCGCGTCGGCCAGCGGGCTGCCGGGTACGCTCGTGGACGGCGACGTGCGCGACAAGCGATCGCTGGATCTCGCCGCCGACGGCTGTGACGCGCTCTGCCACTCCGCGGCGCTCGTCAGCATCTGGCGCCGCCGCGCCGCCGACTTCGACGACGTCAACGTCGGCGGCCTGCGCAACGCGCTCGACGCCGCCGGGGCGCGCAGGATTCCGCGCGTGCTCTACACGTCGTCGTTCGTCGCGCTGCCGCCGCGCGATCGTCGCGAGCCGATTGCCGCGAACGACTACCAGCGCACGAAACTGGCCGCCGATCGCCTCGCCGACACGGCGGTGGAGGCCGGCGCGCCGCTCGTCCGCGTCTATCCCGGCGTCGTCTACGGCCCGGGATCGTTCACTGAGGGCAATCTCGTCGGACGCCTGGTGGCCGATCACTTGAGGCGCCGCTTGCCCGGGCTCATCGGACCCGAGAACCCGTGGTCGTTCGCCTACGTGGACGACGTCGCGGCGGGACACGTCGCGGCGCTCGAGCGCGGACGCATCGGCGCGCGCTACGCGCTCGGCGGCGAGAACGCGCCGCAGCGCCGCGTCTTCGAGATCGTCCAGACGCTCACCGGGCGCAGGCCGCCGCCGCGCATCCCGTTTCCGGTGGCGATGGCGCTCGGCGCCGCCGAAGAGATGCGCGTCTCGATCTTCGGCGGGACGCCGCTCGTGACGCGCGGCGCGGTGGAAATCTTCCGCCACGACTGGTCGCTCGACAGCACCGAGGCCGCCCGCGATCTCGCCTACACGATGACGCCGCTCGCCGCCGGCGTCGCGGCGACACTTGCGTCCATCTCCGATGCACGCTGAGCGCGCGCGGCAGTGGGTCCACATCGGATCCGGATCGTTCGCGCTGCTGCTTCGCGTGCTCACGTGGTGGCAGGCTGCAGCGCTCGCCGCGTTCGCGCTTGCCTTCAACATCGTCGCGCTGCCGCGCATCGGCGGACGGCGACTGTATCGACCGGCCGACGAAGCCCGCGGCTTTCCGCTCGGCATCGTGCTCTACCCGCTCGCGGTCCTGCTCCTCATCCTGATCTTTCCGTCCCGGCTCGACATCGTCGCCGCCGCGTGGGGAATCCTCGCGCTCGGCGACGGCGCCGCGACGCTCGCCGGGCGAGCTGCGACCGCGACGGGGGCGAAGGCCGCAAAGCGCGCGTTACCGTGGCACCCCGACAAGACGGTGATCGGGACCACCGCGTTCATCGTCTTCGGCGGGCTCGCCGGCGTCGCGCTCGCGTGGTGGGTGCGGCCGCACGTCGTGCCGCTGCCGCCGATGGCGTTCACGATCGCCGCGCCGCTCGTTGCGGCAGTCGCAGCGGCGTTCGTCGAGACGATTCCCGTTCGCCTCGACGACAACGTGTCGGTGCCGGCCGCTGCCGCTCTCGTGCTGTGGCTCGCCAGCCTGATGGACGCCGGTTCGTGGGAAGCGGCGCGGCCGGGCGTCGCCGCCGCGCTTCCGTGGGCGATCGCCGTGAACGCGGCGACGGCGTGGGCCGGATATCGCGCGAAGACGGTCTCGATGTCCGGCGCGATCGGCGGCGCGATCGTCGGGATCGTGATCTACGCGGGCAGCGGGCTCGGCGGCTGGATCCTGCTGTTCGCGGCGTTCCTGGCGGCGGCGGTCACCTCGCGCCTCGGCCTGCAGCGCAAGACGCTGCTCGGGATCGCCGAAGCGCGCGGCGGACGCCGCCCCGCGGGCAACGCGATCGCCAACTGCGGCGTCGCTGCGCTCGCCGCGATCGCCGCCGTCACGACCCCGCACGCGCATGTTGCGCTCGTCGCGCTGGTCGCGGCGCTCGCCGCCGGCGGCAGCGATACCGTCGCGAGCGAGATCGGCAAGGCGTGGGGCACGTCGACCTACCTCGTGACGACGTTCGGCCGCGTCAAGCCGGGGACGCCTGGCGCGATGTCCGTCGAGGGGACGGCGGCCGGTCTCGTCGCGGCCGCAGCACTCGCGGCGCTCGGCGTCGCGCTCGGGCTCGCGCCCGGATCGGCGATCGTGCCGGTCGTCGCCGGCGCGACCTCCGGCGCGCTGGTCGAGAGCGCGCTCGCCGCGACGTTCGAAGGAGCGGTTATCCTGAACAATGACATGCTGAACTTCATCAACACCGCGGTCGCGGCGGCCATCGCGATCCTCGTCGCCGCGTGACGACCGCGGCCGGATTCGGCGTTCGCGACCGACGCGCCGCGTGGCGCGCGTACGTCGATCTCGCGCGTCCGTTCACGCTCGTCGCGCCGGCCCTCGGATTCATGTCCGGCGCGTTGACGGCGGTGGGCGCCGCGCCGCGCGAATCGTGGGCGCCTTCTCTTCTTGCGGCGCCGCTCATCGGGTCGGCGATGGCGGCGCTCCTCAACGCCGGCAACAACGCGCTCAACCAGATCTACGACCTCGAGATCGATCGCATCAACAAGCCGAAGCGGCCGCTGCCGAGCGGACGGCTGTCGGTCGCGCAGGTCTGGTGGTTCACGAACATCGCGTACGCGGTGTCGCTCGTGCTCGCGTGGCTCGTCGCGCCCGCGGGCAGACACGAATGCTTCTGGCTCGTCGCCGTCGCCGTCGTCTGCACCTACATCTATTCGGTGCCGCCGCTGCGGACGAAGCGGCTCGGGATCTGGGCGAACGTCACCATTGCGATTCCGCGCGGCGTGCTGCTGAAGGTCGCCGGCTGGTCGTCGGTGAAGACGATCCTCGGCGTCGAGCCGTGGTACATCGGCGCCATCTTCGGCCTGTTCCTGCTCGGCGCGACGACCACGAAGGACTTCGCGGACATGGACGGCGATCGCCGCGGCGGGTGCCGCACGCTGCCGATTCAGTACGGCGTGCGGCGCGCGGCGTGGATGATCTCGCCGTCGTTCGTGATCCCGTTCCTGATGATCAACGCCGGCGCAGCCGCGCACGTGCTCACCGGCACCTTCGTGCTGCTCCAGATCCTCGGCGCGGTGATGACGGCCTACGGCGTCTACGTGCTCTATCTGATGCTGCGGCGGCCGGAGGATCTCGCCGTGGAGGAGAACCACGTGTCGTGGGCGCACATGTACCGCATGATGTTCGTGGCGCAAATCGGCTTCGCGCTCGCGTATCTCCTGTAAGTGCGCTATCGTAGTGCCGACTTGTGGAGGCACGCCCGATGGTCCGTACGACGATGAAACGGCTGCTCGTCGCGCTCCTGGCCGCACTGCTGACGGCGTCGGCCGCCGAGGCGGCGACGAAGAAAGTGCGTCCGCGCGCCAAACACTCCTCGCGCGTCTCGTCGGGCGCCGTCGCCGGCGGCGCCGCGGCCCCTGCGGCGAAGAGCACGACGAAGAAGAAGGCCGCCGCCTCCAAGGCGAGCGGGACGAAGGCCAGCGCAACGAAGAAAAGCGCGACCAAGTCGCCCGCGAAGAAGCAGGCCTCGAAATCCACCGCCGCGAAGCGCCGCCCGGCGACGAAGCCCAGATAGCGCGGCCCGCCGCCGCGCTTGACATCGCCCTGGCCTCGCCACATGATCGGCTGGCGAAGCAAAGGCGAATGTCGTGGCGGCCTCGTATCCACTCCTCTTTGATCTCGGCGCGCGCAAACCCACCACGCGCGACGTCGCGAACGTCGTCCGCGAAGGCGGCACGGCGGCGCTGACCGAAGCGGAGCGCCGCGCCGATCGCGCGCGTTATCAGGAAATCACCTGCCGCTCGGCGCTCAATCACGTCAAGGGGATGCCGTTCGAGTGGACCCTCAACCCGTACCGCGGCTGCACGCACGGCTGTCACTACTGCTACGCCCGCCGGTACCACGTCCAGTTCGAGATGAACGCCGACGACGAGTTCGCGTCGGTGATTCTCGTGAAGAACAATTTCGTCGAGGTCCTCGACCGCGAGCTCTCACGGAAGTCGTGGAAGGGCGAGTACGTGGCCGTCGGCACCGCAACCGATTGCTACCAGCCGATTGAAGGCCACTACAAGCTGACGCGCCGCTCGATCGAGGTGTTGCTGAAACACCACAACCCGATGGGCGTCGTGACGAAGGGGCCGATGGTCGTGCGCGACAAAGATCTGCTTCGGGCGCTCTCGGAGCTGACGACGTGCACGGTGTACATGAGCGTGCCGACGGTGGACGAGCACGCCTGGGAGCTGCTCGAGCCGGGGACGGCGCACCCGCTGCAGCGGCTGCGCGCGGTGCGCGAGCTCGTGGACGCCGGCGTCTACGCGGGCGTGCTCATGAACCCGATCGTGCCGGGCTTCTCGTCGTCGCGCGCGAAGCTGGAGCGAACCGT
>Ga0075434_100006666_pt1 | contig 10600 bp, 8 predicted proteins | sample RhiMethybrSRZTD3_FD_75298 | JGI IMG/M metagenome (GOLD analysis project Ga0075434, IMG submission 75298) | Populus rhizosphere microbial communities from Tennessee, USA - Rhizosphere MetaG P. TD hybrid SRZTD3 | ecosystem: Host-associated > Plants > Roots > Rhizosphere > Soil | place: USA...
CCGCGCGACCGCCTGATCTGGGACGTCGGCCACCAGGCCTATCCGCACAAGATTCTAACGGGCCGCAGGGACCGCATTCGCACGCTGCGCACCGGCGGAGGCCTCTCGGGCTTCACCAAGCGGTCCGAGAGCGACTATGACCCCTTCGGCGCCGCCCACTCCTCTACTTCGATTTCAGCAGCGCTCGGCATGGCGGTGGCGCGCGATCTGTCCGGCGGCAAAAACAACGTCATTGCCGTGATTGGCGACGGCGCGATGTCCGCCGGCATGGCCTATGAGGCCATGAACAATGCGGGCGCGATGAACTCCCGCCTGATCGTCATCCTCAACGACAACGATATGTCGATCGCTCCGCCGGTAGGTGCGATGTCAGCCTATCTCTCACGGCTTTATTCCGGCAAGACCTACCGCACGCTCCGCGAAGCGGCGAAGCAGCTCGGCAAGCATCTGCCCAAGGCGATCGCCAACCGCGCCAACCGCGCCGAAGAATATTCCCGCGGCTTCATGATGGACGGCGGCACGATGTTCGAAGAGCTCGGGTTCTATTATGTCGGCCCGATCGACGGCCATAACCTCGACCACCTGCTTCCGGTATTGAGAAACGTTCGCGACATGGAGACGGGGCCGATCCTGGTTCATGTCGTGACTCAGAAGGGCAAGGGCTACGCGCCGGCGGAAAAATCCGCCGACAAATATCACGCCGTGGTCAAGTTCGATGTCGCAACCGGCGCGCAGGCAAAGGCCAAGCCGAATGCGCCGGCCTATCAGAACGTTTTCGGCCAGTCGCTCGTCAAGGAAGCGCAAAAGGACGAAAGGGTCGTCGGCATCACGGCGGCGATGCCGTCGGGAACCGGCATCGACATTTTCGCCAAGGCTTTCCCAAATCGCGCCTTCGACGTCGGAATCGCCGAGCAGCACGCGGTAACCTTCGCCGCCGGCCTTGCCACCGAGGGCTTCAAGCCGTTCTGCGCCATCTACTCGACCTTCCTGCAGCGCGGTTATGACCAGGTCGTACATGACGTCGCAATCCAGAGCCTGCCTGTGCGTTTCGCGATCGACCGTGCTGGCCTGGTCGGCGCGGACGGCGCAACCCATGCCGGCTCCTTCGACAACGCCTATCTCGGTTGCCTGCCCAATTTCGTGATCATGGCAGCCGCCGACGAGGCCGAGCTGGTGCACATGGTCGCGACCCAGGTCACGATCAACGATCGTCCGAGCGCGGTGCGCTATCCGCGCGGCGAAGGACGAGGGGTCGAACTCCCAGAAGTCGGCGTGCCACTGCCGATCGGAAAAGGGCGTGTCGTTCGCCAGGGCAACAAGATCGCACTGTTCTCGTTCGGCACCCGCCTTGCCGAATGCGAGAAGGCGGCGGAGGAACTCGCTGCCCACGGGCTGTCGACCACCATTGCCGACGCCCGCTTCATGAAGCCGCTGGACGTCGATCTGCTACTTAAGCTCGCGCGCGACCACGAGATTCTGATAACGATCGAAGAAGGCTCTGTCGGCGGGTTCGGGTCGCATGTCATGCAGTCGCTCGCCGAGCACGGCATGCTCGATAGCGGCATGGTGAAGGTGCGCTCGATGGTGCTTCCGGACGCGTTCCTCGACCACGATTCGCCGAACGCCATGTATGGGCGCGCGGGTCTCGACGCCAAAGGCATCGTCGCGAAGGTGTTCGAAACGCTCGGCAAGGACTTCAAGACCGAAGCGGTGCGGCTTGCCTGACCCTGCAGGCCTTGCGTCTCCGTGAAGACCTTTCGGGCAGGTGCTGACGTATTCCTGCCTGATGACGTTTCGATTGACCGGCGCAAGGCGAAGATTTGCGCCGGCGCGGCCGATCCCCACCCTTGAAGCTTGCGTTCGCGCAGCCGCCAGGCGGCCTTGGGCCGCGGGAGTTTCATCGATGTCTGCTGGCGGCAAGCGCGTTGATGTGCTCCTGGTGGAGCGCGGCCTGTTCGAGAGCCGGGCGCGGGCGCGAGCGGCGATCGAAGCCGGCCTCGTCACCGCCAACGACCGGCACGTGTCAAAACCCTCGGAAGTTTTTCCCGCCGACGCTGTGCTCCAGGCGCAGCCGGCACACCCCTACGTCTCCCGTGGCGGGGTCAAGCTCGCCGGCGCGCTGGAGCATTATCCGATCGACATCGAGGGCCATGTCTGTCTTGACGTCGGCGCCTCGACCGGCGGCTTCACCGAGGTTCTGCTCGCCAACGGCGCAAGCCTCGTATTTGCGATAGATGTCGGGCGCGATCAGCTGCATCCTTCGCTGCGCGGCCATCCGAACATCGTGTCAATGGAGCGGACCGATATCCGGAAGCTAGACGGTAAGCGCCTTCCCGCGCGCCCCGATATCGTCGTCATCGATGTCAGCTTCATTTCGCTGAAAGCAGTGCTGCCGATTGCGTTGTCGCTTGCTGCTGCACCCATGCGCTTGCTCGCACTGATCAAGCCGCAATTCGAGGCCCAGGGCAAGCATGGCAAGGACGGTGTCATCCGCGACGCCGCTGTCCACGCCAAGGTCTGCGATGACATCGCGTTGTTCGCCGCGCAGCTCGGATGCGAGGATATCAAGGTCTTCCCATCTTCGATCGCCGGCGGCGACGGCAACGCCGAATTTTTTATCGGCGCGCGCCGTGGTTGAACGGATACAGATCGATCATGTCGGCCATCGCGGCGATGGCCTTGCCTTTACGGCCGGCGCACAGGCGATCTATGTGCCCTACACGCTGGGCGGCGAGATCGTCGAGGTCGCCGAGGTGCACGGCCATCCCGACCGCAGGCAGTTGCTCAGAGTCGAAAAACCCAGTCCGGAGCGGATCGAACCCTTCTGCCCGCATTTTGGCCTCTGCGGCGGCTGCGCGATCCAGCACTGGAGAGCTGATTCCTATCGCGCCTGGAAACGCGACATCGTCGTCGAGACGCTGAAGCAGGCAAGGCTCGATTGCGGGGTGGCTCCGCTCGTCGATGCTCATGGCCTCGGCCGCCGCCGGATCACCCTGCACGCGCGCATGCGTACCCACGACGTGCTCATGGTCGGATTCGCGGCGGCCCAGTCGCATGACATCGTTCCGGTCGATCGCTGTCCAATTCTCGATCCAGCGCTGTCCGGTGCGCTTGATGCCGCGTGGGACCTGGCCGAGCCGATGCTGCCTCTGGTCAGGAGCGGCAAACCGCTTGATATCCAGATGACGGCGACAAAAAACGGACTCGATGTGGATGTGCGCGGCTCTGGTCCGCTGGGCCCGGCTGTGATCGCGTCGCTGTCAGGGGTCGCGGAGCGGTATCGGCTGGCGCGGCTGACCCGGCACGGCGAATTGGTGCTGCTGCGCAATCCGCCAGTCGTGACGGTCGGCGACGCAGAGGTGACGCTGCCGCCCGGTTCGTTCTTGCAAGCGACGAGCGCGGGTGAAGAGGCGTTGGCGGCAGCGGTCGCCGAGCGCTGCGGCAATGCAAGGCACATCGCCGATCTCTTTTGCGGAGTCGGGCCATTTGCGCTTCGGCTTGCGACAAAGGCTCGTGTGTCCGCCTTCGACAGCAACGCGAATGCTATCGCAGCCTTGCAAAAGGCCGCTATGGCAACGCGAGGGCTGAAGCCCGTGAGAGCCGAGACGCGTGATCTGTTTCGTCGGCCGCTGATGGCGGCGGAACTACGCGACTATGATGCCGTCGTCTTCGATCCGCCCCGCCAAGGCGCGCAGTCACAGGCACAGCAATTTGCAGGAAGCAAAGTGCCGGTCGTGGTTGCGGTGTCATGCAATGTCGCGACCTTTGCCCGCGACGCGCGGATTCTCGTGGATGGCGGCTATCGGATCGAGGAGGTCACGCCGATCGATCAGTTTCGACACACGCCGCATGTCGAGCTGGTGGCGCGGTTTTCGCGATGAAATCGGAGGCCATAATGGACGATGATCCGATTTTGCAGCGTATCGTCCCGACGCTTTCGCAGGTCAAGGGCGTCGCAGCGATCATGTTGGGCGGCTCCCGCGCGCGAGGCACAGACCACAAGGCATCCGACTACGACATCGGCCTTTATTTCTCGACGGAAGAGATGCTCGACACCGGCCAGCTGCTGGAAGCGGTCAGGACCCTGGTCGACGACCCGCTCAGAGCCAACGTGACGCCGGTCGGCGATTGGGGGCGATGGATCGTTGGCGGCGGCTGGCTTTCAGTCGACGGAAGAAAGGTCGATCTGCTCTATCGCAACATCGAAGCGGTCGCGACAGCGATTGAGGCATGCCGGGCCGGCGACATCAGCATGCACTACCAACCCGGACATCCGCACGGATTTTGTTCCGCGATCTGGATGGGCGAGGTTGCCCTCGGCTTGCCACTGCACGATCCCGCGAGACGCTTGGCAAGGCTCAAGGCGCGCAGCTCGCCCTACCCAGCAGCGCTGCGCCATGCGCTGATCCGCAAATTTCAATGGGAAATCCTGTTCAGCATCGAAAATGCCGAGATCGCCGTTTCTCGCCGCGAAGGGACGCATATCGCAGGCTGCACCTATCGAGCGCTGGCCTGCCTCGCTCAGGTGCTTTTCGCGCTTAACGAACGCTACCTGATCAACGAGAAGGGCGCGCTGCAGGAGGCGGCCATGCTGCCGCTAACGATCGCCGACCTGACAAAGCGGGTCGCAAATGTCTGGCGGCTGATCGGCGAGGAGAGTTTCTCTCCAGCGCCGTCGATCTTGCGCGGCCTCGAGCAGGAGTTGGCCGCAATGAGCCGCCTTCCCCGCACCAACGAGGCCTGACCCCAATTTAACGCTAGCTCTAGAAAAATCATGCCCAAACAAGCGGCTAAGCGACGAGCCTTCCATTCTGGCTTAGCTTGGCCGGAGGCATTCAAGCCTCCATGGTGCGGATGCGTGGCGCCGCACGCATTTTTGTCGTGACTGGTCAGTGCATTATGACAGAATTGCTACCCCGAAGTGTCAGGTCGATTACACCCGGAGTTTTCATGCGTTCGGAGTGGCGAGTGCGGTCAAATCCTCTTGTGTGGTGGTGGGGCTTTTTGACCCTCGTCAGCGGCGCGAACATCGCGTTCTGGTGCCTGCTGTACCGCGAGTTCCACGAGCATCAAAGCGGCAACCTGGGCAATTCCTCCGGCCTCGGGCTGATGCTCCTCCTCTCCGCGGGCTATGTTTTCGGATGCGCGTTCCGTTCGTTGCTCCCGCGCGCGGATGTACAGCGGATCTGCTTGTTCGACACATGGCTGTCGAGCGTTGTCGTCGGCCGATCGGTGGCAACGATCGCCGAGATATGCTTCGCAGCTCAGTGGGCGATCATGCTGCGTGAGCTTGGCGTGCTCGCGGGAGCGGATACTGCGGTAAACGCCTCACAGGCGATCTTGCCGTTGATCGTCGTGGCGGAGTGCTGCTCTTGGTACGCCGTGGTGACCAAGAACTATCTGGGCAATGCGGTCGAGAATTCGATATGGGCTGTCGCCTTCTTCGTAGTTGGCGTTGCCGTCAGCCGATTGCTGCCGGAGTTCAACGGTCCGGTTCGCCTGGCTCTCGTCATCGCGATCGTTGGAATTGCAGGCTATCTCGCCTTTCTCGTGATCATCGATGTACCGATGTATCTGTGCCGGTGGAGAGCGAACGTTGCCGAGGGCGGCAGGCTTCTGGGGCTTCTCGAGGGCCTCCACGACGCGAGCACACGATGGGTCGTGACGCACGATTTTTCCCATTGGAAGGACGAGATTGCCTGGATGTCGCTGTATTTCAGTACGGCTGTCTGGGCCAGTCTCGCGCTTTGCGTCGTCTATTCGCTCCAGCACGATCTTCCGCGCTATCGGCCCGAAGCGACGGTCGCAAGCTGGCTGTCGGAACCCGCGCAAAGAACCCTGGTGTCCCAATTCCTAGCGCATGATCAACGCGGCTTTGGTTTAGAAGTCCGCGTCATCAACTCGCGGCGGGCATGATGCCGATTTCGGAGCCGCCCGCTTCAACTATTCGACGACGTCGAGCTTGACGTTTGCTGTCCCCGATCGCGCCATGCCGAGCGCCTCTGCCGCTGAATGGGACACATCGACCACGCGTCCGGAAACAAACGGACCACGGTCATTGACCCGAACGGTGACGGAGTGACCGTTAGCCATGTTCGTCACGCGCAGCCGCGTGCCGAAGGGCAATGTGGGGTGAGCCGCGGTCAGTTCGCGCGGGTTGAACTTTTCGCCGCTCGCCGTCTCCGTATCTTCGCTGTAAAAACTGGCGACGCCGTGCGGGATAAAATGCTTCCTCGCAGCAGTTTTCTCGGAGCGGTAAGGATCGTGTTTCCGCGCGACCGACACCTGCTCCGTCGTCGCGAGCCTGTGGTCATGCAAGCGCGCTACCCGCGTGGTCGTGCCAAACGATGCGGATCTCTGGGTGACGACTGCGGACTGCGCGCAGGCGGCAAGCGAGGCCGCGGTCAGCGCGAGCGCAAGACATCGAATGGTTATCCGACCGTGATCGGCATAGCCCCAGCAGATGGAAGCCATCTTGAATCGCCCCCTTCCCAGCCCGGACTAAAATTCGTCAGGGAACACAGGCGGAAGCGTGGCGGGACCGAGGCGACGGCCATCGTCGTGCTAATTCAGCTTCAGTGTTGCGATCGGGTCACAGGCGCGCTCAGCGAACACATTCGTCGAGGTTCGAAAGCGCGATTACTTCGGTCGAATCGCAATCGCCTATCAGGCTTTTTGTTTGCGCATGGTCTCCGCGCAAACGCCTTGCGTTTGTCGCGAGGGAAAAACGGTGCCCACTTTTCCGAATCACGCGCTAGGTTGAGATCCCCCACAGCCGAAGCCAGGCTCGCCACATCTCATTTTGCAGCCGGGTAATTCGTCCGAGATCCGATGGGCGAATTTCGGAGAGCCTCTTGCCGTAGGCGGCTGTCATCGCTTCATCAGCCTTGGCAAAGAACGGTTGATCGATCAACTCGTGAAAGACGCCCATGGGATCATCCAGCTCATGCTTGAGCTGCTCCGCGAGCCTGCCTGGCTTCAAGATCTTGAAGAGCGAAAGGTACTCCTGGTTGCGCGCCGCTTTTAACGCGGCCTCGTCGACGGGATAGATCAATATCTTTCCCCTCACACCGTCGAAGAAACCCAGCTCCCAAGGCATCCATTTCGAAACCGGCGCTCGGCGCGTGGCGACATAGACCATAGCGTTGCAGCGGCGCATCCGGTCCTTGAGCGTGTTGGCGGTGGCGGCTGAAACCTTGGACCGGTCGAGTTGGCGGTCGTCATGTCGATCGCAGTAGACCCGAAACTTCGCCTCCAGCAGAATTAGTCGGGCTCTGTCGACCTCGTCTTTGTCGTCCGCCGCGTGCGAAAGGAAAACATCGTACTGAAACATTGCAGCCTCCGCCTCAAATTCATCCGGCAGCGGAGGGACATTCGCACGGCATCGCGCAGGAGCGGAAGTGAGGCAGCTCACAAACAAGCCCCTTGATCCCCGTTAGGTTTCGACCCGTACGGCGGTTCAGATCCGCTTCACTCCTGCCGTAGGTTCGCAGTGCGGCCTCCTGAACCAATGCCACACCAGATCAATAAGTTGCCGGTTTTCTCTGACCCCAAAGTCCGCAAATGAGGATACCGCAATATGACGCGAACTTCGGAATCGCGACGCTGGCAGCGCGCGGAAAAAAGCGCTGTTGGAGCCGCGTGCTCGATGTTACTTTCAGGTTGTATTGAAGATCATATCAACCAGGCGCAGCGAATGGCCCGCGCCCGGGCAATATTAGGCCGGCGTTTTTGAAAGATTTCCGTTCGGGAGCCGGCCGCTGGAGGTTGTAACATGGCCGATCGAACGTGTGCGTTCATAAGCTACGCCAATCAGGATTTCGTCATTGCCAATGAGATCAGGAAGCAGCTTACCCATCTCGCGCAACTGGGGATGGGCGGAAGCTTTCTGGATTGTTTCCTCGACACTGAAAGCATCGAACCGGGCCAACGATACGAACCGGTGATCAGATCGGCTTTGGCGAAGACCGATTGGCTGATTGTCATATTTACCGGCGATCAGAGCGTCTATTGCGGCTACGAAATCGGCATGTACAGCATCATGAAGCCGCACGACGACAAGCCGCTCCACGAGAAGCCCGTTGTCTGCCTCCACGATGTCGACCAAAAAAGGCTTCCCGCGGTGGTGGACGGCTACAGCACGACGCTGATCCGCCGGGACGCCCCCTATCTAACCGATGATCCCCTTCCTTCGGCGCCCGAAGTAAAGGCGTGGTGGCAAAGTCCGATTGGCAAGTTCCTCAGGACGATTTGCCAAAGCAAGGAGCTTTACACGCCCAACGACCGCACAAACGACCCAGGCCAATACCTGGTTGATATTGCCAAGGCGGCCAGCAAAATCGCGTATGCTTTCGAGGCCGCCCGCCAGGAAGACGAGGAATCGGAGACTCCGGTCCAGGCCGCGATGGAGCTCTCCGTGTTTCCGCCGTTCGACAGCGATGCACGTCGGATCCCGGAAAACTCCGCCCTTGTCGGATCGAGCCGCGCGTTCGAGATTCTCGGCATCAGTCCGCCCCTGTCGCTTGACGCGAACCAGGCGCCGCAGATCACCTGGGGACAGCTGCGACAGACTCTGTCGAGGCCCGAACGCGCCAATATTCCCTGGATCGACAAGCTGGAAACGAATATCCGCAGAGCTGCCGCGCTGAAGACACCTGAACCCGACGATGTCACGTTCCGCGGCCGCGACGGCCACATTTATCGCGCAATCCTCACACGGCACAAACTTTACAAGAACGGGAAACGCCGGTTCTACATTCTGCTCGTCGAGACCTTTGATCGGCGATTTGTCGGCGACCAGCAAACATCCATGCTTCTCACCGCGCTCACTCTGGCCTCGCGCTGGCGCTTCACCTTTTTCGAACGATGGCACGACACGGTCAAACAGTTCGACGCGGACCGCAGCGACAAGGAATTCCGCGAAGCGTGCAAGCAGCTCGAATACAACATGGAATGGATGGAAAATGAGGGCGTGGAGCTTGGAACCGACGACCCGGCCCTTTTGATCGATGCGTTCGGCTTCCAGAACAAGGCTCGGGTGGAAAGCTTCTATTCCGAGTTCTATGCGGCCAAGAAGAAGATGAAGAGCCAGTTCCCGCAGACTTTTGAAGAATTGAAACCAGAGATGCGCCCGCAGGTGCAGAAAGCAATCATTGATTTCCTCACCACGATCAAGCAGCAGAACGCTGAATTTCTAAAACTATGTATCGATAAATATGCCGAGAAGATACGCGCGCGCGACGTCTAATCGCCAGCTTGATCCCGCCCAATGAGACTGCAGAGTGGGCGCCTTGCGTTTGGCCGAGGGATGACAACGCGGAAAAACCAGTCTCCACTCTACCGGGACATGCGTTAGCGTCCCCAGCGGTCCTGCCAGATCTTTTCGCCGATCAGGCACGACACCCGCGGCTCCTTCTCCGCCACCGGCACGACCGGCCGCCGTGGCCCCCAGTCAGCGACCTCGAGCAGGAGTTTGGTGCGGATCGCATCCTTGAACTTTTCACGATCCTTGATGGGCACCACGAAGGCGCCGGGCCCTCCGATAACGCAATCCTCGTAGTACCAATCGAGGTTGTCGATATCCATCGTCGAATAGGACGGTTCCTTCACCATGATCGGCAGGCCGTTGATGATGATGCCCTTCGACAAGGCTTCATCACGCGCGCTTGCCACCGGGGCGCCGTTGTTGTTGGGGCCGTCGCCGGAAATGTCGATGACGCGGCGCATGCCGTGATAGGGATCCTCGTCGAACAGCGGCATCGCGAAATAGATCGCACCCGAGATCGAGGTGCGGGAGGCGCGTCGGATTGGCGTCTTCAGGATTTCATTCGAGACTGCATCCGCGGTTTCCGGCCCGTCGATGAGGCGCCATGGAATGATGATCTTCTGGTCGCTGGACGCCGCCCATTCGAAATAGGTGATTGAAATCTTCCCGTTCGGAAGACTTTTCAGCGCCTGCAGGAATTCCTTCGAAACGATCGCCTGAGCATAGCCCTCGCGCTGAATCGCAAGCTCGTCCATATCCATGGAATACGAGACGTCGACGGCCAGAACCAGCTCGAGATCGACCGTGCTCGCCGCATCCCTTTGTGCCAGGTGCTCGTCAAGTCGCAAGTTCGGACTTGATTTTGAATCCGGTGCGGCTATGGCAGCGGCATTGCCGGCAAGGAGCGCACCGGCAATCAATCCGGCCGCGACCGATATCAGCGAGCGCATCTTACTGCCCTCCAAGGCGATCGAATGATGGTGACACGCAAATGCGGCCATGCAAAGTGCGAACAACGCCTCTCCTTCACATTCAGGTTAGCCCCCGGTTGCCTCCATGTCGCGCAGCGCGTCGGCTGGAGCCTGCGTCGGATGGATCGAGTAGGTAAGCGACGTGGGATATTGCGCCGCCCGAGCGGTTGTCTTGCGTGCATTGAGGCAGCGCAAATCTACCGGTTCCGTCGGGGTCTCCGAGACTGTAATCTGGAGCTCAGAACCGCTGGGTTCGGTCGTAGAAGTTGGAGGTGAGGCTTGAAATGATCGACACGATCACCAAGCCCAAAACCAGGGTCAAAACCAAGACCAAGACCGAGCGGCCACGGCTGCACAAGGTCAT
>Ga0075434_100006667_pt1 | contig 10600 bp, 10 predicted proteins | sample RhiMethybrSRZTD3_FD_75298 | JGI IMG/M metagenome (GOLD analysis project Ga0075434, IMG submission 75298) | Populus rhizosphere microbial communities from Tennessee, USA - Rhizosphere MetaG P. TD hybrid SRZTD3 | ecosystem: Host-associated > Plants > Roots > Rhizosphere > Soil | place: USA...
GCTGCGGCATAGCTTGGCGAATTCTGCATCGTCTGTAACGATCATTCCACCTTCGCCGGTCGTCATCTGTTTGTTGGGGTAAAACGCAAAGCAGGACATGTCGCCGAGCGTACCCGCCTGCTTTCCACGATAAGTCGCCCCGATCGCTTCACACGAATCCTCGATAATCGCGAGGCCATACTCATCGGCGAGTTCCTGAATGGACTGCATGTCGCACGGCAGGCCAAAAACATGAACCGGCAAAATTGCTTTTACTTCTCTGCCGGTCTCACGATTGATCACGCGGCCCTGCTCGTCGCGCCCACAGCACTTTTTCAGAAAGTCGCGGATTCTGGCCGGCGAAATGTTGAGGGTCATCGGATCGATGTCCACGAATACGGGTACAGCATTTTCATAAAGCAGGCAGTTCGTCGAAGCCACGAAGCTGAACGACGTGGTAATCACTTCGTGGCCGGAACCGATTCCCGTGGCCCGAACGCACAAATGCAGAGCCGATGTGCCGCTGTTAACAGCCACGGCGAACTTTCGTCCGACGGTCGAAGCGAACTTCTCTTCAAATTTCGGCAAGACCGGGCCCAGGCTCAACTGCCCCGATCGCATCACTTCTTCCACATAGCGCAACTCGCATTCCCCCACGTCGGGCGCGGATAGCGGAACTTTCAGGCCTACCGCAGCGGTCATGGATGACCTCCGGGCTGCGTTTCGACAAAGATTGGCAGCGGTTCATCTTCGAGAAACATCTCTTGCCGATTCTTCTCGAACTGCGGCACCAGGATCGACAGATACTGCCGCAAGCTTTCGCGATCGTTGTGAGTGATCAGGCGCTCGATGCGTTGAATTTTTTCCAGCATGTTCACCGCTTGTGGGTCGGGTTCGCTGACCATCTGAATTCCCGACTGCTCAGTCGGCACCGGGTTTTCCCATTCCTCCCAGAGCTCTTCCGCCACTTTTTCTCCTTTTTGCAAACCTACAAAGTGAATCGGCACTTCCTTGCCCGGCTTCATGCCCGCAAGCAGGCTGATGTTTTTCGCGAGTTCGTAGATGTTGATTGGTTCACCCATCTCGAATACAAACGTTTCCCCGCCACGACCCAGCCTCGCGGCCTGCAGGATCAAGAAAACGGCTTCCGGGATCGTCATGAAATAACGTGAAGCGCGCGGGTCTGTAACTAACAGCGGACCGCCCTTTTGGATTTGGTCCCAAAAAAGACGCAGCACGCTGCCGGTGCTTCCTGCCACATTGCCAAAACGCACGTTCATGAAACGCGTTACATTGCTGCGCGACAAATCCTGAATAAACATTTCGGTCAGCCGCTTGGAACAACCCATGAAATTTCGGGGATTTACGGCCTTGTCGGATGAAATGTTCACGAAGAGCGCCGCACCGCAGCGTAGTGCGGCTAGCGCAATGTTGCGGATGCCGAGAACGTTGTTGCGGATACCTTCATGCGGATGAAGCTCGATTAGGCCAACGTGCTTGTGCGCAGCCGCATGAAATACAACCTCCGGCTTTTCTTCGTGCATGAACTCGTCCACGAAGTCTCGGCATGTAAGGTCAATCAAAAGCGGACGCAATAGCAGGTCCGGGTAACGTTCACGCAGAGCGCGGTGAATGTAAAAAAGGCTGTTTTCCGATTTGTCGAGCAATAAGAGCTTTGCGGGTGAGCCGGATGCAATCTGGCGCGAGAGTTCGGAGCCAATACTTCCGCCGGCGCCCGTAACCAGGACTGTTTTCCCGCAAACAATCTTGGCGATTTCCTCCGCGTCATGATGAACCTCTTCGCGGTTGAGCAGGTCGCTGATGTTCGGCGCGCGCAATTCATTTTGAGACACGCGCCCGTCAATCAGCTCCGTAAGTGTCGGTAACGTGCGCACCGGTAAGTCGGCTTGCCGACACGCCGACAAAATCCGGCTCATTTCGGGCCGGGTCGCACTCGGAATGCAAATCAAGACCTCGTCGGCTTGGCTCTGGCTGGCCACCGCGGGCAGATCGTCGATCGCGCCTGCAATGGGTACGCCATACACGTTGCGGCCGGTGCGCGTTCTGTCGTCGTCCACAAGTGCAACGGGTATGCAGGGCGCCGCCGGATCGGATGTCAATTCCTTAGCCAGGCTCATGCCCGCATCGCCGGCTCCGACGATGAGAACGCGCTTCCCTTTTCTGCGCAACGTGGCTCGCAGCGAATCCAGCAAACGCACACCGCAATGGAGCAGCCCCCAGAGCGATACAAGGATGGCCGCATCCAGAACAAAGAGCGCGGCGGGAAGCTCATGGCGAAAATTTGCGACACGCGAAATGACCAGGAACAATGCGCTGCCTATCGCGACTCCGCGAATCACGCGCAGAACATCGGAGGAACTCGGATATCGCAACGAGGTGTTGGGAAGCCCGGCCGAAAGCAGTCCCACCAATCTGCATCCCAAAAGTACGCCGAGTGTGGCCGATAGCACCTCCAGGGACCACTGCTGTCCGCGAATGTCGCGAAACAGATTCACTGCCACCCAGTAGGACACCATCGCCAGCACCAGGTCGGCGCCTGCGATCGCGATCTGCAATTGATTTTTTCGCAGCAGCGCGATGAAGCGATCAAACGGGCCCACCCTCGCTTCCGCAGCGACACTTCGCGGCTCGTTTCGATTCGACTCGATCGTAGTTGTTGGTGAGCTCATTTCAGTATCCGGGTTACCAGGTCTGGAACATTCTGCGAAAACCGGTTCAGTACCGCGCCAAACACTTTCACTTTATGCGCATCGGCGTTTTGCTTGGCGCGCTTGGCAGCCATCCGCTGAGTCGAAGACGACTCCAAAACCAGAACGATTCCATCTGACATCTGGCCCAGTGCCAGCGCGTCTGCGTACAAATTCAGTGCGGGAGAATCAATCAGCACAAATTCGAATTGCGATTCCAGCTCGTTGAGCCGCAGGTCCATTTCCATCGGCGTGCAGACGCGGGACAAGTCGGACCCGTCGGTACCGGCAGGCAGAATCCAAAGGTTCGTGTCGCCCAGCTGGCGCGCATGCGTGATCACCGGGCCTTTTTCCGTTAGGGCGCCGACCAGCCCGCGCGAATTTCCGAGTCCGAATTCTCGGTGCAGGCCGGGATGGCGGAGGTTGGCATCCACGACGCAAACGCGCCCTGAGACATGTGCTGCCAGAGCGCGCGCCGCCCAGGCACAGTTCCAGCTACAGCCGACGCGCCGCTCAACTCCCGAAAATACGACTGTCCGAGGACCATCCACGCCTGGCGACAGAAATACGCGGTGAACGAGGCGAATTGCCTCTTCGCGACATGTCCCTTCAAGACCGAGTTGCAGCCGCCGCCCCGGCGGAATCGTCGCGCCCGGTTCGGGAGAATCAACCGGCGCGGGACGTGGAGTGAACTTCGGCAGAGTATCCGGATCGGCCGCGAACAAACCACGCACCTTCCCGGCACGTTGAAGAATTTCAAAGTTTCTGCTCACGGCTTGGCTGCTCCTTGATGGTTACAAGCCACTCGATTTGCGCTGCACAATACGCTGGGGCGGGTTATGTACGGTGGCGACCTGCGCATTCACTTGCTGCGCATCGGTTCCTATAGGTTCGGCAACCGTCGAAGCGGGATTTCGTCGGGCATGGCGGCCAGTACCGGCATGTTCAGATAAGCCTCGACTTGATCCGGAGAGGCCATCGAAGAATCAATCTGCTCGTGCACGAATCCAGCGCCCAGGCCCATTAGACAACCCAATACGGCTGCAATCGAAAGCACAAGCGAAGCCGGATTCGATGGGAAAGCAGGCACGCTCGCGGCTTGCGCAATCGAGACATTCACGATGCGTTTCTGGTCGAACGCGTCAGAAATCCTGGCTTCCTCTTTCTTGTTTAAGTACAGAAGATAGTTTTGTTCGGCCGTTTTCACGTTGCGCAGCAATTCCTGTTGCTCCAGCTGCTTTTGGTCGCGCTCAACCGCCGTGCTTTGGTAGGCGGCACCAACTTTGGTATAGGACGAAGACAGCGCTCGCAAGGAAGCCAGTTCAGCGCGCGCCTTGACTAGCTCTTCGCGAACCAGCGCAAAGGTTGGATTTTCGTTGGTAGTCTCTTCCTTGACCGGCGCCTTCTCCTGCGCCGTAATCGCAGTCTTCACCTGATCGATCTGCTGCTCTACTTCCCTAACTTGGCGGTCAGTAGGCGCATATTTGTGCGTCAAGTCAGTGTGCTGCAGTTCCAGATTAACGAGCGACGATTTCAACTGTTGCATCAACACAGCGTTGTCACTGTTGCGCAACTCCGTTGTGATTCGCGGTGGAGTGTTGGTCAGCTGCCTCTCCAGGTTGTGCACGTGCTCCTCGGCTTGTGGAATTGCGGCCTGAGTCTGTCGCATATTGAATTCGAACTCAGCCAACTTCGGCACGGCAGCGTCTTTCTCGGTTTGTGCCGTAACCAGTCCTTCCTTGCGGTTGAAGTCCGCCAAAGCGTTTTGCGCATCGGTCAGCTTTTGCCGATACTGATCGACTTCATTCTCAAAAAACTGTTGCGTGCCGGCAGGCCGCCGCACAGCGGCATGTTTCTCCAGGTAGTCATTCCCAAGAGTGTTCAACACGTTGGCGGAAAGTTGCGGGTCGGTCGAAGCGTAGGAAACAGAAATCAGGAACGACTTCTTGATCGGCTCGATGCGAAGGTCGCGGCGTAGTTTTTGCACCGCGGCGGCTCGCCGCTCTTCCGGCGTCTGTTTTCTCATGTGAAAAATCGTGCTCAAAATCGAAGGATGCTGGCGGTCTTCAAGGCCGCATGCTACGGCTACTTTCTCGAGAAGATCCTGGCTTTGCAGTAGACCCACTTCTGAATTGATGTCTTCTTCCGTCAGCGCTGGAGCTATCTGCTGCAATGTTCCAGTTTGTTCCGCGCTTAAAGGCGGATCGACACGCTCTCGATGAACCAAGATGCTCGTCTCGGACTCATATTTCGCCGGAAGCAAAATGACCGCGAGCACCGCGCCCAACATAATGGCCAAGAAGGTGTACCCAATCGTCTTGCGCCGGCGGAAGGCCACCAAAATCAAGTCGCGAGGCGTGAAGACGCTGGGCTGAATTTCCCTTCGATCACGAATGACGAGTTCATTTCCTCTCATAAGTCACTCTTCCTCGACCGGTAGTCGCTAGTGCTGGTACATGCCCATGGAGCTGGACGGAATGAATGGCGCGAACTTCGCGAATGCACTCTTCGGAGCAAAAATGGTGTCACCGGGCCGAACTTCCAGATCCTTATTGAGTTCTTTGCCCTTCATGACCTGTCGAAGGTCGACCATCGTCACTTGAACCAGGTCGTTCGAATACTTCCGCATCAGCAAAATCTGCGAATGCTTTGCCGAATTGTCGAAGCCGCCTGCAATCGCCACTGCTTGCATCACTGTAGTGTGGTCGCGGTAATCGAATTTCCCGGGGTTTTTAACCGAGCCGCTGACCACGAAATAAGGTTTTTCAAAATCCTTAAGCGTCACGGTGATTTCGGGATCTTTCAGAATCGTCGAATAGGCTTTGACGATTTCCCTCTGCGCGTCTTGTACAGTCAGGCCTTGAATGTGCACCGCGTTCGGCAGTCCCTTAAGCTGTACAAAACCGTCTGGCTGGATGCTGGTGTCGTGGTTGTAATCCGGCGTGTATCGGAATGTCAGTCCGAGCACATCGCTGGCTTTCAGCACATAGCGTTGACCCGGGGCAGTCTGCGGCGGCGCCACTGGCGCCACAGAATTAGGCTGCTGCGCGAAGGCCACCACACCGAAAGCCAGCAACGCTATCTCCACAATCGCGATCAGAATCTTTCTTTGCATACTACAAACCCAGCTTGTCGGGCTGGTTTAAGTGGTAAGTTCGCGCGAATTGCATCCGGCTACGCGTGAATCGGGATCACAAAACCGCGGGGCTGAAATACGCGCCGAGGGATGAGCGCGGCAGAAATTTTTCGATCTTCGACCAGGTAGACTTCGGCACGTAGAGCATGTCGCCCGGCTGCAGCACCGTGTCCTCGTTCAGCTTTTTGCCTTTCAGAACCTCCTTCAGATTCAGGATCTTCACCTCCACCCAGTCGTCGGAATTCGCCTTGCGAAATAGCACAACCTGCGAATTCTTCGCGCCGTCGGCAAATCCACCGGCCATGGCTACGGCCTGCGTTGCAGTAGTTGTTCCGCGTAGATCGTATTTTCCGGGCTTTCCCACGAGTCCGCCGGCCACGAAATACGGCCGGTCGAAATCCTTCAGGGTCACGCTGATTTCAGGTTCATTCAGAATGTTCGCGTATGCCTTCTGTAAAGCAGCCGTCATCTCGGCGACGGTGAGTCCCAGGACGTACACGTCGTTTTGCAAACCACGCGCTTGAATGTAGCCGTCCGGCTGGACGGTAACTTCCTGATTGAACTCCGGCGTGAAGCGAAACGTCAGGTCGATTACGTCGCTCGATCGAATGCGGTAGCGCGGATAGCGTTGACGTAGCGCCGGCCGCTGAGGATCGTTCAGATTCACATCGGCTACTTGCGCTTGCGGCGCCGGCGTGGGCGCGGGTTGCCCAGATGGCTGCTGCGGCGCGGCGACACTTTTCATGGACCCGATGGTCGCGACGGTGAGCACTAACACAAGCTGTTTTATCGCCAAGCTGGTATTCATTGCGGCACCTCACTACAGACCTGCCAACTCACTCCCTTAGCGCTCTTGCGCCAGTTCCGGAACGCGTATCCACTGGCCTTTCTGCAAAACCTGGTAGGGATCACGCAGCTGGGGATTCAGCGAGCGAATCCGGCTTACGATCTCCCAACCCGATTTCCCGTACTGATCCATGGCAAATTGGAACAGTGTTTCCTGCCGGTGAACCTGAACCATGTTCGACTTTCCCGTGAAGGAAACTTGTGGATTAGACGAATTTGCTTCGCTACCTGGAACTTGTTGATTGTTTCGAGCCTTGTCCCTGGCGGAGTCGGGACCGGGTAGGACAATTCGGCTACCTGCCGGCAGTAATTGGTAAGCGCCGCGAATTTGCGGATTGAGCGCTCGAATTTGGTCGACTGCCTTCCAATTCGATTGGCCGAGGAAAGTTCGCGCAATCTCAAAGGTCGTTTGCGGCCGTTTGATCCGCACCACGTGAACATCCCCGAGATCCTCTTTTCTGGTATCGGCGGCCGCGTCATTCTTCGCAGTGTCGGAGGAGCTTTCTGGCGCTCCATCATTCGTTCCGCTAACCGTGGCCGCAGCGGCTGCGGCAGTAGGAGCAGTTTTCTCAATCGACGGGGGCGTTGGCGGCTTCAAACGCGCTGGAAGCACGGGCGGCCGATCCGCCTCCCCGTTCGCGGTTCCCATCAACACGTCGCGCAACTGTGCGGGGCTGAACCCAGCATTCGCTTTGTTCGCGCTCAAGAACAACAAAACAAGAAAAGTTACGCTCGCGCCAGCCAAAACCCCTAACACCTTCATCCCAAATGAACGCTTGGGAGACGGCGGGTAGTAGGCTCCCTGGTATGGGTCCGGCTGTGGAGGAATGTGGGGCCAGTGCGCAGCAACTCGCGGCGCGGAAGGCACCGCCGAATCCAGGCGCCTCGAAGTACCCTCAGCGTTCTCGATTTCCAGGTCGGCCAGAACCTCTCGGATTACATTGATCCCGATGACCTCTGTTTGTGTTGCAAAACCCAACGATAGCGCCTGAAAGCAAATGTTGTTGATGTTCCGAGGTATGCCTTTGCTCGAGCGCGCAATAAGCAGGAGGGCGTCCGAGGAAAAAGGTACTTGGCCCTTAAGCCCGGCGGTCCCCAGGCGATGCTTGATGTAGTCGATCGTCTCTTCCGACCGAAAGGGCTTGAGTTGGATGACGTTGGAAACGCGCTGCCGTAGCTGGGTAAGACTCGGCTGGGCTAGTTTCTCTGACAACTTTGGCTGACCCGCCAGAATGATGTGCATCAGCTTCGCTTCGGGGGTCTCGAAATTGGAGAGCAGTCGCACCGACTCCAGAGTCTTTTCACTGAGGTTTTGCGCCTCGTCAATCACCACAATGACGCGGCGTCCAGCATTCAGTTCCGCCAGTAGCGTTTCATTCAGCGCTTCGTGCGTCGCCGCAAGGTCTTTTCCACGCGTCGCGATTCCCAGGTCGTGCAGCAATGCATGAAGAAATTCCCTCGAGCCTCCCTCCGTCTGAAACAAAAATGCCGTTCTCGCGGACTCTTGCATGCTTTCCAGCAGCCGCATCAGCAGCGAAGTCTTGCCCATGCCCGGCTCGGCCGCTAGCGCCGAAAACCCGCGGCCTGACTCAATTCCGTAGAAAAGCGCGGCCAAAGCCTCCCGGTGCCCTTCGCCCAAATAAAGAAATCTCGGGTCAGGCGTGACACCAAACGGCTGTTCGCGAAGGCCGTAGTAGCCCACGAACATCGCGCTGTCACGAAACGCGGCGGGCTGTTCTAGTTCGAAAGATTCAACGCTTGCTCTGTCCATGGTTGATAACCTAATCGCGGCTGCGAAACCGGGGTTCTCTCGACGCTTGCTGCGTCAATCTCAACGGCTGCCGACCTGCCCAATAGCTCGATCGATAGAACAAGCCGGCAGGCATCCTTCTGCTTCTGTAAAATTCCGCTTACGCCGGCCAGCGGGCCCTGCATCACGCGAACGTGATCCCCGACAGTCAGAAACGGATGCGGATATACGGCCAAGCGGTTCTCACAAGCACGGCGAATCGCGTCAATCTCATCCTTGTTGATTTCCGCCGCATTGTTACCGAATGAAACGATGGAAAAGACCCCAGGCGTCGATAAGACTTCCACCCGTCGCTCGACTTGGCCGGAAAAAAATACGTAGCCAGGAAACAGGGGTAGCTGAATCGTTTTGTTACGATCCTTCCAGCGACGAATTTCGGTGTATTTCGGTTGAAACACTTCGAAGCCCTTGGCGCTCAGCAACCGTGCGACGGTCGGTTCATGCTGGTGTTTTGCTGTCAGCGCAAGCCAGGTTTGCTCTTGGTTTGGCTCGATTATCGTCATCATTGGGATAAAGCTTCGCCCTGTGACTCACATTTCCCGTTTTCCGGATTTGAGCCATTGCAAAATCATTTTCCTGCTGGCTGGGAGTGCCCGCTCCAACTTTCGACGCGCAGGCTTTACGAACAGGCGTCGGCTGCAAAAGCTCTAGCGCCTGATTCCTCCAGTGCTCGTGCGCTGCCACTTTCTCGCCGAGATATCGAATGGGTGGTCAAATCCGGCTCAGCCCCTCGTCGTTTTGCCGGAAGTTCGCTATCGAATTGAGCCCGTCTCCGTCCAGTGTTCTCCGCCGGGCCTGGGGTTCCTTCCCGGAAGGCCAAAGCGTGGTCTGTCGGGAGCATGTGGTCCGTCCTGATGCTTCGCCAAGTGATTGTTCCGTCGCACGATGGCATGTTCTTGGGCCCATCGCACTTTCTAGCGCTCGCACTGGCTCTGCTTGCGCAAACGCGAGCTTAGGATTGCGGCCCACGGGAGCAAAGACTTTCAATGTCTCGTGACAAATGTCGAGACTTGGCTGGGAATTCGCAAGCAGAGCGTCCTCAGGAATTTTCTGTAACCTAGCGGACGCGTAGGAAGGTTTGCGCCTAACGTAAACTGCATTTTCCACACACGATCAGTGACAAAACTCTCTACACTAAACCAATCATTTGGCAGTCTGCATGCATACATATATGCGCATGACAATTTGCTTCTGCCGAGGACGGACGACCTTCCTCTCCGTAACGCGGGCGAGAACACTAATTTACGGGGGACTAGTACATCAAACGCTGCACTTGCGAAGAACAGCATTCAGAACCTTTTACACTCTTGCATGAAAAAAAGAATTACAACGAAAAGGATATCTGCGATTTCGCATTGCATTTCGTTTTTGAAGTCTCGGATACTTTTTTGCTGCGGCGTTATGAACTTTTGGCCAGAGGTGATCATTGAAGCTTCTTAAAGAATTGCCATAAACTTTTCGTGCTGCAATTCCCCAGCAACTTGTTCGTGAAAGTCTACCCGGTCCTGCCAATCCCACTTGGTGATCGCCCAGCTCACGCCCAGTCCAACGTCAGCCCAGCTTCATAAAACTCAGGGGAAGGACCGCTATGCAAAAAGGAATTGGCAACGGTTCGCAAATTTCTGTCTTGGTTGCCGAATCTTGTCTGATGAACTGCGAGTTGATGAGCGCCGCTCTAGAAAGGTACAAGCAGCGGATAACAGTAGTCGCTTCCGCAACCGACTCGACCGAAATTCAAACTGCATATGAGCAACACCAGCCGGACATTTGCATCATCAGCGCGCAGCTCAAGGACGGACCCAATGCGGGATTCGCAGCGCTGCGCGATCTCATCGCAAAATTCAAGAACGCGCGCGTGATTCTTTTGCTGGATGCCGCTGAGCGCAGCGCCGTGGTGGAAGCTTTCCGCGCAGGGGCCCAAGGCGTGTTCTCCCGGGAACAGGCATTCGACATCCTATGCAAGAGCGTGCACAAGGTGCACGATGGTCAAGTCTGGGCCAGCAATGAGCAGATCCGCTTTCTTATCGATGCTCTGGCTTCTCCGCCCCCGCCGATCACCAATGCCAAAGGAGCGCCGCTGCTCACAAAACGTGAGCAGACGCTCGTTCAATTGGTTACTGA
>Ga0075434_100006668_pt1 | contig 10600 bp, 8 predicted proteins | sample RhiMethybrSRZTD3_FD_75298 | JGI IMG/M metagenome (GOLD analysis project Ga0075434, IMG submission 75298) | Populus rhizosphere microbial communities from Tennessee, USA - Rhizosphere MetaG P. TD hybrid SRZTD3 | ecosystem: Host-associated > Plants > Roots > Rhizosphere > Soil | place: USA...
ATATGGCAAATATCCATAACCTTTTTCTCCCCATCCTTCACCCCAAGAATTCCTAATTAGGAGCGCTCCTTTATTCTCTTTATTACACATTTCATTTTTTATGGACATCTTATCATCATATCCTACTGCCATTATTGCATGACCGCCTTCAACCTTTTCGCCCTCGCATGGATAAGGAATCTTACCAGTAGTAGAACTTTGCTGTATGGAATTATACACGGTAAATCCGAACATGCACGGAAAGCCCTTTGAAATACTATCCTTTATTGAATGCAATAGAACATCCTTTGCTATTCCTGTGGGATCAAGTCTAACGTATTTTATTGCCGAATAATTCTTTGCAAAAGAATAGCAAAATGCTGGAGGCTCTCTATCATATTTTTCTACATCATAAGGCCAGTATTCTTCTGGTGGAACTCCAAACAACGTCAATGCACCCATCGCACTCCTTAAAAATGCACCAGTATCTCCTTTGAAATTCAGCATCTTTCTAGTTACTTTATAAAGGAATAATCTTGAAGCATCTATGTGTTTTCCATAAGCTCGTCTTTCAAAATATTCAACTAGGCCGACGCTTGCATTTGCAGTACATGAACCCAATTGTCCTTGATCTTCTATTGGAGAACACCATTTTCTAAGATCTTGTTTTGAAGGTAAACTCTTTTTTAGTGCTTTTTCTTTTAGTGTATCAACAAGATCAACCTTCTTAAACAAAGGAGCGATATTCTTGCTGTGTGGGGTATAGTCTTTAAAACTAGGATAGTCAGGGAGCCATCCCATTCCCTTTTTGTTAACAGTATAACTCAAGTTATCAGTGTGACAAATTTGAACTTAATAAATTTAGCTATATAGTAATACCATCTAATACGATACGGGAAGGTGAGTAGGATTCGGTTCGGAAACAATAGGTTGCGTATTCCTATGGCTATTTAAGTGAAGAGGAATATGATAATAACAAGTATCCTGTGTCTTGGGCATATAATAAAAGAAATTAATTCGGCTAAACTAATAAAATTAATACTTTGAATAGTAATAGATAATTATATTAGAATTCAATTCAGGTAGCTGGTAAAGTCGGCATCAGAGCTAACTGATTCGGACGTAATTAATAAGAATTAAATCTACTCATAAGTTAACTTATGAAACATATCCCTATAAAATTAAGCACTAATGATAATAGTATAATTTTATAGAGAACACCTCATGATAACGTTTTCTAAATAGAGAAGGTCAAATAGGACAATCTAGGCATTATCATTGTCGTCTTTGTAGCTAATTCGTTTGCTTGAATGTACCTCATTGATAATGTCTTCAACCATCTCCTTCAGTTCCTCATTGTCAAACTCATATTCTTTAATCTCGGTATCATTTTTTTGAGCAATCTTTGCTAGGCGCGCAACTTTTGTACCCACAATTCTTTCAATTTCAGATCTGCCTATGTTTTTGACAAGCGACAATTCTCCAATCGTTTTATTCACTGCAGTTCGGATCTCCGAATTTCTTGCTACGAACGCTGCCAATTCAAATAACCCTAGAAACAACAAATAAGAACCTAAACCCATGAATAACACAGTGATTAAACCAAAGGGTGGGAAATAGGAAATTAGTAATCCCTGAATTTCATTTGATCCAAAAATAAACATCATTCCTATTCCGGAGAGTACTAAATAATCTTTCAAATTCCGGCTTAACACCCTTGAAGAAACAACCCAATAGTAAATTCCAAACATTATACCTCCTATTTGCTGTGTGGCGCTAAGAAAGGTCAGGTAAGGTACGCTGAATTGTACGCCTGCTATACCAAGATACTGAATCAGAGGATTAATTAATAGATCATATCTTGAAAGGAAGTATACTAATGGTATGCAGGATAGAATCCAATATTTTATTAAGCCAATTTTTTTCGAATAGCTCTTTAAGAGAATGACTGTCGTAATCCAAGCGACGATAAATGAAATGAAGGTCAAAATATCGTAAAAAAAATTGAGCCCACCTTCGATATATGGTGAAATATCGTACAAAGATGCAAAGAACATCCTTGTCGAAACAGGTTTAATAATCATAGAATGGTAGGAAAGATCTATTGAGACGTAGCTCAAGAAAACAAGGTAATTTGTTAAAATGATGACAAAAAGGATACAATATAATAAAAACATGCGAGATTGTTTAGAGCGGTACCATTTATAGAATCTCAACGTAAGACGAAATATAAAAGTAAATGCCAATGTGAAAGAGCAGTAGACGAGAAACAAAACTTCGATTAAGTAGTAAGTTTTAGTAAAAGTCATTTGAAATAACATTACAACTAAAATTCCCAAGATTACGATTTGGACCAATGAAACAATCCAAAAATCACTGTTTGACCTCCATTTACTAGTAACGACCGTGATTGAGTGTTTATCTTGGATATCCAATTGTTTTCGTCCTTTCGCAATGGAATATAATAAAAATAAATTAGTTATTCCAAAAATTGAAATAAAAAAAGAAAATAATACCAAATTTGAGTTGATAATTACATAAATGTTAGAAATACCTGCGAATCTTAATAAGCTTGAATCTGCAATACAAATTCCAATAGCCACCATAGAGGTAATCATTAGAATGTAAGTTTTCAAATGATGCTCAGTCGCTTGCTTACTTCTCAATATTGACTATATATGTATATTTGACCGAAATATGCATTTATTGGAATGTACTGTATTTCTTTAGACTATATCACTTAATTTAATCAACATATAGAGAAATATTACTTTGGAAAAGATGTCGAATATCAAGGAATGTTGCCCATAGTTGGTTCCTCCCTTTATCGTCATGACAGCGAATTCAGAACATTAAAAATATTCCAAATTCCTTACCAGTATAAATAGAATTAAGTCATCACTTTAAGTGTGAAAATCTTTTTTAAGTTCTGCACTTAATTGATATTAATTGACAAGAAAGAATCATAAATATATAATCACACTTTTCGCTACATTTGTCATATTCACAATAGGAATTGGTTTAAACCAAGGTTCCGCTGTTATCCAATCCTATAAAACCAATGATTCAATTGGCAACTCTACATATTCCGATTGGATAGGGAGGTTCTGGCAATGGTGGATTAACCTGAAGACGGAATCTATACCTACTCCCGAAAATCCTACACCAAAGTGTTTACTTGGAACGGACGATAGTAATAAAACAATATTTTTAATGGATAACTTCCTTGCTGGGTCAGTTAAACAACAATGTACAATCAAGGCTGATCAATCGATCTTAATCCCGTTGTATACTGCAGAATGTGATACTGGTGATAGAGGACAAGTAGGAAAACCATTCAAGGATTTGCTAGCTTGTGCATTTGATGCTGACAGAGGGAACGCTCATTTCAGAGTTAATGTAGATAATGCTTCTCTTGTCGATAAAGTGGTTTCTGTCCATAAAACTCCGGCGGATGATCACTTGGCTGAAGTAGAATCGAAGAAATTCTATGAAGTTAATGTACTTCCAGGTACTCAATTCATAGGCCCTGGTGGCACCTATGAGGGGCCTGGGAAATATTTGGGGGCAGCTCATGGATGGTTTGTGTTTCTGAAGCCACTCAACGAGGGTAATCATGTTATTACCTATTCTACCGATCTTACCGGTACGGCAGATATTAACCTTAAGGAAGCACCATGGGATTACAAGTCCGATATAAAGTATAATCTTCGGGTAGAGAAGCCATAATCCTCTGTCGTACAACAGCAAGTTAGTGTATGTTACTAAGATTGTACCTTTTAATTCAACAAGCTGTCAACTTCAATAGATGTAACTATTTGCTTAGGATCAGGCGATCTTAAGCAGTAAGAACCTAAATTGAATTTTCCAATGAACAATAGAGATCAAGACTTTCTATATTATGCTCGTTGACTAACTGTAACAATATCGGCCGAATCAGTGCTTATCTTTTCCAAAGTTTTTAGATTTCCGAAACTTCTTACGTACTCCCAGTTCGACTCCAAAAGAAGATCCTTTAATTCGTGAAGGGAATATAGTCTTAGTTTTATAGGGACTTCAAGGGCCAGCTTAAGAATTCCGCCTCTTTTCCTTTCAAAGAATTTGGATAGACTCCAGGCTGTTGAAGTTTCCAAGTCAAATTCCCATTTTTCGTACAATTGGATATTTCCATAATCATAATAAACATGAGGTAAAAAATTTCGTATTCTCCAGTCACGGTTTTCAGTTTCAGTAATTAGTAAAGATTTTGTCTGTGAAATGTTTGAAATCTGACGAAAGGTATTCAAGTCATGAGACGAGTCTGAATATCCCAATGAATTTGAAAGGATAATAGTAGCATCAAATCTATATTCAGTTTTAGACAAGAGGATTTCTTCCATGTCGTAAGCAGAACCCGTAAAGAACCTTACGTGATCTTTAACTCCAGCATCTCTCGCGTTTCTCTCAGCATATTTAATAAAAAGTTGCGAGGGATCATATCCTATTACTTCATAGCCTTTTTGAGCAAGAGACACTGAATGCCTACCTATGCCGCATGAGAAATCAAGAATTCTGGAACCTTCATGAACTTCGAATTCTTTAAGAATATTTGTGATACTCATTACCTCCGCTTCAGTATCAGATCTCATCTTTTGAAGTTCCGGTAGGTATAGCTCAGGGTGCTGAACAAAAAGAATGTGATGCCATTCGTTTGTAGCTCTATTATTTGACTTTGACATAAATGATTATTAACGTAAGCTTGATATAACCTGTACCTATTGCAAGTAACAAATATGCAAGAATAGTGTACTCTCAGCCTTGCTGTATGATTGTAATTCAGTTAATATCATGTTCTACAACACGATAGCAGCATTCCACAATTAGAGATTGAATTCATAAACAATAAATGGTTTCAAAGACAGAGGATAACGACGCTTCTTCAAAGCCGAAAGCTTTTGTAGGCTAAGTCATTATCAAAGCATTAGATTTGTGCTTTGGATACATTGAGTGGAATTTATGGGAAATTTAAATTACTAATGCAAAAAATTGGCATTAGCTTACAAATTAATGTGAGCCCGAAATTGTGGTTAAAAAATTGCATTGATATGTATTTTTGCCGAAAGTTCATAATTTCTGGACTTGGCGTTGATTTCTATGAGGTGCTCCCCGCGTGTAATTACGTCTTCCTTTAATAGAAGCCAAAATCCTCCGTGCAGCATATCTATAGAGTTGTTTAGACCTAATCTTTCTACTGGCAATCCTAAGATATTGTCTGGCGGAACGTTCTCTATTTTCAGAAGATCTTTCCTCACTACAGTGCAACCGACCAATAAATCATCCTTGCCTTTGGTGGGCTTTGTCGGATCAAATTCAGAAAAGTTTTTCTTCCTATCGATTTCAAAACTGAGTTCCGTAACCCCGCTCAAGTCGTCCATTACCAAATTTAACAGTTGATCTTCAACACTTTTTTTGCCACCGTCTAAAATTCCTGGATAGTCCTGTACAGATGCCTCCATATTATAACAAGGAATTAATAATGGTCTTCTCTGAAGCATATTTATCGTTACTACCTCCTCCTTCTTAAAAGGGGAAAACCCTACGAACCACGCCTCAGAATAGCGTTCTTTCATCAAAAAGGCGTTCTGAATCCGAGAATTATCGATTACGTATTCGCTTGGATTCATGATTGGATTAGAACTTCCCGGGGTCCTGAGTGCCCACTTCCACCATGCGTCAGTTAGTTCGTCACAGGTCATCCCTTTTCCTTGTTTATCGATTGGCTCATGATGATCATAGACTACGTTCTTTACAGTATGTTGATGATTTATCCAATGACTAAGCTTCTGGAAGTTGATGATTGATGGACCGCCTTTTGACTTCTCATCCATTTTTTTCAATATGTTTTCAACATCTAAAAACCCCTCAGTTTCTCTCAAATTTTGGTCTTCTAGAAAAGTAGACACTGAAATATAAAAGTATTGGGGTAACCTTTGTTTTTCCACTAATTTCGACCAGCGAATGACCCATTGTTGCTTTGACCGGTATCATATGATATGTTAGAGTATAGGTACCGTATAAAATTAACCATGTCAATATTTATCAGAATGCACTCATAACGATTCAAACCTTAATTATTAGGATCAGGCTGCCATCTAGCCAGCTGTCTAGAGGAACTGAAAGGTGTGCAAAGTTTTAATACTTCCACGTAGATTCCACTTTATTGACCGTGTACCTTCATAGGTTAAAGGCTATTGCTATTGCGCTAGTTTCCAAGAATATCTCTATAAGATACAGAAACAAAAGAAACGACAAACATAATTAGAAATACTTAGTGAACTTGATTAGAGGAGTACGAATGTGATATATATGTTCTTATACATAATTTTTTGTTTGTACTGATAGTTATGGCGGAAGGAATATTTTACCTTGCGGGATCTAAACCAGATGGGAGGAGCTACGGTCAGTGGACTGTTGATTGGTGGAAATGGGCTGTTTCTATTCCGACGTACGATAACCCAGTATTAGACAAGACAGGTCAGAAGTCCGATCTGGGTCAGCCCACTTCTTACGTATGGTTTTTGGCAGGAATATTTCCGGATGTAGACCATGAATTCCCCCATAGAGAAGTGACGGTGCCTAGAGACCGAAGCGTTTTATTTCCAATTTTAAATTGTGAGGCTAGTTATCTAGAGTATCCACATTTAACGAAAGCTGATGACTTGCTGAAACATATAGATAATGATATGAAGACAGTAGTTAAGAGAAGATGTAGTGTCAATGGATTAAACATAGAGCCTCAAAGAGTACCGTCAGATCCTTTGATTTTTAACCTGCAAATTCCAGAAGATAATGTTCTTGAGATAGAGGGACCCTCAAATACAGAGGCAACTGCTGATGGGTTCTGGGTTTTCTTGAAACCACTTTCTCAAGGGTGTTACAAAGTTGACTTTGAAGGATCATGCGAATTCGGAAGACTTCGATCTGGTGCGTGGTATACTCTGAGAGTATAGTAATGTTACCTGACGCGGATAATTGCATATAGGCAAAATCGTAATCCAAGATAGATAAGTTGAGATAACTAGCTCGAGATTTAACAAATGGAAATGAGATAGGAAGCTGGTCTGATTATATGATGCCAAGAGGGCAGATAGATTCATTGTTAAGTTTTCTAAGGATATAGTGCTGTTAACTAAAAATTTTTATTCATACTTTGAATTTTTTTCTATATATTTAACAAGTGATTTTAAGTCATCATCAATATTATACTGATTACATTCTACGACTCTCAGATTCGTTCCATCTTGTATTGAAATTTTATAAGTGAAATGATCTGCAGCTCCTCTCGGTGGTGACTTCATAGATATTGAAGATACCTTTTTATCCTCTGCGATTTTCTTCGCTGTGCGTATAAGTGCTGAAGGCAAATCCTTTGCGTCCATTTCTTTGGAAATTCGAATTCCTGCCAAACCTCCACTACGTTCAACTGTAATTCTCACAACTATTCAAGTTATACCCGATAAAGTTGTTTATTATTATTTCATAGCTATTATTTTAATTCCTACTTGATCCCATGCCTTCTTTACAGCATTCTGTTCATGACTGGTCTTACCGTATACGGTACCAGCTACTTCATATGTGATGTTAGCCGCCTTCTGAAAATTAGAGCTTTCTCTCAACCTCTCTGTTAACGCAATATACCATATCTTCCCCGCTTTTTGCCAGGCGTAGCCTCCTAACTCTATTGCAATTAAGTAAAAAGCTCGATTAGGAATTCCCGAATTTATATGTACCCCACCGTTGTCACTTGATGTATTAACATAATTTTTCATGTGGCCAGGTTGTGGATCCTTACCAATCGTAGGATCGTTATATGCACTTCCAGGCTCCTTCATAGAACGCAGTGCAACGCCTTTAATTTTGTTTGTAAAGAGACCAGCACCAATTAGCCAATCTGCTTTGTCAGCTCTTTGTTTGAGAGCATATTGTTTTACCAAGGAACCGAACACATCGGAAAAACTCTCATTTAACGCTCCGGCTTGACCTTCATATTCAAGAGCTGCTTCATATTGTGTTACGCCATGAGTAAGTTCGTGTCCAATTACATCAATGCTTTTTGTAAACCGCTGAAAGATCTCCCCATCGCCATCACCATATACCATTTGCGTCCCATTCCAAAAAGCGTTATTATATTCCTCTCCATAATGTACGGTGGAGTCTAATTTCATTCCTCTGGTATCAATCGAGTTACGCTTAAAAACATCTTTATAAAAATTGTAAGTCGAGCCTGAATAATCATAGGCTTCAGAAACCGTCTTGGCCCCTTTTGGTTTTTCTCCTTCACGTCGTACAAGCGTACCGGGAAGATTCTCTGTATTTTCGGCATCAAAAATAGTACGATCAAGTTTGTTTGAAACCGAGAACATCGAAGACATTAGCCCCGTCACCAATCTACGTCCTCTCAACTGTTCTGTCAAAATAAGGTTCTTCCAAGCCTGTTCTTTCTGTTTTTTACTCCCTTTGTCTATAATTTTCTTGTTGATGTACTCTGGGATAATAAAACAAATCTGGTTGCCACGATTTACAAATTGACTTTCCCTGTTAATTACGTCAAATCTGTTTCTAAAATCCATGTAAATTTTACCTCCGGATTATGATTTATGCATTACTCATTTTTTTTCTGAAAAGTCTTTAATGCATTAAATCTTAGTTCGAAACGATCTATTTCATGAATCGGAACAATGCGCCAGCCTTGATGAAGTTGTCATAAACTCAGTGATAAAAAATCCTTCTTACTCTCCAAAAAAATGCATTCGTAATTATACTTTTTCTGAGGGTATTCTTTTATTATTTTTACAATATTAGGAGTATTATTTGTAAAAACTATTTTTTTGGAGTTTTTCGTTTTATTGCCACTTTCAATAATCCATTTTAGAGTATCGATTGATGGGTTATCGTTTCTGCCGTTTGCAGATATGATATAATAATCGGCATTGACTGTATTGAAAAATTCACGTGATACATTCCTGTCGCTACCATGATGTGGTACTTTTATAATGTCTACATGAAACTTGCCTTGTTTATCTAACATTGTATTTCTTGTGAGTACCTCGATAATATCATCACCTGATCCGTCCCCAGTGAATAGAATTTTCCTGTTCTTAGCCTCTACCAGGAACATAATACTGCTTAAGTTGGGAATACTTTTATCTAAAATTTGGAGTAGATCAAATTCAATATTTTCATTTAACTTCTTTTTATCAAGCCAATCTTTCCATTCCTCTCTTAATTTTTCGAGATTCTTCTTGGTGGGACCTAAAATGCGCAAAGTCATATTCTTCAACTTTATAATTTTTGGGACGTTTTCTACGAGCACTAGTTTGTCATATTCGGGATTAATTGGTATTTTTAGCGATCTGGCCAATAAACTAAGATCCCTAGCTTGCTGAAAGCCTTTCATAATGATTGATGTGACGAAGCTTTCTACTTTTTTCTGTTCCTCCGTAGACCTATCATTCATAGTTAGAAAAGAATTCTTTAAAAATTTATTTGGATATTCGTCGGTTTGTAGAAGATCATTAAATGAATTATGCCATAGTTTAGAAATCTTTACCAGTTCTTTCGTTCCCTCTTTTCTCTTGGTTCTGATCTCCTCCAACAGATCACATAGGCCAATAATATGATCGTTATCTATATGACTCAGAACTACTAAGTCTAACTTGCCTTTTATTGGTAACTTTTGTAGGGTTGGTTTAAGATGTTTTTCGAACGTTTGATAAGGCCCACCGTCTATTAGTACCGTAGTTAAATTGGTACCCTCTCCGGATTCTAATATTAGGGAGTCACCATACTCAGCTTGTACTACATGAAGCTTAATCACAAGATTACAGGGTATTGCAATTATTAAAATATAACAATTGGTTTGCTACAAATCATTAGGACCAATGCAGGAATCCAATCTATCTTACTTACTCCTCTACTGGAAGTTCAAGTCTATTTCCCCACTCCCCCCAAGACCCAAGATACATCTTTACTTTCTTGTACCTCAAAGTCTTTAAGGCTACAAACGAATTGGCAGCCCTATATCCACCTTGACAATACGTTATTACCTGTGAATTTTTCGGAATTTTTGAATAGATTTTTGACAATTTCTCTTTACTTTTAAAAATGTCGTTTTCGATATTATGTTCCCAGTTAATATTTATTGCTGAAGGGATATGTCCTCGCCGTGATGCTCTTACATCTGAACCATTGAATTCTGGTTTGGAGCGGGCGTCCACTATTTTTACATTCTTGTTGCTTAATGATCTCCTCACTTCATTGGCATTAGCTATAACTTTAAAATTTGGTTTACCTGCAAATCGAACATTTCTTAATGGATTAGTCTTTACTTCGATTGCATATCTCTCTTTTTTCCATTTTGCAAATCCTCCGTCTAGCATACATACCTTTTTGTGAGAGAAATAAAGAAGCAGCCAAACTCCTCTAGCTGCAGATATACCAGAAACAGTATCATAAAAAATTACCTTACTATCCTTAGTGACACCAATATTTGATAATAACAATCTGCTTTGCCTGTTAAAGTCTTTGATACCTCTTTTGGTAGTATCAAACCAGTGTAGCTGGAATAGGTCAATGTTTATAG
>Ga0075434_100006669_pt1 | contig 10600 bp, 10 predicted proteins | sample RhiMethybrSRZTD3_FD_75298 | JGI IMG/M metagenome (GOLD analysis project Ga0075434, IMG submission 75298) | Populus rhizosphere microbial communities from Tennessee, USA - Rhizosphere MetaG P. TD hybrid SRZTD3 | ecosystem: Host-associated > Plants > Roots > Rhizosphere > Soil | place: USA...
TGGTCGGTCAATTCGATCAGTTCGCCATGGCAAGGACATTAACGATCAAGATCGGTGTGCCGCATATAGACCAACTCCTCGATCTAGCATACTTGGCGAAACCCAAATGTCCCCTGGGGGATTGGACGATGCAAAAGCGACCTTAGAACCATCCCCGCTCCAAAGAGGCAACCGACCTTTCGCACATTGCTCACCGAAGCGTGAGATGGTTCCACGATGCACGTCCTCCATCCACAGGCAGCGGTGTGCCTTGGCTGCATCGTAGTTGCGAGAGTACACTTGTCGGCCATGGAGTAGCTCAATGACGAAGCTGGAGAGGTTGGCCGAGTCTCTGATTGCGCTTCTGGTCCTCTACCTAGCCATCGCCTTCATATTTCCGGGACTCTTCCGATGACACACGAATCTTGATACTGATCTGGCGACGGTACTCTCAGTGGTGGCTACCGTCACAATATATCGGCACTCACACCGAGGGGGCGAGGTGATCTACTTCCCTGGGTCGTGGCAGTGAAGGAGAACCCCACATTGCCGTCGATGAATCGGGTAAGTTTCCTCGCCCTTGCAGTCGTCGCGGTGATTGCATTTATTGCAAGTTCGATCTGGTACAGTCCTCTTCTGTTCGGACGACAGTTTCTGGAGTTGAGCGGCACTACCGCCAGTCCCCACCCAAACGCACTGAAAGTTCTTTGTGAGCTTCTTCGTACCTTTGTCCTTGCGTACGTAATTGCCCATCTCATTCATCGTCTCAACGTCGCAGGCTGGAAAGGTGGGTTGAGACTGGGCCTTTTGCTGTGGCTGGGCTTTCCTGTGATCTTGTTGACTGGCTCTATGCTCTGGCAAAACGTGCCATGGCAGCTGGCAGCGATCCATGCCGGTGACTGGCTAATAAAGCTCCTCGTGATAGCCGTGGGCGTTGCACTGTGGCCCAACCGAACCCGCATCCGTAATGTCTGAAATATCGGACCACGGGACGCAGCATGCGAGATTTCCTGTCTCCGTTTAGGGATGGGAAGCAGAGCGACGCCGATGCATACCCAGCCGGTGTACACCTCACACTCTATTCTGGTTGTGCAGTGTAGCTCGAAATCGCTGCTGTTTAACTAGCCTATCGCTTCGTTTCGGTCGTTGCGGCTCCAAGTTCGAACCGAGGACACTGGCATATGAAATTGTCTAGCTCAGCCCAAGCGTCTTCCAACTCCGTGTGATCCGAAGTTCTGCCGCAGCTCGCGCAGAACCACTCCTCAAGTTCGGGATTCCAACGGATATCGGCGTGCTGTGCCCTCGAAAAAGTCGCCCCTGGCTCCCTCTGCGGCACCATTGGAGAAACTCTATCCAGAATGCAAAGGTGCCGGAAGGTAACAGATTGCTGATTACGGTGCCATTACGTTGGGTTTAGCTCCCGGCCACCCAAAAAAAGGCACAAGACAAATCAACTTTGTCGAAGAGTCGTTCTAAGAGTCGATACAGGAACCTCACGTTCTTGTCCCGTCTCGGGTCCGGTCGTGATCGGAATCTTTACCACCATCCCGCCATGAAAAGACAGTATTTCGGACTCGTTGGGCGTCCTCTATCTTGTCGAATGACCAGACGCGCATTGATAAGAGACCAAGCGGATCGATTCAAATACGCATGAATGCAGCATTGCGGGTTTGCAGGGCCACCTTGACCATCCCAACATAGTCAAGATTTATGACGTGGGGCAGCAAGATAACAATGCATACATCGTCATGGAGTACGTCGAGGGCGTAGATGTTCAACGGCTTCTTACGGATGGGAGGGTAACGCCTGAGGCTGTCCGAACGGTGCTTTCAAGTGTAACGAAGGCACTCGATTATGCCCACGGGCGGGGGGGGATCCATCGTGACATTAGGCCATCCAACATTCTAGTGAGCCATAACGGTGTTGTAACAATCACGGATTTTGGAATCGCTCGAGTCGAAGGGCTTCCCGCAGCTTGGTCTCGTTTACACGCAGGATTCGAACCAGGGTGCGTACAAAAACAGTTCCGCTACGACGTCCAGATGAACCCGATGCCGCACGCACCGAAGAAGCCGAAGGACAAAAAGCGTGAACGGCGGGCGTATGACGTCTACCTTCAGAGCCATAAACCGTATTGAGGCCGCCTATTGCTCGACTTTGCCACCTTTTATCGCCCCGCTCGCCAGCGCACACGCCTTTCCCACGATTTCTCGCATCGGGGAAGGCGTAGTACTTGTCAGGTCATCGTCTAGTCGGTGAGAGACTTCATCGGGCCCAACTACATCGCCGAGGTATGGAGGAAGGTCGAAGGTCGATAAATTGGAATTGAAGATAATTCTGACGAGCCAATAGCGGTGGTGGTCGTCGTTTTGCAATTGCTTCCACCAGTCAGGCCATTTGTTTGGCTCGGTGGAGTTCAATACCTTGAGGGTTAGGCCTACACAGTTCTTGTTTTCAGCGAACTCAGAGATGAACGCAGGAGGCACTTCGTAGCACTTATCTTCAGAAGACGGTTGAACACACCTCTGTGAAGAATACCCCGGGTAGATCACGATCGGGTACAGTCTCTTTATGGGTTCTCTGACTAAGTTCCTTTTCGACTGTGCGCCACTGACCGCTGACGCAAGCATGATCGAGACAGCGATTGAGATTATCCGACCATGTCCTGTCATTCTTCACCTCCCCCAAGCGGCACTTCGGATGCACGTCGGTCAGCCCTCCGCTGACTTCGATCACCTCTGAGTTGATGCGGCTTGGATTTTCATTTTCTCCTTCTCCCACTCGTCGTACTGAGTGTCCTGCCCCGACTCCATGAGGAAATGTCCCGTCCGCATCACTATAATGTTTTCTGCCCTAGTGGCTATGCGCTGGTAATCGAAGCGGTGTCCTTTATCTACCTTGGTACAAGCCTCGGCCTCAAATGTGATGTCCGTCAATTGGCCCGTGCTTAAGTCTTTAATAGGTGCAACAAACGGGCAAGCTGCGGAGCCGTCCCCTTTGCACGCAGCATCTGCGTAGGCCGCTTTGAACATTGGGACCCACCTATTCAATTCCGATTTACATTGCTTTACTGTAGGTCCTTCTGCAAAGCAAGCAGATGTAAGGATGAGAATAACAAGCAGTGTTCGTTGCATGGTCGTCCCCTGAGTGTCGAGGGCATCCTTGTCAAATCCCCCGAGGGCTGACTGTGACAGTATCTCGATTGTGAGACAAGAGTACGCAGGTACAGAGCCTAGTCAACCATACCGCTCACACCTTATTGGATTGTGCTTCTCCAAAAAGGTCTCCCTCCCCTGACCGTCTCTCCATCGTCGACGGCCTTCCCTGTGAACAAGTCAGGTCGGCTCCTGCAATTGTTTTTTCGGGGCCTTGCTTCTGCTTTTTGGGTCGACTGGTGGAGGAGAAGCGTTTCAACGAAAATGCGCCGCCCGGCGGCTGGAGCATGCGACTGGAGGCTTTTCCGAGCGTTTCCGTCACTTCCTGTAGGGCTTGCGGAGCCAAATGCGCATAGCGTTGCGTCGTCTGCTGGCGAGTGTGCGGACAAGCGGCAACGCTTGGCCGTTAGCATCCGCGATAAGAGCCGCATGCGCTAACGAGCGCTCGTGTAGATCTTTGAGGGGGGCGATCAGCGATGGTCGTCCCTACCGCGACCTCAAATCCATTTCGGCTCAGGCCGGGGAGCAATGAGTTTAAAGGCACACGGTCCGTGTGCTTTGCAGATGACAAGCTTTGAGGAGGTCAACCGAATCTGTTCGGTATTCGTGCGGTTTTTCTCACGGATAAAGCAGCGGGAAGTGGGACAAAAAATGGTACAAATGTCCGCCCTTTTCTGTTGTTTTCTGGTTGCCTTGATTTTCGCAAGTGCAACTAAACACAAGCGGAAGATATCAGAAAACACCAGAAGTTATGGGTTCCCATGCCCTTTTAAGGCATGGGTCGCAGGTTCGAATCCTGCCGCGCTCACCATTGTTACCGGGTCCGGCGGAAACATGGCTTCCGCGTAATCGCAATCGGCCTTGGTTTTTTAACCCGACATTTTCAGTGACAGGCGCGGGGCAGGCCCCATTTCCTCCTGCCGCGCTATCACCTCTTCTCCATCCATTGCGTGAAACCTATTTGGTGCCCCTCAGGCAAAGTGCGTGTATCTTCGCCTGGACTCCGGTCAACGTTCCCGTCCGACTCGGCTTTCGCCCGGGACGGAATTCGAAATCCGAACTGCGCGGTGAGCCGAACTCCCGCTCGTTCACAATTTACTGCTCTGTCCGGTATACAACTTCGTCACGCTTTCCCACTTTGCTCAAGGCATAGCCGGCCGCTGCGCCAGCACCCGAGTCACCCTGGCTATCGTGGAAGGAGCTTTATAGGGGCTGACTATCGGGGACCAGATCCAAGCTTGAGCATCGCTGCGCGCAGCTTGCCATGCCGCTGCAGAAGGCGCAGGTATCGCATCTCGGCTGGCCCAGAGCGGGCCTGAATGATTTTCAGGAGATTTTGCTTCTCCGACGCATTCCAGGAGCGCAGCTCCGCGACGAGCGACATGACGGCCGCGTATTCTTCGAATGAAGCACGGATGGGACTTCCAGGAGCCGGCACATCTGTATCCAGGAATCTTGCCAGTCGGCTAATGGCGGCTTTGCGAAAGCCCTGAGTATCTCCATCGAACTTGCGCCCTATCTCCTGATTCACCCGCAGCCCGATGGTCCGGGTAGAAAAGCGATCCCAATCTCCGACTTGGCTGCCGGGCAGTTCGCAAAAGACATGACCCGAGGCAAGGCGCCGTAGAGTCCTCACGGAGCTTCTGTAGGCAGGGTTGCGAGCGATTCGCAGCTCTTCGCGCTCCGCCAGTTGGAACAACTCTCTCCGTCCCGGCCTGAAACCGAGCTTGCGATAGAACCAGAACGCCCCTGATTCGATCGCCTCTTCGTTGTTGTGGCCAAGCTGGTAGGGGTACATCGAGATGCACGTCACGCCCATCAGGGCGCACAGGCAACGCAACACCTGCGCAAAGATCCACGCAACCTCGCCGCCGCGAAATGTGTAGAAGGTATTGAAGCCCATCTCCATCCATTCGAAGAGGCCGATCGCTTCGATGTAGTTGATCGGCACACCGTTTTTGAGCGTGAGCCCGGCAACATAGGCACGCAGGGGTAGGCGGCGCTCCGGAGGAAGGTTCCAGAGGTAAATGGAGACACCTCGTCCCACGTCAGCCCGGACCACGGAGTGCGGATCGCCCAGTGTGGTTCCGTAAAGTTCGCGGTAGCGAACCAGCATCACCTCGCGAATCAAGTCGATGATGGCTTCGCCCCCATTCCTGGACAGCCGCACCAATTCAGGAGGTCGGCGCGTTAGTTCGCTCTTCAGCGAAACGTCCCGACGAGTGAGCAGTGGCTCCTCGTGATAGAAAACCTTGCGAACGGATTGCCAGTTGAGTGTCCGGGAAACACGGGAATTGCCCAGATGCCAACGAATGGGAAGACGAAGGGATTCGTAAATCCGCGCGCGGTCGAGAGCTGAAAAATCGAGTTCTTCAAAGCGTCCAACGAACCAGGCCAGCTCATCTTGCTTGCCCCGTGCTGCGGTTAGCCATCTTCGCCATGGGGTATCGGCCTCGACTGAGGCATCTTCGTCCGCGAGGGGAAGGATGCGCGGCCACACGGCGCCCATTGCGCGTTCATCGTCATAGTCATCCCATGCGATCTCGACTTTTCCTGGCAGATGCCGGACGAGCCAGCGGACCAGTTCGAAGCCGAGCGTGTCCTGCATGCTGGTGCCGGCGATCCCGGAGACTTCAAGCGGATCGAAGTCCTCCATGTCGACGCCCGCTTTTCGCAAGAGTTCCACTCGCTTCCAGAAATTCCGGAGCAGCCGCTCGGATTGTCGAAGAACTTGCGGACTGGGAGGAAACGCCCGGAGAACCAATAGGGCTTCATGAAATCGGATCAGGGAGGGAACGTCTGTGAACCGCTCAACGGCGACTTGCGCAAGTGCCTTGAACGTACGGGCAGCCTGATCACGACCGAACTGATAACGGCAGGCTTCCAGTTCAGCGAGTCGGCGAAGTAAAGTTGCCGCGGACATTTATTGTGGGCTGTAAAGGAGTTCGACGTCGTGCGCGCTCGAAGTCCACGGCACTGCGTCCACAATGACGGTGCTGTGTTCGGCCTTCCAGGATTTGATGGGCTTGCCGTCGAGTCGGACGTCGCGCACCTTGTCCTGCGTATAGACCGTCAGTCTGAGTTCTTTGAACCAGGGATGATAGGAACCTTCCGGGGCCGAAGTGTGGATCTTTAGAACACCCGAGTTCAATTCGCAGGTGAACTGCGTACGCAAATATTCGCCTTTCTGATATGCGAACGTGTTCCCATCGTCCATGTACAGACTGCCATTGCATGCCGGGCCTGGGTAGACCTTCAATTCGAGGGGGCCTTTTGGTGTTTCATCCACGTTCTGCACAACTGGCTGCTCGGGCAAAATTGTTCCTGCGCGCACGTAGACTGGAAGCGTATCAAGAGGCGGATTGACCTTGATCGTGGCTCCGCCGGTTTGCCTTTCACCTGTCCAGTAGTTGACCCAATCCCCCTTCGGAAGCACAACCTCATACGGTTCGACAAACGGCCAATTCTTGGGAGCAACCAGCAGAGCGCTGCCGAATATGTATTCCTCTCCATTTGTCGCGAGCGTGGGCTCCTGCGGGAATTCCATGAACATAGGCCGCATGAGTGGTATGCCCGTCCGTGAGGCCTCCTCCATCCCGGTATAGATATAAGGAAGCAGCCGATAGCGGGTTTCAATGTATCTCTTGCGAATCGCCTCGTGCTCGGGACCATCGACCCAGGGCTCACGATCGCGGGTCCCCTTGGCCGCGTGATTCCGGTAAATCGGATTGAAGACTCCAAGTTCCATCCAGCGCGTGAGCAACTCCGGAGTCGGACTTCCATTGAAGCCGCCAATATCGTCCCCAGCAAACGCGTAGCCCGACAATCCCAGGTTGATGAGCTGAGGCACCGACAGCCGCATATGGTTCCACGAAGCCGTGTTGTCTCCCGTCCAGGTTGCAGCGTAGCGCTGTGCACCTGCATACGCTGCGCGCGTAAGGACGAATGGGCGGACGTTCGGTTGTAGCTTGAGTAGCCCTTCGTATGTCGCTCGCGCATTTTGCATCCCCAGCACGTTGTGGATCTCGCGATGATCGGTCTTTCGCTGCTCCACATAGTGGATGTTATCGAGCGGCATGGTCTTCTGCGGAAACACGAATACGGCAGGTTCGTTCATGTCATTCCAGAAGCCACGGATGCCGTCATTCACGAAGTCCTTATAAAGCGAACCCCACCAGTCACGCACGGCTGCTCGCGTGAAATCCGGGAAGACGGAGTCCCCGGGCCACACCGGGCCCACGTACACCGAGCCATCTGCTTTCTTCACAAAGTAATCGTGCGCGATTCCTTCGTCATAGGGCTTCGACCCCGGGACTTTCGCGATGTGCAGGTCGGTGATGGTGATGAGCTTGAATCCCTGCTGGCGCAGGTCTTTAATCATCTGCTCGAAATGAGGAAAACGCTCGCGGTCAACCGTGAATGGCCGGTTCTTCTCCTGATAATCGATGTCGAGGTACAGAATATCTGCTGGAATTTTGCGTTTGCGGAACTCGTTGGCCACTTCTCGAACTCGCGCTTCCGGGTAGTAGCTGTAGCGGCACTGCTGATAGCCTAATGAAGACAACGGCGGCAGAGGCGTTCGACCTGTGATGGCAGTGAAGTCGCTGACCACGCGCTTGGGATCGGGGCCGTAGAGGAAGTAGTAATCTAGCTCGCCTCCTTCGGCGCCGAACGAATACGCGTCTCGCAACTCCTTGCCGAAATCAAAACTGCTGCGATAAGTGTTGTCGAGGAAAATGCCGTAAGCCGCGCCGTTGCGCACGCCAAGGAAGAAGGGGATGTCCTTGTACAGCGGGTCCGTTGACTCCTGCCAGCCGAACATATCCATGTTCCACATCGTGAAGGCAATGTCACGATGGTCGAGCGGCCCCGTTTTGTCACCCAGCCCGAAATAGTGTTCATCGATGGGCATGGATTTCCACACACGGAACTCGGACCCGTTGACGGAGAGTGAATGACTCGGGTGATCTTCAGAGATGATCGTGCCATCAGGTTTCACAAAGGACACGCGCAGCGGCGACTTGGAAATTTGCACACGTAGTTCGCCGGTATCGAGCGTTACTGCGTCAGGGGACTCCTTCGTTTGAACAGTCATAGCCTGGGAGAAGGCGTCCGGCAAAACAGCGAACGACTCATCTCGAGGAAATGAAGCCTGAGCCGAGTAACGAACTCTCACAACGTTTGGGGAAAGGGCGACAACCCGTACTCGTCCCCAGCTCACGGTTAGCTCTGCTCCATTGGCGAGTGTCTGTACCGCGGTGACATTCCCTAAGGAATGCCACTGGGCAGTGGCCGTGCACGAGAAGGCGAATAAGAAAGCGGATAGGCAGGTAGTAAGACGTAGCATGAGAAATTTCCGATTCCGCGAAATGATACCTGAAAAGCAAAGGTAGAAATTTCCGACCGCTCTCCTCCACCGGTACGCGACCGGAGAATCGTTACCTGCATAGTTCACTCATCAACCCCAGAAGAAAAGTTGACAGAGAAGATGTCTCCCCATACTGTAACTTGCTGTCGGTTAGACGCCTTTCCCTGAGTACCCGAAACCACGATTTTGCGGACACGTGTGCTAATGGAGGCTTATCGAACGAACCATGAACCAAGCCGCATCGCTTGCCCATCGCAATCTCGCCCCGATTGATCTCGCCATCATTGGTGTCTACTTCCTGATTGTCTTTGCCATCGGTTTCTACTTTGCGCGTAAGGAGCGCACTTCCACCGACTATTTTCTCGCCAGCCGCGACGTGGGCTGGTTTTTCATCGGAGCCTCGTTGTTCGTCTCCAACATTTCGACCGAGCATTTCATCGGTCTCTCTGGAACAGGCGCTTCTTCGGGATTAGCGGTAGGGCACTTCGAGTGGCTCGCCTGCCTGATCCTGCTCATCCTGGGTTGGATCTTTGTCCCCTTTTATCTGCGCAGCAACGTGTTTACGATGCCGGAGTTCCTGGAACGCCGTTTCAGCCGGCAGTGTGCCGTCTACCTGGCAGCGATCTCGATTGTCGCCTACATCTTCACCAAGATTTCCGTTCAACTTTATGCCGCGAGCGTTGTGCTGGAGCGAGTTGCAGGATGGTCTCTATGGAAAACCGCCGTGGTTCTCGTGATCGCGACGGGAATTTACACGATTGCAGGCGGACTTGCGGCCGTCATCTACACCGATACGGTCCAGACGCTGATTCTCATTACCGGCGCGGTCGCCCTGACTCTTATTGGATTGCATCGCGTCGGAGGTCTGGAACACTTGCGCACCATGGTACCCGACCACTACTTCCATATGATCAAACCCGCATCCGATCCGAGCTTTCCATGGACTGGCATCTTTTTTGGTGCGCCCATACTCGGCATCTGGTATTGGTGCACCGACCAGGTGATCGTGCAGCGCGTGCTCTCCGCGCGTGATGAAGGGCACGCCAAGGCAGGCACAATTTTCGCGGGCTTCCTCAAAATCTTGCCTGTCTTCATGCTGGTCCTGCCCGGCATCATCGCTTTCGCTTTGTTTCCGGAGCAGGTGAAGAAACCCGATTTTGCCTATCCCACGCTCGTGCTCAATCTCCTGCCGACGGGACTCGTGGGCCTGGTCATGGCAGCGTTGCTGGCGGCTGTGATGGGAGCCATGAGTTCCGTGTTCAACTCGGCTTCCACTCTGGTCACGCTGGACTTTTATAAGAAGATCCGGCCCGCCGCATCGGAAGCGCAACTCGTAACCTTCGGACGCATTGCCACCGGCATCATGGTCCTGCTCGGATTGTTGTGGGTGCCTTTTATTCACTACATCAGCAGCGAGCTGTACATCTACCTGCAGAGTGTCCAGGCCTACATCAGCCCGCCGATCTCGGCCTGCTTCGTTCTAGGAATCTTGTGGCCGAGGCTGAACGGATCGGGTGCAATCAGTTCGCTTCTGACCGGCTTCGTGCTGGGTGCCACTCGCTTCGTGCTTGAGATCACTGACCGCGCTACCGGCGGCCGGTATGAATCACCCGTGATTCGCTGGCTCATTGACATGAACTTCCTGCATTACGCGATCTTTATGTTTGTCGTCTGCTCAGTGGTGCTGGTGCTGGTGAGTCTGCTGACGCCCGCCCCGGACCGAAAGAAGCTCGCCGGGCTCACGTTTGCCACAGTCGATGAGAAGATCGATACGATCACGGTCGACGCGCGCCAACGTAAACCGGTACATGAGACAGCCACCGAACATCGCGTCAATGTCGTCTTCAGTGTTCTTCTGGTCGCGACGGTTGTTGGCTTGTGGATCTATTTCCGCTGACGCTCACGTGAAAGCCCTGCCGCAAATGAAGAAGATCAATATCAATTGAAGGAAGCCTACGATCAGCCTAGGCGGGTAATCCAGACTCGCCAACGGCTTCAGTTCATTTGCCAGATGCGAAAGTTAAGATAAGAAGCGAAGCCCACCCACGCGATGTAAGGGATCAGCAACCACGCCGCGAGCAGGGAAACCGAATAGAAC
>Ga0075434_100006670_pt1 | contig 10598 bp, 6 predicted proteins | sample RhiMethybrSRZTD3_FD_75298 | JGI IMG/M metagenome (GOLD analysis project Ga0075434, IMG submission 75298) | Populus rhizosphere microbial communities from Tennessee, USA - Rhizosphere MetaG P. TD hybrid SRZTD3 | ecosystem: Host-associated > Plants > Roots > Rhizosphere > Soil | place: USA...
CGCGCGCCGAGCCGGCGGGCGCATGGGCGGGCGCGCGGCCGTGACTGGACCTCGGGGCGGAGGTGCGCCGACAGCAACAGGAAGCATCGCCGGCTCAAACGGAATGACGAGCGGCTGCGTCTGCGACGTGTTGGCGACGACGGTCTGGACGCTCGGAGGTGCGTAGTTCGGCGGATTACCAAGATCGAAGATGTGCGTGCCGCGCTGGACGCCGATGACTTGGCCGGTCTCCCCCTGCTGTGCGCCGTCCATGCGCACCCGCCGCAGTGTCGGGAACGTCACGAGTACGAATTCCATAACACGTATCTTCCTCAAAAGACCTTGAACGCGAGGCCGGCAGAAACGCGCGTCGTCGACGCATCAATCTTTTGTGTGCGCGTGAAATCGCCGGACGTGACTTCGACGGTAGGCTTGCTGCGGAAATAGGTGGCGGTCACGCCGGTCGCCCAGCGGTTCGACAAATTCTGCCACAGGCTGACGCGCGGTGCGAGAACGAGCGCGTTGGTCGCATCCGACGTGATCGCGAAGAGCCCCTGGCGGCCGAATGCTTCGCGCGCGGCGTCGGACAACTTGAACGACCCGAAGCCGTACCCGAGCCCGAAGCCCGCCGTCATTTCAAGCTGCGCAAGACGCTGGGTATACGCGACACCGCCGAGCAGCATCCGCTGGCTCACTTCGCCGGGACTGACGGACAAGCCCGTCACGGCGCTGGTCACCGTGAACGACTGGGTGCCAAAGTCGGCTATCGCGCTCAATCCGTTCGGACGGGTGACGCGAACGGCGACTCCCGGGCCGTGATCGTCCTCGACATCGTGGGTACGCGCGAACGATGCGCCGTACTGGACGCCCACGTCGATGTAATGCGCGCGAATCCCGTTCTTCTTCTTTGCAACGCTGTCGGTGCAGACGGATTCGCGCGGACCGTTGGCGATTCCCACCTGTCCCTTGAGATTGTTTCGCACGAATTCCGCGAACGTGCGCGTTGGAAATTGCCCGACCGACGTGGCGTCCCGCAGCAGCCGCGCGCCACGATCGATCAGACAGTCGACCTCGAACGGCTGCAGCTCGAACGTCGTCGGCAGGTTCTGGAAGAAGTGCCGCTCTGAGTCCGCTTGAGTAGCGTTGTCGGGAAGATCCTCGAACGACACTTCGATCGCGAGCGTCCTCAACGAGGCCAACGCCGTCGGCTCGACGAGTGAACGTAGCGTCGACTGGAGCAGTTCCAGCGTGTCCGTCGAGTAGTTGCCCATCGGGATGCCGCTGGACGCACCGAGCACGCCGATCGTGCTCGGGCCGCCGACCCGCGTATCCGCGTCCGAATCGTGCTTCGTGCGCGCGTTCGCGGTAATGACGATCAACGTCTTGATCTTGCGGTTGTTGATCATGCTCAGCAGACTCCAGCCGCCGAGCACTTCGCTGCCGTCGGGGTCGTGTCCAATCGGACGATCGGTGGACTCGAGCGACTGAATCACCGCGCGCAGCCCGATGTTGTCCGACAGGCCGCCGTCCAGCACGTGCAGCGTCGTCCGATTCGGATCGCGATACGCCAGAATTCCCTGGGCGGCGCGATAGCGCGTCTGGTTGATCGAACGATCCTGCAGCCCGAGTTTCACCCAGTCGTCTTCCGCACCGGACCCGGGACCACGATAGGCGCACCCTTGTTTGTTGTGACTGTCGACGGCCAACGAGTTCAACAGACCTGGGAACGCCGAGGATCCGGTCACGCCCCTGGCGATCGGAACCTTGCTCAGATCGGAGCACAGCAGATCGAATTGCTCCTGGTTGAACTCGAATCGCGCACCCGTCGTGGCATCCGTGGCGTTGAGAATGATGTAGGGACGCGGCCGTTGCTCCAGGCGTTGATACGTCGCTTTGCCGAAGACGCGGTTGTCGTACAGCTTGGCGGCGATTTCCGTCCGTGCGCCGAGATACTGCCAGTTCTGCGGGTAAAACACGGCCTGCGAGAACAGATCGCGCTGAAGCGGGTAATACAGGAACCTGTTTTGGAACGCACTCCCGCGGTTCAAGATTTCCTGGCCGTAGAGCGCGTATGCGGCCGCGGTGAAACTGCCTCCCGACACCGAGGAAATCACGTCGACCTCATCGAGCATCGATCGCGCGGTCGCTTCGCAACCCGGCTCCCCCTGCGAGCACGGCTCTCCCGTACCTGGATTCAAGTGGAACGTCGTCGCTTTCAACTGATTGAGGACGCCCGTCGAGAGCGCCGCGGCTCGTGTGCCGCCGCCGGAGAATGCGAGGATCACGAACACCGCGTCAGAGTTCTTGGGTGGCTCTGCGGCGGTGTTGGTCGCAAGACGCTCGAAGCGATAGCCAGAATGGAGGTCGTAGGCGTTGAGCCTCGGCGTGACACGATGCGCGCACGCGCCGGCGGTCGCGGCTGCTAATACGATCAGTAAATGACAGCGCGTCACGATCATGAATGATCTGGCCACGACACGAGCCCCCTCACCGCAATAAACGATCGAATTGTGCCGGAATAACAGCCGAGTTGTTGGCGCGGATCCTAACGCGTTGTTGCTGCGTTTTAATGTCGGCGTCACGCTGACGAGCACTAGGACGAACACCGCCCGCGCAATCGATGGAATGGTGGCGGAGAGGGATTCGTTCCCGGCGAACCCGCCCATGTTGCGCAGCGCGAGCCAGAGCAGCTTCGTCGCCGCGGCGTCGTTCGGAAAATGGCCACAGGTCTTGATGATTTGCGCTGTGGGCGATGGACGTTCCAAGCGACGAGTAATGGTGATCATCGGACGGAGAGCTCCGTAGGCAATATCCGAACCGTGCGCCGGGCGAGCCTGGGGTCCGGCCCGATGCTACCCTGCCACCTGCAGGTCGGATCTGGGCGGTCATGGGAGGAGGAGGATCATGAGCGATGGCAAGGCGGCAGAGATCGACGCACTCCGTGTGCTGAACGCGCAGATGCACGCCGAGGAGAAGCGTGGCGCCGGGGGCCTTGCCTTCTACCGGGAACTGCTCGATCAGACGCTGCGCTTCCGGCGCGCGAGCGGCGCGGTGGTGACGCGAGACGAGTACCTGATCGATCTCGCCAACGCCGCAAACACCCGCGACGAGATCGAGCCCGTGGGCGCGATCGACTGCACGGTCTACGAGAACACGGCGGTCGCATCGGTGCTGCTGCGGGTGACGGGGATGAACGCCGGCACGCCGCTCTCGGGGTTGTTCCGCAACGTCCGCATCTTCCACCGCGAGGCCCCGGACAAACCGTGGCGCCTCAAGGTCTGGTTCAACGACAAGGTTCCGGAGACAGGCGGCAAGGCCTAGCGGGGCACACAACGAGGGGACTAAAGCTTGCCGGGCTTGCGCGGTTTGAGGCCGTATTTCCGCAAGAATCGCTCGCGGCCCAGCTCCCGGTGCTGAGCGTCCAAGAACTTGAACTCATCAATCGTCATTTTCGCTTCCAGCGTCTCGACTCGCTTCGCGGTGTTGGCGCGCAGATCAATGTCGCTGATCTTGACCGAGTTGATCTCGATCGCTCGGTACTCGCCGTCGAGAATGGCTTGCCGCGTTTCGATGGAAGCCGGCAAATCGTAGTTCACGCGATCGACGAAGTACGCCTTGTGCTGGGCCTGAGCCCCGCTCGGTGGTCTCGCCGTGCCGAGGCTAGACTTGACCTCGTCGACGCCCAAGACCTTGCCGGTGCCGGAGGCCTTGTCGAAGACGGCGTCGAGCCCCTGGTTGTTGCCGGGTTTCTGCAAGGCGCGGAAGTTTGTTACGCCTGCCTCTTTCGCGCGACGGAGTTCGTTGAGAGACTCGCCGCGAGCGCCGGTTTTGTTGATGGCATTCTGGTAGCCGCGAATGCGGCTCTCTAGCTCCTTCTGTTCCCGTTCGAGCCACGAGGGCTTGTAGTTCCGCAGGATGGCTTCCTTCCGCTGGGCCGTAGGGGCTTGCTTCGCGAGCGTTTCCCGGGCCTCTGTGAGCTTCTGCGCGAGCTGTTCCTTTTGCCTCTCGAGCTCTGCCAACTGAGCCTCGGGGGAGTTCGCGGGAAACTCCAGCGGGGTTTCGATTGTCTGTCCCACCTCTCGTGGCGCGACGGCTCCGGCCTCCGGCGCGGGTCCGTGGAGCTCGATGGTGGTCACACCGGGCCGTTCGGCTTCAGGTGGGGCCGACAGCGAGAGCTCGATCGGTTGCTCGATCGTCGTCGGCTGCGGTGGAGCAGCGAAAGAGGGCTTCTCGAGGCGCGCTTCCGCGGGCGCGCTCGCGGGGGCCTTCTTGGGCGGCAGCTCGTGGGGTTCGGGTATCTGCGGGGCCGGTCGTTCTGGCGTGAACAGGCTTCCTTCCCGCAGCTGCTGCTCGAGCGGTGAAAACTGCGGCGCGCGATCGAAGTTCTCCAGCTCGCCGCCCACGGCCTTCGCCCCACTGGCCTCGGTCGTCACCGGCACCGGTGGCGGGCCAACGTTTGGATGGAAGTCCGGAACGGCGGCGACGCCTTCCTCGACGGCGCGGGCTCCGGTCGCAGCCTTCCCGGCGCCGAGCTCGATGAGATCCTCAGGCTCGAACACCGAGGTCAGGTCCTCGGCGAGGGCGATCGTTCCTTCCTTGAAGGCCTCCCAGCGGTCGACCTCGTTGCCGAGGATGTCCTCGCCCCAGTAGACCTGGGCATAGGGAACGCCGGCCCGCGCGCCCGGAATCAGTTTGAGGGTCTGCTCGAATTGCTGAAGTGAACGTTCCAGCTTGCCGATGTACTTCCCCGGACGCCCGCGTTGCGCCGCCTCGAACCGCTCCCCGGGGCTGGTCCCTTCGAGGTAATTTTTCCGCGCGCGCTGCTCGAGGATCTCTCCGCTCGAAGGCTCCTTTCCGGGCGCGGGCGGCTGCTCCGCGGTGAGCGCGGGCGTCTCCGAGTAAGCGACGGGCTCGCTCGAGATCGTGCCGCGGGGCGGAGGAAGCAGCGGCACCACCTCATGCAGCCCGCCCGAGACGTTCAGGGTGGGATCGCCATCGACAATCTCGACGTCGATCTCGAGGGGAGTGTCCTTGGCGGCGATGATCGCGGCGAACGGCACGCCGTTGATCGTCACGACGTGGCGGCCCGATGCTTCGTCGTAAGTTGTGTTCACGTCGAAGGGCGCGTTGACGTCGCGCGACGGCACGCTCTGGGTGGATGCGGACGCCGCCTGCGTCTTTCCTGGTGGCTGCCACGGGGCGGGCACGATCTTCTCCGGCGCGGGGAGGGCCCCTGGCGGCTCGTACCCTGGCTCGTTGAGCCAGCGTTGAAATTCCTCGTCGGCCCCCCTCGGATCGAGCAGGTCGCGGTGCGCCCGGAGCCACGGCGAGATCTGAGGGTCGTGAATGTGCTTTCGCCATTCCTCCTTACCCTCCTTGCTGAGGATCCCGAGCCTCTGGACGAGCATCGCCACCTTGTCCTCCTGGGCCTGGCGCTGCTCGTTCTCGGCGTCCTCCTTTTCGTGCCACAGAAATTCCTGGAACGACGACCAGGCCCTGGAGAGCACTTGCTCGACGGCCGCGTTGCCGGCCGCCAGCGGGGCCAGCGCGGCCAGCATTGCGCCGAAGGGGCCCGAACCTTCGTTCTCGGGCGAAGGCGCCGAGACCGCCTGGCTGTTCTCCCGTCGAATCGGTTGCGGCGCGATGACAAACCGCTGCGCCTCGGCGAGGGCTCGGCGAACGATCTCACTCGCCTGTTCGGGTCCGGCCATGCGCGCCTACGGCAGTCCGATCAGTTTGAGTACGTCTTCGACGCGCAGGAGCGGGCGGCGGTGCGCCTCGGTGTTCTTGCCGAGCGTGTTCGCGAGCGTGACGCTCGCGGGCTCGCCGGCCCTGCGAATGCGTGATAGAGGACCGGAGAAGTTGGCGTTGTAGGTCGCCAGGATGACCCACGGGTAGTCGCTTTGCGCGCAGTCGGGACGCGTGGGCAGCCCCAGGAGGGTCGTCGCCTTCTGCAGCTTCCCCTTGAATTTCCCGAGCCACTCCTTCTCTTCCTTCGTCCGCTCGGGCGCGTAGGGGCCCTCGAGCGCGGTCAGCAGGCCGAGCTCGAAGTCGTCGCGCAGGCGGCTGGTCTCGCAGCCGTCGCCGCAGCCGCAGTTGGTGTGGCCGGTGCGCACCGGGTGCGCCGGGCGACACAGGTAGCGAATGGCGAGGTAGTGGGTGGACGGGCCCTCGGCGCTCCGGCTGACCGGCGGCCCCGGCGGACATGGGCACGGCAGGCAGTCGGCGTCGGTCAGGTCCGGTGGGCTCGCGAGGTCGAACCAGACGGGACGCGGGACGTGGATCTCGTCGCCCGAGGCGGCGCAGGCGCTGCCCGGGCACACCTTCACGCGCCACGGCTGATCTGCGGTCGCGTCGGGCAGAACCTGGAGGCCGCACATGATCCCCCACCCGTGGAGCAGGCGGTTGTGGCGGCGCATCCGCTCGACGAAGTAGGCCTGCTCCGTGCGCATGTCCTCTGCGGTCATGAGCTGGCGGGGGAAGTAGCGGACGCGTTCGAGGCGGCTGGTGTCTTTGGTCGTGAGGCTCATGGTGTGTCCTTGGCTCAAGCCGCGCTGAGAGCGAAGCGGAAGACGTAGGTGCCGCCGGCGGAACCGTTGGCGTCGCCGTCGAGCGCCTGAGCAGGCGTCGTCGAGGCAAGCGACTTGAGCGCGAGCTGCGCCGGAGCGCCGGCGCTGCCCGCGCGGTCGTCGCCGTAGAGGGTGAGGGTGTACGTGCCCTGCTTGACGCCTCCGGGCGCCGCCGCCAGGAGCGCGCTCATGGTCATGCCGCGCTGGCCTCCGGTCATGAACAGCATCAACGTGCTCGAATCCGCGATCTGCGAGTCGGGCACCATCGCGAACTGGATGGATACGGGGACCTCGACGGGGTTGGCGGGATCGGTCTGGTCGTCGGTGACCGTCAGCGAGACGCTGCGCGCCGACAGGGCGGCCGCCAGCGCGACGCTGGCGTTGTCGAGCTTCCCGTTGAACGTGACCCGGATGATGACGGGCCCGGCCACCGCGGTATCGTCGTCCTCCGAGCGCGGGAACGTGTATGTGGAGACGCCGGCGACGGCCGTTGGCGCAACGGGATTCAGATCGACGATGTTGCCGGTTACGCGAGCGGTGCCGAGCTCGACACCCGTGACCTGGAACGGCTTCGTCGTCGGGTGATCCGTGGTCGTCGTGCGGCCGCCGCTGCAGCACGCGACCAGGCAGAGGATCGTCTCCAGGAGCTGCGCCTGCGTGTAGACTCGGCGGCGCGGGCCGTCGGCGACCGCCAGCGTCCACGTGTCACCGTCCTTCTTCGCGGTGACGAGCGCGAGGGGCACGCATGTCGTGATGGGAACGGCGCACGACGACCCGAACTGCTCGGCCAGGCGAGCGCGCAGGACGTCGATGCTCGGCGCCGGTACTTCGGTAACCTCGCCGAGCGTGCGCCCGCCGGGTTCGGACGTGCCGTCGTGAGTGGCGACGGCGGCGGTCCACTTATCGCAGTCGAACGCCGCCGGTGTCACGACGTCGCTCAGGGCGAGCCCGTACGTCTCGACGGTGGTGTCGGGCTGGCAGTCGGGCTGGCCAGGGCAATCGTCGGCGTAGAGCACGGCCTGATCGTTGGTCGTGCACTCGCGATACGTGAGGCAGAGGCTGTAGTCCTTCGCTTCGGTGATCGGCGCGCTGTCGCCGCAACCGCAGCCGCCGCCTGCGGCGAAGGGATCGAATTCGACCAGGCGGCCGACGACGATCTCTCGCCCCCATGGATCGATGGCGACGCCCGGAGCGACGCGCAGCCGCTTTCCGTCGGCGGTGAGCGTCACCTCCAGGCCGCACAGCACGCCCGTGCCGATCGTCAGCCGGTTGATCAGCCAGCGCTGGCCCATGCCGTAGCACTGCTCGCGCTCGAACTGGGCGACGCCCATCATCTTGCCGAAGAAGAAGTTGTTTCGCTGCGGCGGGCTCAACACCGCGGGCCAGTCTCGGCGTTCGTCCATGGTTGACTCCTTCAGCGCAGGATGGCGTTGGCTCCAATCCGGAGGTTTTCTTCGACGCGAAGTGTGTCGGCGTGCGCGCGCGCGGCGCCGAGGCGCGCGTCGCGACCGAGCGCCGCTTCGTCGTAGCGGCCCGCAGCGGGCGTATGTGGGACGACGGCGTCCACGCCCACGCGCGCCTGCCGCCCGACGACGAAGGTCGGCTCGACGACGCAGAGGTGATAGTCCGTGTGCGCCGGCTTCTCGGCGTCGAGCACGGCGCGCACTGCGTCGAGCACGCCGGCCCGCCGTGCGTCGCGCGCCTGCAGGCGCACCGTGAAAAGGTGAGCGGTGTCCGCGAACAGCGGCGCCCCGAAGTCCTCGGCCGCCAGCGGTCCCTGCTGGCCGACGAGCGCGTCACCAACGATCAGCGGCGGAGCGGCGCCGACGTCGGGGGCGACGTTGTCGTTGTCGACCGCGTAGAGGAACTCCTGTTGAATCGGCTCTTTCGGCTGGCTGCGGCTGGACCATGAGAGGATCGGGGTCTGGGAGGCTGGGTTCTTGCTCCAGTATTCGATGCGGATCGGATACCAACGGTCGCGCGTGAGCGGCAGGCTGCCCCGCGGCTCGCGGTTCGTGGGCGTGATCCACGAATCGATGATCAGCTCGCCGTCGACGTAGATGCGCGCGCCGCCGTCGCACTTGAAATAGAACGTGTAGACCTCGGAGAACCGCGCGAAGACCTGGCCCGTCCAGACGACTGAGAACGCAACCACACCGGTCGGCGGCGCGAACTGCCGAAACCGGCCGTCGCGGTCGATGATCGGGGGCGCCGGCGAGAATGGTTCGCAGCGGTTGTCTCCCTCACCCGGAGGGTCGGCCGACCTGCCAAAGTGGTCGTCGAGAAAGTACGACGCGCTGAGGCCTTGCAGCGCCGGGTCCAGGACGGCGGGTCCGGGCACAACCATGCCGTCGGGGAGCGCGGAGAGGAGCCCGGTGTCGAACCCGAGGCAGGCGCGCACATCCAGCATCCACAAGCGCCGCTCACGGAAGCTCTCGCTGATCTCGCAGTCGACGCCGGTATAGAGGCGGACCATCTCTCTCAGGCCGGCGATTGTTCCGCGCCGCTCGTACAGGTGGTGCGCGTCGAGCAACAGGTTGCGCTGCGTGGTGACGCTGGCCTGCGGCGGGAGGTCGGCGGCGATCCACGTCGCGAGCCACGGCAGGTGATCGGGCGGAGCCACCGCTGGATCGAGGCGAGCGGCGAGGCCGGTGATCTCTGCTTCGCGGTCGCCAAGCTCGGCGCGCGCCGTCTCCAGCGAAGCGCGCAGAGTGCCACCGCCCCCGCCCGCACCGGTCTCCGCATCGGCGCGGGCGTAGATGTTCGGCACGTACTCGAGGTAATTCTCTCCGGGCGTCTCCGCGACCACCGCGCTCACGCGCGGCGAGATCATCGGATCGTCTGTCTCCAACCGAACCCGAATCCAGAGGAACCGCGCGGCCGGATCGATCGTCATGCCCGCCGCCTCCGGCGCGTGCACCAGAACATCCCGCGCGGGCTGTCGGACCAGCGGCGGCGCCGCCCCGGGCAGTTCGGCGAGGGCAGTCTCCAGGACCACGCGCGTGCCGGGCGGCACCTCGGTCTCGACGTGCACTCGCATCCACGCGTTCCCTCGGCCCGCGTCGAGGGGCCCGGCTTCGATCTGCCCGCGCAGCACGTGCGCCCCGCGTGCCTCGAGACGGACGTACTGCGTGCCCGCGCCCGTCCGCACGTACAGGTGGCCTTCGACATCAACCGCCAACCCCGTTACGGGCGCCCGAAAACCGGGCAGCGGCCCGAGCCAGCGCTCGCCGTCGAGGTCGTACATCCACAGCCCGCCCGACGCGCGGTCCGCCACGTACAGCCGCCGGCCATCGCTCGCCAGCGCTCCCGGCCGAAATCCCGGCGCGTCGGCGGGCGCGGCGATCGCTGGCAGCGCCGACCCCGACGACTCGAAACGCAGGATGTCCGGCTGGCCGGCGACGCTGACGGACGCACGCCCGTCCGCTGACACACAGAGATCCAGTCCGCCGGACAGCGCCGCCGCCGTGCTACTGGCGTACTGCGCATCGAGCCGACCGTCGCGGCGCAGGCGCGCAAGCCGCGGCGCCGCCGTGTCGAGGACGTAGATCCGCCCCGTAGCGTCCACCGCGACGCGCAGCGGCGCACCAGCCGCGCTGGTCCACGTCGCCGACAGCTCGAGCGCCGGCAGTGTGAACACGTGTACGCCGCGATCCGCTGGTGCCGCGGCGTAGAGCCGCCGGCCGAACACAGCGAGTCCCGACACGCCCGCGACCGCCGCGTCGCTGCCGCAAGCTCGCGCGAGGTCGTCGTCGCCGCAGAGCGGATCGACGATCACGATCCGCTTCGCATCGGGGAGCGCGAACACGAGCTCCCCGCACTCGCTGACCGCGAAGCCGACGAGCGTGACGTCGTACGGCCCCGGAAGATCAATAGGTGCGCCACCTGGGGCGACCGCCGGCGCGCGCGCGAGCGTCAGCTCGCCGTTCACGTCCTGCGCGAGGCCCGCGGTGCGCGCGAGCGTCCAGCTCCGGCGGTCGAGCGAAACGACGTTCTGAGGAATCGAAGACAACGCCTATTCCACGTAGAGGTTGTACTTGATGCCGCCGC
>Ga0075434_100006671_pt1 | contig 10598 bp, 5 predicted proteins | sample RhiMethybrSRZTD3_FD_75298 | JGI IMG/M metagenome (GOLD analysis project Ga0075434, IMG submission 75298) | Populus rhizosphere microbial communities from Tennessee, USA - Rhizosphere MetaG P. TD hybrid SRZTD3 | ecosystem: Host-associated > Plants > Roots > Rhizosphere > Soil | place: USA...
TGTCGTCCGGGAGAGCGGAGCGCGGGCAACGTGCTGGACGCGCCGGTGCTCGCGATGTTGTGCTCGCCCGCCTGGCGAGGTGAACACGTCGCTGCCGACGGCACGTTCGCATCACACAGCAAGACGGTCGGCGCCTTGACAGTCGTGCCAAATGGGCCTCTCCCCGCGGCGCGCTCCTTTCGTCAGTGCGATCTTCTGTACTGTGCGTTCGACCAGAGTCTCGTGTCAGAGGTCCGCAACGAAATCGAGGGAGAAGTTCCCCCGTCGCTTGGCTTACGCTCGTGCGTTCGTGATCACGCGATCTCCGAGATTCTCAATCTGTTGTTCGGGGAAGTTGAGCTCGGCGGTGTGTCGACCAGGCTGTACATCGACTCGCTCGCCCACGCTCTCACGGTACGCTTCCTGTTTTTGGGTGAGCGCACGCTTGGGCAGGCACGCGGACCGGCGACTCTTACTCGACGAAAACTGTCTCGTGTTCAGGAGCTCATTGAGAGCCGTCTGCATGCGGAGCTTACCCTTCAGGAACTCGCGGTGGCAGTTGGCTACAGCCGCAGTCATTTCCTCCGGGCGTTTCGCGCAACCACGGGCGTGACGCCGCATCGCTACCTGCTGAATCGGCGAATCGAGCGCGCCCGCCGATTGCTCGGCGAACCGGATATGCGCATTGCGCAAGTCGCATACTGTTGCGGATTCTCGAGTCAGGCTCACTTCACGCTTGCATTTCGGAAGGTGTGTGGGCTCACGCCGGGCGAATACCGACGCGAGCTCTAAATGAAGATCGTCCAGCAAACCATCCCATCCCTTAGACTAGCCGTTGTTCACGCGCCGGCGGGCAGACGATGCGGCGCGATGTGCGCATCGTCGCCGACGCGTACCGTTTAGACAGGGTCGCCGAGCTTGTCCGGCAGCTTCAATGTGGCCGCGCCTTCGTCGGCGCGGAATCCCTCGAGCGTGTCGGCCGCGTGTTCGCGCGCATCGTGCTTCAATGCGGCCGCGTCTTCGTCGACGCGGAATCAGACCGCTCGCAAACCCCTTTCGCACGTGCCATTTGTCTCGCATGTTTCGAGCGGCGCCCAATTGCTAATCCCGAATCGCTCCCTCTCGTTCGTAGAACGAGCCCCTGGCGCGAACGGTTCAGTCAGAAAGCTCGGCCCTACATTCGCGCTGTTTTCCGATTGAATACGTGTGAGCGGGTATGCGAATGTGCGCCCGACGGAGGGCGTATGAGCATCCCTGTCACCGTGAAGTCGACGCTGTCCTGCATGGCATTTGTGCTGACGTTGTGCAGTGCGAGCATCGCGTCGGCGCAGGAGTTCCGCGCGACGATCACCGGCCGCGTCACCGACCCGAGCGGATCCGTAATTCCAGGTGCCACGGTCACCGTCGCCAATACGCAGACCGGCGAAGTGGCCGTCGGCGTGACGACGACCGACGGGGTGTACACGATCCCGTTCCTCAGGCCTGGTCTCTATACCGTGTCGGCGGAGCTCACCGGTTTCCGCAAAGTCACACAGCCGAACGTGCGGCTCGAAGTCGGTCAGACCTCCGCGGTCAACTTGCAGCTGCCGCTCGGCGAATTGAGCGAGAACGTGACCGTCGCCGCCGAATCGCCGCTGCTCGAAACGTCGAAGGCGGATCGCGGGCTCGTGATCGACAACGAACGCGTCACGGAGCTGCCGCTGAACGCGCGCAATCCGTTCATGCTGTCGTATCTCTCGCCGGGCATCACCTACAACGGACCGGCAATCTACCAGCGGCCGTTCGATAACGGCGCGATCGCCGACTGGTCGATCAACGGCGGCCAGAACCGCAACAACGAATTTCTGCTCGACGGCGCGCCAAACAACTCGATTCAAGGCGGCAACAACATCGCGTACGTGCCGCCGGTGGACGCGGTCCAGGAGTTCAAGATCGTCACCAACAGCTACGACGCGCAGTACGGACGCACCGCCGGCGGCGTCATCAACGTGTCGTTGAAATCCGGCACGAACCAGTTTCACGGCAGCACGTACGAGTTCGCGCGCCGCAAGGAGCTCGACTCGAACGAATACTTCTTCAAGGTGAATAACCGCGAGAAGCCGGACCACAAGCTCGATCAGTACGGGTTCCAGGTGGATGGCCCGGTCTCGATTCCGGGTCTGTACGACGGCCGGAACAAAACGTTCTTCATGTTCAACTACGAGGGCTACAAGGAAGCGACGCCCAATCCCGCGACTTACACCGTGCCGGACGAAGCGCAGCTGCGCGGCGACTTCAGCAACCTCCGTGACGCGCAGGGACGGCTGATCACCATCTTCGATCCCGCGACCGGCCGGCTGGAGAACGGTCAATGGGTACGCGATCCGTTTCCGGGCAACCGCATTCCGCCGGGCCGGATCGATCCCATGGCGCTGCAGTTCACGCAGTTCTTTCTGCGGCCGAACTCGACGCCGCCGGCGGGCAACGATCCGTGGCGCAACAACTACGTGTTCGCCCCGAACCTCGCGTACGACACGTTCCGGAACATCGCGACGAAAGTCGATCAGAACATCAGCGACAAAACGCGGATGTTCGTGCGCTACGCGTACAACAAGCGCACCGAGCAGCGCAGCACGAACGGCATCCTGAGCGGGCCGGCGCAGGACGGCCAGCTGCCGCTCTGGCGGATCAACCACAGCGGCGTCGCCGACTGGGTGCGGACGGTCAGCCCGTCGCTGGTCATGAACATCCGCGCCGGGTTGAATCAGTACCTCGAGCTCGCGCGGTCGGATCCCGGTCTGAGCTTCAATCCGTCGGAGCTCGGCTTCCCCGCGTCGCTGGTCAGCCAGCTGCCGAACAAAGTGTTCCCGCGCCTCAATTTCGTGACGACCGGCTCCGCGCCGAGCGGCTTTGGCGCGTCGACCGGCGGCACGACCGAGTATCAGAATCTGGGCCGCAACAGCCGCAACAGCGAGACCACGACCGGCTTCAGTTTCCAGCCGAACTTCTCGTGGGTGAAGGCGGCGCACAACGTGCGCGGCGGCCTCGATATGCGGCTGACGTGGTATACCCGGGAAATCAACACGAACCTGTTCGTCTTCACGTTCGATCGCCGCTTCACCCAGCGCGTGTTCAACTCCGCGGATCCGCTCAGCGGCAACTCGGTCGCGTCGTTTCTGCTCGGCGCGCCGGCGTTCGGCGTCATCGAGAACAACTTCTACCCGACGTTCCGCTGGAACTACTACGCGCCGTGGATTCAGGACGACTGGAAGGTGACGAACCGATTCACCGTGAACCTCGGTCTGCGCTGGGATTTCAACACGCCGGTGTTTGAAGAGCAGGATCAGATCAACTACGGCTTCGATACGCAGTCGATCAATCCAGTCTCGTCACGCATCAACCCGGCGCAGTTTCCGGGCTATCAGGTGCGCGGAGGTCTGGGCTTCGTCGACGTGAACGGCAATCCGAAGTATCCGTATCAGTGGGATCGGAACAACATTCAGCCGCGCGTCGGGTTCGCGTATCTGCTCGGCGACAAAACCGTTCTCCGCGGCGGGTACGGCCTCTACTACATCAACGTCGTGGGCACCTCGGCGTCCAACGGCTTCGGCATCCAGACGCCGCTGATCACCTCGCTCGACGGCGATCGCACGACCACGTTTCCGTTCTCGAATCCGTTCTCACAGGGCGTCGCCCAGGCGCCCGGCTCGTCGCTGGGTCTGGAGACGTTCCTCGGTCGAACCGTGAGCTTTTCGAACCCCGGTTTCGTGAACCCGTACGTGCATCAGTTCTCGGTCGGCGCGCAGCGCGAGCTGCCGTGGCGAACGACTGTGGAGGTGTCGTACGTCGGCAGCCGCACGGTGCAGGAGCAGAACCGCTGGGGAGGGTACAACGAGCCGCCGGTATCGCTGCGCGATCGATGCGACCCGACGAAGGGCGGCAGCGTGGCGTTCTGCAACGAGCTGCTGCCGAATCCGTTCTATCAGGTACCCGGGCTCGAAGGCACGGCGCGGTTTACGAGCCCGACGCTCTCGCGGTACGAACTGTCGCGGCCCTTCCCGCAGTTCGGTCCGATCACGATGTTCGATCGGAACGACGGCCACATCTGGTACAACTCGGCGCAGTTCGTCGTGAACAAGCGCATGTCGACGGGCTTCTCGCTCGCCGGCACGTATACGCTGTCGAAGATGATCGAGGAGAACGGTGGTGACAACGTGATTGGCGGAAACAATAACGTGAACCCGCTCATCACCGACGTCGACCGCATTGTCCAGAAGTCGCCGTTCGAGTCCGACCGGCGCCATCGGGTCACGATCTCGGGCGTCTATCACCTGCCGTTTGGCCGCGACCAGAAGTTCCTGGCCTCATCGAGCTCCATCGTCAACGGCATCGCCGGCGGATGGGAAGTGGCGGGCATGTGGCTGTTCAACAGCGGCCGTCCGTGGGGTTTGCCGCAGAACGTGTATTACGTGAGCGACGCCGCGATCAACGACATCGACTTCAGCGCTCCCGTCATCCGCGGCGTGAAGAACTGCGTGGCGCAGATGAACGACGCCGGCGTGGTGACGATGCTCGGCTACTCGGTCGCGGCCGGCTGCACGACGCCGAATTTCATCATCAGGCCGAATTACACGGCCGGCGCCGTGAACTTCCGCGACAACGAGATCCGGCGGCCGCCCTTCTATCAGTTCGACCTCAACTTCGCAAAGACGACGCAACTGACCCACGGCATGCGTCTGCAGCTGCGGTTCGAGCTGTTCAACGTGCTGAACCAGACGGTTTACGACGAGCGGCAGTACGAGAACAATCCGACGAACCCGCTCTTCGGCACGATCGACAGATCGGTCGTGCGCCAGTCGAACTTCCCGCGGTACGGACAGCTCGGGATCAAGCTCCTGTTTTGACGCGGCGCTTCACGTCTCGTGTGCCGTGCGCGGTCGTCGCCACGTTCGCCGCTACGGTACTCGCCTCGCCGCCCTCTCCGGGAGGAAACTGGCGGCGGGCCGAGTACCGCGACCTGCCGCACGCCATCCAGTCACAGTGGTCGACCGCTTCGGCGTTCGATGCGTTCCTGCATGGCGTCGAGAATGACACGCGGCGTCGCGTCGCCGACGGCGAACGCGAGCATCTGATTTACTATGCGCTGCAATCGAACCGTTTCACGTCGCGGCCACGTATCGAGCCGGCCATCAGCAGTCGGCAGTTCGTGGCGAAATTGTCAGAGAACGATCGCGGACGGTTGCTGGATGATGGTTCATTTCTGCCCACCGCCGGATGGCCGCAAGCCGAGCGCGCGCGCATTGACGATCTCCTTGCAGCGCTCGAGAAGCGCCCGGCCGACGTGAGGCTCGCCTACTTCAGACAACTACTGTCGCCTGAGGGCGGACCGCTGCCGGTCGCAGAATCGCTGTACCCCGATTACGTGCGCGTGGCGCGATTTCTCTATCGCAAGGAATTTCTCGACGGCGGTCCAGCGCAGGTATCGGAGCTGTATCGATCGCGCGCTCACAGTTCGGACACACAGATCGAAGCAGGCTTCGGCGTATATGCCGGTCTCGCCACGATTCACGCCCTCGATTCGAGCCTGCGCGTCCGCGACGTCCTGATCGTGGGACCCGGGCTCGATTTCGCTCCGCGGACCGATCTCATCGACGCCGTGCCGCCGCAGAGTTACCAGCCGTTTGCCGTCGCGGATGCGCTGCTGGCGCTGTCGCTCGCGTCGGACTCGGACCTGCGAATCCACTCCGTGGACGTGAACCCGCGCGTCGTCGATTACATCCGCGGAGCGGCGCGCGGGCAGGTGACGCTGCACGTCTTCACGGGAATCGGTGAAACGCCGAACCGTCGGTACACCGACGATTTCAAGACTTACGTGGATCGGCTTGGGCGAGCGATTGGACGCGAAGCAACCGCGCCGCGGGGAGTTGCCGCGGAACGGCGTTACGCGCATTCGATCGCCGTGCGGCCGGCGATCGCACACGCGATGACTGCCGGCCTGACGAACATCATCACAGAGCGTCCGAGCGCGCCGGCGTATGACGTCGTCATTGCGACCAACCTGCTCACGTACTTCGACGATCGCGAGCTCGCGCTCGCGCTCGCAAACATCGAGGCGACGCTGCGGCCAGGCGCTTACCTGCTCCACAACGAATCGCGCGCCGGGCTCGCCGAAGTTGCCGATGCCGTCGGAATTCCCGTTCTGCAGATGCGAACGGTCGTCCTCGGCGGCCGGGCCGGATCGCCCGGTCAGCCGTTGTACGATGCCGTGTGGCTCCATCAGAAATCGAGGATCCCATGAAAGAAGCGTTGGCGCTTCGCGTTGCAATGGCCGCAGCGATGTTGAGCGCGTGCGTCGGCGCCGCTGCAACGGATTTGACCGGACGATGGGTGGCGCGCGTGCCGAATGGCGACGGCACGTCTCGCGAGACCGTGTTCGTGCTGAATCAGGATGGATCGATGCTCACCGGCAGCGTGATCAATCCGACGAACGAGCAGCCGATCGTCGACGGCCGCGTTGAGGGCACCAACCTTACGTTCGCAACCGCTCCGGCGAACAACCTGCAGAATCGAACCGCATACCGCGGCGAGCTTGCGGGTGAAGAGTTGACGATCACGGTCTCGCGGCGCGGACGTCCCGATCAAACATTGACGGCGCGCCGCGGACCCGACAGCGCGGGCCGGCTGCCGCCGCGCATTGCTCCGCCTGCGCTCCACCCGGTACGCGACAACGGCCTCGCGCGGACGCCGCCGATGGGTTGGAACAGCTGGAATCGATTTCGCGGCGAAGTGAGCGACGCGATCGTGCGCGCGATTGCGGATGCAATGGCCGCCAACGGAATGAAGGATGCCGGCTACGCGTACGTGAACATCGACGATACGTGGGAAGCCGGCCGCGACGCGTCGGGGCGGATTCTCACGAACCGGAAATTTCCCGACATGAAAGCACTCGCGGATTACGTTCACAGCAAGGGGCTGAAGCTTGGAATCTACTCGTCGCCCGGACCGTTCACGTGCGCCGGCTACGAAGGCAGCTACGGCCACGAAGAGGACGATGCGAGAACGTACGCGGCGTGGGGGATCGATTATCTGAAATACGACTGGTGCAGCGCTGCGCGCTTGTACGCCGACAGCGACATGCAGGCTGTCTATCAGAAGATGGGCGACGCGCTGCTCGCGACGGCCCGGCCGATCGTATACAGCTTGTGTCAATACGGCCGTAATGACGTGCAAAAGTGGGGCGCGGATGTCGGCGGCAATCTGTGGCGCACGACGGGCGACATCAGCGACACCTGGGAATCGATGTCCCGTATCGGGTTCGGTCAGGGTCCGCTCGCGCCGTTTGCGACGCCGGGACACTGGAACGATCCCGACATGCTCGAGATCGGCAACGGCGGCATGTCGGAGGTCGAATACCGGACGCACATGAGCCTGTGGGCGCTCCTCGCGGCGCCGCTCCTCGCAGGCAACGATCTCCGCGCCGTGCAACCGGAGATCTTGAAGATTCTCACCAACCGCGAGGTGATCGCGATCGATCAGGATGCGCTCGGACGACAGGGGCGTCGCGTGAAGAAAGATGGCGACGTCGAGATCTGGGTCAAGCCGCTCAGCGGCGGCGCGCACGCTGTTGGTCTCTTCAATCGTGGTGAGACGACGGCGAACGTCACCGTGTCGTGCGATGAGTTGCAGTTGTGCGGCGGTTACACGATTCGCGACGTGTGGGCGGGAACAGACGTCGGCAAGTTCGGCGCGAGCGACTCGACGTCAGTTCCGAGGCACGGCGTCGTGTTGCTGCGGGTTGCCCGGTCAGGTTCAGCAAGCGGCCATATGTGATGCGAACGCTCCGCGAGCGCGCACTCACCGTCGGCCGTCGCCAAGATAATGAAGTACATGACGAGGTTCGAGAAGAGCATGCCACCGGCCTACGTCGTCGGTCCGCGCTCAACTGCGAGTGTTTCTGCACGAACGGACGCAGGGAAATAGACTTTCAGAACTCAACGTGCAACCGCCCGCTGAATACGGTCACCGGACCCCGATCCTGGTTGTAGCCAGGATTCACGATGCGCTGAAAGTCGGCGCTCCCGGACACGCCGCGCCACACGTGCGCGGTGTAGTAGAACTCGACAATGTTTTCGCGACCGTAAGTCAGCGCGCCGTCACCCAACAGAAATCCGCTCCCGCCGAGCGCCAGATAGCGAGCGTGATCCTCTGACAGCCCATTCGTGACGAACGCGCCGCCAGCCTTGTCGAGCGGGCGATGCCAGCGCGAACCCGCGTAGTCCGCGCCAAACGCCAGCGAATGGTGCACTTCGGTATAGGCGAACGATTCATGACGCGGTTCGTTCCGACCCCACCGAGCGAAGCCACGCAACTCCGACGTGATCTGCTGCTCGGCATTCAGCCCGAAGCCATACTTGATCGTTCCCTGTTGCCGCGTGTGCTCAATTGTCGGGACCGAATCGATACCGTTCTCGAACCGTTGCACGGCCTCGCGGTAGTCGCCCATGTCCGCGTGGTTGACGTAAGACAGCACGCGCACAGTCGTCGGTCGCCGCCAGATCGTCGGGTGCCATTCGAGCTCAAGATTCTCAGCGTGGGCGCGTGTGATGTTCCAGTCCAAGTCAATCCCATTCGCAACCTTCGGCATCAGCATCTCGGCGAACCGCAGTGCCCACGCGCCTTCGTGATACTCGATTATGGCTCCCCAGGTGTAGCCGCGCGTGTCGGCGGCATAGTCGTAGGCCCCGTTGTTGTCCACCGTCCAGTTCATGAACTGCAAGTGGCTGTCGCTGCCGACCGCGTTCAGATCGAAGAAGTCCGCTGTGCCGAACTTGCCCACGCGCCATTCGATTCGGCGCACCGGCACGAAGTGCGAGAACGCCAGCGGATTGGGATCAACGCTCGTGCGCTCTGACCCGAGCGGAATCGTCTGGTGCACCATTACGCGCGCCAGATACGGAGCCGCACCAAGCGTCGGATTCCTCACCACGTCAAGATCCGTGAACCCTGCAAGACCGAGCGCATCGCTGATGCCGCGCCCGCCCGCACTCTCCACGTCGAAGATGAACTCAGTGCCGTTCGTCACGCGGACGCCCGTGTAGAGCGTCAGCAGCGTTGACGTCGCGTGCTCAGCGGTCGGGCGCAGACTGTGATCGCCCGAATACGGTGCCAAAAACGCGGGATGCGCCTGAAAAATGACGTTTGCCTGTCCCGACAGCCACAAGCGATCCGTGTCCGGTCGGTCGAACACCGTCGTTGGCTCGGACGGCTCGGTTGGCTGTTGTGCATACCCGGCGCGAACGCCCAAAAGGAGCGTCAGCGCACAGACGGCCGCGATGATGCGCGGATGCATCGGTCGGGACGCAAGGAGCCACCCCATCATGCACCACCGCGCATCGTCATCCACACCATCGCCACGGTGAGGACAACCATGACGATGCTGGTCGAGACCGCGACCACGTTCGCGAACAGCGTGTTCGTGTAGCGTCGCATCAACTCCATCACCAGTCAGGGTGCGCCATGAACGCGGAGACGGGATAGGCGAAATACACCAATGACAGCACCAGCAGCAGACGTTCAACGTTCGTACAGCGACCGGTAATGATGCGAACGGCACCGTTGTCCGACGTTTGGTACGCCAGAAATCCAAACCCGTCCGGATGGCCGCGTCCTCGGACTGATCGGAGTAAGGGCCCGTCCGGAAATAACTGCACCATCGCGGTCGTCGATGCGTCCCGCCGGGCTGCGTTGCTCGTCGCTTGCATACTCCCGGTATGCGCGCTCCTCGCGCCTTGCCGGGCGGGCGCCTCGACGCCCAGGATGACGGCCCCAGCGAAGCGAAGCTCCGCCTCAAACCAATGGGTGCAGAAGCGGATCTTCGTTACTAGCGTGGCGGACGTCGCCGACGACCGCAATCACGGGTGACGAAGCACATGGCTCACTTTATTCACTTTGTCCAACAGTACTCCGCGACTCTCATCGACCCTTACTGGCGGCGGTACGTCGCGAAGAGTTTACGGTGCATGTCGGCCGGACTGGAACGAGAGGCCGCACCGATCGATCTGCAGGATGAGAAACCGAGCGTTGCAGCCATTGAGGAATTAGAGTCAAACGGCCAAGTGCGACAAGAACGTTCAGCTGTCTTGAACCAGCTTATTAGTTGCTCCTGAATGCCTGGGCGGCTGATGACGTTCCTCTGCGGGCGGGAGGAAGCCGGTCACCGATCACGAAATAGTGACCAGCCGGCACGTCCACGTCATGACGCGCACCAGGTCGCCGCGCTGGAAGTTCGCAGCCTACCGATGGCTGAGAAGGTTTCAGTGTTGCGCAGCGAAAAATACGTGGCAGAACGCGCCGCGGGAGCGATCTCAAATCGACGCGTCGCCGTCGCTGAATGTGACGATCCAGCATTTCGCACACCGATACAGCTTGCGATCTCGCGGAGTGTTATTGACAGACCATTGCAAGCGCACTATTACCACCACCATGAACCGCGTACATGTGTCTCGCGGTTTCTCCCGGAGGTCGCGCCATGTTGCACAGGCTCGTCAGCCTCAGCCTTATGTTCGTGCTCGCGGTGTGCGCCATCGCCGCTGCGCAGCAATCGGCATCGTCGGGCATCATGGGCTCGGTGATCGACGCCA
>Ga0075434_100006673_pt1 | contig 10597 bp, 7 predicted proteins | sample RhiMethybrSRZTD3_FD_75298 | JGI IMG/M metagenome (GOLD analysis project Ga0075434, IMG submission 75298) | Populus rhizosphere microbial communities from Tennessee, USA - Rhizosphere MetaG P. TD hybrid SRZTD3 | ecosystem: Host-associated > Plants > Roots > Rhizosphere > Soil | place: USA...
CCGAGACCCAGCTCGAGGCTTCTCAGGTGCGCGAAGACGAGGAGGAAGGTGTACCAGAGCCCGCTCCCCACGAGGGTGGAGCGCGCGGGCTGGCGCGAGCCGCCCGTGACGGCGATGGTGGCGGAGGCGCAGAGGGCGCCCAGCGAGAAGCTGGCCACCAGCCAGCCGAGCCCTCGCGCGTCGACCTGGTAGATCGTCCTCGCCACGTAGGGGAGGAGGCCGTGCGTCGCGGGATAGGCGGTGAGGTTGACGAGGAAGGCGAGCCACATCATCGCGACCAGGGCCGGGGTCCGCAGCACGTACGTCACGCCTTCCTTGAGATCGCGCCAGCCCGACGAGCGAACGACGGCGGGCCCCGCGCCGGCGGCGAGCTTCGCGGGATCGGCCACGGGCCGCCGTCGCGCGATGCCGAAGGTGAGGGCGAGCCCGGCCAGGTAGAAGACGGTCACCGCGAGGTAGGCGAAGCCGACGCCCAGGGCGGTGGAGAGGCTCGCCCCCACGAGGGCGCCGGTGATCCGCGCCGCGTCCGTGATGGCGCGCGACATGCCCACCGCTCCTCCCACCAGCGATCCAGGGATGGTCTCGCCGATGAGCCAGTTGCGCATCACGAGGTCGTTGGAGCGCACGATGCCGACCAGACCCGCGAGCACGAAGACCCGCGCCGTGGTGAGCGAGCCTGTGAAGGCCAGGATCGCGAAGAGGGCAGCGAATCCCGCGTAGGTCGTGCGCATGGCGCACAGCATGAAGCGCCCGCCGAGCCGGTCGCCCAACACGCCGAAGAGCGGCGAGGTGAGCGCGCCCCCGAACTGCAGGGAGGCGAAAAGGGTCAGGAGCAGGACGGAGCCGGTGTGCACCATGACGAACCAGCCGAGGATCAGGGTCTCCATCTCGAAGGCCCAGGAGGTGAGGAGATCGGCGGGAAGCTGGAAGCGGAAGCTCCGGACGCGAAAGACGCTCAAGATCAACGGACGCGGACTCTCCTCGTCGAGATGACGGCGGCGGTGCTCAAGGAGGCGTCACGAGCCTACACCAAACCTGCTATGATCGTGGACACGTTCATGCCCTCGTCCCGCGTCTTCTACGGCTGGTGGATAACCGTCGCCTTCTCCGTCATGGTCTTCGTGTCGGCCGGGGTGCGTCACGCCGTCGGGCCCTTTCTCAAACCCATGATCGCCGACCTCGGCGTGGACCGCGCCGCCTTCTCCCTGGTCATCGCCCTGGGGCTGCTCCTCTACGGGCTCTTCATGCCGTGGGTCGGCGCCCTCGTGGACCGCTTCGGCCCCCGCATCGTCACCTCGGCAGGCTCGGTGCTCCTCGCCGTCTCCCTCGCCCTCACTGGACTCTGCTCCAACCTCTGGCAGCTGGCGCTCGTGTACGGCGTTCTCGCCTCGCTGGGCCTATCCTGCGTGGGTCCCGTGGTCGCCAACGCCGTGGTCAGCCGCTGGTTCGTCCGCCGTCGCGGCACAGCTATCTCCATCCTGGGCAGTGCGGCCATGACGGGCATGAGCCTGCTCGTGCCGGTGCTGGCCTGGCTCATCATCACCATCGGGTGGCGGATGACCTACGCGGTGATCGGGCTCGCCGTGCTGCTGGGCGTCCTGCCCCTGTGCCTCTTCGTGATCCGTGAGTCTCCCGAGGCCGTCGGGCTCACCCCCGACGGCGATGCCGCCCGGGTGGACGCGACGGCGGTGCCGACCACGCGCACGCCCGTGGCCACTGCCATGCGCACCCTCGCCTTCTGGCAGCTCGCCGGCTCGTTCTTCACCTGCGGCTTCTCCATGAGTTTGATCTCGTCGCACGGCGTGCCCATGCTCACCGACCACGGCTACACGCCAATCTTTTCCTCCTGGATCGTGGGGCTGCTCGGCGCCTCGAGCATGGTCTTCACCCTCGGGCTTGGCGCGATGGCGGACCGATGGGGGGCGCGACCCGTGCTGGCCGGCGTCTACGCGGGACGTGCGCTCATCTTCGCCGGACTCTTCCTCGTGCGCGACAATCCCCTGGCCATGCTCGCCGTGGCCATCCTGGGCGGCATCACCCTCGCCGGCTCGGGGTCCATGACCTCGATGCTCACCGCGGACATCTACGGCCGCTACTCGGTGGGATCCATCCTCGGCATGATCTTCCTCGTGCATCAGACGGGCGCCGCCCTCGGCTCCTCGCTGGCCGGCCGACTCTTCGAGTCAACGGGAGGCTACGGGGCGGCCTTCGCGGTGGCCTGCGCGCTGCTCCTCTCCGCGGGCTTCGTCAGCCTGCGCGTCGACAACGGCACGCGCGTCTTCCGCTGGGCCACGCGCGGCGCCAGCGCCTGAGCGCGGCGCGCCGCCGACCTTCCCGCCCTACTCCGGCAGTCCCTCGATGGCCCAGGTCGCCACCTGCAGCGAGTCGGGAGCGCCCAGGCTGCCGAGCCAGCGGCGATAGATCGCGATGACCTCGCCCGAGCGGTAGAGCCTCGCCAGTGAGCGATTCACGGCGATGCGGAAGTCGGGATCGTTCCGCCGGAACATCAGCGCATAGGGCTCGTAGGAGAAGTAGCGGTCCACGAGGATGAAGGTGCCGGGATTCTTGGCGGTGAGCACGAGCCCGATCAGGATCTCGCGGTCCGAGGCGTAGGCGTCCGCCGTCTTCTGCTCGAGGGCGGTGCGGCCGTCCGCATGGTCCTTGACGGGGATCAAGGTCACCGTGGTGGACGACTTGTCCATGGCTTCCTTGAGCACGCGCTCCGTCGTCGTCCCGGGGATGACGGCGATCTTGAGGCCGCTCAGGTTTGCGGTGGCCGCCTCCTTCAAGGCGAGGAGGCTCGCCCCCGTCACGAAGGTGGTGAGGCTGAAGTCGACCTGGGCCTGGCGGCTCAAGGTGTTGGTGGTCGAGCCGCACTCGAGATCGATGGTGCCGTTCTGCACGGCGGCCATGCGGGTTTCCACGGTGACCAGCGTCCACTTCACGGCCAGGTCCGGTATCTGGAGGTCGCGCTTCAGATCGTCGGCTACCCGCTGGCAGAGATCCACGGAGTAGCCCGTGGGCTTCTGGTCCGTGCCCACGAAGGAAAATGGCACGGAGGAGTCGCGATAGCCGAGGTTGATGGTCTTCGTCGCCTTGATCCGATCGAGGGTGCCGGTCGCCGCCGCTCCCGACCCGCCGCCCGTCGAGGTGGAGGCGCAGCCCGTCGCCGCGAGGAGCACCATGAGCATCCCGATCACCGCGCGCATCGTCATCGTGTCCGTCTCCTGGGGGTGAGTGCCGCGGTGAGGTTCAGCGGGCCGGCACCATGTCGGCGACCCACTCCAGCTCGAGATCGGCGAGCTTGGCACGCGTGGGATAACCCGTGGCGGGATCGCAGCCGGCGATCCGATAGTACGTGTCCCGCGCGTGCTCGAACTCCTCGGCGGTGAGGGCGACGCCGGCCGTCGGACCCTTGCCCGCGAGAGGCTCGAAGAGCTTCTTGGGCAGCGTGTCGGCGGCCTTGCCAATGCGCTCGCGCGCGTTGAAAGCGCGCAGGAGATTGATCCGCCGCTCGCCCACCCGCATGAGCTCGCTCATGCTCGCGTCCCAGCCCGTGCCCGCCTGCACGAGCTCGACCGTCTCCTTGGGGCCGTAGAGCTGCCACGACGGTCCCCACACGAACTGGCAGAGGCCGAGGGTATCGAGAGCGGAGTAGAAGCACTGGGTGGTGTAGGCGAAGCGGACCTTGTCGTCGGAGAGATCACGCAGGTCCAGGTCGCCGAAGTCGCCGATCTCCGCGAGGCGCCGGCGCTGCAGGCTGCCCGGCTTGGCCCTCAGCATCGAGTCGTGCTCGGAGGACTGGTGGTCGGCGCCGAAGGCGTTGACGGCGTAGATGAGGCCCAGGGAGCGCTTGTGCTGCGGCATGTGCGCCGGGAGCTCCTGGCCCTTCACGGTGACGGTGAGATCGACGGCGGCCTGTCCCAGCGTCTTCGCGGCGCGCAGGCTCCCCTCGGCGAGCAGCGTGCCCACGCCCTTGCGGAGCGCGATGGCCTCGATGGCGCGGAGGACGGACGGCCCGTCGCCGAACGCCAGGCCGAGTCCCTGATCGTCGAGGAGGCCCTTGGCCTTGGCCTCCATGGCCCACGCGATGGTGGCGCCGGCCGAGATCGTGTCCATGCCGAACTTGTTGGCGTCGGCGGAGGCCTTGGCGAGGAGCTTGAGGTCGCCCACGCCACACATGCTGCCGAAGAAGGTGAGCGTCTCGTACTCGGGTCCGCCATACACGGGGTCGACGTCGAGCCCCGGCTCGTGCACCTCGACCACGCGCTTGCACTTGACCACGCAGGCGTAGCAGGTGTCGCGCTCCTTGAGGATGGTCTTGGCCATCGTCGAGCCGTCGATGTCCTTGCACTGCTCGAAGGTGCCCTCGCTGTAGTTCCGCGTCGGTTGGCCGCCCATCTTGTCCTGGATGGCGAGCACGCCCGACGTGCCGAACTCGCCGAACCACTTGATGCCGGGGTTTGCCTCCTCCAGCTCCTTGAGCCTCTTGACGAGGCCTCGGAAGGCCTCGGGCACCGCGGGCTTCGGCGACTTGCTGCCGCGGACCACCACCGCTTTGAGCCGCTTCGAGCCCATGACGGCGCCCAGGCCCGTGCGGCCGTTGGCGCGATTGACCATGTTCATGATGGCGGCGAAGCGCACGCGATTTTCCCCCGCGGGACCGATCTGGGCGATCTCCACCTTGGGATCGCCCAGCTCCTCCTTGATGAGCGCGTCCACCTCGGCGGTGACCTTGCCCCAGAGATGCGTGGCGGGCCGGAGCTCGACCGCGCCGTCGTGGAGCCAGAGGTAGACGGGCTCCTTCGACTGGCCGGTGAAGACGAAGGCATCCGCCCCCGCCGCGCGCATCTCGGCGGGGAAGAAGCCGCCGCACTGGCTGTCGCCGATGGCGCCGGTGAGGGGCGAGCGCGCACACGCCGTCATGCGGCTCTGTCCCGAGATGGCGAGGCCGGTGAGCGGGCTCACCGCCATCACGAGCACGTTGTCGCGCCCGAGCGGGTCAGCGCCTACCGGCATCGTTTGCAGGAGGAGATAGGCGGCGAGCGCGCTGCCTCCCGGATACTTACGATAGACCTCCTCGGGAAGGATATTCGACTCCACGGAGCCGCGCGTCAGATCGACGTGGTACACGGTGGCGGTGAGTGCCAAGGCTCGGTTCCTCCCGTGATGGCAGTGTCGAGACGCGGTGGAGTGTACCGCAACCCGGGCACCGGGCGGACGGTGGAATGCGCGTGGTATCCTGCCGCCGGGAGGAACGAGGCCATGCTTACCAGGGAAGAGAACCAGCTTCTCACGAGGACGGGCCCCGGCACGGCGATGGGCGCTCTCCTCCGCTGCTACTGGATTCCCGTTGTGCAATCCGGCGAGGTCGAGGCGGGCGGGCGCGTGAAACGCGTGCGGCTCCTCGGCGAGCCGCTCATCGTCTTCCGCGGCAAGAGCGGGCGCGCGGGGCTCATCGGCGAGTTCTGCCCGCATCGGGGCGCCTCGCTCTACTTGGGGCGCGTGGAGGAGGCGGGCATGTCCTGCGCCTATCACGGCTGGAAGTTCGCCGCCGACGGCCGCTGCCTCGCCATGCCGAACGAGCCGCCCGAGTCGAGCTTTGCCTCCAAGGTGCGCCACGTCGCCTACCCGTGCGAGGAACGCGGCGGCGTCATCTTCACCTACATGGGGCCCGGCACGCCGCCGCCGCTGCCGCAGCTCGAGTGGACGCTCCTCCCCGAGTCCCACACCCTGATCTCCAAGCGGGTGCAGGAGTGCAACTGGTTCCAGGCCCTCGAAGGCGGCATCGACTCGAGCCACATCTCCTTCCTCCATGCTCCCCTCAGCCACGAGGACACGGAAATTGCGCAGGAGATGGACCGGGCGAGCTTCGGCGTCGGCGAGGCCGTGCAGACCGCCGACCGCGCCCCTCGCTTCGAGGTCGTCGATACGGACTATGGCGCGATGATCGGCGCGCGCCGGTCGTGGACCGACGGTCAGTACTACTGGCGCATCACCCAGTTCCTCATGCCCTTCTACACCATGCCCCCCACGGACCGTGGCGAGCGGACGACCCAGTCGCACATCTGGGTGCCCATGGACGACACCAACGTGGTGAACTGGATGATCACGTGGCATCCCGACCGGCCGCTCACGAGCGAGGAGCGGGCGCTTCACATCGCGGGCAAGGGCGCGCACGTGTGCGACTACGCTCCCGCCACCTCCCAGGCCTACGGCGACGTGCGCACGGCGGCCAACCGCGACAACGACTACGGCATGGACTGGGAGCTCCATCGCACGCGCATGGTCTGCGGAATTCCTGGCTTCGGCGTGCAGGACCAGGCGGTGCAGGAGAGCCAGGGCGCGATCGTGGATCGCGCCCTGGAGCGCTTGGGTTCCAGCGACACCGCCATCATCCACGTGCGCCGGAAGCTCCTCAATATGGCCAAGGCCCTGCGTGACCTGGGCAACGTGCCGGCGGAGAAGCCGGAGTCCTTCTGCGTGCGCTCGGCCTCCGTGGTGCTGCCACCCGAGGCGAGCTGGGTCGATGGCGCCCGGGCCCGCGTGCTCGTCAAGCCCGGCGCCCACCTCACCCTGGCCTGATCGCTCGTGCCTCCGCGCATGGCCGGCCGCGTCGCCCTCGTCACGGGTGGGGGAGGCGGCATCGGCGAGGCGACGGGCTGGATCTTCGCCGAGGAGGGCGCGGCGGTGGCCCTCGTCGACAGCGATCCCGCCGCCGTCAAGGACGCCGCGGCCGGAATCGCGCGCGACGTGAGGGGCTCCCGCGTGATCGCGCTGAGCGCCGATCTCACCCGCGAGGCGGAGTGCCAGCGCGTGGTGGCAGAGACGCTCGCCGTGCTGGGCGCGCTACACACCCTGGTCAACGTGGCGGGAGTGAGGCTCTACACCGCGCTCGCCGAGGCAGACGCCAAGGGCTGGGAGTTCATCCTAGGCGTCAACGTGCTCGCCACCGCGTATAGCAGTAAGGCGGCGCTGCCCGCCCTGCGCAAGAGCGCGCGGGGCACCATCGTGAACCTCTCGTCCGTCTACGGTGTCAAGGGGCGGGCGGGCATGGGCCAGTACGACACGACCAAGGCGGCGGTGCTCGGCTTCACGCGCGCGCTGGCCATGGAGGAGGCGCCGCACGGGATCCGCGTCAACGCGGTCTGTCCCGGCGGGACGATCACGCCGTATCACATCCGGCGCGCGGCGGCCCAGGGCGTGTCGGAGGCCGAGATGCGGACGCAGCGCACGCACGACAACCTCCTCGGGCGCTGGGCGGAGCCGCGCGAGGTCGCCTATCCCATTCTCTTCCTGGCCAGCGACGAGTCCTCATACATCACCGGCGCCACCCTCATGGTGGACGCCGGCAAATCCATCATGTGATGGCCATGGACGATCAGAAGAAGAGCTACGGCTGCTGCATCGCGGGGGGCGGGCCCGCCGGCATGATGCTGGGTCTTCTCCTCGCCCGCGCCGGCGTGGACGTGCTGGTCCTGGAGAAGCACGCGGACTTCCTCCGCGACTTCCGCGGCGACACCATCCATCCTTCGACGCTCCAGGTGGTCTATGAGCTCGGTCTCCTCCCGCAATTCCTCGCCCTGCCGCATCAGGAGGTGCAGGTCCTGGGGGCGCAGGTCGGCGGCGTGTTCGTTCCCATCGCCGACTTCACCCACCTCCCCACCCACTGCAAGTTCCTCGCGTTGATGCCGCAATGGGACTTCCTCGATTTCCTCGGCGGCTACGGCCGCCACTACCCGTCGTTCAGCCTCTGGATGCGCGCGGAGGCGCAGGCCCTGATCGAGGAGAACGGCCGCGTAGTCGGGCTGGAGGTGATGACCCCCGAGGGCAAGCGCGACGTGCGCGCCGACCTCGTGGTGGGCGCGGACGGCCGGAATTCCCTCGTGCGCGAGCGGGCCGGTCTCTCCGTGCGCGAGCTCGGGGCGCCCATGGACGTCGTGTGGTTCCGCCTCGGCCGAAGGCCCGGCGATCCGCAGAACACCATGGGCCGCTTCGACCCGGGCCGAATCTTCGTCCTCATCAACCGCGATACCCACTGGCAGTGCGCCTTCGTGATTCCCAAGGGCGGTTTCGAGAGCATGCGCGCCGGCGACATCGAATCGTTCCGCGAGAGGGTTGCCGCGGTGGCGCCCTGGGCGGAGGATCGGGTGCGCGAGCTCGCGAGCTGGGACGACGTCAAGCTCCTCACCGTGCGCGTGGACCGGCTCGAGCGCTGGTATCGCCCGGGCCTCCTCTGCATCGGCGATGCCGCGCACGCCATGTCGCCGGTGGGGGGCGTGGGGATCAACCTCGCCCTGCAGGATGCCGTGGCCACCGCCAACCTCCTCGCCCGTCCGCTGGCTCAGGGGCGGCTCACCCTGCGGCATCTCGCGAGGGTGCAGCGGCGCCGCGAGTGGCCGACTCGCGTCACGCAGTGGATCCAGGTGCAGGTGCAGCAGCGCATCATCGCCCCCGTGCTCGGCCGCTCCGCGTCGATTCAGCTGCCGCTCCTCCTGCGGCTGCTCGATCGCTATCCGTTCCTGCGCCGCATCCCCGCCCGCCTCATCGGCCTCGGCGTGCGGCCCGAGCACGTCCGCTCGCCTATCGCGCCCCACCGCTGATCCTGTCTCGCGATCAGAGGGCGAGGCACCAGCTCTCGATGGCCTTCCGCATGGCCTCCGGCTGTTCGGTGGGAATCCAGTGGTGCGCCTCGAGGCGAATGGTGTGCAGACCGTGGAGCGCCGCCAGGAGATGGCGGGTCACGGCCGGGTCGGTGAATCCTCCGTCCGTGGTGAGCAGCGCGAGGGCGGGCGCGCGAATCGCTCCCAGGTCGGGCATGGGCCCGGTGACCGCGATGAGCGCCTGCAGGTACACCGACGTCGCCGTCGTGCGCAGATCGGCGAGGGGCGAGGCGTAGCTGGCGAGGGCCTCGCTCGATCCGACCTGCGCCATGCGAGTGCGCGTCTCCCGGTCGAGCGCCTCGAGATCGAGCGGCGGCAGGCGCCGGCGGTGGAGGCCGAGCGCGTTGAGGGCCCTGATGATGCGGGCGACGGAAATGCAGAGGGGCCGGATTTGGGCAAACCGGCGCATCCTGCCGATAAGGGCGGGCCGGAAGAGGGGCTCGATGAGGATCAGCCCCGCGGTCTCTGCCGGCCTCCGCACGGCGAACTCCGCCCCGATGTCGGCGCCGAAGCAATGCCCCACGATGACCACCTCGGCATAGCCCTCGGCACGGATGATGGCGGAGAGGTCGTCGCACCAGATGCCCATGTCGAGCCGCCTCCGGTAGAGCGACAGGTCGTGGCCGCGGAGGTCGAGACGCAGGAGATCCCACGACTCGCCGAGCGAGGTGTGGGCCACGAACTCCGACCAGCGCGTCATGTTGCTGGCCACGCCGTGGAGCAGGGCGAGGAGCCGGCGCGGCGGGCCCGGCTTCCAGATCCGGTAGGCGACGGCGGCGCCGTCAGCCATCCGAAGGCTCCTGAGCTGGTCCTGACCTCGCTGGATCGTGTCAGCGCACCGGGTCGATGCGGGTGGACATCGCGTGCTCCTCGGGGCGCGCGATCGGCGCGCGCATGGGCGGGATGATAGCACCGGCCGCGTTGACAAGGCGGAGCGCCGTGTGATTTCCTCTGGCCCATCGGCAGGTGGATGGACAGCGCAGCCCACCCTCCGGCGTGAGTCCGTTCACCTGGAATTCTCTCGAGGAGGAGTCCATGACGTCCATCCGTCGCGTTGCCGCCGCGTGCCTGACCCTCTCCCTGCTGTGGTGCCTCGCCGAGGGCGCGCCGCCCGCGCGCGCGGAGACGACGCTCAAGGTGGTCATGCACTCCGACCTCAAGATCGTGGACCCGATCTGGACCACCGCCTACATCGTGCGGAACCACGGCTACATGATCTACGACACGCTCTTCTCCACCGACGCCAAGGGCGAGGTCAAGCCCCAGATGGTGGGCAAGTACGACCTGAGCGCGGACAAGCTCACCTACACCATGACCCTGCGCGACGGACTCCTCTGGCACGACGGCAAGCCGGTGACGGCGGAGGACTGCGTCGCCTCCATCAAGCGCTGGGCCCAGAAAGACACCATGGGCCAGAAGATGATGTCCTTCGTGAAGGACCTCGTGGTGGTGGACCCCAAGACGTTCAAGATCGTCCTGAAGGAGCAGACCGGTCTCGTCCTGCCCGCTCTGGGCAAGCCCAGCTCCAACGTGCCCTTCATGATGCCCAAGCGCGTGGCGGACACGCCGGCGAGCGAGCAGATCTCCGACTTCACGGGCTCGGGCCCGTTCGTCTTCAAGAAGGACGAGTGGAAGCCGGGCGACAAGGCCGTCTACGTCAAGTTCGCGCAGTACAAGCCCCGGCCCGAGCCGGCCTCGGCGCTGGCCGGCGGCAAGGTGGTCAAGGTCGACCGCGTCGAGTGGCGCGCGATCAGCGACCACCAGACGGCCATCAACGCGCTCCTCGCGGGCGAGGTCGACTACCTCGAGTCGCCGCCTCATGATCTGTTGCCCGTGCTCAAGAAAGACGCCAACGTGAAGCTGGTGGACTCCAACCCGCTGGGCAACCAGTATGCGTTCCGTTACAACACGCTGGCCAAGCCCTTCGACAATGC
>Ga0075434_100006675_pt1 | contig 10597 bp, 5 predicted proteins | sample RhiMethybrSRZTD3_FD_75298 | JGI IMG/M metagenome (GOLD analysis project Ga0075434, IMG submission 75298) | Populus rhizosphere microbial communities from Tennessee, USA - Rhizosphere MetaG P. TD hybrid SRZTD3 | ecosystem: Host-associated > Plants > Roots > Rhizosphere > Soil | place: USA...
TCCTGTGAAAAGGCAAGGTCTCTCGTCCAGTGGCCGCCCCCGCTGGGCAGTTCCGGCACGACCGCGACCGGCGCGCCGCTGGCCTTCAGATCGCCGCTCTTGTACGCGAACTTGACGATGGCGTTCGTGTTGCCGATGTAGACCCACTGGGGCGACGAGCCGGCGGGGTAGAACGCGATGCCGGTCGGGCGATTCAGGCCCGTTGCGAACACTGACGTCTGCTCGGGCGTCCCGTCGGCCTTGCGGCCGCGGAAGATCTTGATCTCTCCTGCCATGCTGTCGGCGACGAAGAAGTCGCCGTTGGGCGCCGTGAGGATCTTGCGCGCCTGCTGGAAGCCGGTCGCATAGAGATCCACCTTGAAGCCCGGGAGCGCCTGCGGCCACGCGCCCGCCGGCCGCGGAATGAGTTGGGCGCGGTTGGTCGCGGAGGGCGTCGCGAGCGGCGCCGGCAGAGACGCCGCGGTGATCTTTCGCGTGACGCCCGGCTTGATCGAAAGATGGTCCGAAAAAGCCGCGGTGCCGACCAGCACGCGCGCCGCATCGATTTTCCCTTGCCCGGCCTGCACGGCCCACGCGGCGGCCAGGCCCAGCACTCCCGCAACAACCGTCAGGCGCACGTTCCTCATCGTCATCTCCTCCGGAACGTTCATCCTACGCCGGGTCGGGGCTTTTTGGTAGGATGCGCGCACTTCAGCCCGGCGCGGTCGAAGTGGTTGCCTGAGGAACCGTCACGGAAGGGGTATGCAAGCTATGCGCATTCATCGTTCCGCCTGGACGCTGGCCGGCGTCGCCATCCTCGGTGCTTCGATCAGCCTCGCCGGCGGCGGGCAGCAGGGGCAGGATGCCAGGGGCGCCGCGCTGCGCGGCGCCATCGACATCCACGTGCACACCGAGCCCGACAGCCGCCCGCGATCCGTTGACGGCATCGAGGCCGCGAGGCAGGCCAAGGCGAGCGGCATGCGCGCCATCGTCCTGAAGAACCACTACGAGTACACGTCGGGCCTCGCCTACATCGTCGGCAAGCAGGTGCCGGGCATCGAGGTGTTCGGCGGCGTCGACCTGAACCTCACCGTCGGCGGCATGAACCCGGCGGCCGTCGAGTACATGGCCGCGACGACGGGCGCACGCGGCAAACTCGTGTGGATGTCCACGTTCGACGCGGAGAACCAGGTGCGGTTCTCGAAAGAGAACCGGCCGTTCGTCAGCGTCTCGAAGAACGGCGAGCTGCTGCCGGTGACGAAGGACGTGATTGCGTCAATCGCGAAGCACGGCCTCGTGCTCGCCACCGGTCACGTGTCGTCTGAAGAAGGGCTGATGCTCGTGCGCGAGGCGAAGCGTCAGGGCGTCCAGCACATCGTCATCACGCACGCGATGAACGATCCCATCCGCATGACCGTGCCGCAGATGCAGGAGGCCGCGAAGCTGGGCGCGCTCGTCGAGTTCGTCGGCGGCAACATCGGCGACGCCGACGGCAAGGCGCGGATGGATCGCTTCGCCGACGGCATCAGGAAGGTCGGCCCCGAGTTCTGCATCCTGTCGTCCGACCTCGGACAGAAGGGCAATCCGCTGCCGACCGACGGCTTCGCCGCGTTCATCGGCGCGATGAAGGCGCACGGCTTCACCGACCAGGAGATCGATCGGATGTCGCGCCGCAACCCCGCGCAGCTGCTCGGCCTCCCGGCGAAGTGATGCCGGAGCTCCAGGGCTGGGAGAGCTTCTACGTCATCGTCGGCTCGTCGGCGGCGGCGCTGACCGGGCTGATGTTCGTCGTGATCACGCTCATCGCGGATTCAGAGACGCCCCGGTCGACCAGGACGCTCGCCGCGTTCGGCACCCCGACGGTCGTGCATTTCTGCGTGGCGCTGATCGTTGCGGCGACGCTGACCGCGCCCTGGCGCTCGCTGACGACCGTCGCCGGCGCCGTCGGCGTCACGGGCGTGTCAGGACTGATCTACACGCTCATGGTCGTGCACCGCGCGCGCCGGCAGAGCGAATACAAGCCGGTTCTCGAGGACTGGCTCTTTCACTCGGTGTTTCCTTTTGCCGCATACGCCGCCGTGGTCATCGCCGCCGTCGTCTTGCGCAGCTATCCCGAGCGTGCGCTGTTCGCGGTCGCCGGGGCGGTCCTCGCCCTCGTGCTGATCGGCATCCACAACGCCTGGGACACGGTCACCTACCTTGCGGTCGCGCAGCAGGAGAAGAACCCCAGCTGAACCGCCGGGGTGTATACTTCCCGCCACTTTATCCGGGCTGCTGCACGGTTTCATCGCTACCGGCGTGCTCGTGAACCCTTCGCTAGAGGAGGCCTTCGAATGAGTCGCACGTGGGGAACCTTGGTCGGCGTGATCCTTCTCCTGCTGGCAGCCTCGAACGTGTGGGCCCAGGTTACGGCGCAAATCAACGGTATCGTCGCCGATACGAGCGGCGCCGTCCTGCCGGGCGTCACCATCGTTGCGATTCAGACCGACACCGGCTTCCGGCGCGAAGGCGTCACCGACGGAACCGGATCGTTCGCCCTGCTGAACCTGCCGATCGGCCCGTATCGCGTCGAGGCATCGCTTGCCGGGTTCCGCAGCTACGCGCAGAGCGGCATCGTCCTGCAGGTGAACAGCAACCCGGTGATCAGGGTCACGCTCCAGTTGGGCGAACTCTCCGAGACGTTGACGGTCGAAGGCCAGGCGCCTCTGGTCGAGACCCGCAATCCGGCCGTGGGCGTGGTGATGACGAACGCGCAGGTCGAGGCGCTGCCGATGGAGGGGCGCAACGTCGCGTCGCTGATCGTGACGGCGGGCGCGGCGGTGGACACCGGCAATCCATCGAGCCGCAGCCTGACGCAGACGCGGGGCATCGCCATCGCGGGCGGCCAGCAGTTCGGCGTCGCCTACCTGCTCGATGGTGCCCTCCACAACAACGTGTACGACGGCGACAACCTGGTGCTGCCGTTTCCCGACGCGGTGCAGGAGTTCAAGATCGAAACCAGCTCGCAGAACGCGCAGAACGGATACAAGGCGGGTGGCACGGCCAGCTTCGCCACCAAATCGGGCACCAACGCATTCCACGGCGACGTCTTTGAATTTGCCCGACACCATCGTTTCAACGCGACCAGTCCATTCGCGTCGATCAACCGGGCGACGGGGAAGCGGTTCGACGACGGCCTGGTACGCAATCAGTTCGGCGGCGTGTTAGGCGGACCGATCGTCAGGGACCGCGTCTTCTTCTTCGCCGGTTACCAGGGGACGCGCACCACGCAGACGCCCGCTGACATCATCACGTTCATCCCGACGCCGGCCATGCTGGAGGGCGATTTCTCCGCGGTCGCCTCCGCGCAGTGCCGGGCGCAGGGCAACCTGACGCTCCCCGCCGCGCTCGGCTTCACGAACAACCGGATCAATCCGGCGCTGTTGAGCCCCGCGGCCGTGAAGATCGCGAAGATGCTGCCGGTGACGACCGATCCGTGCGGCCAGATCGCCTATTCACAGACGACCAGGCCGCGCGAGTCACAGCCGATCGGCAGGGTCGACTGGCAGGTGAACACGGCCCACCAGCTGTTCGCGCGGTACCAGCTGGCGACGACGTTCTGGGATCCGGCATTCACCAACGCCGGCGGCAACATCCTGGCTGCGGCCGGCACCGGCGCGGGTGGCCGCGACAACGCGTCGCACTCACTGGCGATCGGCGAGACGTGGGTGATGAGCAACACGATGATCAACAACGTGCGGGTCGCGGTGAATCGTACGCGCGTCCTTCGGACCCACGCCGACATGTTCGGTCCCGAAGACGTGGGCGTGAAGATGTACAGCCACGTGCCGCACTACATGAACATCACGACCACGGGCGCCTTCTCCATCAATACGGGGACGGAAACCTTTTCGTTCTACAAGCCGAACACGTACCTGCTGTCCGACGACTTCACGATGGTCCGCGGGGGCCATCAGTACGGGCTGGGCGGCGCGTTCTCGCTGTCCAACTGGAACACGGAATCGAACGTGCGCTCGATGGGTCCGATTTCGTTCAACGGATCGGTGACGGGCCTTCCGCTCGGAGACTTCCTGCTCGGCCGCATGTTCGAGTTCCGCGAGGCCACGCCTTTCCGCCAGGACATCACGCAGCCCTACATGGCCTTCTACGGGCAGGACACGTGGCGGTTGTCGTCGCGCCTCACGCTCAACTACGGAGCGCGGTGGGAGCCGTGGTTCCCACAGAACAGCAACGACAAGGCGTTCTACAGCTTCGACATGGCCCGGGTACGGTCGAATACGCACAGCACGGTCTACCCGCAGGCTCCCGCCGGTCTCTACTATCCCGGTGATCAGGGTTTCCCTGGCTCGACCGGCATGAGGACCGTCTGGTCCAACATCGCGCCGCGCCTGGGGCTGGCGTGGGACCCGGGTGCCGACGGCCGCACGTCGGTGCGCGTCGGCTACGGCATGACCGGTGACTTCGTGACCGGCCAGTTCTTCTTCGACTCGCGCTCGGCGCCGCCGTTCGGCCTGGAGCAGCGGCTGACCGGCGCGCTGTTCGACGACCCGTGGGGCTCGGTCGGCAGGACCAATCCGTACCCGATCTCCCCGTCGGCCTACCCGTGGGCGTCCGCGCTCTACCCGCTGTTCATCACCGTGCCGTATGACATCAAGACGACGCGGAACCACAGCTGGAACGTCGGCATTCAGCGGCAGTTCGGGACCAATATGGCAGTCTCGGCGACCTACCTCGGCAACCACATGATCAACGTATGGGGTGTTGTCGACGGCAATCCGGGCCTTGTCACGACGCCTGGAGCGACCGCAACGGCGCCATGCACGGCAGGCGGACAGACGTTCGCCAATTGCACCACCTCGCTGGATCAGCGTCGCGAACTCAGCCTCCTGAACCCGGCGGTCGGACAGTACTACGGGTACCTCGACTCGGTGACCGACGCAGGCTGGCAGGACTACCAGGGACTGCTGTTGTCGGTGCAGCGTCGCCTGGGCGGCGGGTTTACCACGAGCGCCAACTACACGGTGTCGCGGTGCGAGGGTCTGATCAACCAGGGACAGGGTCCCCTCAACGTGGCAACCGGATATCAGATACCGGTGTCGCTGATCAATCCACCGTCTGAGGCGGATACCCAGAAGGCTTTCGACACGGACAAGGGACGCTGCGACGCCTGGCGCAAGCACATCTTCAACATCACGGCGAGCATGGAGTCCCCGCAGTTCAGCAATACGACGGCACGCCGGCTCGCGTCCGGGTGGAGGATCTCGGGAGTGTTCCGTGGATCGTCGGGCACGCCGCTGACGATCCAGGCCGGCGCGGATCGCGCGCTGTCGGGCATGCAGGCCACCAACCAGCGCGCGAACCAGGTATCTGACAACGTGTACGGCGATGGAAGCATCAACAACTGGTTCAACGCGTCCGCGTTCGCGCTCGCGCCGCTGGGGACCTACGGGACCTCGCCGCGCAACGGCTACGACGGACCGGGTTTCAGGACCGTCGACCTGTCGCTCGTGCGGCAGTTCGGGCTGTCCAGCTCGAACAAGATCGAAGCGCGCGTCGAGGCGTTCAATGCGTTCAACTGGTTCATCCCCGGCAACCCTGGCGTGAACCTCAGCTCAGCAACGACCTTTGGACGGATCACGTCGTTCTCGACCGCCGCCTCGCCGCGGGTGATGCAGTTTGCCTTGAGGTACCTGTTCTAGAACGAGGAAACTATTGCGAGTGCAAGCTCGCGTCGTCCTGCTGCTGGCGGGGGCCGCCTTCGCCAGCAGCGTTCTTTCCGCCGCGCTGACCGCGCAGCAGACGTCCCTGCCCGCGCAAGCCCCCGTTCGCCCTTCGAGCTTCGCGGGACAGGCCCTCGATGCCGCGCGCGAGCAGCAGCTCTTCCAGCAGTTCTGCTACGCCTGTCACAGCGAGCGCGCAAAGACCGCCGGTGTCGACTCGGCCAAGAAGCTCACGCTCGACACCCTCGATACGTCGGACGTCCACCGCAACGCGAAGACGTGGGAGCTGGTCGCGCGAAAGCTGCGCGCCGGGATGATGCCGCCGGCCGACATGCGGCGGCCGGATCCGGCGACCTACGAAGGGATGGCCGCGTGGCTCGAAGGCGAGCTCGATCGCGACGCCCCGCCCTACACCCCGCCGCCCGGCCTCCATCGTCTCAACAGGACCGAGTACGCGAACTCGGTTCGCGACCTGCTCGACCTGCCGATCGATCCGGCGAAGTACCTGCCGTCGGATGATTCGACCTCCGGGTTCGACAACATCGCCGGCGCGCTCGGCATTTCGTCCACGCTCGTCGAGGCGTACGTGACCGCCGCGCAGAAGATCAGCAGGCTGGCGGTCGGCGAACCCGACGACCCGACGCTGGTCGTCTACCGGCCGCGCGAGGACACCTCGCAGGACTATCACGTCGAAGGGCTGCCGTTCGGCACGCGCGGCGGGCTGCTGGTCGAGCACCTGTTTCCTTCCGACGGCGAGTACACGATCACGGTGACGCCGATCTTCGGCGACAACATGACGCCCGTCGGGTTCGGCTCGGTGCCGTGCGAGCAGATTGAATTCCTGCTCGACGCCGAGCGTCTGCAGCTGATGGACTGGCACGGCGGCGGACGTGCGCCGGCCGCCGAATGCCGCGGCCGTGTGCAGACGGCGGCACGAACGGGGCAGGACGGGCCGGAAGCGTTCTTCGGCAAGGGCGCGCCGATGCGAGTTCGCACACGCGTAACCGCCGGCAGCCACATGGTCGGCGTCACGTTCCTCGCGACGCAGTACGCGCCGCTGCTCGACCTCGACAAGCACTTCCGCCGATCGACGATCCAGACCGGGCCGACGCCCGGCTACACGTTCTTCCCGCACGTCGGCACCATTCGCATCGAGGGGCCCTTCAGCGCCTCGCACGCGACGAGCTCGCCCAGCCGCCGCCGGCTGTTGGTCTGCACGCCGGCACGGCCCGCCGAGGAAGAGGCGTGCGCGCGTCGCATCGTGCAGAACGTCGCGACCGGCGCCTTTCGCCGGCCGGCGACCGCGGCGGACGTCGATTCGCTGATGGAGTTCTATCGCCAGGGGCGCCGCGAGAAGGACTTCGAGCTCGGCATCGAAGAAGCGCTCGCGCGCGTGCTGGCCTCGCCGCAGTTCATCTATCGCATCGAAGAGCAGCCGGCTGACGTCGCGGCGGGGCAGCCGTACCGCATCAGCGATCTGGATCTCGCCTCGCGCCTCTCGTTCTTCCTGTGGAGCAGCCCGCCGGACGAGGCGCTGCTGAAGGCGGCGCAGCAGGGGCGGCTCAAGGAGCCGGCCGTCCTCGAGCAGCAGGTGCGGCGGATGCTCGCGCACCCGAAGGCGAAAGCGCTGTCGCTCAACTTCGCGGGGCAGTGGCTGAACCTGCGCGGCCTCGACAGCGTGGCGCCGGTGCCGGCGCTCTATCCCGATTTCGACGATCCGCTGCGGCAGGCGATGCGGACCGAGGTCGAGATGCTGTTCGACACGATCGTCCGGGAGGACCGGCCGGTCACCGAGCTGCTGACCGCCGACTACACGTTTGTCGACGAGCGGCTTGCCGCGCACTACGGCATCCCGAACATCTACGGCAGCCAGTTCCGCCGCATCACGCTCGGGCCGGGCATGGACAACAGACGGGGACTGCTCGGGAAGGGCGCGTTCCTGACGACCACGTCGAAGCCGGATCGGACCTCGCCGGTGACGCGCGGCAAGTGGATCATGACGAACATCTTCGGCATGAGCCCGCCCGATCCGCCGCCCAACGTGCCCCCGCTGCCGGCGCGCGCCGCCGACGCGCGCGGCAACGCGCACGAGCCGACGATGCGCGAGAAGATGCTCGAGCATCGCGTGCGGGCCGACTGCGTGCAGTGCCACAAGATGATGGATCCGATCGGCTTCGCGCTCGAGAACTTCGACGCGATCGGGCTGTGGCGGGATCGTGATGAAGGCTCGGCGATCGACGCCTCGGCGCAGCTGTTCGACAACACGATGGTCGACGGCCCCGTGGCGCTGCGGCAGTGGGTGACCCGGTATTCGAACCAGTTCGTGCGCGTCAGCCTCGAGAAGCTGCTGACCTACGCGCTCGGCCGCGGGCTCGACTACCAGGACATGCCGCTGGTGCGGTCGGCCGCGCGCGAGGTGGGGCAGAAGGACAACCGGTTCTCGGCGCTGGTGCTCGCGGTCGTTCGCAGCGCGCCGTTCCAGACGAACACGAAGACGGAGTAGTACGTAGGGTCCGGCTTCAGCCGGACCAAAGGATGACACCATGTCGTTCGTGATGAAGAAACAGATTCCGCGGCGGCTGTTCCTGCGCGGCGCAGGGGTCACCCTCGCGTTGCCGCTGCTCGACGCCATGACGCCGGCGATGGCGCAGGCGCCCGTCGCGGCGAAGCCGCGGTTCGTCGGCATCTTCTTTCCGCACGGGATGGCGCCGGGCCTCTGGGAGCCGCAGGCCGAGGGCGCGCTGCCCGACAAGCTGCCGTTCATCCTCGAGTCGCTCGAGCCGTTCAAGAAACAGATGACGGTGCTCACCGGGCTCTGGTCGAAATCGGCGGAGCCACCCGAAGGCACGACTGGATCCGATCACTGGGTGGCGGCCGCGTATCTGACCGGCATCAAGCCACGGAAGACCGCGGCCGCCGATGCCACGGTGGGCAGCCCCACGATCGATCAGCAGATCGCCCGGAAGATCGGCGCCGACACGCTGCTGCCGTCGCTGCAGCTGGCGGTTGAAGATCCCAACTCGAGCTCGAGCAACTGCGGCGAGGGGTACAGCTGCTCCTACACCAATTCCATTTCCTGGATCGGCCTGCCGACGCCGTCAACCGAGCCGCTGATGCGGACGGCGCCGCTGCCGATGGAGCTGAACCCGCAGGTGGTCTTCGAGCGGCTGTTCGGCAGCGGCGGGACGCCGGAGCTGCGCGCCCAGCGGCTCGTGCAGCGGCGCAGCATCCTCGACGCGCTGGTCGGCGAGCTGACGCGGCTGCGAACGGATCTGGGGCCCGCCGATCGGCTGGTCGTCAATCAGTACGTCGACGAGATCCGCGAGATCGAGCGGCGGCTCGAGCTGGCCGCGAAAGCCTCGAGCGACGTGCCGAGCTTCGATTTGCCGCCGGGCGTGCCGGAGCAGTTCGACGAGCACATCAAGCTGCACTACGACCTGCTCGCGCTCGCCTTCAAGGCCGACATCACGCGCGTCGCGACGCTGCTCGGCGCGCGCGATCTCACCAACCGCGTCTACACGTTCCCGAAGGGGCCGCTCTTCCCGGACGGCGGGACGAGCCCCAGCTTCCATGGCGCGTCGCATCACCAGGACGACGCGACGCAGATCCGCCGCTACGGGCTCATCAACCGGTATCACATCTCGACGCTCGCCTACTTCGCGCAGAAGCTGCAGTCGATCCCCGAGGGCGACGGCACGCTGCTGGATCACTCGCTGATCCTGTACGGCACGAACATGGGCAACTCGAATCAGCACCAGCACTACGACGTTCCGCACGTCCTGGTCGGCGGCGCGGGCGGCAAGCTGAAGGGCAACCGTCACCTCCACTACGAGCGGAAGTCGGTGACGACGGGCAACCTGCTGCTCAGCCTCCTCGACCTGTACGGGATCGAGAAGGACGTGCAGGGCGACAGCACGGGGAGACTCGTGGGCGTGTAGGGGGCTGATGAAGATTCGACTCTTCGCGCTCGCGATCGCAATCGCCTCCGGCGTCACGCTCGCCGCGCAGAACAACGACGTCACGCCGCTCCTGAGCGCCATCTACCACGGCGACGTCCAGGCGGTGGATCGCCTGATCGCGGCGGGCGCGAACGTGCGCGCGGCCAATCGCGAAGGCGTGACGCCGCTGTCGATGGCCTGCCTCGACGGAGACCTCCCGATCATCGACCGCCTGCTCCGGGCGGGCGCCGATCCGAAGGAGCACGGGCCGAACGGCGAGACGCCGCTGATGTTCGCGGCGCGCAACGGCCGCGTGGATGTGATCAAGCGGCTCGTCGCCGCCGGCGCGGACGTCAACGCGCGCGAGGCGCTGCGCGGGACGACCGCGCTGATGTGGGCGGCGGAGCAGCGGCATCCCGAGGCGGTGAAAGCGCTGCTCGCCGCCCGGGCGGATCCCGGCATCGCATCGGGTCCGGCGGGCCTGCCGCGGAACTACATGGCGCCGGCCGTCAACGTGCGCGCGGTCGAAGAGGCGCGTCAACGGCGCGCGCGCGCCGCGGCTGCCGGCCGCACCTACGACGAGCAGGTGGCCTTTGAACGCCGCAATGCCGCCGGCGGGGGCGCTGCGCCCGGCGGACGTCTGATCGATCCCGCCGACGACGACACGCTCGTGCAGGCGGGGCTCGTCGGCCGCGGCGGCGGCGGACTGACGGCGCTGGTGTTCGCCGCGCGCGAGGGCGACGTCGAATCGGCGAAGGCGCTGCTCGACGGCGGCGCGAAGGTCAACCAGACGACCGAGTACGGCTGGACGCCGCTGCTGACCGCGATCAACAACCGGAACTACGCGCTCGCGCAGCTGCTCATCGATCGCGGCGCGGACGTGAACATGCCCAACAAGGGCGGCTGGACGCCGCTCTACATCGCCACCGACAACCGCAACATCGAGGGGGGCGACTACCC
>Ga0075434_100006676_pt1 | contig 10596 bp, 13 predicted proteins | sample RhiMethybrSRZTD3_FD_75298 | JGI IMG/M metagenome (GOLD analysis project Ga0075434, IMG submission 75298) | Populus rhizosphere microbial communities from Tennessee, USA - Rhizosphere MetaG P. TD hybrid SRZTD3 | ecosystem: Host-associated > Plants > Roots > Rhizosphere > Soil | place: USA...
GCGGTCGGGGCGACCCGAGCCCGCGCGTCCAAGGCTACCATCGGCTCGTCGCGAGCGAGTCTGCACGGCAAGACATTCGTCTTCGATCGCACGTCCGTTTTCATCGGCTCGGTCAACATCGACCCCCGCTCGCTCCAGCAGAACACGGAGATCGGCGTGCTCGTCCAGAGTCCCGAGCTGGCAGCCGAGGTTGCTGCGCTCTTCGACCGCTGGGCGAGCCCGCAAGCCTCCTACGAAGTGACGCGCGGACCCAACGGCGGTCTGCATTGGACCGGCGGGTTCACCGACGAACCGAGAGCCGGCTTCTGGCGTGCGCTCGGCGCGAAACTGTTTTCCCATCTGCCCATCGAATCCCTGATTTAGCCCGTGAACGTTCATCTCCTCGACGGCACGTACGAGCTGTTCCGGCATTTCTTTGCCGTGCCCCGGCAAACCGACAGCCGCGGACACGAAGCCGGCGCAATCATCGGCGTGCTGGGCTCGGTTCTCGGCATGCTCGAGGGCGGCACCACGCACCTTGGCGTGGCGACCGATCACGTGATCGAATCGTTCCGGAACGACCTGTGGGCCGGCTACAAGACGAGCGCCGGAATCGAGCCCGAGCTACTCGCGCAATTCCACCCGCTCGAGGACGCGTTGCGCGCGCTGGGAGTCAGGGTCTGGGCGATGGTGGAATTCGAAGCCGACGATGCGCTCGCGGCCGCGGCGCAGCGCGCCGCGGAATCGCGCGACGTTGAGCAGGTCATCATCTGCACGCCCGATAAAGACCTCAGTCAATGCGTGCGCGGCCAGCGTGTCGTGCAGTTCGACCGGCGCAAGCGTGAAACGCGTGACGAAGCCGGCGTGGTCGCGCGATTCGGTGTCGGACCGGCATCGATTCCCGATTATCTCGCGCTGGTCGGCGATTCGGCCGACGGCTTCCCCGGCATCAAAGGCTGGGGGGAGAAGGCTTCAGGGGCCCTGCTCGGCCGCTACATCCATCTCGAGAAAATCCCCGATGATTGCACGCAGTGGGAGGTGCCGGTACGTGGCGCCGCTCGACTCGCCGCCGCCCTCCAGGAGCATCGCGATCTTGCAGTGTTGTTTCGCAGGCTCGCGACATTGAGGACCGATGTGCCCGTGTTTGAAACAGTCGATGAGCTTCGCTGGCGCGGCCCCACCGACGATTTCGCGCGCGTGGCAAGAGACTTGGGAGCGGCTGCGTTATGGGATCGCGCACGGCGTATCCGTAGGGATTAATTCCCCGGCAATCGGGCTTCGGGTGTATGACGAGTCATGCGTCTGCACTGGCTCGTCTCTCTGGCTGCTCTGGCCGTCGGTTCCGCGCGCCCCGAGGCAGTCGCGGTGCGTTGGGCCGAAGGTACCGTGCACGGTTTTCTCGAGCTCCACGCGTCAGACAAGATGCTCGCGCGCGGCGATCTGTTTCAGGTTCCGCGCGACTCCGACATCAAGAGCGAGCTCGTATTCCACTTCGCGGACAGCTCGCTGTTCCAGGAAACAGTCACGTTCAGCCAGCACCAGGTCTTTCGACTCGAATCCTATCATCTGGTGCAGCGCGGGAAGGCGTTCGCGCAAGATCTCGATGCCACGTTCACCCAAGACGGCCAATACGTCGTCAAGACCACTTCGCACGACGACGGCAAACAACAGCAATACACCGGTAAGCTCGATTTGCCGAGCGACACCTACAACGGCCTGATTCCCGTCATCGGCAAGAATGTCGACCGGCAAGCCGGCCGGACTGTGCACATCGTCGCTTTCACACCGAAACCGCTCGTCATTCCGCTCGCGTTCGTTCCCGCCGCCGCTGAAGCCGGCGTGGTCCGCTTCACCTTGAAGCCAAAACTCAACGTCTTGCAAAAGATCGGCGCCGCCATCAAGCGGCAGACTCCGCCGGACAGTCATCTGTGGATCGATACCGAAGGCGCGCCCGCGTTCCTGCGGTTCGAAGGCCCGCTCTACTCGGGACCCGTCTGGCGGATCGACCTGGCGACGCCGTCCTGGAGCGACCGCAAGGAGAACATGCCGTGAGATGGGTCGCGCGCTGCTGCGCCAGTCTCTTGCGGTGCGTCCGGAGGTTTTTGTCCTCTTTCGTTCGGATCACGTTCTAGCGAATGACCAGCCGGCCATGCATCGTGGGATGCAGAGAGCAGACGTAGCGCGCTTCCCCCCGTTGGGTTGCGACATAACGACCCGTCTGCCCCTGCCTGATCTGTCCGGTATCCCACTTCGTGTGGCCGCTCGCTGTTGCCGTGTGGGGCACGATGTCGCGGTTGACCCAGACAATCGTGTCACCCACGACCACCGTGTCGACCGCGGGCTCGAACGCCATCCCACGAATCTCCACTGAGTGCGTCCTGGGTTTTGGTGCGGGTGCAGCCTGCTGCGCCCCTAAACCGCCCAGCATCACGAGCAGCCAGGCGATCATTATTGGCCGGTCCGCGGTGTGGCGCCCAACTCGCTCCGCACCTGCTTGGCATGCTCGAGATGGGTCGCAACGGCCGGCCGCACGGCGGTCAGCAGCTGTTTGAGCTCGGCATTGTCAGTCGTGGGGATCAGCAGCTTGTCGATGGCATCGAGCACGGCCTGGTGATACGCAACTTCGCGGTCCATGTAGGCGCGGTCGAACGCTTTCCCGTGCAGCGGCTCGAGCGTCTGGCGCGCCTGCTTTGCACCGATCTCGAGCGACTGGCTGACGGCGTTGTCGGTCGGGGTGACGCCCAGCTTCTTCGCGAGCGCGGCCGCCTGTTCGTTCACAGCGCTGTGGTCGGTGATCATCGTGGCGGCAAACTGCTTGACTGCCCCGTTGGTCGTGCGGGTCTGCGCGAACTTCGCCAGGTCGATGTCAATGCTGTTCGCGGTGACCGCGACATGCGCGACCTCTGGATCTGAAAGGTCTGGCGAGGCGGCATTCTGGGCTTGCAGCGTGGTGGCGATCGCCAGGCTTACGGCGACCAGCAGCGGGTGCGTGGGACGGGACACAAAACCTCCTGAGCTTCGATGTGGGAATCGGTTCGCCTGACCCCGGGCGGCGGCCCGGGCCAACGATCCCCAACCTCACCTGCTAATCCCACTTTGTCAAGTATTTGCTGTGATTACTAGACAAGTCAATGATTTCCAACTATTGTGGGGCATGACCAACTGGCTCGAACGACTCCTCGGAGAGACACAGCTGCAGCTGCTCAGCCTGCTGCGCCGCTCTCGGCAAACCATCACCACGCTCGCCGAGGCCCTCGGCCTGACCGACAACGCGGTGCGGATGCACATCGCGGCCCTGCATCGCGACGGAATCGTGGAGCAGGTGGGCACGCAACGCGACACTGGCGGCAAGCCGGCGCGCGTTTACGGTCTCACCCGCGCCGGTGAAGAACTTTTTCCCAAGGCATACGCGCTCGTCCTCGGCAAACTCGTGGAAGAAATCGTGCGCACGCAGGGACGCGATCGCGCCATCGAATTGCTCCGCGCAGTCGGAGCCCAGGCGGCCGCGGGCACTCCAGAGGGCGCGGGTCCCAGGCAGCGGATGGAATCCGCCGCGGCCGTTTTCCGAAATCTCGGCGCGGACGTCGACGTGCTGGAGACATCGGCTGGATGGCGTCTTCAGGGGTATGGATGCCCCCTGTCCGCGGTTACGTCTGGTCACGCGGAGATGTGCGAGCTTGGCAAGGCGCTCGTGGAGGAAGTCGTGGGAGGTCGGGTGACGGAATGCTGTCAGCGCGGCGATCACCCGCGGTGCGCCTTCGAGATCGATAGCGCCGCATGACGTCGTACAAGTACCTGATTATCGGCGGCGGCATGACCGCAGACGCCGCCGCCCGCGCGATCCGCGAAACCGATCCCAAAGGCAGCATCGGGATTCTCTCCGCCGATACTCATCCGCCGTACAATCGCCCGCCGTTGTCGAAAGGACTGTGGAAGGGCGACGATCCCGCCAAGACAGTGTGGCGAGGGACCGACACCATCGGCGTCGATCTGCGTCTGGGCCGCAGGGCCACCGCGATCAACACCAAGCAAAAGACAGTGACAGATGATCGCGGCAACTCCCTGCCGTACGAGAAGCTGCTGCTCGCGACCGGTGGCACACCGCGACGCCTTCCGTTGCAGACGAGCCAGATCATCTACTACCGCACGTTCGACGACTATACCCGCCTGCGCGCGCTCGCGAACGAGAAGCTGCGCTTCGTGGTGTTGGGTGGTGGTTTCATCGGTTCTGAAGTCGCCGCGGCGCTCAGAATAGTGGGCAGCGATGTCACGATGATCGTGCCCGAAGATGGAATCAGCGCTCGTGTCTTCCCTGCCGATCTCTCGAAGTTCCTCGTCGACTATTACCGCGAGCAGGGTGTGGACGTCCGCACCGGTGAAGGTCTCGCGGATTTACAACAGGGCGCGGGCAAGCTGCTCGTGAAAACGACCCATGGCAAAGAGATTCCCGCGAACGTCGTGGTCGCCGGCTTGGGCATTCAGCCGAACGTCGAGCTCGCCGAGCAGGCGGGGATCCGCGTCGAGAACGGCATCGTGGTGGACGAGCTGCTCCAAACCAGCGCCACTGACGTATTCGCGGCTGGCGATGTCGCGAACTTCTTCAACCCCGCGCTCGGCATCCGGATGCGGGTGGAGCACGAGGACAACGCCAACACCATGGGCGCCGCGGCGGGGCGCTCGATGGCCGGCAAGGGCGAACCCTACACTCACCTGCCCTTCTTCTATTCCGACCTCTTCGCGCTCGGCTACGAAGCCGTCGGCGAGCTCGATCCGCGGCTCGAGACTCAGGCAGTCTGGAAGGATCGCTACAAAGAGGGTGTGATCTACTATCTAAAAGACGGCAAGGTGCGCGGGGTCTTGCTTTGGAACACGTGGGGCCAGGTCGATAACGCGCGGGCGGTTGTCGGGACGACGAAACGCCTGGCTTAGACCGTCGCCGTTGTCTCTTGACCGCCCGACCGCCGCAATTGCAGTTTGACCGCCTAGTGAGTCGACCCCGCCACCGTCACCCGAATGTCCCGCCAGTGCCCCTGCCGAAACCGCAGCACACTCAACACACACCGCGTCGCATGTCCCGCCAGGATCGCGAGCCAGATATCGATGGGATCCAGCGTGCCGGTCTTCTTGATGACAGAACAAATCCCCAACGGGACGATAATCTGCGAAATCATTGAGATGTAGAGCGGACTCTTGGTATCACCGGTCCCCTGCAAGCCGCCGGTATAGGCAAGCGCGACCGTGACGAAGAGTCCCGACAGGCTCAACACCCGTAGCAGCAGCGATCCGATATCCACCACGACCGGATCGTGGAGACCAAAGATCGCGAGCAGTTGCCGCGGCAGGAACAGGAAGAACAGACCAACAAACGCGGCGACCGACAATCCATATCGCGCGGCGACGTGTACAGCCTCCGCGGCTCGATCGGGATGCCCCGCCCCCATGTTTTGTCCCGCTACGGCGGCCGCGGCGCCCATCAGTCCTACCGACGTCCACGTGATCAGCGAGAACAGCTCAGGATACGAGACGGCAAAGGCCGCCTGTGCGGCCGCACTCTGCGCGAGCGACCCGATGAACGACAGCATCAACACGCCGCCGATATTCATCGCGATACCCTGAATCCCTGTTGGCAATCCAAACCGGAACAGCTCACGGATGATCGTCCAATCGGGCTTGAGTGAAGCGCCCCGCGGGAAGCGCACCACCCACGCGCCGGTCGAGAGCTTCCACAGCGCGTAAATCGCCAGCAATCCAGCAGCGAGGCATGTCCCCATCGCGGAACCGCGCGTGCCGAACGCCGGGATCGGCCCGAGGCCACGAATCAGGATCACGTTGAACACGACGTTCAGGCCCGTCATCACAAAGCCGAGCACCATCGGCGTCCGTGCGTCACCCGCGGAGCGCAGTGCGCCCCCCAGCATGAAGAAGACCATCATGCCGCTCGAGAAGCCAAACATGATTCTGAGAAACGGAAGCGCCTGCGCCTGGACATCCGGCGCGGCATTCACGAGATCGAGCAGCCAGGGCGCCACGAAGTACCCGACGGGCGCGAGAATACCGATCGAAATGCCGATCGCGGTCAAGAACGCCTGATAGACGACGCGATCGACTTTATCCGGCTCACCGGCGCCGGCGAAACGCGCCACCAGCACGCTCATCCCCGTGAACACGGAGGAGAGAAACACAATGACCACCAGCAGGATCTGCCAGCTCACGCCGATTGCCGCGTTCGCCTGGTAGCCGACCAGATTGCCGACCATGACGTGGTCCACCATCCCCGGCAACCCGCCGATGGCGTTCGCCGCCATCGTCGGCCAGGCAATCTTCCAGACCGCCGAGCGGAGCGGCCCCTCGATGATCGAGCGGTCGTAGCGTGAAGCCGTGGCCGTCACTCAGCTGACCGGACTGGTCGAGTTGTTGCGGCGCCGGGCGAGCACCGCATCGAGGCTCCAGGGCCCCGGGCCCGCCGCGGATATATAGAGGAAGAGGAAGCAGTAGATCACCGCCAGCGCACCCTGGTTGAGGACGGGCCAGAATCCCAGACGGGCATGACCATAGAAGTAGGCGATCGCCATCTCGCCTGAGAGAATGAACGCCACCGGACGCGTGAACAGTCCGAGCAGAATGAGCGTGCCCCCGATGACTTCGATCACGCCCGCAAACCACGGCAGCGATCCGACGGCCGCCGTCCCACCGCCCGGCATGACCGCGGCGGGAAACGCGAACCACTTGGCGGCGCCGACCTGAATGTACAAGAACGCGAGGATGATCCGCAGGACACTCAGCAGCTGCGGCGACCACTCCTTTTTCACAATGCCTCCATCTTTTTGAGCAAGAGATTGCGCTCGCGGACATTCTGGGTGAGCTCGGCGGCCCGCGCCAGCTCGGCGCGCGCTTCTTCGAAACGACCGAGTTTGGCCAAGAGCTCCCCGCGCACGCTCGGCAAGAGATGATAACCTGCCAGCGCGGGATCGGATGTCAGCTGATCGACAATTTCGAGCCCGGCAGCCGGCCCAAATGCCATGCCGAGCGCGACCGCGCGATTCAGCTCGACGACCGGCGACGGCATGAGCTGCGCCAGCGCGTCGTAGAGCGCCACGATGCGCGTCCAGTCGGTCTCTTCGGCCGTGCGCGCACGGGCGTGGCAGGCGGCAATCGCGGCCTGGAGCGTGTACGGACCCAAGGTGCCACCGAACGCCTCCGCGCGCGCCAGCGCCGCGAGCCCACGTCGGATGAGCAGCTGATCCCAGCGCCCGCGATCCTGATCCAACAGCAAGATCGGCTCGCCGGAGGGTCCCACCCGTGCGCGAAAGCGAGAGGCCTGGATCTCCATGAGCGCGACGAGTCCGTGGACCTCCGGCTCCTCGGTCGCCAACTCCGCGAGGATCCGGCCGAGGCGCAGCGCATCCTCGCACAGCGCGGGACGCACCCATTCGTCGCCTGCCGTGGCCGAGTAGCCTTCGTTGAAAATGAGGTAGATGACCTCCAGCACTGATTCGAGTCGCTGCGCCAGTTCGGCGCCGCGCGGCACTTCGAACGGCACGTGGGCCGCGGCGAGCGTGCGCTTGGCGCGTACGATGCGTTGCTGGATCGTCGCTTTCGACACGAGAAACGCTCGCGCGATCTCGTCGGTCGTGAGACCGCCGAGCAGCCGCAGCGTGAGCGCGACACGCGCTTCCGTCGTCAGAACGGGATGGCAAGCGGTGAAAATCAGGCTCAGCAAGTCGTCACCCACGTGATCGTCGATCGCCTCAGCCAGCTCGGCCTCGGGACTGACCTGCCGCTCATCGAGCTCGCGCCCCAGATGCTCGTGCTTGCGTTCCTGCATCTTGCCACGGCGCAGATGGTCGATCGCACGGTGCTTTGCCGTTGCCATGAGCCAGGCGCCGGGATTGTCCGGCACGCCCGACGCCGGCCATTGTTCCAGCGCCGCCACGAGTGCGTCCTGCGCGAGGTCTTCGGCAATCCCGATGTCGCCGACCAGGCGTGCCAGGCCGGCGATGAGTCTGGCGGACTCGATCCGCCAGACCGCATCGATGGCCTCAGCAGTCTTTTCCCGGCTCATCCATCATCTGGCGGATTTCGACTTCCAGCTCCTGATCCCACAGCCCGATGTGCGCTTCGAGGAAGCGGCGCGTCCACTCGATGGCCTCTTTCTTGGAGGGGACATCGTAGATGGCATAGCCGCCGAATACTTCTTTCGCTTCGGTGAACGGGCCGTCCGTGACGGTGATCCTTCCATTCGCCAGCCGGGCGCGCGCGCCCAGCGCCGTCGGCGCCAGCCCGCCCATCCCGACCATCTTCCCCTGCCCCGCTGCTTCTTCGCCGAGCTTCATGATCCGCTCGATGAGCTGCGGCGACGGTCGGGCGCCCGTCTCGCGTGTCTTCACGATCGTCATGTATCGCGGCATGGCTATCTCCCCGAGCGTTGTTTGTTTTGTTCGATGGCCGCGCGCTGGCGCTCCTCGTACTGACGCATCTCGGGCGTCAGCTCGGGGCCGAAATCTTCGGCCTCGAAGATCTGGCGGAGCTCGACCTCCTCCCCGTTGGTAAATGGGATCCGCTTCGCCCATTCGAGCGCTTCCGCCCGCGATCGAACCTGCCAGATCCAGAACCCGGCGACCAACTCTTTGGCTTCGGCGAATGGACCATCCCGCACCGTGCGCTTGGCACCGGAGTAACTGATCCGCACGCCCTTCGACGAAGGCTGCAGACCCTCACCGGCGAGCATGATACCCGCCTTGACGAGCTCGTCGTTGAATTTTCCCATTTCGGCCAGCTCTTCGCGCTTCGGCATCGCGCCGGCCTCGTACTTCTCGTTGCCTTTCACCATCACCAAGAATCGCATAGAACCCTCCTCCGATTGGCTACGCCTCAGTGTGAACGCCACTCCTTTGACGTCGCCCCTTCGACGGGTTTATTTCGACGTCTCTCCCATCCAGGCGTCGATCGAGCACTCGAAAAATCGACAGGAGCTTGTGGTGGTGGGCATAACCCTTGCTAGCAAGAGGTAGGCGTATGTGCAGAAACATCAAGACGCTCGCCAATTTTGAACCTCCCGCGACCGATGATGAGATACGGGCCTCGGCGTTGCAATTTGTGCGGAAATTGAGCGGGACGACGCACCCGTCGCACGCGAACGAGGACGTGTTCAATGCCGCGGTCAATGACGTGACAGTGATCGCCCGGCGGCTGATCGATTCGATCACCATCAAAGCCCCACCCCGAAACCGCGAAGAGGAGGCCCGGAAAGCTCGTGAGCGCTCTGCGAAGCGCTTTGGGTAGCCTCGACCTCGCGGTGCTCGAATGGATGCACCGCCACGTGACGCAGGCGGGTATGTCGATGGCACAGGCGATCAGTCATGTCGGATCGCCCGTCGCCATGACCGTCCTCGCGTTCGCAGGCACACTCACGTTATTGGCGCTGGGCGAATGGATTCTACTGACCGGATGGGTCGCCGCGTTCACCGGGGCGAGCCTCATCGACCGCTGGCTCAAGGTGGCCATCCATCGGCCTCGACCCATTTACGCCGCGAGCCTGCTGGCCCATCCCACCTGGAGCTTCCCGAGCGGCCACGCCATGGGATCGCTCGTCGGGTACGGCATGCTCGCGTATCTCATGGTCTTGGCCAATCGCGGCAAGCCGTCCCGGCAGCGCATGATCGTGGTTCTCGCGACTTGCCTGGTCCTGATTATCGGACTCAGCCGGCTCTATCTGGGTGTGCACTATTTGAGTGACGTCGTGGGAGGCTATGCAGCAGGGCTGGCGTGGCTGGCGGCGTGCATCGCGCTGGTCGAGCTGGCCCGCCACTGGCGGCTGCGACCCTTGCGTCTCGACCCAACGAGTTAACGCCAACAGCGACTTACTCGGCCGCCATCCCAAGGTCTAGACTAGAGTTAGAAATGCCCTGGCTCGGATTCGAACCGAGACGCCTCGCGGCACTGCCCCCTCAAGACAGCGTGTCTACCAGTTCCACCACCAGGGCGGGCGCAGAAAAATATGGAGGATGCCCCATGATGTACAGGCTTGCTCCGTTCCTCCTGCTGGTAGCGGGGGCGGCCTGCGCGTCCCACCCTCAACCCGACACGGCTCCGGCTCCTGGCGCCGCCGCGGGTGACTGGATCGCCTATAACGGATCGCTCAGCGGCGAGCGCTACTCGCCTCTCAAGGAGATCACCACCTCCAACGTGTCCGAGCTGCGCCAGGCGTGCACGTTCGACACTCAGGACACCGTCAGCTTCCAATCAGGCATTGTGGCCGTCGGCGGCATTCTCTACGTCACCGCGTTCAATACCACGTACGCCATCGACGGCACGTCTTGCCGGCAGAAGTGGAAGTTCACGCGCCCCGAGCCACCCAGTCCCCTCAACGTCAACCGCGGCGTCGGCTACAGCAATGGCACCCTGTTCCGCGGCACTGGCGACGCGCACGTCATCGCCATCGATGCGGCCACCGGCCATTTGAAATGGGACGTCGCGATCGGCGATCCGAAAATTGGCGAATCGGTGCCGGCGGCTCCGCTCGCATGGAATGATCTCGTCTTTGTCGGCAACGCGGGCGGCGATTTCTTTGGCGTGACGGGCCGGATCTACGCGCTCGACGCCGCGACCGGGCACACG
>Ga0075434_100006678_pt1 | contig 10594 bp, 10 predicted proteins | sample RhiMethybrSRZTD3_FD_75298 | JGI IMG/M metagenome (GOLD analysis project Ga0075434, IMG submission 75298) | Populus rhizosphere microbial communities from Tennessee, USA - Rhizosphere MetaG P. TD hybrid SRZTD3 | ecosystem: Host-associated > Plants > Roots > Rhizosphere > Soil | place: USA...
CCGCGCTGAAGACCTGACGTGCGAGCGAGAAGCTGGTGTCGATGCGATCGAACTTGTCGGTGGACGCCGCTTGATTCGGTGCGGGCTTTCCAAAGAACAGCACAACCGTGCGTACGAGGTTCAGTCTCTTGATCTCGCCGTTGACGACCGACGCGGTTCCCATGCCGCGGGCGGCCTTCAAGACCGACGCCACGTCAGCTCCCTCACCGCTGAAATTTCCCGCGCCGGTGAGTGTGCCGCTGATCGTGTCGGGGGAGCCGCCGAAGGCGGCGAGCTTCGCGACGTCGAGATTCTCGATCCGCGAGCGCAGCGCCAGCGACATCGCTTTTCCGAGGTTGGCATTGATCGATCCTTGATAGCGGCCGCCAAAGAATTGAAACGAGAGCGGCGACAACGCGACACGATCGCCGATCACTTCGAGGTCGGTGGCGAACTGCTGCACCTCGATGCCCGCTGCAGATCCTTTCTCGGCGCTGACACGAGCGGCGATGCGCGGCGGCATCGTCGAGCGACGCGCCGGCGTCTTCGACGACGGTGGCGTGAACGCGTCGGCCAGCGCCAGCAGCTCATCGACGTCGAGCTTGTTGGCTTTCACGCGCAGCTTGGCATCGATGGCCGGCGCCAGCAGCACTTCACCTTCAGCATCGAGCGAGGTCGCGCCCGACTGGGCGTTGAAGCTGCGAAGCGTCAGCGTGTCGCCCGAAAGTGATGAATCGGCAGATGCGCGAATCTCGTGACCGCGACTCACGAGCTGAATGTTGCGAAGGGCGATCGCGCGAATCGACACGATCTTCACGCCTCCGCCGGATGGCTCCGCTGACGCGGTCTGATTATCCGAGTCGGGCAGCGAGAACGGCAGCGGCAGCTCGATCCGACTATTGGAGATCGTGACCGTCGCGTCGTCGATCTTGCGATCGAACAGCGCGCGCAGATCGGTCGAGAGTTGGACGTCGGCAAGCGTCAAGCGAACCGGCTCTCCAACTCGAATGTCTCCGAGGTTGATCGCCGCGCGTGGAATGATCTGTGCGGACGCTCGTCCCACCTGGACGGGCTGACCGAGATACGACGATGCCTGCTGCTCGATGGCCCGGCGAACGCCGTCGCCAGAGAAGAACCAGTACGCTAACGCAGCGGCTCCGCCGACAATGATGATCACGAGAGCCAGAACGGCGAGGATCGCTTTGCGAAGCACGGCGCCAGACTACAACAATTCCTAACGTCGACCTATGCCCGAGCTTCCGGACATCCTTCTGTATCTTCACGCGCTCCGACCTCGCGTCGTCGGTCAGCGCGTGATGCGCACGCGGCTGGCGTCGCCGTTCCTGCTGCGTTCGATCGATCCGCCGCTGACAGCAGTCGAAGGTCGCGTCATCGTCGATCTGCATCGGCTCGGAAAGCGGATTGTCTTCGAGGCCGAGCGCGAGCTCTTCTTGGTGTTTCACTTGATGATTGCCGGTCGATTCCGCTGGAAAGCCGCGGGCACGAAGATTCCCGGCAAGCTGGGGCAGTTTGCGCTCGATTTCGAACACGGCACGCTGCTCCTCACCGAGGCGGGCACGAAGCGTCAGGCGTCGCTGTACGTGGTCGAAGGACGAGAAGCGCTCGCCCGCCACAATCCTGGAGGACTCGAGGTGATGGACGCGAGCCTCGAGGTGTTTCGCGACGCGCTTCGCACAGAGAACCACACGTTGAAACGTGCGCTTACTGATCCCCATTTGTTCTCCGGCATCGGCAACGCGTACTCGGACGAGATCCTGCACGCGGCGCGGCTGTCGCCATTCAAGCAAACACACGTGCTCACCGACGAGGAGACAGCGCGTCTCTACGAATCGACGCGCGCGACGCTGGCGCTGTGGACGTCGCGTCTTCAGCAGGACACGGGAGACGAGTTCCCCGAGAAGGTAACGGCCTTTCGACCCGAGATGGCCGTTCACGGCCGCTACCGACAGCCGTGCCCCGTCTGCGGATCGCCTGTCCAGCGTGTCGTGTATGCGGCGAACGAAGCGAATTACTGCGCCACCTGCCAGACCGGCGGACGCTTGCTGGCGGATCGGTCGCTGTCGAGGCTGCTTCGCGAGGACTGGCCGCGGACGCTCGAGGATCTCGAACGACGTCGAAAAGGCACGTAGGGTCTGGTCCGGTCCGGCTTCAGCCGGACCTTACGACGCCAATCGCTTCTCCACAATCGCGCACAGGGCGTGCAGGATAGTTCGATGCACTTCCTGCGTCCGCGCCGTCGATGATTCAGCGACGTTGAGATGAATGTCTGCGCTCGCGCCAATCGAGCCGCCATCGCGGCCGGTGAGCGCAATCGTGATCAGACCCTGGGCGCGTGCGGCCTCGAGTGCGAGTGCAACGTTGCGGGAGCGACCGCTGGTCGAGATCGCGAATGCGATGTCGCCGCGCCGCCCCAAGGCGACAACCTGCCGCGCGAAGATCTGCTCGTAGCCGTAGTCGTTGCCGATCGTGGTCAGCACGCTCGAGTCCGCGGTCAACGCGACCGCGGCGAACGGCCGTCGGTCGCGCTCGAAGCGTCCGACCAGTTCCGCAACCAAATGCTGCGCATCGGCGGCGCTGCCGCCGTTGCCGAACGCAAGCAGCTGTCCGCTGGCGGCGAGCGACTGCGCGATGGCCTCGGCGGCGCGGACGGTCACGTCGAGTCGCTCGTCGGCGAATCGCCGATGCGCGGCAAGCGCGTCGTCGAAGATCGCGCGGACGATCGCGGCATCAGATGACATGGCGCTCGATTCTAGCGTGGCTTCACGGCATCGATGTTGAGGCGCCAGTAATCCAACTCAAACGGCGGATTGTCGGCGGCTGCGAGCGTCGTGATCCGAGAGATCAGCTGATCGCGCAGCGACGGGTCGTGCAAGTGAGCCAGATACGGCCGGCAGATCACGTTGGCAATGAAGGTGGAGAATTCCTCCGCGCTCGAAAAACGTGCGGGCGACGATTCGACGCTGGTCCGGATGCTCTCGAAGCCCGCGGCGGCGAGACGACTGTCGGTTGTCTCGGGGTCTGCGAACTCCCACGGTTCGCGCCATCGCTCGAAACTGCGAGCGAACTCCGGCTGGTGTCGCAATCCATCCAGGCGCTGGTGAACGCGGGCGAGATTGGCGCCTCCGCCGCACTGCGCGACCAGCCGCCCCCCGGGTTTCAGCGCGTCGTGCAGACTTCGAAACAGCCGCGGGTGATCGAGCACCCAGTGGAACGTTGCGGTGCTGAAGATCGCGTCGGCACATTCGCGCACCGGCAGCCACGCGGCATCCGCTATCGCCAGCTGAATCTGCGCTGCGAACGATGGCTTGAGATAGTCGCGCGCGACCTGCAGCATGTTCGAGGACAGATCGATCGCCAGCACCCGGCCTCGAGGCAGGCGCTGCAGCAGCTTTTCCGTCAGACGTCCGGTGCCGCACCCGACGTCCAGAACGAGCTCGTCTCCTCGAAGCGGCAGTCGATCGAGGACGACGGTGCCCCAATCGAATTGCGGGTTCGAGACCCGGTGATACGTCTCGGCATTCCACTCGCGCATGAAATATTCTCTGGCACAATACGGTTCTCCACGCCATTGAAGCTGTTGACTGCGACGGATGTCGTTTTCGGAGCGCTGATCGTTCTCGCAGCCGGATCACCCGCGGTCGCACAGAATCCACCCGAATTGCGATGGGGCGGCGATGCCGAAGGCGGCGCTCCGTACGTCGAGGCGGATCCCGGCGATCCCACCAAGGTCGTCGGCTACGAAGTCGAGATCGCGCAGTTGCTCGCCGCGGGCCTCGGCCGATCGCCGCGCTTCATTCAAACCGCGTTTGCGAGCCTCGAGGCGTCAGTCGCACGCGGCGACTTCGACATCGTCCTCGATGGGATCGAGGACACGCCTGCGCGCCGCGCGCGCCTGGCCATCACGATTCCCTATCATCAGTTTCGTGAGGTGCTCACCGTACGAGCGGCTGATGCCGCGCGGTTTCGGATGCTCGCCGATCTGCGCGGTCGGCGTGTTGCGACGCTGTCTGCCACACTTGCCTACGAGCTGCTCACGAAGGCGCAGGCGGAATCCGGTGTCATTCCGATCACCTACGAAGACGATGTGCATCCGTATAGCGATCTCGTGCTGGGCCGCATCGATGCCGTGCTGCTCGACGATGTGATCGCGGCGAGAAGAGTCGCGCAGAATCCTGGCTTGATCAGTCAGCCGGCGGAGGTCGGTGCCGGATACTACGTCGGCATTCTCGCTCCCGGGAACACGGCTCTGCGAGATCGCATCGACGAGATCCTCAAGGCGGCGATGCGCGACGGACGCCTCGAGGCCATCTTCCGAAAGTGGAAGATGTGGAACGACGATCAGCAGCGTCTGTACGCACGCGTAACGGCGGCTCCGCTCGACATCGCCGCCGATACCTCGACGTCAGGCACGACGACCGCGCCTGGCCAATGGGAGGCGGTCAGGCGCTACCTGCCCGCGCTGCTCAATGCGGCCCTGATCACCCTCGGTCTCTCGTGTGTGTCCATGGCGCTCGCCGTCGCCGTCGGCGTCGTCGTGGCAAGCGGTCGCGTGTATGGACCGAAGCCGATGCGGCTGGCACTGACCGCATGGGTTGAGACGATTCGCGGGACACCGCTGCTGCTGCAACTCTTCGTCTTGTATTACGGGCTCGCGACGGTGGTGGAATTGCCGGCGATGTTCGCGGCGTTTCTGGGCCTCGGCCTCAACTACGCCGCGTATGAGAGCGAGATCTATCGCGGTGCGCTCGAGGCAATCCCGGCAGGACAGCTGGATGCGGCCCGTGCACTCGGCTTCAGCGAGCGGCAGACGCTGCTTCTGATCCGGGGGCCGCAAGCGTTTCGGCTGGCGCTGCCGGCGATGACCAACGACTTCGTTGCGCTGCTCAAGGACAGCTCCCTCGTCTCGGTCATCACCGTCGTCGAGTTGACGAAGCAGACGTCGATTTTCGCCAACAACATCGGCAGCTGGGTTGTGCCGGGCGCGGTGTGCGCGGCGCTGTATCTGCTGCTCTCGCTGCCGATCGCCCACGCCGCCAGACGCCTCGAACGAGGCTGGAGTCGGAAGCGCGTATGAGCGCGATCGACGTCGCTGGTTTATACGTGCGTCGCGGCAATCGAGCCGTCGTCCAAGACGCATCGTTCGGCGCCGAGCGCGGTGACATTCTCGCCCTGATGGGTGCGTCGGGATCGGGGAAGACGACCGTGCTGCGCGCCATCGCCGGTCTCGATCCGATCGCTGGTGGAACAATCATCATCGGCGACGTTCACGTCGATGCGTCGCGGCCGCTACGAGCCGACGGGCGTCGATTGCTGCATCGCCGCGTGGGCATGGTGTTTCAGTTCCATCACCTGTTCGCGCACCTCACCGCACTGCACAACGTGTGGCTCGCGCCGGTGCATGTCCTGCATCAGTCGCAACAACAGGCCGAAGCGCATGCGCGCGAATTGCTCGATCAACTTGGCGTCGGGCATCGTGTGGACGCGCTTCCGCACGAGTTGTCCGGAGGCGAAGCGCAGCGCGTGGCGATCGCGCGTGCGCTCGCTGTCGGCCCACCGGTGCTGCTGATGGACGAGCCCACCGCCTCGCTCGATCCAGAGCGCCGGGGCGAGCTGGCCGCGACCCTGCGTCAACTGGCTTCGGGAGGCACTACGCTGATCGTCGCTACGCACGACGTGGAGTTCGTGAACGCGTGCTCCTGCCGCGTGATGAGGATGGAGGACGGCAGAATTCGATAAAATTCGAGGCTTCATGGCCACCGAACCGCGCGTCACCACGGATTCTCTCTACGTCGAGCTCGACTCCACTCGCAAGATCCGTCTCCGCAACAAGCTGTATTACCGGTTCAATCACTGGCCCATCTGGATCTTCGTCTTCTTCATCGCGCCCGGACCGTGGACGTTCGATCTGTTCGAGCGCGGCTTCGATGCTCGTCTGTTGACGTGGCTCGGCGTCGTGCTGCTCGGCACTGGCATCGCCGGATTGCGTGGACGATTGCCCGGCTGCGAGCCGCAGCCCTACATCATCCGCTTCACTGAAGATCGGCCGAATCCGCTCTATCGTCGCGTGTGCTACACCACCGCGTGGGGCGAAGTCGTCGCGTTCGCCGTGCTTAACACCGCAGGGCTCGCCTATGCGGTGTTCACCGGCGAATGGCGGCTCAAGCAGATGTACATCGCGGCGTACTTTCCGATTGCCGGCACAATGTGGCTGCTCGGTGCGCTCGGACTCCTGCCGCGGGTGAAGCCATCAACGAAAGGCGAAGGGCACGAGCGCCGCTATTTCTACGGATCGGTGTGGGCCGTGACGATCGCGCAGCCCGTGTTGTGGTTGTTGTGGAAGGTACTGCCTGCAACGAGAATCGGCGACATCGTAAAGCTCATCGCCTTCGTCGGCATTCTCGCGTTCGTCGGTCATCTCTCGCGTCGTGGTCTGCTGCCGCGTACGCGACCGATCGTTCCAGGCGAATGGGCCGTTTCTGACTGAGTGATTGCACTTCGCTGCACTGTGCTGTTTCAGCACTCGTCTTTACAAACCTAGTCGTCACATTCGATTGAGGAAAACCGATCCCGACCTCGATCGGGCGATGCACGATTCTTCGATCGCGCTTTCGCAACTTTCTGCTCGAACATTCATACTAGCGGCCCCGCGAACGAATCCCTACTCTGGATCTACCCCCCATTTTTGAACAGAGAAGGTGACGCATGTCACGGAAGGGATCATTTGTTGTGGGCTACGTCGGTGCTCTTGTGTGCGCCCTCGCTGTCGTTTCGTCGGCAGCGGCACAGGGGAAGAATCCGCCGCCGCAGCTTGCAATCAGCACCGCAGCTATTGAGGGCGACACACTCTCGCTGACCGGCGTGAGCTTCGGCAGCGCGCCAACCGTGTACCTCGCGGGTGAGCGTTTGCCGCTGCTGACGGTGTCACCAGATGGAACGCAGCTGACCGCGCAGATCACGTGGCAGCTCGCGGACGGGTCGTACCTGGTGCAGGTGTCGAAGGGCCCCTCGACAACGCAGAACGGCGCGTTCATCGCCTATAAGGGCGGCGAGTATGGCAATCGCGGCGGACAGGGTCCAGCCGGTCCGCAGGGACCTGCAGGTCCTCAGGGTCCGCAAGGCGCCACCGGTCCGCAGGGTCCCGCTGGTCCGCAGGGGCCTGCCGGTCCTCAGGGTCCAAAGGGCGACACGGGCGCGGTCGGTGCGACCGGTGCGACGGGCGCGACGGGTGCGACCGGTGCCACCGGTCCTCAGGGTCCGCAAGGCCCCCAGGGTCCACAGGGCCCGCAGGGTGCGCAAGGTGCGCAGGGTCCGAAGGGCGACACGGGCGCGACTGGTGCTCAGGGCCCGCAGGGCGTTCCCGGTCCACAGGGTCCCGCTGGTCCGTCCGGTTCGGGCGGCATCGAGATGTTCACGCAGTCTGGACTCGGCAGCGATCCGAGCGATTCGTTCGCGATGCTGTCCGACGCCGTGACCGTGAACATCGTGAGCAACACGCAGAAGGTGCTCGTGACGTCGAGCAAGGCGTTCGGCACGTCGACGACGTTTGGCGCGTCGGGTGCGCAGGACCTCAATCTGTACGTCTGTCACGAAACCGGTGGCGCGCTGACGCCGATCGGCAGCGGCGTGTTTGGTCTTCGCGCGGCTCCCGACTCACGACAGCTGTTCACGCTCAGTGGGACGGTCTCGGGCCTGGCGCCTGGGACCTACCATTTCGGTCTGTGCGGCTACAGCACCGATGCGACGAGCTGGAACTCGAACGAGTTCAGCTACACGACGGCGGTCGTGACGCAGTAACGAGTTCTACGGTTCGATGTTCGACGTTCGATGTTCGAGGTTCGAGGTTCGATGTTTGAACTTCGAACGTCGGACGCGAACCTCGAACGTCGAACGTCGAACCGCGAACGTTATAATCGCCGTCTCCATGGCGGCCAGCATCGACGTTCTCACCTCACCAACGCTCAAGCATCTTCGCGAAGCGTGGTGGGATGATGCGTTTACCGATTTCCTCGCTGACACGCTGAAACCGCGGCCCGGCAACCGCATTCTCGATGTCGGGTGCGGCGAAGGGCAGGCCGAGGTCGCCATCGGACGGCTGCAGATCTCACAAGTGCGTCTGGTCGGCGTCGACCTCGTGGTTTCGAAGGTCATCGCCGCGAGTCGCGAGACGGCATCCCACAATCAACGTGTCGAATTTGCTGCCGGTGATGCGTGTCGGCTGCCGTTTCGCAACGGTGCGTTCGACTCTGTGTATTCAGTAGCGGTGCTCCAGCACGTGCCGGATTTCGCCGCAGCCGTCGCCGAGTTCGCTCGCGTCACAGCACGTCGCGGTCGAGTCGTTGCGGTAGAACCTGACAATGGCGCTCGCTACGGGTTCAGCTCGACGCCCGCTGGACGACGCGCGTTCGAGCTCTCGACGCAATTCTTCGTGGCGATGGACGGTTCGCGAAGCGATCAGGCGTCGACGGTCGGTCCCCATCTCCCAACGCTGTTCGCGCAGAATCACATCGAACCGATCGCGGTGAGAATCTTTCCGGTTTCGCAAACCCTGCTGGGACCTCCCGACGCGAGTGTGTGGAACGCTCGACGAACGAGCGTAGAAACGGCATTGAGCCGCGCAGAATCGGACGCGGCTCGCTGGCTGGGACGCGAGTACCTCGACGTACTATCGGTGTACCAACGCGAAGCGACGCAGGCAGGGCCGAGCTTCGTGGAGATCCAGAACACGCTGCTCTTTGCGACCGTGGGACAGAAAACCGCCTAGTCCTCGAGTCAATTCTGATGCCGCAGGGATACGAAGGCTGGGACGACTACGCGCCGTTCTACGATTGGGAAAACGCGCGGACACTTGGCAGGCGAGACGTGCCCTTCTGGCGCAATCTCGCGCTGCACACGGGTGGACCGGTCCTCGAGCTCGGCTGCGGTACCGGCCGCATCAGTCTGCCGCTTGCGAAAGCGGGCGTCGATCTCGTCGGCATCGATCGATCGGCGCCGATGCTCGCACGCGCGCGCACACGGATCCGCCGCGCGAAGATCGCCAATCGCGCGCAGTTGATACGCGGCGATATCAGATTCCTGCCATTCGCGGACGCACCCCTGTCTCGCCGAAGCTCGTCGTCGAATCCTGGTGCGACGAGCGAAGGCGGAAGCTCGTCGTCGAATCCTGGCGCGACGAGCGAAGGCGGAAGCTCGTCGCCGGGCCCCGATGCGACGAGCGAAGGCGGTTTCGAAATGGTGATGGCGCCGTACGGCGTCCTGCAGTCCTTGCTGCGCGAACGCGATCTGGCGGCGACGCTCGCAGAGGTCCGTCGCGTGCTTCGCCCCGGCGGTACTTTCGGTCTCGAGCTGGTCGCCGATCTGCCGTCGTGGAACGAATACAAGAAGCGCCTCAGCCTCACTGGATGGCGACATCGTCGCGGCGGTGCACACGTAACCCTCGTCGAAACGGTCCGTCAGGATCGCGCGCGGCGGCTCACGATCTTCGATCAGGAATTCATCGAGCGCCGCGGGCGCTCGCGCCAAACGCACTCGTTTGCGTTGACGTTTCGAACGCTGTCGATTCCGCAGATGGCCCGTCGTCTCGAAAAGGCGGGCTTCGCGGTCACCGCGTTGCTGGGCGATTACCGCGGCGGACCATGGGACCCTCGAGCTGAGGTCTGGATGATTCTCGCCAAGAACCCGTAGGGTCAAAAGCCTGCCACGCCGGAGCCGTAGGCGAAGGCGGGGGCAAAGGTCAAACGGCAAAGGTCTGGTAGAATACGCGGTCGTTCTTCCCGATTTTTGCTGGAGTTTCCCCATGTCTGGCCATTCCAAGTGGCACACAATCAAGCACAAGAAGGGTGCCGCCGATGCCAAGCGCGGCAAGGCCTTCACGCGCATCATCAAGGAACTGACCGTCGCCGCCCGGAACGGCGGTGGTGATCCGGGCACCAACCCGCGGCTCCGGACAATCATTGCCGATGCCAAGGCGAACAACATGCCGCGCGAGAACATCGAGCGGGCAATCCGCCGCGGAACGGGCGAGGAGCCTGGCGTCTCGTATGACGAGATCACCTACGAAGGCTACGGCCCCGGTGGCGTCGCCATGTTGATTCGCGCGCTCACCGACAACAAGAACCGGACGGTCGGCGAAATCCGGCACCTGCTCTCGAAGTACAACGGCAACCTCGCGGCCGAGAACAGCGTGGCCTGGATGTTTCACCGCAAAGGTCAGGTGATCGTCGAGAAGAGTCCAAAGGTCGACGAAGAACAGATCCTCAACGCCGCGCTCGACGCCGGGGCCGACGACATGAACGACGATGGCAGCGCGTGGGAGATCGTGAGTGCACCCGAGAGCTTCGAGGGCGTGCGTGATGCGGTCAAGGCGCTCGGTCTCGAACCGGCCAGTGCCGAAGTGGCGATGATCCCGCAGAACTACGTCAAGCTTCAGGGCAAGGACGCGCAGGTCATGCTGAAGCTGATGGAAGCGCTCGACGAGCACGACGACGTGCAGCACGTCTGGGCGAACTTCGACATCGAGGAGAAGGAGATCGAGGCCTCCCTGGCGTGAGAATCTTCGGTATCGACCCCGGCTCCGGGCGGACCGGCTACGGATGCG
>Ga0075434_100006682_pt1 | contig 10590 bp, 7 predicted proteins | sample RhiMethybrSRZTD3_FD_75298 | JGI IMG/M metagenome (GOLD analysis project Ga0075434, IMG submission 75298) | Populus rhizosphere microbial communities from Tennessee, USA - Rhizosphere MetaG P. TD hybrid SRZTD3 | ecosystem: Host-associated > Plants > Roots > Rhizosphere > Soil | place: USA...
AGCGGCGAGCGATTCGGCCGGCTCGATCTGGTCGGCCGGACGGTGCGGATCTGGAACCGCAACCCGTACGGCGCGCGCTCCGAGCTCGCGTACAAGAATTTGCCGTTCGTCGTGGGCAGCCGCGGCTACGGCCTCTTCGTAGACGTGCCGACCGCCGTCGGCTTTCAGCTCGGCACCCTGTCACATCGCGCCTATACCGTGCACGCCGCGGGCGAGGAGCTCGACTACTATCTGATGGTGGGCACGCCGAAGGAGATCATCGCCGCCTACACCGAGCTCACGGGGCGGCCCGCGATGCCGCCGGAGTGGGCGTTCGGTCTCTGGGCATCGACCTGCTTCGTCCAGTTCACGGAGGCGTCGGTGCTCGAGGTCGCGCGACGCCTGCGCGCCGAGGGCATCCCCTGCGACGTCTTCCACCTGGACTCGTTCTGGCAGCGCGCCTACATGTGGTGCGACTTCGAATGGGACTTGGCGCGCATCCCTGATCCGAAGCGCCTGCTCGCCGAGCTTCACAAAGAGGGATTTCACACCTGCCTGTGGATCAACCCCTACGTGTCGCTCCAGAGCGATCTCTATCGCGAAGGCGCGACCCACGGCTATTTCCTGCGCCGGCCCGACGGCAGCACGTATCACCCGGTCGTCTGGAGCCAGCGCACCGAGCGGGGCATGGGGTTGTGCGCGATCATCGACTTCACGAACCCGGCGGCGGCCGGATGGTACCGCAGCAAGCTCGTCGAGCAGCTCGACCTCGGCGCCGATTCCTTCAAGCCCGACTTCGCGGAGGACATTCCCGCCGACGCGGTCTTCTCGAACGGCCTCACCGGCGCCGAGATGCACAACCCCTATCCCCTGCTCTTTCAGAAGGAAGTCTTCGACGCGTCGCGCGAGCGCGCCGATCGCGTCGTGGCCTGGTCGCGCAGCGCCGCGCCGGGGGTGCAGCGCTACCCCGGCCACTGGTCCGGCGATCCGGAGTGCACGTTCGTCGATCTCGCCAACACGTTGCGAGGCGGCCTCGCCGCGTCGATGAGCGGCCTCGCCTACTGGAGCCACGACATGGGCGGCTTCTGGGGCGATCCGTCGCCGGAGCTGTTCGTGCGCTGGTCGCAGCTCGGCTTCCTGTCGGCGCTGAGCCGCTTTCACGGGGCGACGCCGCGGGAGCCGTGGCGTTTCGGTGACGAGGCGCTGCGGATCTTCAAGCGGTACGCGCGGCTTCGGAGCCGGCTCGTGCCTTATCTGGTCACTTACGGGTGGCAGGCCGCGGCAGACGGTGCGCCTCTGATGCGGCCGATGGTGATGGAGTTTCCCGACGATCCCGCCGGGTATGCGTTCGACCTCCAGTACTGCCTGGGGCGGGAGCTGCTCGTGTCGCCGGTTGTTCGTGAGGACGGCGTGGTGACCACGTATCTGCCGCGCGGCACATGGACCGACTGGTGGACCGGCGCCGTCCACGAGGGCCCGACGACGATCCGGCGCAAGGTCCCGCTGGACGAGCTACCGATCTATGTCAGGGACGAGAGCCTCGTCGTACTCGGCCCCGAGCGTCATCACGTGCGCGAGGGCCCGGCCGATCCCCTGACCGTCGAGGCGTTCGTCACGAGCGAGGCGGCGTTCAATGTGCGAGGCGACACCGGCTCTGTGTCGCTACGGTGTCGGCGTCACGGCAGCGAGGTCGCCTTCGAAGCGAGCGGCACCCCGGTGACCTACGTCTTGCGGATCCGCCAGGACGCGTCGATCCGGACCGTCTCGGCAGACGGTCTGCCGATTCCTCGGCTGGACGCCGCGGCGCTCGAGCGCACCGCGACCGGATGGACCGTCGAGGAGCGAGTCGTGGTCGTCAAGGCTCGGGCGAGTCGAATCGAGCTTCGCTGACAGACGGGAGTTCAGATGTCACCGAGAGCCCGGCTCAGCGGCCCTCTCCAAGCGCATACGGATGCCCGGTTCCGGGCGGAGCGTGCGTCCTTGGCATTGGCATCTGGCGTCATCGGGCGCTCCTTGCTCGGCAGACGGCAACGGGATCGTCACGCCGCCCGCCCATTCGACACGATCCGGCGCAACTTGATTGGGCTGTGGTTGCGACAATGGCCCCCGGTAATTAGTCGAGCGCCCGATACATCCGCTCGTCGTACAAGGCGCCCGTCATCGTCGCAAGCTTGTCGCGGAACTCGCGCGTCGGCGTCGCCATCGAGTGCGCCTCGACCGCCTTCGCGTCGCGCCAGATCTCGATCACCGTGAAGTGGTTCGGGCGGTTGACCTGCTGGACGACCTCGAAGCGTAGGTTGCCGTCGCCGCGGCGGCTGTCCTCGGCCAGGCGCTTGAGCGCGGCGACGCCGTCGTCCTTGCGAGGGGGAATGACATCGACGTGCGTCGCGACGTAGATGCGGCCGCGCGCGCCCCCGGGCGCGTCGATCGGACCGATCGAGAGCGCGGTATGCACACGCTCGTCAGTCGGCGCGTTCCGGATGGCCGCGATCTTCTCGCGCGTATCGGTGGCGTTGGCGCTCTTGCCGTGGGCCTCGAACGCGGCCTGGTCTTTCCAGATCTCGAGGATCACGAACTGGTGCGGCTGATCGGTGCGCTGCATCACCTCGCAGCGGAGGTTGCCGCCCTCCTTCTGCGCGGCTTCCCGGTAGCGTCGGAGCACGCTCGCCGCATCGTCCTTCGACGTCGGCATGACCTCGACGTAGGCCACCGAGTAGATGTTGCCCGCGATCGGGGCCGGCGGGGCAGGCGCTGGTGTCTGGGCCGGCGTCGGCGTCTGCGCGCTCGCGCCGCCGATCACGCCGAGCGCCATCACGACCAGTCCGAGCAAGCGCATGCGAACGACCATGTCCATGGCGGCACCCCCCCGCATGCTACCCTAGGCGCTCGAGGCGCGGAAGAAGGGTCCCGAATGCTTGCCACAAGGAGTTCCGATGTTTGACGTCCTGATCCTCAACGGCGTGGTGGTGGACGGCACCGGCACGCGCGGGTACCGGGCGGATGTGGGCGTGGTCGGCGAGCGAATCGACGCCATCGGCGACCTGGCGCGCGCCGAAACGCGGCGAGTGATCAATGCCGCTGGGCTCACGGTTGCGCCCGGCTTCATCGACACCCACACGCACTCGGAGGGTGACCTTCTCGTCAACCCGCAGCACGCCTGCGGCCTGCGGCAGGGAATCACCACCGAGTTTCTGGGCATCGACGGGATGTCGTATGCCCCGCTGTCGCCTGAGAACTACCGTACGTACCGCCACTGGCTCTCGGGTCTCCTGGGCTGGCCGGCCGAGGACCTGGACATGAGCAGCGTGGCCGCCTTCCGCGCCAACTACCACAAGAAGGTGGCGATCAATACCGCCTACCTGGTTCCGAACGGCACCCTGCGACTGGAGGTGGCGGGCTGGCGCGACGTGCCCCTGACCGGCGACCTGATGGAGCGCTACAAGCGCCTGCTGCGCGAGAGCATCGAGCAGGGCGCGGTGGGCTTCACCACCGGATCCGCCTACTACCCCGGCCCCTGGACCAGCACTGACGAGCTGGTGGAGATCTGCACGCTGCTACAGGAGCTGGGCAGCGTCTACATGACCGAGCCGCGACGGGCCAACCCGGAGCGCGCTTTCGGCGGAGGCGGGGTGCCCGAGGCGCTGGAGATCGCACGGCGAACTGGAGTCAAGTTGCACTTCGCCCACTACCGAACCCACCCGCACTCCGCAGGGCAGGTCACGCAAATCATGGCCGACATCGACGCCGCCAAAGCGCAGGGCGCGGACGTGACACTGGACATCTATCCCTACGCCACGGGCAGCTCGGTGCCGATCAGCTTCCTGCCCAGCGAGGCTCAGGAAGGCGGCCCGCAGGCGATCCTTCTGCGCCTGAAGGAGCCCGCCTGGCGGGCGCGCATCGCCGAGTTCGTCATGGCCGATCAGAGGGACATGCGGGCGCTGGATCAGGTGGTGGTGTCGTACACGCCCAGGACGCCGCATCTCGAGGGCATTAGCCTTTTGCAGATCGCGCGCGAGCGCAGGCTGTCGCTGGGCGAGGCATTGTGCGACGTGCTCTACGAGAACGATCTGGCGCTGGGCTACTGCCTGGCGCCGCCGATGAGCTACGGTCTCTGGCGCCAAGTGAGCAAGGACTCCATGGACCTCATCGCGCGCGACGACTTCATGGTGTGCAGCGACATCACCCCGGCCGGAACGATGCCACACCCGCGCTCGTACGGGGCGTTCCCGCGCTTCCTGGGTCGCCTGCGGCGCGAGTTCCCCACGGTCTCGCTGGAGGGCATGGTGCATCGCATGACCGACCGCGCGGCCCGGCGCTTCGGCATCGCGCAGCGCGGCCGCATCCAGAAGGGCTACTACGCCGACATCACGCTATTCGACGCCGACCGGGTGGTGGATACCGCCACCTTCGACGATCCTCGCAAGCACCCGGCCGGTATCCCCTACGTACTCGTCAATGGCCAGATGGCGGTGGATGACGACCGCTGCACCGGCGTGCTGGCCGGGCAGGCGGTGCCGTAGGGGGAAGGACACGAAGGCGGTGTTCAGCAGTGCCCGCCACTCGGCGGAGCCATCAGCGCCCTTCAGGAGCGGGCGCGCGCGGTCCCGAACCTCGCTGCCGTGGACCCCGGGGATGTCGGACGGAAGCCGACGCGGTGTGCGATCTCTGCGAGGCCTACGGGCCGCCGGCGGCCTATCACGAGGCCGATGGTCAGATGCCGCGGCCTCACGCCGCGTGTCAGGCCATCTGGCTCGAGGAGCAGGATGGGCCACGATGATGGATTCGGCACCTCAGCGTTCCCCGCAGCATGCAGGACCGAACGTGCTGGCGTCCTCCCGGCCGAACCATTCAGCGAGGTGCCAGCGCCATGCTGAGCGGCGGGCTGGTTCCAGGCGCAGTCGCACTCACTTGTGATAGATTCGGCCGCGAGTGAGCCTGCCCCTGCCGTCGGTGGCAGAGAGGCGCCTCGAGGAGGTCCCCATGGCGGCTCCGCCGCCCACCATCGGCCTCATCGCCAACCCGGTGTCGGCCCGCGACATCCGCCGGGTCGTCGCGAACGCGAACAATCTCCAGACCGCCGATCGCGTCAACATCGTGCTGCGCGTGCTCGCCGCGGCGGGAAGCTGCGGGGTAGGTCGGGTGCTCATGATGCCGGACACAGGCGGGATCAGCGCCATGCTCGCGCGCAGCCTCGGGCGCGAGCGAGTGATGAACCATCACTTCCCCGAGGTGGAGTTCCTCGAGATGCAAGTGCACTCCACCATCGAGGACACGTTCGCGGCGGCGCGACGGTTGCGCGCGGCCGGCGTCGCCGCCATCGTCGTGCTAGGCGGTGACGGCACTCACCGCGCGGTGGCCCGGGAGTGCGGAGACGTGCCCATCGCCGGTATCTCCACGGGCACCAACAACGCCTTTCCCGAGATGCGGGAGCCCACCATCACGGGCATGGCCGTGGGCCTCTATGCGTCCGGCCGTCTCCCGGTCGACCAGGCCCTGGTGCCGAATAAGATCCTCGAGGTCCAGGTCGACCACGGACGTCGCCGCGACATCGCGCTGGTGGACGCGGTGATCTCCACCGACCGGTACATCGGCGCGCGTGCCCTGTGGCGCACCGAGAGCCTGCGCTGGCTGTACGTGACCTACGCTGATCCCGAGGCCATCGGCATGTCCGCCATCGCCGGGCTGCTCGAGCCCGTTGGCCGGCGCGAGCCCGGCGGCTGCGCGGTCGAGCTCTGCCCAGCCCCGGACGCTCCGAAGCTCACCCTGCTCGCGCCGATCGCGCCCGGGATGGTGCGAGCCGTGGGCATCAGCGGCTGGCAGAGGATGGGGGCCGATCAGACGTTCCGGGTCGAGCAGCAGGCGGGCGTGGTGGCCCTCGATGGGGAACGCGAGCTCACCTTTGATCCCGGCGACGTGGTGACCATCACGCTGCGCGAGGGCGCCTTTCGCACGATCGACGTGTCGCGCTGCCTGCAGATCGCGGCGGCAGACGGGCTCTTACGGCTTCCCACCCCCTAGGAGCCGTCGGAGAAACGGCATGACTGGCGTTCCGAGCGCGGGCTTCGCCCGCGCAATCGAATCCGGGGGGAGGTTTCGGAGGGGGCGAAGCCCCCTTCCCACTGTCGAGGAGGAGTGAACATGGCTGACCCGTTCCCAATCAAGAGTGAAGACCTGCTCCGGGCCTATCGCACGATGCGCACCATCCGCGAGTTCGAGGAGCGACTCCACATCGACTTCGCGCGGGGCGACATTCCGGGCTTTGTGCACCTCTACGCCGGCGAGGAGGCGGCCGCCACCGGGATTATGCTGCACCTCAACGATGGCGACCGCATCGCCAGCACCCACCGGGGCCACGGCCACTGCATCGCCAAGGGCGTGGACGTGGCGGAGATGATGAAGGAGATCTACGGGAAGAAGGGCGGGGCCTGCCAGGGCAAAGGCGGCTCCATGCACATCGCCGATCTGGACCGAGGCATGATGGGCGCCAACGGCATCCTGGGCGCCGGGGCCCCGCTTGCGTGCGGGGCGGCCCTGGCCGCCAAGTACCGCGGGAAGGGCGAGATCGCCATCAGCTTCGTGGGCGACGGCGCCTCCAACCAGGGCATGTTCCTGGAGAGCTTGAACCTGGCCGCGGTGTGGAATCTGCCCGCGGTCTTCGTCGTCGAGAACAACGGCTACGCGGAGTCGACCTCGCGCGACTACGCTGTCGCGGTGGACAGCTACGTGGATCGCGCCGCCGGGTTCGGCTTGCCCGGCGTCACCGTGGACGGGACGGACTTCTTCGCCGTCTACGAGGCGGCCGGCGAGGTCATCCGGCGGGCCCGCGAGGGAGGCGGCCCCGCCCTGCTCGAGTGCAAGATGATCCGCTTCTTTGGCCACTTCGAGGGTGATCAGCAGACCTACCGGGGCCGCGGCGAGGTCGAGGACCTGCGCACCAACCACGACTGCATCAAGAAGTTCAATGCCAAGGTGGTCGGCGCCGGTGTCGTCAAGCCCTCGGAGCTCGAGGCGATCGACAGGGAGGCGAAGGAGTTGATCGAGCGCGCGGTGGCCGAGGCCAAGGCGGCGCCCGCGCCGACTGCGCAGGATCTGCTCACCGACGTCTACGTCCGGTACTGAGGGGGCCACGCCATGGCGCGAAAGATCACTATCAAGGACGCGATCAACGAGGCGCTCGATCAGGAGATGGCCCGCGACCCGAGCGTGATCGTGATGGGGGAAGACATCGTGGGCGGCGCGGGGAGTCCTGGCGAGCGCGATGCCTGGGGCGGCGTGCTCGGCGTCACCAAGGGGCTCTACGCGAAGTATTCCGACCGGCTGCTCGACACGCCCCTCTCGGAATCGGCCTACGTGGGGGCGGCCATCGGCGCCGCCTGCTGCGGCATGCGCCCGGTGGCCGAGCTGATGTTCATCGATTTCATGGGCGTGTGCTTCGATCAGCTCTTCAACCAGGCGGCGAAGTTCAAGTACATGTTCGGCGGCAAAGCCAGGACGCCGGTGGTCATCCGGACCATGGTGGGCGCCGGATTCCGGGCGGCGGCTCAGCACAGCCAGATGCTCACGCCGATCTTCACGCACATCCCTGGACTCAAGGTCGTCTGCCCGTCGACGCCCTACGACGCCAAGGGCCTGCTCATCCAGTCCATCCGCGATGACGATCCGGTCATCTTCTGCGAGCACAAGGCGCTCTATGGTCTGGAGGGAGACGTCCCCGAGGCGCCCTACGCGATTCCCCTCGGCGAAGCAACGGTGGTCCGCGAGGGCCGGAGCTGTTCGATCGTCACCTACGGCATGATGGTGCATCGGGCCACCGAGGCCGCGGCCGCGCTGGCCAAGGAAGGGGTGGACTGCGAGGTGGTCGATCTGCGCTCGCTCTCGCCGCTCGATCTCGATACGGTGATCGAGAGTGTCGAGAAGACCGGTCACCTCGTATGCGTGGACGAGGCCCATCCCCGCTGCAGCATCGCCGCGGACATCTCCGCCCAGGTCGTCCAGCGCGCGTTCCCCGCGCTGCGCGCGCAGATCGAGATGGTGACGGCGCCGCACACGCCGGTGCCCTTCTCGCCCGTCCTCGAGGATCTGTACATCCCCGGCGCCAAGCAGATCGCCGAGGCCGTTCACCGCGCCATGAGCGGCGCCCAGCGCTGATGCCGGCCATCACGCCGATCGTCATGCCCAAGTGGGGCCTCTCCATGAAGGAGGGGACCTTGAACCGATGGCTCGTCGGCGAGGGGGGCGAGATCCGCGTCGGGCAGCCCATCATGGAAGTGGAGACGGACAAGATCACCGGTGAGGTGGAAGCCAGCGATGCGGGGTTGTTGCGCCGCCGGATCGCTTCGGCCGGCCAGACTCTCCCCGTCAAGGCCTTGCTGGGCGTCATGGCTTCGCCCGAGGTGTCCGATGCGGACATCGACGCCTTCGTGGCCGGCTACGTGGTGCCGGTCGAGGCGGAGGAGGAAGAGGGCGCGGCCCCGTCCGCTTACCAGTTTGTCGATGTCGGCGGTATCCGGGTTCGCTATGCCCGGAAGGGCGAGGACCCTCCGACGGTGCTGCTCATCCACGGCTTCGGGGGTGATCTCGACAACTGGCTCTTCAATATCGATGCGCTGAGCCAGCAGAGCACGGTGGTGGCCCTCGACCTGCCCGGGCACGGCCAGTCCGATCGCACCCTGCCCGGCCGGACGCTCGGCGAGTTGGCGCGCTTCGTGATCCGCTTCCTCGATGCGTTGGAGATCCGTAGCGCCCATCTCGTTGGCCATTCCCTGGGCGGAGCCATCGCCGCGCAGATGGCGCTCGACCATCCGGACCGGGTGGAGTCCCTGGCGCTCATCGCCAGCGCGGGGCTGGGCGATCAGATCGAGACCGGCTACACGGAAGGATTCGTCGCGGCGCAGTCCCGGCGCGATCTGAAGCCGCTCGTGGAGCAGCTCTTCGCCCGGCCCGAGCTCGTCACGCGCCAGCTCCTGGACGACATCCTGAAGTACAAGCGCCTCGATGGCGTCAGCGAACTGCTGAGCGAGCTCGGCGGAGGCCTCTTCGCGGGCGGCCAACAGCGCGAGCAGCCCGGCCGGCGGCTCGGGGAGACGGGAAAGCGCGTGCTGGTCGTGTGGGGCGCTGCGGACCGCATCATCCCGGCCACGCATGCCGCCCATGCCCCACCCTCGGCCACGCGCCGGATCATCGAGGGGGCTGGGCACATGGTGCAGATGGAGAAAGCCGGCGAGGTGAACGCCGCGCTCACGAGACACATCCTGGGATGACGGGGCAGGACCGTTTGTGGCCATGCGCTCAACGCCTCGACGACGGTGAGCTAGGGCTTCACGACGTCGGCCACGACGAGGACGACAGGCGCCGCGCCTCTGTTCTCTGCCCGGTGCGTCGTGTCCTTCCGAGTGCCTCCGAGAATCTGCCGTCCACGCCCCCCCTCCGTGTCGCGTGAGGCTCGACCCGTCGGGGAACGCCACGCGCACCGGAGGGTCTGACCACCTACCCGCGGGGGGCTCCACAAAGGTCGGGCCAAAGGCCAGGAGGCGGGATCGACAAGCAGGCTCTAGGCGGGATGGTATAGAGTGTTGCAGCTGGCGCAGTGCTCGATCCGGGCTCGGGGTGGTGGCCCGGACCCGGGGCGGTACGCGTCCGGAAGGGCTCACACGATGAGGACACTGTCTGGGGAACGCTGCGTTGCCTGCCGCCGCGACTCGCCTCGGGTGACCGAGGCTGAGATCGCCGAACTCACGCGTGAGATCCCCGACTGGCACCTGGTGGAACGCGACGGCATCGCTCGGCTCGAGCGAGTCTTCCACGTCCCGAGCTTTGCCGACGCGCTGGCCTTCACCAACCGGGTGGGTGCGATCGCCGAGGCTGAGGGCCATCATCCCGCCCTCCTCACCGAGTGGGGCCAGGTCACGGTGACCTGGTGGACGCATAAGATCCGTGGGCTCCATCGGAACGACTTCATCATGGCGGCGAAGACCGACGCGCTGATCGCCGACAGCGGACACCGTACGCGTGACGCGAACTCCTAGTAATCGTGCGACATTGACCCGCACGGGGCCATCAGCCCGGCCGGGGAGCGGTTCGGGAAAGCCCGTGAAAATTGAAAGGACTCTCCCACCACATGAGCTCACGGTCTCCTGAGGTACGGGTACCGCTCACCGGGATTTGGCTCTCGGCGGAGCCCATACAGACGCCGATCGACACGCTTGTCATCGATATGCTGGCGTCCACCCTGGCGAGCCGCGCGCTCCGCGAGGCGGAACTGGAGGAGCTGAGGCGGGGGGTAAAACTCTCCGACGTGGCGCTCGAGTATCTCGGTCTCCGGACAATCAGCGTCGATGGAGACGGAGACCCCCCACTCAGGGTTGTAGCGTCCGACTCTCCGCGCGACTCGTGGCGTGACGCGCTGGTCCTGCCCGAAGGCGACCGCCCCATCGGCATCCTGATCAACACCGCGGACGCGGGGCCGCTCGTGCTCGTCCACGAGGTCTTTGACAGATTCCCTGAGCCCGAGAAGGAGCTGGTCCGGCGGTATGCCGCGCTGGCCATTCGTGGCGAGCCGCACGAGGCCATCGTGGCCGCCCTGCGCATCGGGATCGGAGAGGCCGGGTTCAC
>Ga0075434_100006684_pt1 | contig 10589 bp, 9 predicted proteins | sample RhiMethybrSRZTD3_FD_75298 | JGI IMG/M metagenome (GOLD analysis project Ga0075434, IMG submission 75298) | Populus rhizosphere microbial communities from Tennessee, USA - Rhizosphere MetaG P. TD hybrid SRZTD3 | ecosystem: Host-associated > Plants > Roots > Rhizosphere > Soil | place: USA...
ACCGAGACCGAGCTCGACGCGAGCATCGCCCACGGGAGCCGAGTGAATCTCGCTCCGCGGGCGACCAGGCGGACGATCGGGGTTGCCAGCACGACGACTCGTTGCACCTTGTCGGCGAGCTCTTCGGTTTCTGTCTGCCCGGCCAGCCGAAGCTTGCCGTCGGCGGCCGAGGTCACGCGGTCGTCGCTGAGCAGTACGCGTGCGACCGCTTCGTCCACAAGCCGTCCGACCGCATCCACGAGGGCGGTCCCCGATCTCAGAGTGGCGGCCCCGGCGCTCCGCCCTGCCGATGTTGCGGCGTTCGCGTAGTCGCGCAGCTTCTCCGTAGTCGTCACACGCCGAAACCTAGGCGAAGCAAGCTCGAATGGTTGCGCCTGCGCGCGATTCGCGCGAGACTCGGTGGTCGATCGTGGGTCGTTACGAGGACATTTGCGCGGAGCACGAGTGGCGCGTACCGCCGCGCTACAACATCGCCGAGGACTGCTGCGACAAGCATCCCCCTGACAAGCTCGCGATGATCCACGAGCGGTTCGACGGAGTGCAGCGCGAGCTGACGTGGGGTGAACTGCAAGAGCTCTCGAACCGGGCCGCCAATCTCCTCGAGGCGCATGGGGTCGTCCGTGGCGACCGCGTCGCGGTCGTCCTGCCCGCGACTCCCGAGACGGCGGCAATCTTCTTCGGCGCCTGGAAGCTTGGTGCGCTGCTCCTCTCGATGTCGGTTCTGTACGGCGACGACGGGATCGCACATCGCCTCCGCGACTCCGAGCCCGCCGTGCTCGTCACGGACGAGACGAACGCGCCGCGCTTCGAGGCGAGCGGCGTGCCACTCGTCGTGCTCACCGCCGACCTACTCGCGGAGCACTCCGCCGAGCACGTCACGGCCGACACGGCGGCGGACGATCCCGCGCAGCTCTACTACACGTCGGGCACGACGGGGCTCGCGAAGGGAATCGTGCACGCACATCGCTACCTGCTGGGGCACGAGGAGTTCGTCTATTGCCACGAGGTCGAGGACGGCGAGCGCTTTCACGGGATGGGCGAGTGGGCGTGGGCCGCCGGGATCGCGCCCTTGCTCGGGCCGTGGCGCCTTGGCGCAGTGCAGTGCGTCTATCAGCGCGAAGGCGGCTTCGACCCGCACCGGCAGCTCGACTTCCTTTCGCGCCACCGCGTGACGAACGTCTTCACGACGCCGACGGCGATGCGATCGATGATGGCCGTCGACGACGCAGGCACACGCTATCCCTGCTCATTCCGCCGCGTCTGCTCGGCCGGGGAGCCGCTCAACCCCGAGGCCATCCGTTGGTTCCGCCAGGAGTACGACATCACCGTCCTCGACTACTACGGCCTGACCGAGTCGTACCCGCTGGTCGCGAACTACCCCTGGATGGACGTGCGCGAGGGCTCGATGGGACGACCCATGCCCGGCTGGGACGTCCGCATCCTCGACGAGGACGAGCAAGAGGTACCGCGCGGCGAGCGGGGAGAGATCTGCCTCCGCGCGCGCTCGAACCCGCACTATCCGCTCGGCTACTGGCGGAACGAGGAGGCGGCGCGCGAGACGTTCGACGGCGAGTGGTTCCACAGCAAGGACGCCGCTCTCATGGACGAGGACGGCTACGTGTGGTACGCCGGGCGCAGCGACGACGTAATCATCTCTGCGGGCTATCGGATCGGGCCGTTCGAAGTCGAGTCGGCCTGCATCGAGCATCCCGCGGTCCGCGAGGCAGCTGCAGTCGCCTCGCCCGACGAGCGTCGCGGTGCCGTCGTCAAGGCATTCATCATTCTCGCCGCCGGCAACGAAGCGAGCGACGAGCTCGCGCAGGAGATCGCCGACTTCGTGCGGGTGCGGCTTTCCCAATATGCGTACCCTCGGCGCATCGAGTTCGTCGACGAACTGCCGAAGACCTTGACCGGCAAGATCCGCCGCATCGAGCTGCGCGAGCGCGAGTACACGGCCGCAGCCACGAAGTAGTTCCGCGGGTGTACTAGCTCCGGTTCACGTCGAGCAGGAACCGGAGTTGAGACTCGCGCTCTCGTGCCAGCATCGCAAGGTGCAAGCTATGCCGGGCGCGGCTCCTTGCCAACTCCCCGCCTTCAGCCAGGTGTCGCTCGACCCGGGCGAGATAGTCGTCCGCGGTCGGCGCGAGGAGGCGCTCTTGCAATCGAGCGACGCGAGCATCGAAATCCTCAGCGGCCATAGTCTGAGCCTAGGCGCTGCCGCAGTCTCGCTTCAAGCCAAATCGCCCTTCACCCGGTGAGTGAAGAAGGCCCGGTACCCGTATGGCGGCCGCGACAGTTGAACTTCATATGGCTCGCAGCCTTTCAGGTCGGGATGTGCTCTTGGCGGTCGCGCTCGGCTCGCGCCGCCGAGACGAGGAACGGCGGCGGTTCCCTGACCGGCGCAGCGGGGTCGAGCGACGCCGAGCCTCGGTCGAGGTTTCGAGCGAGCGTCGCTCTGACCTTGAGCGCCGGCAGACGGTTCGACGCAAGGAGGACCGGGACGACGGCGCCACGCTCTTGCAGAAGGCGCGCAGCCGCCTGCCCCGCCAAAAGGCTGGTGATCCAAACTGATGGATTTCGCTGAGCGGGCTGCGCGCAACGAGGAGGTCTTTCGCGGCGTGAACGAGCAGATCGAGGAAGGTGCGAAGCAGCACGCAGTCTCGGGGCCGCTGCCCTTCCACTGCGAGTGTGGCAGCGCTTCCTGTCTCGACACGATCGAGATCCCGCCTACCCGTTATGCGGCGATTGTGCGCGAGCGCTACCACTTCGTGGTCATCCCCGGCCACGAAGAGCCGCAGATCGAACAGATCGTTGAGACCGAACCCGAGTTCCTCGTGGTTGAGAAGATCGGTGAGGCACGGGAACAAATCGATCGCGACCATCCACAGCGACACCACCACGGCTGACGCGAGGAGCCCGCTCCGGTACCGCGACGTTCGAGGGGGATCGACGGAGCGTTGGCCAGTGGTCCGTCCAGAAGTGGTGCTTTCGTCTCGGCTCCGGCGTGTCTGCCCAGACCGTTCTTGCCGACGTGCGACCGCATCGCGGCCGCGCGACACCGCATCGGGAACAGCCGCAGGATCCGTTGGTTAGACCTCGGGTCGCCGGGGATGGTTAAGGGACAACCGAAGAAAGGACCCGAATGGTTGGCAGCAGAATGGCAGCCGAAGAAAGGACCCAAATGCTTGGAGGCAGCACAGTGGCCGCAGTGAGAGAACACGCCGGAGCGGCGAGCGAGTTCGCAGCACAACTTGCCCGCGACAAGAAATTTCGCAAGCAGCTCAGCAGCGCCGCGAAGCACGGCTCGCGAGCGAAGCAGCGCGTGGTTAGGCAGATCGGCTCGCTGAGCCTCGTCAGACGCCTGGCGACCGATGCGGAGCTACGCGCCGAGGTGCAGCAAATGACGGACGACCTGCAGGCGGCCTGGGAGAGGGTGCAGTCCAAGCGCAACAGAAGCCATGGTCTGCGCAACACGCTGCTGCTCGCCGGCCTCGGCGGCACCGCGCTGGTCTTGCGCAAGCGTCTCGCATCGAAGCCGAGTTTCAGTGGCGGCACGACGCCGCGTGTCATCGAGTCGTCGATCGAAGTCGCCGTGCCGGTATCGGCCGCGTACAACCAGTGGACGCAGTTCGAAGAGTTCCCGCAGTTCATGGACGGCGTCGAGGAAGTGCGCCAGTTGGGCGACACGCGCCTGCACTGGGTTGCGTCGGTCGGCGGTCGTCGCGCCGAGTGGGACGCGAAGATCCTCGAGCAGCATCCCGACCGGCAGATCAGCTGGATCAGCGAGGACGGCAAGAAGACTCGCGGCACCGTTACGTTCGAGTCGCTGGGCGAGAAGCAGACGCTCGTCAGGCTGTCGCTCGGCTACCAGGCGGAGGGGTTCGTCGAGGCCGTCGGCTCCGCGGCCGGTCTCGATCGTCGCCGGGTCGAGGGTGATCTCGAGCGCTTCAAGGAGCTGATCGAGGGTCGTGGCACGGAGACCGGCGCGTGGCGGGAGGACATCTCGGCCGGGACGAAGACGTAGCCGATCTCCGCGCGCGCTCGATCGACGTGATCGCTGCCGGCCAGGCGCCGTCGGGCGCGTACTCCGCGGCTCCGACGTTCGGGCAGTACCGCGACTACTGCTGGTTCCGCGACGGCAGCTTCATCGCGGACGCGATGTCCCGCGTCGGGGAGACATCGAGCGCGGAGAGCTTCTTCGACTGGGGAGCCGAGATCGTGCGCGCCAGGCCGGCCGGCCCGTGGGACGCGCGCTACCGGATCGACGGTTCGCACGACGACACGTCCTGGTGGCCGCACCACCAGCTTGACGGCCTCGGCCTCTGGGTATGGGCGACCCGCAATCACGTCGCGCGCCACGGCGTCGCCTCACGCTGGGACGATGCTATCGAGCTCGTGACGGCCTTCCTCGCCGCGCACTGGCGGGACCCGTGTGTCGACTGGTGGGAAGAGCGTGAGGGTGTGCATGCCGTGACTGTCGGCTCGATCTGGGCGGGCATCGGCGGTGACGAGCTCGCGCACGCGTCGCGCGCGGGGTGCAGCGCGGAGCGGCTCGACGGTTCGCACGCATTCCTCGTCGTCCTTGGCCTCGTGGACGGGAGCCACCTCGAACGCGTCGAGCGCGAGCTCGGTTACCACCGCCATGCCGACGACGAGTACTACGGCGGAGGTGAGTGGCCGATTCTCGCCGCGTTCACCGGCTGGGCCCGGCACGCGCTCGGACTCGACGCATCGGCGCAGCTCGCATGGATCGAGGCGGCAGCGACCGACGACGGCATGCTGCCGGAGCAGACACGCGAACGGCTGAGGCCGGAGCGGTACAGGCCTTGGGTCGAGCGATGGGGGGAGCCCGCAGTGCCGCTCCTCTGGTCGCATGCGATGTACCTCACACTCCTGGACGTGCTGGCGTGATCGGCGACCTCTGGTACAAGAACGCGATCGTCTACAGCCTCGACGTCGAGACGTACCTCGACGCGAACGGCGACGGCATCGGCGATTTCGAAGGGCTCACCCGGCGCCTCGACTACCTCGAAGGCCTCGGTGTGACGGCGGTCTGGCTCACCCCGTTCCAGCCGTCGCCGAGGCGAGATGACGGATACGACATCGCCGACTTCTACGGCGTCGACCGCCGTTTCGGCTCCGGCGGAGACTTCGTCGAATTCATGCGCGAGGCCGACAGCCGCGGCATTCGCGTCCTGATGGACCTCGTCGTCAACCACACGTCGAACGAACATCCGTGGTTCCAGGAGCGGCACAACTGGTACGTGTGGTCGAAGCGCCGACCCGCGAACTGGCGTAGCGGTGTCGTCTTCCCCGGGGTCCAGAAGTCGACGTGGACGTACGACAAGCGGGCCCGCGAGTACTACTTCCACCGCTTCTACGACTTCCAGCCGGATCTCGACATGGACAACCCGCGCGTCCGCGAGGAAGTGCGGCGCATCATGGGGTTCTGGTTGCAGCTCGGCGTCGCCGGCTTTCGCATGGACGCGGTGCCGTTCGTGCTCGAGAAGCCGCCGCGCGGCAAGGCCAAGCCGCAGATCCACTTCGAGTATCTGGAGCAGTTCCGCGAGTTCCTGCAGTGGCGCGTCGGTGACGCCGTACTGCTCGGCGAAGCGAACGTGATGCCGCAGGAGACGCAGCCCTACTTCGGCGGGGGGCACGGCCTGCACATGATGTTCAACTTCTGGGTCAACCAGCACCTCTGGCTCGCACTCGCCACCGGTGACGCGCAGCCTCTCGCCCGGGCGCTCCGCGCGACGCGGAAGCTGCCGCCGACGGCGCAGTGGGCGCACTTCCTGCGGAACAACGACGAGCTCGACCTGGGCCGCCTCGCGTCTGCCGATCGGAGACAGGTCTTCGCCACCTTCGCACCAGAGGAGTCGATGCAGCTCTACGGCCGCGGCATCCGTCGGCGTCCCGCGCCGATGATGGGCGATGCGAAGCGACTACGGCTCGCCTACAGCCTCGTGCTGTCGCTTCCCGGGACGCCGGTGCTGCGGTACGGCGACGAGATCGGCATGGGCGAGAACCTGCGTCTCAAGGAGCGCAACGCGATCAGGACACCGATGCAATGGTCGGATGAGCCGCACGGCGGATTCTCGACCGCCGCAACGGTCGTCCGCACGCCGGTCGAACGGGGCCCATATGCCTACCAGCACGTGAACGTCGAAGAACAACGGCGTGACCCCACGTCGTTGCTCCAGTGGACGGCGCGCATGATCCGGTTGCGCAAGCAATGCCCCGAGATCGGCTGGGGCGACTGGCGCATCGTGCCCACGGGATCGAGGGCCGTGCTCGCCATCGAGTACCGCTGGCGCGGAAGCATGATCATCTGCGTGCACAACCTCGCCGACGAACCGCGCGAAGCGAAGCTCGACCTCGGCGTCGACATGCTCGCGAACCTGGTCGATGCCGAGCAGATCGACGCCGACCGCGGCGGCGTGCACAACGTCGTGCTCGAGCCGTACGGCTACCGCTGGTTCCGCGCCGGCGCTGTCACCCCCGCGCTCGCCCGCGACGTCGCCGGCTAGCCGGTTGAGTGCTCCGTCGCTCGCACGCTCAACAGTCGGATCAACAGTGTGTCCTGCTCCTCGTAGCTCAGCCGAGGGAGCACAAGCTCGATGGCCTGATCCAGAAACACCGCCGAAGCTGACCTGCCCGCGGCCTCGACGTGCCACAGGCGGTCTTTCGTGGCCGTCACTTCGATGCCTTGGAAGGTGACGCTGGTCTTCGCTCCCGAACCCTCGGTCATGCACACCTCCTCCCCGGGGCCGCAGCCGGGGAGGAGGTGTTCCGCAGAACCGGGCCTCCGGTGCAACGAGTCGAGTATCTCTCCGCTCACCTGTCGGGAAGGGGAGGCTCGTCGCTGCAAGCCACCAGTCGGCGCAGTGGGACAACCTTCGTCCTCGCTTCGCCATCCAAGTGCACGACTGCTGCGCCGTTCCCATAGAGGAATCGCAGGACGCCGACACGGCCGCCAAGGCTGACGCGTTCGCCTACCCGAGGCGCGTGCTCATCACTGCTTTTCAACTGCTCGTTCAAGTCGTATGTCTCCCCCCTTACTGGGTAGAGGCATACGGCCGGCCGATCCTTTCGGTCGCCTAAGGGATCGGCACGGTGACCGTCGTGATCGGCGTCGTCACCGTCGCTGTCGCGCCCGTGGGGGTGGTCACGGTCGCCGACGTGACCGGTGTGCTGACAGTCACCGTCGCCCCGACCGTGACGGGCGCCGTCGCGATCGGCACTGTGGGCACGGAGAGAGTCGGCACGCTGACCCTCGAGGGCAGTATCGACAACGCGTTGGCGGTCGTCGACGAGCCGATGGTTGCCGGCCTCGCGTCATCTCCGCTCAAACTCTGCTTGTCCGCACCCACGCTCGAGCCGTCCGTCTTGAAGTGGCGAGCACCTGACGGGAGCACGAGCACGCCGCCACTCCACTCTGCTCCCTTCGTCAGGCTTCCAAAGGGCGCCGCCGGCACGGCAGCATCGGCCCCGACCGGAGCGACCACCCGCGCGGCCACGACACCGGTGGTCGCGAGACCGCCGGCGACGACGACTGCGGCTGCGCCCTTCACAACCGCCGCCTGCGGCATGCCGTACTGCCTCAGCCAACGCCACAACCCGAAGCCGCCTGCCGTGACACCGAGCGTCTGGCGGAGCCGCCTCCGGCCGCGGTGCAAGAGCATCGTCACCGCGTTGACCGACTTGCCCATCTGCTCCGCCGTCTCGTCGTATGAAAGACCGAGCACATCCCGGTACACCACGGCCGCCCGTTGTTCTCTCGGCAAGCTCGCGAGGGCCGCGCGAATCTCGGGCACCGCCGAGGCCTCCTGCACCGCGTATTCCTCAAGCAGCTCCGCGTTCGGGCGCCGTCGCCGGAGGCGGCGGCCTGCGTTGAGCGCGATCGCGGCGAGCCACGCGCGCGGGTTGCGCGGGGTCGTGCCGCGTTCGAGGGCACGTTGCGCATCGAGGAACGCCGTCTGCACGACGTCCTCCGCATCGGCATGGTCGTGGAGCTCGCGCTCGACGAGGCGCACCAGCCCGGCGCGGTGCTCTCGATACAGCTGCTCGATCTCGGTCGTCACGACCCAGTAGTTCCCGCATATTGAGGGGAGCGAACCTCGTCAGAGGCCGGCCGAGCATTTATAGACTCGGCCTCCGGATCGTCGGCCCCCAGTTCCTCGATCCAGCGGTAACCGCACTCGATTCAGGGGAGGTCACCCAATGAGCAGCCGAATTCGGCGTTTGCTCGTTCTCACGGCGGTACTCGCCCTTTCGCTCGGGGCATCCGGCGCGGTGGCGCCGGCCGGTCTCGCAGCCAATCCCACGAACACGAAGGTCGCCGGAATCAACGTCGACCAGACGACGATTCCGCAGCTCGAGGCGTTGATGACTTCGCACCGGATCAATGCCATCGAGCTGACGAACTTCTATTTGCGGCGTATCCATCAGTTCAACCCGCTGCTGCATGCGGTGATCACGGTCAGTCCGACTGCTCGCGCCGACGCAGTGGCGGCCGATCACGCGCGGCGCAGCGGCGACAACCGTCCGCTGCTCGGGATCCCGATCATCGTCAAGGACAACATCGACACGACCGGTATGCCGACGACCGCCGGGTCCTGGGCGCTCGCCGGAAGCACGCCCGATGACGCATTCATCGTGCAGCAGCTAAAGGCCGCCGGCGCGATCATCATCGGCAAGGCCAACCTTTCCGAGTGGGCCAACTTCCGGTCCAATCCCTCGTCGAGCGGTTGGAGCGGCATCGGCGGCCAGGTGAACATGCCGTACGTGCTCGACCGCAACCCTTGCGGCTCGAGCTCGGGCTCCGGCGTCGTTGCTGCTGCCGATCTCGCCGTCGCAGCCGTCGGCACGGAAACCGACGGCTCGATCGTCTGCCCGTCCGGCGCCAACGGTGACGTCGGGATCAAGCCGACGCTCGGGTTGTGGAGCCGAGCGGGCGTCGTCCCGATCAGCGCCGACCAGGACACGGCCGGCCCGATCGCCCGCAACGTGACCGATGCCGCTGTCCTTCTGGGCGCAGCCACCGGTGTCGATCCCGACGACCTGGCGACCGGGGATCAGGCCGGTCACGCCTTCACCGACTACACGCAGTTCCTCAACGATCACGCCCTCCAGGGCAAAACGATCGGCATCTGGAGCGACGGCACCTACGACCCGGGCACGACAGGGCCGGTCGTCGAGCCGATCCTCGCCAACGTGAAGTCGGCGCTCGAGGCTCAGGGCGCGACGGTCGTCGACAACACCAACCTCGTCTTTCCGCCGAACTACGCCGAGGGACAGGCCCTCGATTGCGAGTTCAAGACCGACATCGCGACCTACCTTCAGACCTACGTCCATGGCACGAACCCGGTCTCGGGCGCGCCGTACCCGCAAACGCTTGCCGACCTGATCGCGTTCGACCAGGCCAACCCGAACCTCGAGGGGCCGTGGAACGATGCGGTCTTCCAGGAGGCCGAGGCGACGAACGGACGCGACGCCGCCTGCGACGCGTTCCGGGCGCAAACGACCCCGCCGCTGCAAGCCAATCTCGACAGCCTCATGGCCACGAACCACCTCGACGCGTTCGTCGCGCTCACCAACGGGCCGGCCTGGCCGACGAACGACAACGCGAGTGAGGGCGACCTCAACGGCCACTTCGAGTACTTCGTGGGCTCGTCGACGGCTGGCGCGGCGACGGGCTACCCCGACATCACCGTGCCCGCCGCCCACGACGAAGGACTGCCGATCGGGATCACCTTCTTCGGCGGCCGCTGGGCCGAGCCGCAGCTGATCGGCTACGCGTACGACTACGAGCAGGCGACGCACATACGTGTCCCGCCGCAATTCATCCCGACGATCGGCGACGCGCTCTTCCCCGGCGTCCCGAACCCGTAGACCCGGCTAGCGGCCGGCTCTCACGGCGTCAAGCACGAAGCCCGGCCGACCGCCGGGCTTCGTGCCTCCTTGGCTCAGAGCCGGTGCGCGCTCACGATGCGCTGCAGAAACTGCTGCGTTCGGGGCTCCCGCGGCGAGCCGAACATCTGCTCGGGCGGCCCCTGTTCGAGGAGGACGCCGTCGTCGAGGAAGCACACCCGTGTCGCGATGTCGCGGGCGAAGCCCATTTCGTGGGTCGCGATCACCATCGTCATTCCGCCGGCGGCGAGCTCGCCGACCACCTCCAGCACCTCCCCAACGAGCTCCGGATCGAGCGCGCTCGTCACCTCGTCGAGCAGCATCAACCGCGGCTGCATAGCGAGCGCCCGGACGATCGCGACCCGTTGTTGCTGGCCGCCGGAGAGGTGGTCGGGGTACGCGTCGACCTTGTCGGAGAGGCCGAAGCGGTCGAGCAAGGCACGCGCGCGCTCCTCGGCCTCCCCGCGGCTCTGATGGAGCGCAAGCCTGGGCGCCAGCGTGACGTTCTCGCGCACGCTCATGTGCGGAAAGAGGTTGTAAGCCTGGAAGACGATCCCGATCCGGCGGCGAACCCGATTCACGTCGACATCGCGCCTGGTGATCTCCTCTCCTCCGACGACGATCCGGCCCGCGTCCACCGGCTCCAGCAGGTTGATGCAGCGCAGCAGCGTCGACTT
>Ga0075434_100006685_pt1 | contig 10589 bp, 5 predicted proteins | sample RhiMethybrSRZTD3_FD_75298 | JGI IMG/M metagenome (GOLD analysis project Ga0075434, IMG submission 75298) | Populus rhizosphere microbial communities from Tennessee, USA - Rhizosphere MetaG P. TD hybrid SRZTD3 | ecosystem: Host-associated > Plants > Roots > Rhizosphere > Soil | place: USA...
GCCCCGTTTCAAATGACCATGCCCGCGATCTCCAAACACCTGCGGGTGCTCGAGGGAGCGGGCCTCATCTCGCGCCGGCGTGAGGCACAGCTCCGCCCCTGTCGCCTCGAGGCCGCGCCGCTCAAGGAAGTGGCCGAGTGGGCCGAGCGGTACCGGGAGATCTGGGAAGGACGCCTCGACCGGCTCGACACCTACCTCAAGGAACTTCAAACGAAGGAGACCAAACATGCCCGTCAGCAGCGCCGCAAATAGCGAGACCTTCAAGGTCACCTCGCCGTCGGACACGGACATCTGCCTAACGCGCCTCTTCGATGCGCCCCGCGCGCTCGTCTTCGAGGCGATGGTGAAGCCGGAGCATATCCGGCGGTGGTGGGGCGCACTCGGCGACGGCTACTCGGTTCCCGTCTGCGAGGTCGACCTGCGCATCGGCGGGACGTGGCGGTTCGTGAACCGCCACCCCAAGGGCGAGGTCGCGTTCCACGGCGTGTACCGGGAGATCGCGCCACCGGAGCGTCTCGTCTACACGGAGCTCATGGAGCCGTATCCGGATGGGTCGGTCGTGAGCGTCGAGCTCACCGAAGAAGCCGGCAAGACCCGCATGACGGTCACCGCGAGCTATCCGTCCAAACAGGTGCGCGACATGGTGCTGACATCGGGGATGGAGCGTGGAGCGGCCTTGAGCTACGATCGGCTCGAGGAGGTTGCTCGCGAGCTCCAGGGCGCCTAACGGCGGCGCATCGATTGTCGAGCATCTGGCGGCCGCACCGCGGGTCGTAAGTGATTGGTCATGGGTCGTTGGTAATTGGTTCTTAGTCAACCGCCACACTAAGAACCAACTACCAATGACCCACGACCCGCCACCAACAACCCGCGATGCCGCCGCCGGGATGGCAGCCCTACAAGCCCGAACAACCCTACTGGACGACCACAGTTCCGCGCATTCCCGGGTGAAGGTGGCAGTTGTAGACGTACGTTCCGGGCGAGTTGAACGTGAGCGTCACGGACTTGTTCGCGCTCGGCGCGGCGATGTTATCGGGTGCACCCGCCGGGCCGTTGTCGAAGAAAACGTTGTGGGCGAGTGAGCCAAACGCGAACGTGACCGTGCCGCCAACGGTGAGCGATACCTGGCCGGGCGTGAACTGCTCCGATGGTGTGGCCTGGACCGTTGCCGCCCCCACCGGCGGCGTCTGGGTCACCGGCTCGGTGGGCGAGTCTCCGCCGCACGCGCTGAGTGCGGCAATGGCGAGCGACGCGAGCACGATCTGCGCGCCGCGAAAGTGAGCATGCATGTGAGTGTTTCGGGTTCGTCTGTTCTGAATTTGGATGCGGCCCTCGACAGATGAACGCGAACGCTAGTCTGGGGAGGCCAACGCCCGGCACGACTGCGACGACCGGTATCATGCCGAGCGCAGCGAGGGATCCGCAGGTTCCCGATAGAGCCGTCTGTCGGGACGATGAGATCCAGGCGTACGCCCATTCGTTAACTGGATCGCAGAGCCACCATCGGATCCACGCGTGCGGCCCGTCGCGCCGGGACCGCGTTCGCCAGCAACGCAACGAACGCCAGCACGCCGAACGCGACCGCGAAGCTCACAGTGTCGAACGGGCCGACGAACAGGACGCTCGACAGCACCTGAGCCGCCGCGGCCGCCAGCGCAACGCCGACCACACCACCGATCATCACCAGCACCATCCCCTCGCCGAGCACCATGCCGAGGAGCTGGCCCGGCCGCGCGCCCAGTGCCTTGCGGATGCCGATCTCGCGAACGCGACGACTCACCGAGTACCCAATGACACCGTAGAGTCCCACGGCCGCGACCACGAGCGCGAGGGCGCCGAACGCACCGATCAGCCACGCGCCTGCTCGTACCGGGAAGAGCCTAACGTCGGCCAGGTCGCGTTCGGTCCCCTTGTCGAGGAACACGAGCTCCGGATCCAGCGTGCGCAGCTCTTTCTGCAGCACGGGCACCATCGCGCCCGCGCCGACCGAGGTCCTGACGATATAGTTACCGAACGTCTCCTGCCGGCTGAGCGGGAGATGGATGTACGGCTTCGGGCTCTCCCCCGGCGTGTCGACCTTGTAGTCGGCCACGACGCCGATCACGCGATACAGCTCGCCACCTGAGCCGATGCGGAGCTCGCGGCTCAGCGCGTTCTCGGGCTGGCCAGGCCAATAGCGCTGCGCCATCGCGTTCGAGATCACCACAACTCGGCGCCGCTCGTCGCGATCGGCCGGCTCGATGTTGCGGCCCGCGAGCAGCTTCACGCGAAGCGCGTCGAAGTACCGCTCGTCCACGTACGCCCCGTCGATCGAAATCGGCCGGTTGTCGGGGGTCTCGTGGCCGGTGATGAACACTGTGAACCCGTTGTTGTTGAGCGACAGTGGCAGTCTGCTCGTGAGCGCGACCGCTTCCACCTGCGGCAACGACTGGAGACGCCGCACGCCCTCCTCGAGGAATTGTCCGCCGCGGTCGCGATCATAGCCGTTCATCTCGAGCGCGAGCGAGAGGTACGCGGTGCGATCGCCATCGTAGCCGAGCGGGACGCGACCGGCGGCGGCGAGGCTGCGCACGAGGAGCGCGCCACCGACGACCAGCACGAGCGACACGGCGATCTGCACGACAACGAGCGCGTCACGCAGCTCGAACCGCTTTCGCCTGGATGCGGCGCTCGCGTCCTTCAGCGCCGGCACGAGATCCGGGCGCGAAGACCGCAGTGCGGGAATCAGCCCGAACACGACGCCGGTGAAGACGGCGACGAGCAGCGTGAAGACCAGGACGCGCCAGTCGGGGTTCACCGCGAGACCGAGGTCGATGGGGAGCGGGGGCTGTACGCGCGTGATGACCCTGGAGAGACCGGCGGCGAGTGGCAGCGCGATTGCACCGCCCAGGAGTGCGAGGAGGACACTTTCCGTCATCAGCTGTCGCACGATTCTCGATCGCTCGGCGCCTAACGCGGCACGGACGGCGATCTCGCGGCGACGTCCGGCGGCGCGAGCGAGCATGAGGTTCGCGAGGTTCGCACACGCGACCACGAGGACGAGGCCCACCGCGGCGACCATGAGGATGCCGGCGGGAGCGATCGTGGAGTCGGCGTCCGGGTTGATACGCACGTCGCGCGAAAGCACGACGCTGATTCGTTCCTTTTGCATAGTCTCCGGGAACTCCTCGCCGAGCCGGCGCACGAGCCCCTCGAACTCGGCGCGCACCTGGGCGTCACTAATCCCCGGCTTCATGCGCCCCTTGAGCCACATCCAGTGCTGCCCGCGCCGCTCGAATCGATTGTTCCCCGTGGATCGGCCGAACACGCGTTGATTTCCGATCGGCTCGACCTTCTCCACCATCGTGAGCGGGATCCACATCTGCGCGGTGACGGCGGGGACCATGCCGGTGAACTCCGACGGCGCGACCCCGAGCACTGTGTAGACGACGCCGTTCATCTTGAACGTCTTGCCCACGACGTCCGGCGCCGCGGCGAATTTCGTCTTCCAGAACCGATCGCTCAGGACCGCATACGCCGAGGCATCGAACGCGGAGGCTTCCTGCGGGGTGAAGGTGCGTCCGAGCGCCGGGCGGATACCTAACGACTTGAAGTAATTGTCGGACACGAGCTCGCCGACCACGATATCGGAGCTTCCCTCGATCGAGAGGTGCGCGAAGAAGTTCGTGTACCCGATCAGGTCCGTGAGCGTGGTGGTCTGGTTTCGGTACGTGAGGTAGTTCGGGTACGAATGCGTTTCGTGTGAGCTCGAGGTCGACTGGTGACCGTAGATGTCCACCAGCTCGTTAGGCCGTGCAACCGGGAGCGGGCGGAACAGAATGGCGTTGACGACGCTGAAGATCGAGCTATTCACGCCGATGCCGAGGGCGAGCGTGAGCAGCGCGACCAGCGTGAAGCCGGGAGCCTTTCGGAGGCCGCGCACGGCGTAGCGGATGTCCTGCGTCAGGGTTTCCATTCCGCTTCCTACGGAACCCGTGCGAACTGGTTTCCGAACTCGCGCTGGCCTAGCTTAGTGCCGCATCCTGACTGCCCCCGTGCGCGACCGGATTCGAATGGATCTCCGCACCCAGCTGGAGTCGACCCTCGGCGCGACCTACACCTTCGAGCGCGAGCTCGGTGGTGGGGGCATGTCCCGAGTGTTCACGGCCGAGGAGACGCGGCTCCGCCGGAAGGTGGTGGTGAAGGTCCTGTCCCCCGAGCTTGCCGCCGGGGTGTCGGCGGACCGGTTCGAGCGCGAGATCCAGACGGTCGCCTCCCTCCAGCAGGCTAACATCGTCCCGGTGCTGACGGTGGGCGAGACAGGCGGGCTGCCGTACTACACTATGCCGTTCGTGGAAGGCGAGTCGCTCCGGGCGCACCTGGCGCGACGCGGTGCCCTCCCGATATCGGAGGTCGTTGGCATCGCGCGCGACGTGGCCAAGGCGCTGCAATACGCCCACGACCGTGGGATCGTCCACCGCGACATCAAGCCGGACAACGTCCTGTTGAGCGGCGGGACCGCGGTCGTGACGGACTTCGGGATCGCAAAGGCGATCTCGGCCGCGCGCGCTGTTAGCGGCGCCACGCTCACGGACATTGGGACATCGATTGGCACGCCGGCGTACATGGCGCCGGAGCAGGCTCTCGGAGACCCGACCGTCGATCAGCGCGCCGATCTCTACGCGTTCGGGTGCATGATGTACGAGTTGCTCGCCGGCCGGCCTCCGTTTGCCGACCGTACGCCCCAGCGGATCGTGGCCGCACACCTGGGTGAGCGGCCGCAGCCCATCGCCGAATTGCGCACTGACGCCCCCGCGGCGCTCGCCGATCTCGTGATGCGATGCCTCGAAAAGGATGCGGGGGCTCGGCCTCAAGGCGCCGCCGACGTGCTGCGGACCCTGGACGCCGTGACCAGCGCGGGCGCGATTCCGTCCGCGCCGCCGATCTTGTTAGGCGGACCCGGAATGTTGGGGCGATCGCTGGCCATGTACGCGGTGGCGTTCATTGCCGTGGCCGCGCTCGCTCGCGTTGCCATCTCCGCCGTCGGCCTGCCCGATTGGGTCTTCCCGGGCGCGCTCGTCGTCATGGCGCTTGGCCTGCCAGTGATTCTGTTCACGGCGTACGTGCACCGCATCGCCCGTCACGTCGCGACCGCAACGCCGACGCTGACCCCGCGCGGGACGCTCGTCCCGTCGGTCCCCGGAGGGCCCATGGCGACGCTAGCCGTGAAGGCGACGCCGCACGTGAGCTGGCGTCGCACGTGGCTTGGCGGTGTTCTGGCGGTCAGCGTGTTTGCCGTGGGCGTCGTCGTATTCATGCTGCTGCGCGCGTTAGGCATCGGGCCGGCCGGGTCACTCCTCGCCGCAGGCAGGCTCGAGGCACGCGACCGGCTCGTCGTCAGCGACTTCCGGGTCCGCGGCCCGGATTCCGGATTGGGCGCCGTCGTGAGCGAAGCCGTCCGCGCGCAGCTCGGACAATCTGATGTCGTCGGCATACTGTCGCCGGCCGCCGTCGCCGCCACGCTTCGCCGCATGGAGCGGCCGCCGTCGACCGCCGTCGATCTCGCGATTGCTCGCGAGATCGCCCAACGCGAGGGGGCGAAGGCGGTCGTCGACGGGGACGTCACGCCGTTAGGCGGTGGCTACGTGGTGACATTCCGGCTCGTGACGGCCGACTCCGGCACGGAGCTCGCCTCCTTCCGCGAGGCCGCCGACAGTCCGAAGGAGCTCCTCCCGACGCTCGACAAGCTCGCCCGGCAGCTGCGCGGCAAGATTGGAGAGTCGCTCCGCACCGTGCATGCCGCCCCTCCGCTCGTGCAGGTGACGACGCCTTCACTCGAGGCCCTGAGGAGGTATACGGAGGGCGTGCGCATCAACGACGTCGATAACGATTTCGGCAGCGCGATCGCGCCGCTCGAGGAAGCGGTGCGGATCGACACGGCGTTCGCGGCGGCCTGGCGCAAGCTCGGAATCGTTTACCTCAACGCGAACATGCCGCGGGACCGGCAGGACTCGGCGCTCGCGCATGCGTACCGGTTCCGTGACCGGCTCACGGAGATCGACCGACTTCGCGTTCTCGCGGACTTCGCGCTCGGCCCGGGCCGCGATCGGGGGCGCGGGATTGCAGCGGAAGAGGAGATAGCCCGTCGGTTTCCTAACGACGCCGGCCTTTTCAACAATCTCGGCGTGGACTACTCGAGCCGTCGCGAGTACGCTCGTGCCGATACCGCCTTCCGGCGTGATATCGCGCTGGATTCATCCAGCTCCCTGGCGTCCAACGGACTCATCCGCACTCTGGTTGACCTGGGCCGGGTGGACGAGGCCGTGACCGTGTACCATCAGACACGGCGTCGTTTTGGAGACATTGCGGGGCTCGAGCTTGGGGAGGCGAACCTGCTCTACGCACGCGGCAACGTGGACTCCGCAGCGGCCCGCTTTCGTCGCGCACGCACGTCGAGATTCCCGAGGAACCGATCGCTCGCCACGAGGGCGGTGGCGACATTGGCGCTCCGGCAAGGGCGACTGGCCGAGAGCACGAAGCTGCTGGGTGAGTCGCGTTTGCAGGACGAGCAGCGCAACGTGCCGATCTCTCCGATCGAGGACTCGGTGACGGTGTCGTTGATCGACGCCTGGTTCGACACGCAACCGGCGCGGGCGGTTCAGCGCCTCGACGCCCTCCTGACTCGAGTTCCGTTGCGATCACTTCCAGTGGACGACCGCAACTACTTCGGTATCGCGACCGTCTATGCGCTTGCCGGTCGCCCGGATCGTGCTCGCGCAGTGCTCGCGCAATTCGACACCGAAGTGCGAGACACGACGCTGCGGCGGTGGTTCGAGCCGGATCGGCATACCGCGCTGGCGGAAATCGCGCTGGCAGAGCGCCGCCCCCGCGATGCGATCGAGGAGTTCAGGCGAGGCGACCGTCGTCCTGACGGCCCGGTCGAGGGCTGCAGCATCTGTATCTACATGGCGCTTGGCCGCGCGTTCGATCAGGCGCAGATGGCTGATTCCGCGATCGTGATGCTCGAGCGCTACCTCACGACGCCGACGTGGGCCCGGCTGAGGCTCGTCGAAGGCGACGGGCTGTACCTGGCGCCCGTATACAAGCGGCTGGGGGAGCTGTACGAGGGGAAGGGCGACCGCGCCAAGGCCGCGTCGAATTACAGCAGGTTCGTCGAGCTGTGGAACGGCGCGGATCCGGAGCTGCAATCGAGGGTTCGCGACGTGAGAGCACGACTTGTTAGGTTGACCGATGCCGAGCGACGCTGAGACTCGGGTCAGAGCTCAGAGTCCGGCTCCATCGTTCCGCCGCGGATGACGGGGTAGATGCTCGATCTCGAATCCCAGCTCCGGTCGGCACTTCGAGAATCCTACCAGATCGAGCGCGAGCTCGAGGGTGGTGGGATGGCCCGCGTGTTCGTCGCGACCGAGACGGCGCTGGCGAGACGCGTCGTCCTCAAACTGCTGCCACCCGACGCCGCCGCGGCCGTATCGGCCGAACGCTTTCAGCGCGAGATCTCGCTAGCCGCCCGCCTGCAGCATCCGCACATCGTTCCGCTGCTGAGTGCGGGGGAGGCGGCCGGCATCCCATACTTCACGATGCCGTATGTCGAGGGCGAATCGCTCCGGGCTCGCCTGGCCAGGGAGGGCGAGCTTCCCGTGAACGCTGCCGTGCGGCTGCTTCGAGAGATCGCCTCGGCGCTGGCCTACGCGCACGCCCGCGGCATCGTGCATCGCGACATCAAGCCCGACAACGTCCTCGTGTCGGGTGACAGTGCGATGGTCACGGACTTCGGCGTGGCGAAGGCGATCGACGCCGCCGCCGGCGGCGTCGATCGTTCCGAGCGCACCAGCGCGAGGGACCTTCCCGGTTCGCTCAGTAGCGTCGGCGTCGCGTTAGGCACCCCGGCCTACATGGCGCCGGAGCAGGCGAGTGCCGATCCGGCGGTCGATTACCGGGCGGACATCTACGCGGTTGGCGTCCTCGCGTACGAGCTGCTGACCGGCCAGCCACCGTTCGCCGGACGGCCACCGAGCGCGATTCTCGCGGCCCACCTGACCGAAGCGCCGGAGCCAGTTGGACGTCGCCGGCCGGCTATACCGCCTCCGCTCGCCGGTCTCATCATGCGGTGTCTGGAGAAGCGCCCGGCCGACCGGCCGCAAACCGCGACCGAGATCGTTCACGCCCTCGACGACCTCGCTACACCGAGCGGCGGGACGCAGCCCCCGGCCTCAGGGATCGGCACCACAGGAGAGAGGCGTCTTCGGCCAACCGCGCGCAACCTAACGCGGACCACCGCCGCCGTGGCCGCGATCGCGATCGTAGCGATTGGCGTCTGGAAGCTCGGCCCGCCCGTGGCGTCGAGCAGCGGAGACAATCCAGCGACAAGCACCGCGGTCCCTCGGAAGATCGCCGTGCTGCCGTTCGAGCCACTCCGTGGCGATACCGCCAACTCGTATCTCGGCGATGGCATGGCGACCGACCTCACGGCTGCCCTCGGCAGTGGCGGGCGGCTCACCGTCGTGCCGCGCAGCTCTGCGTTCGCCCTGCGGGGGCGTACCGCAAAGGAGGCGGGAGACAGGCTTCAGGCCTCCGACGTCGTCGAGGGAACGATTGGCCGCGTCGCCGGCCGGCTGCGCGTCACCGTATCGCTCGTCAACGTCACCAACGAGACGGTGCGCTGGTCGCGAAAGTACGATGAGGATGAGCGCAACGTCTTTCAGCTCCACGATTCGATCGCCGACGCCATAGCCACCGCGCTCGATGTGGGCGGCTCCGTGAACGCCGACCGACCATCCGTGCCGGGGACCCGCAACGTAGAAGCGCATGACCTCGTGCAGAGGGCAGCATTCCTCAACAACCAGAAGGCGGAAGCTGCGTCCCTCCGCGAGGCGATCGGCCTTGCCGAGCGCGCGATCGCGCTCGACTCGAGCTACGCGAACGCCTGGATCGCCCTTGGGGAGAGCTGGTATCACCTCGCCGATGCGCACATCGCGCCGCTCGAGGCAATTCCCCACATGCGGAGCGCTGCGAGCCGAGCCGTGGCGGCAGATCCGCGTTCGGCCGATGCCATCGGATTCCTTGGCATCGTTCACAGCGCGTACGACCGTGATTATCGGAGCGCGGAGAAGGAATTCCTGCGTGCGTTGGCGCTCGATTCGACGAATGCCGAGGCCAGCGGCGGCTATGCGTGGCAGCTCTGGGCACTGGGACAGACCGACTCCGCTCTCGCGGTGCTGAACCGGGCCCTGAAGCAGAACCCGCTTTCTACACTGCTGCTAGACCCAGGCGCCTGGCTCGCCCTTTCGGCCAGGAAGATGGACTTGGCGCGGGAGTACTGCCGGCGCTTCACCCAATTGGAGCCAAGAGGCGAGGGTTGCGAGGCTAATCTGCTGCTTGTCGAGGGTCGCTACAGGGAAGCGGCGGCGCTCCGGGAAAGGATGTTCGCCGGCGAAGGCGAAGCGTTGCGCCTCCGCTGCGGGCTCGCGCAGGCCCTTGCGCTCGCCGGTGACACCGTAGCCGCACGGCGTGAGCTCGCCCAGCTGGAAACAAAGGCGCGCACGCGGTACGTCGACGGCTTCTGGATGGCGGTGGCCTACGCAGCGTTAGGCGATCGGCCGCATGCCCTCGACTGGGTCGAGCGCGCGGTGGCCGACCATTCCGCCAACGCCATGACGATCAGAGTGGACTCGAAGCTCGAATCGCTTCGCGGCGATCCGCGCTTCGAGGCGTTGGCGCGGCGCGCGGGGCTGTAGCATCCGAGGAAATGGTTCTGAACCTTAACCCGGTACAACACCCAATAGTGCTTTCACCCGCACACACCCGGAGCGGACGACCGCTGCCCGGCGAGTTCGCGGCCTATGCCGCAGCGGACATCGCGCAAGTAGCTGGTGACGACGCGCTCGCCGCGCTCGCGTCGCAGGCCGAGCGCGTGCTCGCCCTGCTTGCGAGCGTGAACGATGAGGCCGTCGAAGGCGTTGCCTACGCACCGGACAAGTGGACGCTCAAGGACGTGGTTGCGCATCTGGCCGACGATGAGCGCGTGTTCGGCTACCGGATGCTTTGTCTCGCGCGGCGGGACACGCAGTTGTTGGATGGGTTCGACGAAAAGCGGTATGCGACGGAGGCGTCAGCGACGCGACGTTCGTGGGCGTCGCTCCTCGCCGACTACTCGGCCGTGCGCAATGCGACGCTAACGTTTTGGACGGGCTTCCGGCCGAAGCGTGGGCGCATCGCGGATCGTCAACGGCTACGAGGCTTCGGTCCGCGGGCTGGCGTTTCACATCGCCGGGCACGAGCTCCGCCACCTCCGCGCGATCGAAACGGTGTACTGGCCGCGGCTCAATCGTGCGCCCATCCTCGTAGCGAAGCCGAGCCGGGCGTTGCAGTAACCCCTCCATATCTATGGAACGGCTTTGTAGCCCGACACGGACCGCGCTACATTCTTCCCCCCTTCACGGTCGCGGTGCTTCCATGCGTCGAATACTTTCTGCGGCAGCGCTGCTGGTTTCTGCCTCCGTCGCGGCGGCCCAGAACAAACCCCGCCAGGAGCTCAAGGAAGTCACTCCTGAGAAGGTCGATACCGCCGTTTATCAACGACTCAGGTATCG